>Ga0255188_1000652_pt1 | contig 11207 bp, 12 predicted proteins | sample Miss_Cont_RepB_8_FD_188427 | JGI IMG/M metagenome (GOLD analysis project Ga0255188, IMG submission 188427) | Freshwater microbial communities from Mississippi River, Louisiana, United States - Miss_Cont_RepB_8h | ecosystem: Environmental > Aquatic > Freshwater > River | place: USA: Louisiana... | reverse complement strand
CGACAGCGCGCTCGTCTCGGGTATCCTGACGGGTAACCCGCCCTTCTCCACCGCCTTTCCGGGAACCGGGCTCGGACAACAGCTCCGCACGATCGCCCGTCTGATCGCCGCGTCCAAGCAACTTGGTCTCAAGCGGCAGATCTTCTTCGCGCGCATCGGAGGCTGGGACCTCCATGACGCCCAGCTGGGCGCGCACGCCAACCTTTTCGCCGACGTCAGCCGCAGCGTTGCAGCGTTCTACCGCACCACGGTTGAGCTCGGCTGCGCCGACCAGGTGACGCTCTTCAGCGCCTCCGACTTCGGCCGCACTTACAACACCAACGGCGACGGCTCGGACCATGGCTGGGGTTCGAACCACTTCGTGGTCGGCGGCGCGGTGAACGGAGGAGATATTTACGGAAAAATGCCGGATCTGACAATCCGCGGGCCGGACGATGCCGGCACCCGAGGAATGTGGATCCCGACCACCAGCGTCGACGAATACTCAGCCACACTCGCCACCTGGTTCGGTGTGAGCGCGACCGATTTGCCGGTCGTGTTCCCCAATCTGCGGCGCTTCGCGAGCCCGACTCTGGGCTTCCTATAGCGCGCCGGGGAAAGGCTTAAGGCCCCTCCTTGACCCTGCCACGGCAGCAGGTCCCTTAGACGGAGATGACCACCCGTCGCGCTGCCCTCGCCGCGTTGCTCCTCCTGGCAACGTTTGCGCTCTACTACCTCAACCGCGGCGCTCCACCGCAGACTCCGAGGTCGACAGAACCCGCGGGAGATACCGGTTCGGCAGATGGGAAAACCGCGGACTCACGAGCCGTCGGCGGCGGAACCTCCGCCGACAAACGCTCGGTCCCCAGCGAAAGTGCTCAGTTCGCCGCCAGCCCGGCCTACAACCCGGCCGACTTTCCCATCGCCGCCCCGCTCAACGCGCCCGACTCAACCATCCAGCGGGATCTGGATATTCTGAACCAAGTGTTTGAAGCGTGGCGCTCGAACTTTCCCCGGGAGGGCAATCCCGTTGGGGAAAATCGCGACATCACGCGGGCTCTGGCCGGGGAGAACCGGATTCGTTTCGCGCTCATACCGCCGAAACACCCGGCGATCAATGCGAGCGGGGAGCTCTGCGATCGGTGGGGAATACCCTTCCGTTTCCACCAGATCAGCGGCGAAGAGATGGAAATCCGCAGCGCCGGCCCCGACCGCCGGTTCGCCACCGAGGACGATGCCCTGTGGACCCCGGCGGCGGGCGGTTTCCAAAAAACACCTTGATTCAAGGAGCGGCCGCTCACTACGTTGAACCCTTAACCAATCGGAAAACACCATGGCCAGAATCTGTGCAGTCACCGGTCGCCGCCCCGTCAAGGGCTCGATCATCAATCGCAAGGGTCAGACCAAGAAGAGCGGCGGCATCGGTACGCACGTGACGAGCATCACCAAGCGTAAGTTCCGTCCCAACCTGCAGCGCATCCGCATCAAGACCGCCAACGGCGGCACGAAGCGGGTCTGGGTGTCGGTCAAAGCCATCAAGGCCGGCTTGGTCGAGAAGGTCTGAACTTTCTACAGTCCAACCATTTACCGCCCGCGGATTTTCCGCGGGCTTTTTTTTACCTCTCCTCGCTACCAAAGAAGCGAGCGGATTCTTAGATTGAACGAAAGACGATCGACGCGTTCTGACCGCCGAAACCCAGATTGTTACTCAAAACCGTTCGGACTTTCAGGGACCGGGCCTGATTAGGTACATAGTCGAGATCACAATCCGGATCCGATTCCTGGAGGTTGATCGTCGGCGCGACGGTACCGGTTTGGATCGTCTTAACGCTGATCACCGACTCGAGTCCTCCGGCCGCGCCAAGCAGATGACCAGTCATTGATTTCGTCGAACTTATCGCGACTCGGCGCGCGTAATCACCGAAGACACGCTTGATGGCTAAGGTCTCGAACTTGTCGTTGTAGGGAGTCGAGGTGCCGTGAGCGTTGATGTAATCGATCTCTTGGGGAACGACGCCAGCAGCAGCCAAGGCACGCTTCATCGCCATCGATAGTCCTTTGCCCTCGGGATCAGGCTGGGTAATATGGTAGGCATCGCAAGTGGCGGCGTAACCCGCCAGCTCGCAGTAAATGCGCGCCCCGCGCGCCCGCGCGTGATCCAGCGACTCAAGTACGAGGACGCCCGAGCCCTCCCCCATGATGAACCCGTCGCGCTGCAGGTCAAAGGGGCGGCTGGCCCGCTCAGGTTCTGCGTTGCGCGTGCTCATCGCCTTCATTGCACAGAAGCTGGCATAGGCGAAAGGCGTGATCGCCGCTTCGCTCCCGCCCGCGATCATCACGTCAACATCACCGCGCCGGATCGCATGGGCGGCCTCTCCCAACGCGTGGGTCCCGGTCGCGCAGGCAGAGACCACTCCGAAATTCGGACCGCGAGCGCCGATCTCGATGGCAAAGAGCCCGGAGCAGATGTTGCCGATCAACGACGGGATGGTGAAAGGGGATACCTTCCGCGGACCTCGCTCCGCCAGGACCTTAAGCTGCGACTCGTAGGTATACATTCCTCCGATCCCCGAGCCGATCATCACACCGACCCGGTCCGGATCCTCCCGGTCCATCTGGAGCCCGGCGTCGGAAAAAGCCTGCTTTGCCGCGACGAGACCGAAGTGAGTGTACCGATCGTTACGCCGCGCCTCCTTCGGGTCCATGTGCTCCGCCGCATCCCAGTCGGTGACCTCGGCGCCAATCTGGCTTGCGTAAGGCGAAGGATCGAAGAGCGAGACCCGTCGGACGCCGGATCGGCCGGCGATCAATGAGGCCCAAAGATCACCCACATTGTGCCCGAGCGAGGCCACCGCGCCCAAGCCGGTTACAACCACGCGACGTGCATCGGAGACCGAATTCATTCCCGTGAAATCAAGCTGACTCGGCTAAACAAAAAGGCATCCCGCCGGAACTTTCCCCTTGGGGAAAAACGGCGGAATGCCTGCGGGAACCAACCGGATCAGGCCGGACCGGCCTTGGCCTTGATGTAGTCGATCACTTGACCGACGGTCTGGAGTTTTTCGGCGTCGGACTCTGGAATCTCGCCCTTGATCTCGTCTTTGAACTCCTCCTCAAAGGCCATGATCAACTCGACCGTGTCGAGGGAATCGGCGCCAAGGTCATCGAGGAAGGAAGCTGTCGGCGTGATCTGCTCCTCGTTGACGTTGAGCTGATTCACGATGATTTCCTTCACCCGCTGTTCGATGGTTTTTTGATCGGCCATTGTGCGAAAATAGAGGTCGAAACCGGCAGAGGCGGAGGCTTCACATGGCCATTCCACCGTCAACGTTAAAAACCTGTCCGGTGATGTAGCCGGCCTCCTCGGAGCAAAGGTAAGCGGCGAGATTAGCGACATCCGCCGACTCGCCGAAACGCTTGAGCGGCACGGCCTCCAAGATGCGGGCCGAAGCTTCGGGATTGTTCACGAACTCGTTCGTCATGTCGGTCTTGATGAATCCAGGCGCGACGGCGTTGACGGTCACACTGCGCGAGGCGAACTCCCGCGCGAGGGTCTTCGTCAGCCCGATCATGCCAGCTTTGGCGGCCGAGTAGTTGGCCTGCCCAGCGTTGCCCATCACCCCGCTTACGGAAGCGATGTTGACGATCCGGCCCCAGCGGGCGCGGGTCATGGGCCGGGCCAGTAGTTTGGTCCAATGAAAACAGCTAGTCAGATTGGTGCTGATGACGTCGTTCCAGTCGGCGTCACTCATGCGGAAAAGCAGCCCGTCGCGCGTGATGCCTGCGTTGTTAACCAGAATGTCGATAGCGGGAAATTCCTTGAGGAGGGAGTCGGCCGCGGCGGCAATCGCCGCGCCATCCGCCACATCCACGGCCAAGGCTTTCGCCCGGCCGCCGGCCGCCGAGATCGCGGCCGCCACGGCACCGCAGGAATCGGCCGACTTGGACACACAAATTACGGTGACTCCGTGGCGGGCGAGCACCTCGGCGATGGCTTTGCCGATGCCGCGGCCGGCGCCTGTGACGAGAGCAGTGCGATGGTTGAAAGTGAGCATGGTTCGGAAAACCGCCAAGAAGAGCGGATCGACCAGTGAGGGCAAGGGTGCGTTCCGATCCAGCGGAAGGCTTGCAGCGGTCCGCGAATTGCCGCGCATTGGGGTGGTGAACCCGAGCGAAGCCGTGCGCATCCAAAAATTTCTCGCTGACGCGGGCGTTTGCTCGCGCCGAGGAGCCGAGGCGCTGGTGGCGCAAGGCGAGGTCTGGGTGAACGGCAAGCCGGCCGTCGCCGGGCAGAAGGTAGTTTCCGGCCTCGATAAGGTAACGGTTTCGGGGAAGTCCGTGCGCGGCACGACCCAGCCGAAAATCACCGTCGCGGTCCACAAGCCAAGAGGACTGGTTTGCTCGAACGAGGACCCCCACCATGCAGCGACGGTGTTCGACCTGCTGCCCCGCGAATTCTCACGCTTCCGTTTTTTCTGCGCGGGTCGCCTAGACCTCGACAGCGAAGGTTTGGTGATACTGACCACCGACGGCGATCTCGCCCATCGCCTCATGCACCCCTCAAACGTCGTCGTGAAGCGATATCACGTCGTCCTGAAAGCGCCTTTCCCCTCAGGCCGACTGGGGCAATTGGTCCGCGGCGTGGTGATCGAGGGCGAGCGGTTGAAAGTGGAGCGGGCGGCGTTGATCAACGCGGATGCCGGGGGCGAATCGACCGACCTGGATGTCCACATGCACCACGGCCGGAAGCGGGAAATTCGGCTGCTGTTCCAGCGGTTGGGCCATGAGGTCAAAAGGCTGAGGCGCTACCAGATCGGCGCACTCCAGCTGAAGGGAATCCCGTTGCGGGCGGGCAAGGTGCTGACCAACAAGGATATTTCGGCGTTGTTTCTGAACCCGAGGACACCGCGCGCCCGTCACGAGGTCAGCGCTGCGCCCTCCGGTGGCGAAATGTCGCACGTCGGCAAAATCAATGAAGACTAGCTTAGCCACCCTCCTGGTCCCGCTTTCTGTCGCCCTTTCGGTCGCCCAAGGCGCCCCGCTTACGTCCACGACCGCGGTACATGCGAAACCGGACGCTTCCTTGCCGGCCATTTCGTACCTGAAGGCAGGATCGGAACCTATTCCGGCCGCAGGTGTGACCCCGCCTTTGCCGTCGGGATGGATCGCCGTGGAACTCCGGGGCCCCTTTGAGGGCTTCGTCGAAAACAAGGACCTGGCCAAGAGTCTCGATGTGAAACCCGGGGCGCCGATCCGCCTGGCCCCTAAGGCTGATGCCGCCGTGCTGACCCTGGCCGAGGAGACGGACCGGACGACCATCACGGGGATTCGCGGCAAGTGGACTCAAATCAGTTTGGATCGAAAGATCATCGGCTACGCCTTCATTGGGACCGGGGCCACACCCGTGGCCCCCGCGGCCGCCGCGCCAGCCCCCGCTGCGCCACCGCCTGTCACCCCCGGAATTTACGGCGTTACCTCCACCGGCCAACCGGCTCCTACGGTTAGCCTAGGCGAAGGCGGAGCCAGCGGGTTACCCCGTCAGTACTCCGGTCGTCTCGTATCCACGCGGCGCCCGTTCACTCCGCGGCGGCCCTTCGACTACGCCCTCAACGACGAGGCCGGACGCCGCTACGCGTACGTGGACATCTCGCGTCTTCTCCAGCCCGAGCAGCTGGAGAAATACTTGAATCTGAACGTCGTCGTCTTCGGCACTGCCGTGGCGACCGCCGACGGGCGGGACATCGTGATCCGGATCGAGTCCATGAATCTCAAGTAATCACGACATGGAACTCATAGACGGTAACCGGGTCGCCGCTGACATCATCGCGGAATTAAAGACCGAAGTCGCCGCGATGGAGGGTCGTCGACCCTGCCTTGCCTTGGTGCGCGTGGGGGATGATCCGGCCTCGGTTTCATACGTCCGAAAAAAGGAACAAACCGCCGCGGAGATAGGAGTCGAAGGAAGGGTTTTCCTCCCGCCGATTTCGATAACTCAAGCGGAGATTCTCGGCCTGATTGATCAGCTGAATGCCGACCCGTCCGTCGACGGCATTCTCGTGCAGTCGCCCCTGCCCTCGCATCTGGATGAATTGGCCGTTTTCCGCCGTGTCTCGCCGGAAAAGGATGTGGACGGCTTCCATACCTTGAATCTGGGCAAGGTGGCTCAGGAGGACCCGACGGGGTTCGTCGCCTGCACGCCGGCCGGCATCATGGAATTGCTGCGGAGAAGCGCCGTGGACCTCAAGGGGAAGCACGTCGTCGTGCTGGGGCGTTCGCTGATCGTGGGGAAACCGGTCGCGCTGCTCGCTCTCCAGAAACGGGCGGGAGCGAACGGAACTGTCACCGTCTGCCACTCCGCCACGCGAGATCTTCCAGCCATCACCCGTCTAGCCGACGTCCTGATCGCCGCAATCGGCCGGCCGGAGTTCGTTACCGCCGACATGGTCAAACCCGGTGCCGTGGTGATCGACGTCGGAATCAACCGAGTCCCGGATACCACGCGAAAAACCGGCTACCGCCTGACGGGGGACGTGGCGTTCGCCTCCGTCGCGCCGCTTTGCTCTCGGATCACCCCTGTGCCCGGCGGAGTCGGGCCGATGACGGTCGCGATGCTGATGAGCAACACGATCAAGGCCCGCCGTCTGCGGGCAAAAGCCTGAAGGCCTGGAGGAGAATTCCCATGCCGCATATTTCCTTTCTCGGCGCGGGCCGCATGGCCTCGGCCATGGTGGAGGGCCTCCTGGCAAAGAACGTTTGCTCGCCATCGGAACTGACCTGCAACGACGGCGGCGACGGCACCGCGGCCCGGCTGTCCCAACGGACCGGCGTACGCGCAGCAAGCAACCTTCACGATCTCGTGGGTCCAGCCGACACCCTCGTGTTGGCCTGCAAGCCGCAGCAACTCGCGGGGCTGGACCCGTCGCTAACCGCCCTCGCCCGCGGGAAACTCGTGCTATCCATCCTCGCGGGAACCAGACTCACCCGTCTGGCCGAGGTGTTTCCCTCCGCCCGCAACATCGTGCGCGCCATGCCCAATACTCCCGGGCAAATCGGGGCGGGAGTCACGGTGTGGAGCCCATTGCGCCCCCTGGATTCAGGCGATCGTGTGACCATCGAATCCGTGCTGGGGGCCCTCGGACAAAGCCTTGAGGCCCCCGAGAGGCAGTTGGATGCCGTGACTGGGCTCAGCGGCAGTGGGCCAGCCTATGTTTTCGAGTTTGCCGCGGCTTTGCGCGACGCGGGTGAAGCGGCGGGACTGCCGCGTGACATCGCGTGGACGCTTGCGAGGGAAACTTTGCTCGGGTCTGCGCGGCTGCTGGCCCGTACCGGTCAGGAACCCGAGACCCTTCGCGACCAAGTGACCTCACCTAACGGAACGACCTTCGCCGGGTTGCAGCGGATGAAAGCACGCGATTTTCGGGGAGTCATGAAGGAGACCGTTCTCGCGGCGACTGCTCGCTCAGAAGAGCTCTCTCGCGGCGCCTGACCTGGTACCCAGCCCTGAACACGCGCCTGCCATGAATCCCCTCGACGGACGAATCCTTGTGACGGGTGGCGCCGGCTTCATCGGCAGCGCACTCGTGTGGGCGCTGAACCAGCGCGGCCACCACGAAATCGTCATCACTGACTTTCTAGGCTCTGACGAAAAATGGCGTAACCTCGTACCGTTGCGGTTCGCCGACTACGTCCAGGCGGATGTTTTCCGCCGCGAATTGCAGCGCCACCCGGACGCCTTCGGCAGGTTTTCCGCGGTTTTCCATCTGGGGGCGTGTTCCGCCACGACCGAGCGGGACGCGGGCTACCTGGCGGACAACAACTACACGGTGACCAAGGAGCTGGCCGCGTGGGCCCTGGCGCGGGATACGCGCTTCGTCTACGCATCCTCGGCGGCTACCTATGGTGATGGGGCGCTCGGCATGGAAGACGGGAACGAGGACCTCCAACGCCTCCGCCCCCTCAACATGTACGGATACTCCAAACACCTGTTCGATCTGCACGCGCAGCGGGAAGGGTGGCTGAGCCGGATCGTCGGGGTGAAGTACTTCAACGTCTTCGGTCCCAACGAGGACCACAAGGGCGACATGCGCTCGCTGGTCAACAAGGCCTACCGGCAGATCGAATCGACCGGAACAGTGCAGCTCTTCCGAAGCCATCGGCCGGACTTCCGGGACGGCGAGCAGATGCGCGATTTTCTCTATGTGAAGGACGCGGTGGAGATGACGCTGCATTTTGCGTCTGATGGGGCGGGCTGCCGCGCCGGCGGGCTATTCAACCTGGGCAGCGGCGAGGCGAACACTTGGCTCACCCTAGCCCGGGCCATCTTCGCGGCGCTCGGGCGTGAACCGAACATCAGCTTCATCGAAATGCCGGAGGCGCTGCGAGGAAAGTACCAGTACTTCACCAAAGCCGATATCGGAAAACTTCGGGCAAACGGTTACTCGAAAAAAGTCACGCCCCTCGCCGAGGCAGTGGCGGACTACGTTCGAGGTTACCTTTCGAAGGACCGACGACTGGGCGACTGAAAAAGAAAGGCCGCAGCGGGTGAGCTGCGGCCCGGAAAGATTAGATCTGCTGGGAGCTTAGGGAAGTTTCTCCAACTCCGCCGCTGTGACCGGCTGACGCGTGCCGTCCTTACCACGGATTTCCACTACTTTCGCCACGGATACCGGCGTGTCTAGACCAGCCCATTCCTTGCGGATATAGGTCAGCACTGCCGCGACCTTCTCAGGGTTGAGATTGTAACCGGAACCCGGTCCGACCGCCGGCATGACGCCCACGTAATCGACGCCGTTGACCTTGATGGGACCCTGCAAGCCGTGGAGCAGAATGCGGATCAACCGATCCTCGGAACCCGAAACCCATTCGGAACCGGCCAGTGGAGGAAACGCAGGGGGCAGGCCAGCGCCGTTAGGCTGATGGCAGGCGGCGCAAACTTGAGCGTAAACATTCTTCCCCAGAACGATGGGGTCGACCGCGGCGGTGGTAGTCTCCGCGCCCGGCTTTGGCGGCAATCCGTACTCGTTGTAGACCTTCGGATGGAAATAACCGGAGAAACGACCCAAGTAGGTCCCGGAAAACATGATGAACGCGCTCAGCAGGAAGAGCAGGTTCAGCGGCAATAGCCTGTAGTGACCTTTCTCATCGGGCTGCTTTCCCAAAAGCTTCTCGTGCTCCGCCTGAAGCGAGTCATCGCTGGCGCCTGAAACACCACGGCTCGGATTCGAATCCATCTTAGAGCTCATTTCTTGGCCTCCTCCTTGGCCACGGGCCGGACGAGCGGCTTCGCCTCAGGGTACACGTAAGAGGAGTTCAGGTTGAGTAGGTATGCCACCAAGGTCATCGCACGCTCCGAGGGAACTACTTGGAACCCGGCGGCCGGGGCGGCATTCCCGGAAAGTTTGAGCGCTTGCACGGAGGGCTGGCCCTCGACCTTCCTCGTCTCGAACAGAAACGGGAAGGCGGGGTGGTTACCAGAACCCGAATGAAGAAAGGCGAGCAACGACTCGGCGGAAGGCGGCTGAGGTTTGCGACTTCCGAAGTTGGCGAGATCCGGACCGATCCGGGAGGAACCGATCTGAGGGCGCTCCTGGAAGATGTAGTCACGGGCGACACTCTGCCGGTCACCCCAGCCACGCTCCTGATCGGAACCGAATCCAGGACGCCGCACCTGCTGGGTATGACAAGAAGCACAGCCCAAATCCGCGTAAACCAACTGACCCCGAGCGGCGAGACCGGTAGGACGAGCCGGATGGGACTTACCCTCACCCTCGTCAAACCAAGGGGTGAGCCCACCCAGCTGGCCGTGAGGCCCCAGCACGATGGCCGACCAGGCGATCACCGCCGAGACAAAGAGGCCGAGCAAGAAAAGCGGCCCGTTTTTCATGATGCGGATCCCTCCGGGAGCGCGGTCGACACGCTCGAGTTCTGACAGCAGGAGCAGACTGAACGCAGAAAATTGATCGCTAAAAGCAGGTTGGAGGCGAGGAGAAGAAGCTGCGCTCCGGTGTTTATCAGAAGGTAGGAACGGACGCTTGAGGCTATTTCACCAAAACCCGTCCTTGGCTCGAGCAGCATGGCCCCCTGGGAGATACCAGCCCAACCCAATGCCACCACCGAAAGCACCACGCCGATCCTAGCCCCGGCCAGGTGTCCCGAGGACAAGGCGGAAGACGACCAGCCCCTGCCCAGGACTTGCGGCACCAAGAAATAAATGGCGGAAAAAAGGATCATAGAAACCGACCCGTAGAGGAAGAGCTGCTCCGTGGCCGAGGCGAAATGGGTGTACTGCGTCCGCAAAGCCACCCCCCGGAAACACGCCAGAAACGCAATAACCCCGAAAAGGAGGTAGCCTCCGACTCCGAATTTCAAGGCACCGCCCACCGGGCCACCGAGGCCGAAGACCGGCCTCAAGTTAAGCGCGACTACCGCGAAGTGGTACAAAAGCATGGAAAAACTGAAGACCGCCATCGTCGGTATCCATGCGGGCACCGGGCCACCCACGAGATGGCGCCCGGCAGACCAAGTACCCACCACAATCAACATCCAGAACGCGAGCGGAGCCGCCTCGTAACTCGGGAGGACGCGTCCTGTGAGCTTGGCCGCGAGGTAGCAAGCACACGCCAGAGCGAGAGGCGCCAGCCAGAGGAAGATCACCGCCTCCGCGTACCAAGCGGCACCGACCGCCTGCAGGATGCCGCGCATCGGGAACCAGAAGAGCGATATTTGCGCCGCGGTGAGAGCCCAAGGGAGTAGCACCAAGCCGGCTACCCCGTACCAATGGGAGGCAAAGGTGCCATCTCGACGACGGCCCGACCACGCGAGCAAGCCGGCTATTCCCATGGCCGCGGAGGCGAACACCAATAGAGGCTGCACGTAGCGTGGCAGCTGGAGCAGTGAAAACGAAGTCATGTCCCCGGTGGCGATACCCACCAGACCAGCGGCGATACCGAGGTTCCAAAAAACGCTCCCAGCGCCGAACCAGTTGGCTGCCCGGAGCGGATTGCCGCCCAATCGACCAAGAATCAGGACCACCGCCGCGATACCCGCGCCGCCCGCCCATCCGTAAACAAACGAAGTCTCGGCGAGGGCTCGCACTCTGCCGTGCGTCAAGTACTCGCAACCCGCAAGGAAAGCGGGCGAGTGAAGCTGTATCGCGGCAACAAGCGAGAGGACCCCGCTCACGACGAGCCAGCCGATCGCAAGGCCGAATGCGGCTAGCAGCGGTCCCC
>Ga0255188_1000649_pt1 | contig 11222 bp, 8 predicted proteins | sample Miss_Cont_RepB_8_FD_188427 | JGI IMG/M metagenome (GOLD analysis project Ga0255188, IMG submission 188427) | Freshwater microbial communities from Mississippi River, Louisiana, United States - Miss_Cont_RepB_8h | ecosystem: Environmental > Aquatic > Freshwater > River | place: USA: Louisiana... | reverse complement strand
CGTGATGTTCGGCTCGCGCGCAATGGCGTCGAGCAAGGCGCGTTCAATCTCCGCTCCGGTGGCGTCCTTCGCGTGGAGCACGCGGCGCTTCGAGTGGCCGCCTTCCTTGGTGAGGTCGAGTTCCTTGCCGTTGCCATCCGGCAGCTCGCGCTCGCTGAACTTCGTGCCCAGCTCCATCAGCTCCTGAATCCGCTCCGGCCCCTCGGCGATGATGGTGCGGACAATGTCCTCGCGGCACAGGCCCGCGCCCGCGTCGAGTGTGTCGCGCACGTGCATCTCGATGGAGTCCTCGCGACTGGTGACAGCGGCGATGCCGCCCTGCGCCCAGTTGGTGTTCGAGTCCGCACGGCTCTTCTTGGTGACGATGGCCACCCGCCCGCGCGGCGCGACCTTGAGGGCAAAGGTCAGCCCCGCAATGCCGCTGCCGAGGATGAGGAAGTCAAATTGACGGGTGGCGTCAGCCATGTGGGGCGCGATTCAACGGCAGAAGGCGCAGGCGGGCAAAGGGAATTCTCCAAGCGGAGCGGAGAAGGGACGCAATAAGCACCGTGGCGTTATGGAGTGCGGCGAGTTCTCGCCGCTTTCCGCAGGCGACTTGTCGCCGTCGGAATCCGATGGCTTCACGTTGTAGCGAGCGTTGTGCTGGCGCGAGCCACAAGCGCCACCTCCAATCGCGGTGCCGCAGAATCTCGACGACGACAAGTCGCCTGCGGAAAGCGGTGACGAGTCACCGCACTCCATAGAGCGCCTCGGCACGGGTCACGGCTTCGGCGCGAGATACTTCTCCGCGTAAACCTTGATGGCCTCCGCAAGCCACTTGGCCGTCTGCTCACGCTTCTTCAGGTCGGTGCGGAACGAGCTGCCGAACTCAAGCTGGATGGCATCCACGCCGTTCGTCGTGTGGCTGCCATAGCTGCGGACAATCCAGCCGCCGTTGAAGCCCAGCGCCTCCGGCGGCGTGCCGGGCGGAGTATTCGTTGGTGACACGCTGAGGCCCTTCGCCGCGAGAAATCCAAGAACGCTGCGCTCTCCTGTGAGCGCGCCGACTCCATGCTGCTCGATCATTTTCATGACAGTGGTCCCGTTCTGCGTCCCGCGAAAAATCGTGCCCGCGCTCGATGCCTGTCCGTGGACGTCCAGCAGCAGCGCGCCTTGCGGAAACTTCGTCCGCAGCTCGTCCACAAACTCCCGCACCTGTGCGTGAAACGCGGCGTGGACAACCTGCGCCTTCGGATGCTCCACGCCTTCCCTCTCGGGGCGGTTTGGATCCATGTATTGGCGGTGCGCCTTTGAGGCCACGAGGTAAGGCTTCTTGCCGGTGAGCTCCTCGATGCGCTTGGCCGTCGCGATGGCCAGCTCGAAAGTCCGAGTGTCCTGGCCAGTGACGAACTTGCCGCTGGTGCGTTCGCCCTCGGGGCCTTTGCGCTTGGGCACACCGGGGATGACGAGTGAGCCGCCATGCGGAGCCGTGAGAATCACGGGCAGCTCGCCACGCTGGACGTGGAGAAACTCGTTCGTGGCGTGGGTCTGAGCCTGTGTGGAAACAACGAACGTGGCGAGAACGATGAGCAAGGCTACGACCGTATCGGCTAGTGTGGTAGTGCGGGGTGTCATCACCCCACGTCGGCAACCCGAACGCCACGGACATTCGGCGGCGCGGTGAGGACACCGCGTCCTACCGGGCCATGCGTCAGGGCCACGCGCCGCATGCGCAGGGATAGCCTCAGCATAAGCCGGCTACTTCGCCGTCAGGCGGCGAGTGATGAACTGGCGCACTTGCGGTTGCTGGCACTTGGCGAGGAGCAGCGCGGCCTTGGTCTGGTCGGCGGCGACGGCTGGCTCGATGCCATACCACGTCAGCAATGGGAGGTCTTTGTCGGCGGCGTCCTCAGCGTGGGCGAGCAAGGCGGTGGCGAGGTCCCAACGGTCGTTGACCGGCAGGCGTTGCAGTGCAGAGGCGAGGCCGAGGCGGACGAAGGCGGACTTGTCCTCGCGCGCCATCGTCACGAACTTCGCCAGCAACGCGGGGGAAACCTGCTTGTCCTCGGTCAGCAGGCGAATGGCCCACCAGCGCGTTTGTTCGCTCGTGTGCGTCAGTTGTGCCGTGAGTAAGGCCTCGTCAGCGCCGCCGATAACATGTGAGGCCCACAACAGGCGGAGCTGCCTCGGCACATCCTTTTCCGCCGCATGCAGCGTTCGCAAAGACGACACGGTGCCTTTTTCCAGTTTGCCCGCCGCCGCCCGCTCTTGCAGAAGCCGCTGCGCGTGACGGCGGTGCCACTCGTTCGCGTGGCTGAGTAGCTTGATGAGTTCGGTGTCACTGAGTTTTGCGAGGTTCAAATTAACCGCCGGCTTCGGTGTGCCATGAGTGACCTTGTAAATCCGCCCGCTGCTGCGATACGAGCCGTCGCTGTCGTGGCACTCGCCGAGGTCGCTCCAGTCGGCGATGAACACGCCGCCGTCGGGACCGGTGATTTGCACCGTGGAACGGAACCACGGGTCGTTCGCCATCAGGAAGTTGTCACCATGCTTCGCGGTGTAGCCGGAGCCTTTGCGCGAAGGCACATCGTAGAGCACGCGGTTGCCGTGGATGTTGCCCATGAAGGCCCGCCCGCGCCACTCGAGCGGGAAGTTGTCGCCCAGATAAATCATCAGCCCGCAGTGCGAGTGGCCGCCGCCGAGCGCCGCGTGTTCCGCGCCGGTGCGGCTGTCCTGCCATTTCGCGCCCGCCCAATGCAGATGGTCCGAACAACTGTCCATCAGCTCGTAGAGGTGCGGGTTCTCGTGCGTGCCGAACATGCGCTTGTAGAACGTGCCGGGGATGACGTGCCAGAAGTGCCCGATGACATTGTTGGAGAAGAACGCCTGACCGTTTTCGTCCCAGTCCAGACCCCACGGATTCGTCGTTCCGCGACAGACCGTCTCGAACTTCTTCGTCACCGGATGGTAGCGCCAGATCGAGCAGTCCAGCGTTACCAGTTCGGACTCTGGCGCACCGGGCCGGCCTACTTTGGACTTCTGGGTGATGCCGTGGCGACCCCAGAGCCAACCGTCCGGACCCCACGCAAGGCCGTTCACGAAGTTATGCCCCGCCTGAATGTTCCAGCCCGTCAAGGCCACCACCGGCGGGCCGTCGGGCACATCGTCGCCGTTGGCGTCGGGAATGAAGAGGAGGTCTGGCAGCGACAACACCCACACGCCGCCGAAGCCTGGCAACACACTCGTCACGTTGCGGCCTGCGTCGAGGAAGACCTTGCGCTCCACGTTGCGGCCCGTGCCGTCGCGGTCCGTGAAGATGAGGATGCGATCGGGCGCAGCGTTGGTGACACCGTTGTTCTTCTTGAGCGCGGGGTAGGAGAAGTTCTCGACCACCCAGAGCCGTCCGCGGTCATCGAACTCCATCGCGATGGGCTGCATGACCTGCGGCTCGGCGGCGAAGAGCTGGGCGCGGAAGCCCGGAGGCAGGGTGATTTTCTTGAGCGACTCGGCGGGTGAAGTCGGCGTGTCACCTGGCTTCTGCGAATCGGTAACGCCGGGCGGCAACTGCGCGGACGCGCCGGCCAAGGCCACGGTCAAGACGGCGAGAGTGAGGCGCATGGCTAGCCAGCGATGGTGTGTAGGCATGGGGCGTTTTTGGGCGAAGGCGGGGCGGGTGTCAAGGAAGGCTGCTAAATTGACTCGGGGCAACGCCGCATGGCCTCGCAAACCTAACTAATTTCGTCGCTCCGCAAGGAAAGGATTTACGCGCGGCAGCTTGGAAATTCTCGATCATCTGCGCGCTACTCCAGACAGGCGCGCAGTCAAATCTCGCGGAGTAACTGACCCAACTTGACCTCGATGGACTTCGGCACTTCAACTTCGTGCCGCCTCGGTCAGAGAATCAAATCGAACCCAATTTCACCCCTTGACCAAGACTGCCTTTTTCGCCTTGAGATGCTTCTCGAGTGCCAGCTTGTTTCCCAAGGTGGTGGGAACCCTTGAGTTGGTGCCCTTCAAGAGCTTGTAGTGAACCAGCGTCTTGCCTACCTGCCCGATGTGGCACTCGGTTTCCTGCATGCGCCACACCTGACCGGCAACGACCTGGGGGCGGACAACACGTTTCGCTTCTTTCATTCTGGTGTTGGATTGGACCGGAGTTTGAATCTTCAAAGAGACGCGGGATAATGAATTGATGTCGGACTTGTGTCGAGCGAAAGGATGGGACAGCCAGGAAGCGGGTCTAAGTTTCAGTGCCTGGCCTCACCACATCTGCGCCACGGATCCCGTCAGGAAAAACCAACGCCACACACTCGATTTTGCACAGCCCGACAAGATAGAGACGGCCGCGCAAGGAGGTGACGGGATCAAGACGCTCCTGCTTATGGAGTTACGCGAATAGCTTCGAGACGGCCTTGGCCTTCACCAATTCGCGCGGCTGGTTGAGGTGGTTCATGACCACGGTCTCCGGATCAATGCCGAAGCTATGATAGATCGTAGCGAGGAGCTCCGCCGGATGGACGGGGTCTTCCACGGGCGCAGAGCCGGTCTTGTCTGACTGGCCATGGATGTAGCCACGCTTGATGCCTGCGCCACCGATGACGCTGGTGTAGCAGTAAGGCCAGTGGTCGCGGCCGTCGGCGCTGTTGCCGTTGCCGCTGGTGCTCACGCCCTTCTGCGGGCTGCGGCCGAACTCGCCGATGGCGACCACGAGCGTCTCGGAGAGGAGGCCGCGCGAATCCAAATCCTCGAACAGTGCAGAGAGCCCGGTGTCGAGCATCGGACCGCTCTCTTTCTTCATGCGGTCGTTGAGGCCGACGTGGACGTCCCACGAGTGCCGGTCGGAGTTGGCCACCTTGGGCCAGATCAGCTCGACGACGCGGGTGCCGGCCTCGACGAGGCGGCGCGCGAGGAGGCAGCTTTGGCCAAAGGTGTTGCGGCCGTAACGGTCGCGGAGTTTGTCGGGTTCCTGATTGAGGTCGAAGGCCTCGCGGGCGCGGCCGGAGACGATGAGGTTCATCGCCTGCTTGTAATACTCGTCGAGGTTGTAGTTCTCGACGGCCTTTTCGATTTCCGGAACGGCGTTGCTCAGTTCGTCCCGTAGCTTGGCGCGGCGCTGGAGACGGACGCTGAACATGTCCGGGCGGAGGTTGAGGTCGTCCACCTTGATCTTGTCCATCTTCGCCATGTCGAGATCGTCACCATCGGGAAAAAGGGTGTAGGGGTCGAAGGCCTTGCCGAGGAAGCCAGCGTTGCCGCCCTTGCCGACGACGTTCGATTCCTGCAAAGGGCGCGGGAACATGACGAACGGCAGCATGGGCTCGGTGGGCGGCTTGAGGCGGATGATGTTCGAGCCGAAGTTGGGAAAGTCCTTCGGGCTGGGTGGCTCAAGCTGGCCGGACGGCGAGACCTTGTCCGTCGTGTAGCCGGTCATGATCTGATAGATGGCCGCCGTGTGGTTGAAGAGCCCGTTGGGCGTGTAGCTCATCGAGCGGATCATGGTGAACTTGTCGTTCACCTTCGCGAGCTTGGGGAGGAGTTCGGTGTATTTGACGCCGGTGAGTTTGGTGGCGATGGGCGCGAAGATGGACTTCACATTGTCCGGCACGTTTTCCTTCGGGTCCCACAAGTCCAGATGCGACGGGCCGCCCTGGAGGTAAATCATGATGACACTCTTGGCCTTGCCCCAACCGCGTCCGCCAGTGGCTGGGTTGGCGAGGGCCTGGAGCTTCATCGCGCCGCCGAGCGAGAGGCCGAGCAGGCCGCTGCCGCCGATGCGGAGGATGTCGCGGCGCGTGACGCCAAGGTGTTTGTCGCACAGATCTTTGCCGGGTTCGCCAGGGATTCGGATCATATTGAGCTAGGTTTTGAAAGTGCTCGCGTGGGGAGTGGACGTGCCGACCGGGGCTGAAATTGAAAATAGTTTCACCGTTCTTCAGCCAGGGTAGCCGCCCGCAACGTAGGCCTCCAACTGGCTCAACGCCGAACGTTGCGCGTTGATGACCCACTTGACCAGGTCGCCAATGGAAATCAGACCGACGATGCGTTCGCCGTCCTTCACCGGCAGATGGCGCACGCGGTTCTGCGTCACGATCCGGAGCGTCTCCTCGACCCCGTGCTGAGGAGTCACACAGATCACCTCGCGCGTCATGATCTCGCTCACGGTGGTGGTCTTCGATGACCGGCCCTGAAGCACCACCTTCCGCGTGTAGTCGCGTTCGGAAAGGATGCCCAGCAACGTGCCCCCATCCATCACGAGCACGCAGCCGATATTGCGATCGGCCATAAGTTTGATGGCGTCATACACGAACGTGTCGGGTGTGACGGCTTGCACGAACGCCGGTCCTTTGTGCTGGAGTATGGTGGTGACGGAGTCCGTGATTTCCATGGCGCGAAGCGGGTTATGCGTTGGCGGTGGCGACGAAGGCACTTAAGCCGACTACCACGGGAAGCTCAACGCATTTTTGCTGCTGATCTCAGATTTTCAGCCGAGGCAGCACAAATTCACCAACCTTACCCGCAACAACCCGGCCCGGCGTTGCCCCTCAGGCGTGGGGCATCCCCACGGCCGTGGATGCCAACAGCGGATCCAGAGCTCGCTCCAAGCGTCCGAGCCTGGCGACAGTTCAGCGCTTCTCCTGCCCGAAGTGCATCCAGCGACTGGACGCGGGTCCTGAGCGAGGTGCAACGTGCCATGCAACTCATGCGCAAACGGGAGCGCGGCTGGTCGCCCGCAGGCCGAACCACCGTATAGAGTGCCAAACCTGTTGCGCAGCCACGACTTATTGGGGTAAAACGCCGTTCAGCGCGTTTTCTCCATGGCAAGCTGGCTGGCAGTCTTTTCGGTGCTGGGCATTTACTTTGCCCGGATGGCAGAGCTGCGCACCAAACGGAACACCGTGTCCGGCCAGGTGCGGGAGACCCGCACGCTGCGGAGATTTGTGGTGGCGGGAACCCTGATGCTGCTCGGCGGTGTGGCAGAGCACTTCTGGCGACAGCCAGACTGGAACGCCGGGATGTTCTTCGCTGGTTGGGCCTGCGCCGCCGGCTCCTTCACGGTGCGACGGAAGGCCATTGCAGCACTGGGCCAGTTCTGGAGCCTCCATGTGGAGATTCGCGAGCAGCATGAGTTTGTGCGCACCGGGCCGTTCCGTTGGATGCGTCACCCAACATATTTCTCCATGATTCTCGAACTGCTGTCCGCCGCCTTGCTCTTACAGGCGCCAGGCACCTTGGGCCTCGTCAGCTTGCTGTTTGTGCCGGCCTTGGTGGAGCGCGTGGTCCTGGAAGAGACCGCCTTGGTGGAAAAGTTTGGCGAAGCCTATCGCCGTTACCAGCAGACGACGCCTGCGGTGGTTCCGTGGAAAGGCCCCACGGAATGATGGAGGCCCGGCCAACCCGTCGCGTGGTGATCACCGGCATGGGTGTCGTCGCCGCCAACGGCTGCGACCTCGACACGTTTTGGACCAGCGTGCGGGCCGGCACGAGCGCAGCCCGCAAAGTCACGCGCTTCGATGCCAGCGAGCTCCCGAACCAGGTGGCCTGCGAGATCCGCGACTTCAACCCGACCCGCTACATGGACGCCAAGAAGCCCCGGCGCTTCGAGCTGTCCATTCTCTACGGCATCGCCGCCGCCCGCATGGCGTCCACCGATGCCGGCGTGGATCTTGCCCAGCAGGATCCGGATCGCGCGGGCATCATCGAGGGCACCTCCGTGAGCTGAACGGAATCCATCTTGCGCGGCCACGAAACCTATCTCAGCCGGGGCTACCGTGCCATCAGCCCGTTCACGATGATCAATGCCTACGGCGGAGGCGGCTGCGGGGAGATCGCCCTGGAACTTGGCCTCAAGGGCCATGCGATCAGCCTCAACACCGGCAGTGCCTCGAGCACCGACGCGCTCGGCTACGCATTCGACATGCTGCGCAATGACGACGCAGACCTGATCCTGGCCGGCGGCAGTGAGGCCCCCTTGGTGCGACCGCTTTTCAGCGCCTTCTGCATCGCGCGGGTCATGACCAGTCGCAACGACGAACCCCAGTCGGCCATGCGGCCGTTCGACCAAGGGCGGGATGGTTTCGTGCTCGGCGAAGGAGCGGCTTTCCTCGTCCTGGAAGAACTCGGGCACGCGCTGGGACGCGGAGCCAAAATTTACGCCGAGGTCGCCGGCTTCGGTCGAAGTTGCGAGGCTTACCATTCCGTCTCACCTCACCCGGAGGGGCTGGGCATGCGCCGCGCGATGGAAAAGGCGCTCCGCTCAGCGCGCCTCGATGGAACGCAGATTGATTACATCAACGCTCACGCCACCGCCACCGAGCTGAACGACCTCGCTGAAACCAAGGCCATCAAATCGCTCTTCGGATCAGCGGCCAGCCGGCTGGGAATCAGCGGAACCAAACCGGTCACCGGCCACTTGCTGGGCGCGGCGGGGGCGGTGGAGTCCATCATCACCGCGCTGGCGATTCATCACCGTGAGATCCCCCCGACCGCGAACCACTCCGCGCCTGCGGCTGGCTGCGATTTGGACTACGTGCCCGGGCGGTCACGGCCTTATCCGGTGCGCGCGGCGATGAACCTGAGCGTGGGCTTCGGCGGCAAGAACTCCTGCCTCGTGTTCCAAGAGTATCGGCGCGCATGAGATTCTCCGAACTCATCCCGTTGACCGCCGCCATCACGAATCTGGCGCTCACGCTGTTCGTGCTGACGCGTGACCTGCGCTCGGCGCTGAACCGCGCCTACCTCCTGTGGGGGCTTTCCATCACGGTCTGGAATCTGGGAACGTTTTTCCTCTTCAGCGTGGAGGACGAATCATCAGCACGGTTCTGGTCCGCCTTCCTCCACTTCGGGGTGATTTTCCTGCCGGTCAGCCTGTTCCACCTGTGCCTGCTGATCGCCCAGATCAAGCCGCCGCGCTGGCTGCCAGTGCTCTACGGCTGGTTTGGGCTGCTGGCGCTGATGAACGTCCTCAACCTGTTTACCTCCGGCGTGCGTTACCTCGGCTACGCCTACTATTCGGTGGCCGGCCCGGGCTTCTGGTTGTTCGTCCTCACCTACATCATTGTCGCCGGGGTCACCATGGTCATCCTCTTCCGCAAGCTCCAGACACTGCAGCGCCTCCACCGCGCCCGCGTGAAGGCGTTGCTCTGGGCCAACGGCATCCTCATCTGCTTCGGCTGGAACGACATCCTGCCCATCCTGGGGTTCGACACCTACCCGTTCACCAAGATCCACATCTTCCCCTTCGGCAGCGCGGCGGCGATCTTCTACGGCATCATCGTGGGCTACAGCGTGCTGCAACATCACCTGCTGGACATCCATGTCACGCTGGGCAAGGCCGCCGCGCACGCGGTGCGGCTGCTGTTCCTCTTCCTGATCGGTCTGTTGCTGCTGCTGTTGATTAACGTCTTCCGGCCGAACGAGTTCTCCCCGTTCGCCTTCTACGGCTCGCTGGGCGTCCTTCTGGCCAGCGCGTTGGTGGCTTCGATTTTCTTCCCGCGCCTCTTCGGCAAGGGAGACGAATCACTGGAACAGCGCATCCTGAGTGACCGCTTTGGCGACCGCTTCGAATACCACGACAAGGTCCGCAGCTTCATGCAGGAGGTGCAGTTCTATAACAACGCCAACCAATTGCTGAACGATCTGGACGCCTTGCTCATCAAGACCATCCGCATCCGCAGCTACCAGATCATCCTGCTGGACGAGTCCACGCATGTGTTCACCGTCTTCCGGGCGCATCCGGCGTCGCCACAGACCCAGCTCCCGGATTTGCGGTCGAACTCGCCGATCTTTCAGCTCTTTCAAAACACGACCGCCACCTACCTGGCCTTCAACCTCGCCTACATCATGCCCGGCGAAACGGAACTGGAGCGCGAGGCCCGGAAACTCCTCGCCCGCTTCGAGCCGGAGTTTTACTTCCCCTTCTTCAGCGGAGACGAGCCCTTCGGCCTGCTGCTCATCGGGGAAAAAGCCAATGGAATTCCTTACACGCCCAACGACCTGGCCCTCATGACCCGGCTGGTCAAAAACCTCAGCCTCATCCTCAACCAGATCCGCCTCAAGGAGCAGGTGCTGCTGGCGGAGGAACTGGAACTGCTGGGCCGCATGTCCCGCGGCATGGCCCATGACCTGAACAATCTGCTCACCCCGGTCTCCACCTTCCTCCAGCTCACGGCCGACCGCATCAAGGGCAGCACCGAGGGCGAGTTTGAGCTGGTGCCCACCTGTCTGCGCAACGTCGCCACCATCCAGGCGTATGTGAAGGATGCGTTGTTCTTTTCACAAAACCACACGCTCCGCATCGCCCCAGACCCGGTGGACCAGCTCATCTTCCGGGTGGTTGATCTGGCCGAGCCCAAGCTCAAGCGCCGCCAAGTGCGCGTGGTGGTGGGCGAATGCCCGACCCTCAGCCTCGAGATGGATGCCTTTCTGATGCAGCGCTGCCTGGGCAACATCCTCTCCAACGCCATCGATGCCTCGGCTCCCGAGGGACTCATTCGGGTGGAACTGGAGCGGCTGGTGGGCACCGACATCGGCCGGGATTGGGTGCGCATCCGCATCATGGATCATGGCCTGGGCATCAGTCGCGAAAACCTCCAGCGCCTCAGCTCGGCCTATTTCACCACCAAGGATTCGGGCGATGAAGACCGCGGCTTCGGACTCGGTCTGGCTATCTGCCGGAAAATCATCCTGTTGCATGGTGGCCACCTGAGCATCACCAGCGAGGAGAATGTCGGCACCACCGCCACCGTGGACCTGCCCCTCAAGCACCCAGCGCCGCCCAACCCGATCGCGCCGCCGCCCGCATGAAGACGCTCCTCGTCATCGCGCCGCAGCCCGGGCTCGCCGAGGCCATTCGCGCCGGCCTCGAACCCGGCCAGTTCCGCGTCCTGCACCATTTCGAGTTTTGGGCGGCGGAGCCGCTGCTGCGGCAGGGCAGCATTGATGCCGTGATTGTGGACGCGGACCTGACGGATGTCCGGCCCATCGGGCTGATTGAGAACATCCGGCAGGCGGCCGCGACCTGCCCGCTCTTCGTTTACGCCTCCACCAGCCAATGGGAATGGGAGGAAGAGGCTTACCTGCTGGGCGTGGACTACATTCTCTCCAAGCCGCTCCGCGCCCGGCTGCTGCATTCGCTGCTGGAGCGCGGCGGCGCGTGGCGCAGCAACGCGGAACGCCGCCCCCTGCCCGCCCCCTGCCCCGCCCCGGACGTTTCCTCCCCGGTGCCCGCCCCCCCCGCCGCGCCC
>Ga0255188_1000643_pt1 | contig 11283 bp, 6 predicted proteins | sample Miss_Cont_RepB_8_FD_188427 | JGI IMG/M metagenome (GOLD analysis project Ga0255188, IMG submission 188427) | Freshwater microbial communities from Mississippi River, Louisiana, United States - Miss_Cont_RepB_8h | ecosystem: Environmental > Aquatic > Freshwater > River | place: USA: Louisiana... | reverse complement strand
GGATGCCATCGGACCTTGCGGCCACCGTGTAGCGGGCCGCTGCGTTCAACCGCCGGATGCGGAAAACCGCACGTCCGGTGGTGTGGGAGGGTGCCGGGGCGCAATCCCCGGCACCCGACCCGATCGGCAACTGCATCGTTCCGTATAGGCGGAACTGGCCTGAGAGAGCATCGTCACGCCCATGCGCAAGTGGCCGCAACGATGTTAGATGTCAGGCAGGATGCCTGACCTACGGGGCGCAGCTTGCCGGTTGAACTCGTCCGGTTTTCCCCGCACAGTCAGGCCATGCTTCGTTTCGCCCGCCTCCTGTCCATCACGCTGCTCACGGTCTCCGCGTTCTTCGCCAACGCCGCTCCGAAGCGTCCGAATGTTCTCTTCATCCTTACCGACGACCAGCGCTGGGACGCGCTCAGCCTCGCGGGCAACCCGCACCTCAAGACCCCGCACATTGACCGGATCGGCAAGGAGGGCGTGTATTTCAAGAACACCTTTTGCACCACGTCGCTGTGCTCGCCCAGCCGTGCGAGCATCCTGAGCGGCGTTTACGCGCACACGCACGGGGTGAAGGACAACTTCACGGAGTATCCCGCCAACTTCCGCAGCTTTCCCATGCAGCTCCAGTCGGCGGGCTACGACACCGCCTACTTCGGCAAGTGGCATATGGGCGAGGCCAACGACCAGCCGCGTCCCGGCTTCAACTGGTTCGTCACGCACAAGGGCCAGGGCAAATACTACGACACCGAGTGGAACGTGAACGGCGCGGGCGGCAAGGTCATCCCCGGTTACTACACGCACACGGTCACGGAACTGGCCGAGGACTGGCTCAAGCGCGACCACGGCGGGAAGCCGTGGCTGCTCATGGTCGGCCACAAGGCTCCGCACAGCTTCTATTTCCCCGAGCCGAAATACTCGAACAGCTTCGACCACGTCTGGATTCCCTATCCCGAGTCCGCCTTCCGCCTCGCCGACAAACCGCTGTGGCTGCAGGACCGCATCCACACCTGGCACGGCATCTATGGTCCGCTTTTCGAGTGGCGGAAGAACTTCCCCGACAGCCGGCCCGAGGCGGTGAAGGACTTCGCGAACATGACGCGCGCATATTGGGGCACCATCCGCAGCGTGGATGATTCCGTGGGCCGCTTCTACGAGTTGCTCAAGCAGCGCGGCGAACTGGACAACACCATCATCGTCCACATGGGCGACAACGGCCTGCTCAACGGCGAGCACGGCATGGTGGACAAACGCACCATGCACGAGGCCAGCATCCGCATCCCGCTCGTGGTGCGCTATCCCGGACTCACTTTGCCCACGCAGTCAAAGGTTGTTTCCCAGCAAGTCCTCACCGTGGACATGGCCCCGAGCCTCCTCGAACTCTGCGGCGCGTCCCCGCTCAAGGACCTTCACGGCAAGTCCTGGGTGAAGCTGGTGCAGAAGGGCGACTCCGCATGGCGCAAGTCGTGGTTCTACCACTACAACTACGAGAAGCAGTTCCCCTACACGCCGAACGTGCGCGGCGTCCGCACCGACACTTGGAAATACGTCCACTACCCGCATGGCGACGGCAAACCCGACCGGCACATGGCCGAGCTTTACAACATGGAGTTCGACCCCGACGAGCGGCACAACCTCATCGCCAATCCGAAATACGCGCTGGTGGTGAAGGAACTGCAAGCCGAGCTGGCGAAGCTGATGAAGCAAACCGGCCTGACCCCCGGGACGGACAAGATGCCGATGGACGAAGGCATCAAGAAGGAACTGCCGGACCAGAAGATTCGGTGAACGGAGAACTGGTTTGGCCCACCGCCGAGGGCATCCAGCGCCGCGCGGTTCTCAGCCCTTGGCGATCTTGGCCAGCACGTTCGTCGTAGAGCGGCCGGGCACGCCGGGGAGAATGACCACCTTGCCGCCAAAGCCTTCGACCAGTCGGCGCTCCGGCTGGTTGATGGTGTCGATGGTGTAATCGCCGCCCTTCGCGTAGATGTCGGGCTTGACCTCGGCGAGCAGCCGCAACGCGTCCACCTCCTCGAACAGGCACACGCCGTCCACCGCCGCGAGCGCGGCGAGCACGGTGGCCCGGTCCTGCTCGGGATTCACCGGCCGGCCCGGTCCCTTGAGCGCCCGCACGGACGCGTCACTGTTCAGGCCTACGAGCAGGGCATCTCCCAGCGCCCGCGCGGCGGCGAGGTAGGTCACATGCCCGGCGTGCAGGATGTCGAAACAGCCGTTGGTCACGACGAGGCGTCTCCCCTGGGTGCGCATTGTTTCACGCCACGTTGCGACCCGGTCGAAAGGGATGATTTTGTCCCGCAAATCCATTGCGCCGGATGCTGCGGGAGCGGTCGAGGCTTGGCAAGGGGCGTGCCGGAGAAATCCTTGCTGGGTGTGAATTTCCACGCCTACACTACACCCCGCGAATCCGGCTTACTTGTTACGCGCTACGCATTACTAACCATGAACACCGTCAACCAGCTCAAAACCATCAAGAAGAACACCGCCGCCAAGGTCGGTGCCGAACTCTCCCGCACCGGCGGTTTGCTCCGCCTCGCGCCCGCCTGGGTGCCGCGCTCCTTCCTCCAGCCCGGCCTGCGCATCAAGCTCCATCCGGATGATACCTACGCCTACGGCGCCAATCGCGGCGGCATTGACGAGCGCTGGTTTGCCTCGACGACCGTGACGGCGAATGAAGGCCGCGCTGCGGATGAAGGTTTGAACTACTGCGTCGTGGGCGGCGAGCGCTTCACCCTCAAGCAGGCGGTCGAGGACTGCGGTGCGACGCTCGTCGGCAAGGCGATCTGGAAGAAGTATGGCCGCTGGCCGGTTTACTCGAAGTTCTTCGACAACATGGGGCCGATTCCGCACCACATGCACCAGTCGCAGAAGCAGGCGAAGCTCGTCGGCCAGGAAGGCAAGCCCGAGAGCTATTACTTCCCGCCGCAGCATAACAACGTGGGCAACAACTTCCCCTACACCTTCATGGGCTTCGAGCCCGGCACGACCAAGGCGCAGGTGAGGAAGTGCCTTGAAGACTGGAACAAGGGCGACAACGGCATCCTCGATCTCTCGAAGGCTTACCGCCTCAAGCCCGGCACCGGCTGGCTCATCGATCCGTGCATTCTCCATGCGCCCGGCAGCCTCTGCACCTACGAGCCGCAATGGGGCAGCGACGTCTTCGGCATGTATCAGAGCATGGTCGAGGGTCGCTACGTCCCGTGGAGCCTGCTCGTGAAGGACATGCCCAAGAGCAAGCACCAGGACCTCGACTTCATCGTGGACCAGCTCGACTGGGACAAGAACGTGGACCCGAACTTCAAGGACAACCATTACCTCGAACCCGTCCCCGTCGCCGACACGCGCAGCGAAGGCTTCGTGGACCGCTGGATCGTCTATGGCAAGGTGGATGGCGAACAGCTCTTCACCGCCAAGGAGCTCACCGTCGAACCCGGCGTGAAATGCACCATCAAGGACACTGGCGCCTACGGGCTAATCTGCGTGCAAGGCAGCGGCAAGATCAACGGTCAGCCGCTCGTCAGCCCGAAACTCATCCGCTTCCATGAGCTGACCGAGGACGAATACTTCTGCACGGAGGACGGCGCGAAGAATGGCGTGACCTTCGAGAACACCAGCGAGACCGAACCGCTCGTCACGCTGCGTTACTTCGGGCCTGAGGTGAATCCGGATGCGCCGGCGATGGGTGCCTACAAGAAGAACAAGTTCAACTGAACCACGCCTGATTTCATCCGCCGGCGGCTGGCGGAAACGTCAGCCGCCGCTTGCGTTTCAGAATGCTGGCGAGCGTCCGAATCGTGGCGCAGCCACTTGGGGAGGCCGGGTCGGATTGCCGGGCGGGATGTCGAACGGTGTTGGGGCGGGCTCGGCACAGGCAGTGCGGCGTTCACCGCTGGCCGCACAACGGCTGCCAGCCGGCCGGCAACTCGGACGGCTGGGCCGACGGTCACGGCTGGCGCAGCCGTTCAATGCGGTCGAACCACGCGTCGCCGCCCATCGCCGTCGGGGCGAGGCCGGTCAGTAGCGGCCGTTGCGGTCTTCGGCTTTGGGCGATTGGCCTGAGCGCGCGGGCACGAGGCCGTAGGCGGGTGGCAGGTTTGTGGCGAAGGCGGTGGCCTTGGCCGCAGTTCGCAGCGCAGCTTGGCAACCCTGCTGTTTCACCGTCTAGGCGGCGGCTTGTTTGCGGAGCGGCCGCGCTGTGGAATGCCAATCCGTGACACGGCAGACTGCCAGTCTGCGCCACGGCCGTGAGCGCAAATTTCCCGCAGCGTTGCGCAATTTGCGGGTGGTTAGCCGGACAGGTTCGGCTACGCTGGCCTTGGTCGGAGCGCCTCCGACCGCGCATGAACCTTTCCTTCATCGGCCCGTCCGGCTCCGGCAAGGGCACCTTCAGCGCGGCGCTCGTCAAGGAACTGTGGCTGGAACACGTCTCCACCGGCGACCTCCTGCGGCAGAACCTGGCCAACCAGACCGTGCTGGGCCTGCGGGCGCGCCATTACATGGAGCAGAGCGAACTGGTGCCCGACGAACTGGTCGAGGGCATGGTCGAGGACTGGGTGAGCCGGAGCGATCCAGGCGGGGCCATTCTCTTCGACGGCTTTCCGCGGACGGAGTTCCAGGCCCGCTTTCTCGACGAGTTGTTCGCCAAGCTCGGCGGGCGACTTGATGGCGTGATTCTGTTCAACGTGAGCGAGGCCGAAATGCTTCGGCGGCTCGCGGGCCGGTTGATCTGCCGTCAGTGCAAGCTGCCCTGGCACACGACGTTGCGGCCGCCGACGCGTGCGGGAGTTTGCGACGCGTGCGGCGGCGAGTTGCAACGGCGGCCTGAGGACCAGCCGGAGTTTGCGCTCGGGCGGCTGCGGACCTTCCAGCGCACGGTCGGCCCGGTGCTGGATTACTACCAGCCGTCGGGCCGGTTGCGCGTGATCGAGACGGACGGCCCGGTCGAGCGCGTGCAATGGGCGTTATTCTCGGTGATCGAATCGCTGCGGGCGCGGCACAGCGCCTTTCAGCCGACGGGCCAGACGGTCCTGCTGCCCGCGTGGCACCGGCCGGCGGAGGCCCCGGCCACGAAGGCGGGCGGTCATTGCCTCGGCCTCGTGCTGCTGGGTGCGCCCGGCTCGGGCAAGGGCACGCAGGCCGAGACCTTGAGCCGCGAGCTCAACCTGCCGCACATCGCGTCGGGGGATTTGTTTCGTGAGAACTTGCGGCTGGCCACGGAACTCGGGCGGCTGGCCAAGGGGTTCATGGATCGGGGCGAACTGGTGCCGGACGACATCACCGAGGGCATGGTGCGCGACCGGCTCGCGCGGCCGGACACGGCGGCGGGCTTCATCCTCGACGGTTTCCCGCGCACGCTGCCGCAGGCCCTGGCGTTGACCGAGATGCTGCACGGGCTGGGGCGTCGGCTCGCGGGCGTGCTGTGCATCAATGTGCCGGACGAGACGATTGTCGCGCGGCTCTCCGGGCGGTTGATCTGCCGCCAGTGCCAGACGCCATTTCACCGCGACTTCAAGCGTCCAAAGCAGGAGGGCACTTGTGACCGGTGTGGCGGCCAGTTGTATCAGCGCGATGATGACAATCCCGGGACGGTGCGGGCGCGGCTCCGCACCTTCCACGCGCAGACCGAGCATTTGATTCACTTTTACCGGGACGCCGGTCTGTTGAGGGAAGTCGCCGGGGAGGGGCCCCTGGCATCCGTGACCGCACGCACCCTCGCCACCGCGCGCGCGGTGCAAAACGCCATCACCTGAGAGAAAGGAATCGTGTGTTTGAAGCCGCTGAACTCGGACGCCAGTTGACCAAGGCCCAATACGAGGCCGCGCTGGCCAAGCTGCGCCCCGCGCTGCTGGAGGCGCACTTCGCGCTTAGGGACACCAAGGTGCCGGTCATCGTGATCGTCTCCGGCGCGGACGGCGCGGGCAAGGGCGAGGTCGTTCACCGCCTCAACGAGTGGCTTGACCCGCGCGGCGTGGACACGCAGGCGTTCTGGCAGACGTCCGACGAGGAGCGTGAGCGCCCACGTTACTGGCGCTTCTGGCGTTCGCTGCCGGCACGCGGGCGCATCGGAATCCTGTTCGGTTCCTGGTATTCCGAGCCGATCATCCGGCGTGTCTATGGCGAGCTCAAGACCAGCCAGCTCGACACCGAGATGGACCGCGTCGCGTTCTTCGAGAAGATGCTGGTTGATGACGGTGCGGTGATTGTGAAGCTGTGGTTTCATCTCTCGAAGCAGGCGCAACGCCACCGCCTTGAAGAGCTGGAGAGCAATCCCAAGACGCATGGGCGCGTGCTCCCCAGCGACTGGAAGCACTTCAAGCTCTACGACAAGTTCACTGAAGTCTCAGAGCGCGCCCTCCGCCGCACCGATTCCGGGCACGCGCCGTGGCATCTAATCGAAGCCAAGGACCGCCGCTATCGGGAGCTGACCGCCGGGCAGATTCTGCTGCAAGCCATCGAGGCCCGGTTGCGCGAGTTGAAGCAGCTCAAGCCGGCGCCTGCCGCCGCGAAAGTCGCGAAGCCGCCCGCCCGGCGCGGCCAGGCCGGCGTCACCATCCTCGACCACGTGAACCTCGCGCAGCGGCTCACAGACAAGGAATACGGGACGCAGTTGGAGAAGTGGCAAGGCCGGCTCACGCGGCTCGCGTGGACGGCGTGGGAGAAGCAGGTCGCGAGCGTGGCGGTCTTCGAGGGCTGGGACGCCGCCGGCAAGGGCAGCGCCATCCGCCGCGTGACCGCCGCGATGGACCCGCGCCTTTATCGCATCGTGCCCGTCGCCGCGCCGACGGACGAGGAGCGGGCACAGCATTATCTCTGGCGCTTCTGGCGGCATCTCCCGCGCGCGGGCATGGCGACCATCTTCGATCGTTCGTGGTATGGCCGCGTGCTGGTCGAGCGCGTCGAGGGCTTCGCGCGCGAGGACGAGTGGCGGCGGGCGTTCCTGGAGATCAACGATTTCGAGGAGCAGCTTGCCGAAAGCGGAATTGTGGTCTCGAAGTTCTGGATCCACCTTGGCAAGGAAGAACAGTTGCGGCGCTTTCGGGAGCGCGAGGAGATCAATTTCAAACGCTACAAGATCACCGCCGAGGACTGGCGTAACCGTGAGAAGTGGGACGCCTACAAGGCGGCCGTCAACGACATGGTGGCGCACACCAGCACCTCGTTCGCGCCGTGGACGCTCGTGGCGGGCAACGACAAGAAGTTCGCCCGCGTGCAGATCGTAAAGACACTGTGCAAGCACCTTGAAGCGGTGCTGTGAGGTGACGGAGCTGGCCGCCAGAGCGCGCGGAGAACGCCGGGCGCGGCCTTGGGTTCGCGGCGGGCGCCGCGCTCTCAATTAACTGACCAAACATGGCCCAGAACGACAATTCGGCTCCCGCACCAACTTGGAAGGGCGACCTGTGGGGCGGCGTTTCCGCGATGCTCGTGGCCCTCCCGTCGTCCATCGCCTACGGGGTCACCACCGTGGCGGTGCTGGGACCGGCGCACCTGGCACAGGGAGCGCTGGCGGGGGGCATTGGCGCGGTAACGCTGGGCTTCACGGCGGCGTGCTTCGGCAGCGCGCGCCAGCTCATCTCTGCACCCTGCGCGCCGGCAGCGGCCATTCTCTCCGCGCTGGCCGCTGGCTTCTTAGCCCAGTCCGGCCCGGATGAGGATGAAGCGACGACCGTCACGCGTATTCTCCTGCTCCTGACCTTGGTCGGCCTGTTCTCCGCCCTGATCCAGATCGTTTTCGGCGTCGCACGTGGTGGCCGGCTAATCAAATACATTCCCTATCCGGTCGTGGCCGGCTACCTGAGTGGTGTCGGCCTGATGATCATTCTCGCCCAGGCCCCCAAGGTGCTCGGCCTGCACGCGGGACCGGAGTTTTGGAACGGACTGTTGCAGCCGGGGCAGTGGGATCGAAACGGCCTGCTGGTCGGCGGGGCGACGATGGCCGCGATGGTGCTGGCTCCGCGCCTGAGCAAGACCGTGCCGGCGGCCATCATCGGGCTGGGGGCGGGAGCATTGACCTTCGGCGTGCTCGCGCTGGGCAACGCCGAGTTGCGCCCGCTCGAGCACAACCCGCTGCTTGTCGGCACGCTGCCCGGCAGCCTGGCCGACCTGGCGTCCGCCATCAGCGCCCGCTGGCAGCTCGCCGGCAGGCTGTCCGCCGACCAGTTGCTCGCCCTGCTCACGCCCGCGCTCACGCTGGCGACACTGCTCTCGATTGACACGCTGAAGACCTGCGTCGTGCTCGACGCCATGTCCGGCCAGCGCACGAACGCCAACCGCGAGCTATTTGCGCAGGGCACGGGCAACCTGCTCTCCGCGTTCTTGGGCGGCACACCCGGCGCGGGCACGATGGGCCCGACGCTTGTCAACCTCAGCAGCGGCGGCCAGACGCGGCGCGCGGGCATGATCAGCGGCGGCCTGATGCTCGCCGCGTTCCTGTTTGGCCGGCCGGTCATCGCACTCATCCCGACGCCGGCGCTGGCCGGCATTCTCATTGTGCTGGGCAGCCGGATGGTGGACCGCGAAAGCCTGCAACTGCTCAAGCACCGTGCGACGTTCTTCGACTTCACGGTGATGGCGGCGGTCGTCGTTGTGGCGCTGGCCTACAACCTCATCGCCGCCGCGGCAGTGGGCATCGCCCTGGCGCTGGCGCTCTTCATCCGCGACCTCATCCGCGGCTCGGTCATCCGGCGGAAACTGCACGGCGACCAGCTTTCCTCGCGCAAGCATCGGCTCGGGGCGGAAAAAACACTGCTCGTCCAGCACGGGCGGCAGACCGTCGTGTGCGAATTGCAAGGCAGCCTCTTCTTCGGCACGACGGACCAGTTGCTCACGGAGCTGGACGAAGACATCCGCACGTGCCGCTTCGTCATCCTCGACCTGCGGCGCGTGCAGTCCTTCGACTTCACCGCCGGCCATGTGCTCCAGGTCATCCACAAGCAAGTGAAGGCTCACGATGGCTTCCTCATCCTCTGCGATCTGCCCGCGCATCTGCCCACTGGCCTGGGCTTGGCCGACTACCTTCGGCTGCTCGGCATTCTAGCCGACGACCAGCGGCATCTCCGGCTCTTCGACAACCGCGACGAGGCGCTGGAATGGGCCGAAGACCAAATCCTAGCCAGCGCGAACGCGCCGGGCCCAGCAGCGGAAGCCCGGCCCGGCCTGCGGGAAATCCCCTTGTTTGCCGAGCTAAAGTCCTCCCCGGCCTTCGCCGCGCTGGGCGAAATCATCACCGAACGCTTCGCGCGTGCGGGCGAAGCCGTCTTCCACAAGGGCGATCCCGGCAGCGAGTTGTTCATCGTCCGTCGGGGCAATGTGAGCGTGAACCTCCCGCTGGACGCCGGACACCGCTATCACCTGACCACGTTTACCAGCGGCCACTGCTTTGGCGACATGGCCTTCCTCGACCAACGGCCGCGCTCGGCCGACGCCGTCGCCGTGACGGACACCGAACTGTTCGTGTTGTCGCGCGCACGCTTCGACGCGCTGGCGAAGAGCCATCCCGAACTGGCCGTGGAAGTCCTGCGCTGCCTCTGCCACGAACTCGCCACGCGTCTCCGCTACTCGAACAGCGAGCTGCGCGCCTTGCACGAGTCATGATGAAGCCTTCCAGCCGGCGGTGAGCCCGCCACACAGCTTCGGAATTCGGGATAAGACGACTCTTGCTGCCTTGCGCGGGCTCGGCAAAGGCAGGGTGGAGCTCACCATCTGCTGCCCAGCGGCTGCCAGCCGGCCGGCAACTCGGACGGCTGGGCCGACGGTCACGGCTGGCGCAGCAGTTCGATGCGGTCAAACCACGCGTCGCCGCCCATCGCGGTCGGGGCGAGGCCGGTCAGCGTGCAGCTCCCAAGGTCCTTCCACAGGTCGAGCGTGACGGTGTCCCACTCGCGCGGCGCGGTGGGGCTGGCTTCGCGCGATTGCCAGGCGGTGGTGTTGCGACCGGCGTGGTAACGGCCGTTGCGGTCTTCGGCCTTCGGCCATTGGCCGGAGCGGGCGAGCTCGACCATCACGCCCGGGCCGCTGGCTTTCCAACTGAGGCGGAGGAAGCGGAATTCATTTGTCGCAGCAGGTTTTTCCACGATGCGGTAGTTCCAGCCGGGAAGTTGCCGGTTCGCGCGCTGGGGCGGCGTGACGTGCAGGCAGAGTTTGCCGGAAAGGGCCCCGGTGCTCACGACGGTGGCGGTGCCGGATTCATCCTTGAGCAACGCAGCGAAGCCCGGCTCTTCATCGAACAGCACCGCGCGCTCGCGGGTGTCCGCGCGGAGGTTGCTGCGGAGCCACGTGAGCAAACTCGCGAGGTCGGCGGGCGTCAGCGTGTCGGCGAAGCTCGGCATCAGCGAGCCAGCCACGCGGCGCACGCCCGTCACGTCCTTGCGCAAGAGCACCTGCTCCGCGCCGTTGGGCTGCGCGAGTGTGAGGCTGGTCGCGCCGTCGTCCCGCAGCAGGCCCACGACGGACGCGCCGGCACGGGTGTCCACGACGGTCGTCTCGTAGCCGGGGCGGATGCGTTCGTTCGGCAGCAGCAGGTGGCGCACAAGCGTTTCCTCCGCGACGCCGAGTTCGCCGAGCAAGTCCGGGCCGAACTCGTGGCCTTCCTTGCCGACGCGATGGCAGGTGGCGCAGGCGAGTTTGAAAATCTCCTCTCCGCGCTTCGCATCGCGCGGGCCGGTGAGCGCGGCGGTGAACTTGCGGAAGGTGACGTCGCTGATTTCGGTGGTGGTGGCGACGGTGGGACCGGTGAAGGCTTCGCCCTCGCTCGCCGCGGGGACGAAGGTGTCCTCCAGCGCGCGGGTCGCGTTGCGGACGGCGGCGTCGGGGCTGGCGGCGAGTTGGGCGAGCGCGGCGCGGGCGGATTTGTCGGCAAGTGGTTTGCGCGGGGCGTTCTTGCGGCCGTTGGCGAGACCGTTGAGGACGGTGGCTTCGTGCCGGCGACTTGTAGTCGCCGACTTCGCGGAGTCGTTGCCCACAGACGGCGACTGCAAGTCGCCGGCACGGGCGTTGGTGAGCAGGCGGAGGACGGTGGCGAGTTCCGCTTCGTCGCGGCGCGCGGCGACGGCTTGCGCGAGGCGGCTGAGGAGCGGGGCGCTTTCGCCAGGCTCGCGGAGGAGTTCCGCCAGCAACTCGCCGCCGCGTTGGTGGAGGGAGGAGAGAATCGCCGTGTCCATCCAGCGCACGCCGAGACGCTCGCGGGCGTAGCGGGTTAGCATCGCGAAGGCGCGCGGGTCGCGGCTCTCACCGAGGCTGAGGGCGAACTGGATTTGCACGCGCGGGCTGGTCTCGGTG
>Ga0255188_1000642_pt1 | contig 11291 bp, 7 predicted proteins | sample Miss_Cont_RepB_8_FD_188427 | JGI IMG/M metagenome (GOLD analysis project Ga0255188, IMG submission 188427) | Freshwater microbial communities from Mississippi River, Louisiana, United States - Miss_Cont_RepB_8h | ecosystem: Environmental > Aquatic > Freshwater > River | place: USA: Louisiana... | reverse complement strand
CTGGAAGTCCGTCCACGCCGGCGCCATGAAGGCCCAGCAGGAGCTCAAGGCCGAGGGCGTCAACGTGCAGGTCATCTGGAAGGGCCCGCTCCGCGAGGACGACCGTGAGCAGCAGGTGCAGGTCATCGAGAATTTCACGGCCCAGCGCGTCAGCGGCATCGTCGTCGCCCCGCTCGATCGTCGCGCCCTCGTCGCTCCCGTCGAGGCCGCCGTGCGTGGCAAGATCCCGGTCGTCGTGATCGACTCCGGCATCGAGTCCAAGGCCCCCGCCAGCTACATCTCCACCGACAACCGCGAGGGCGGCCGCATCGCCGCGCGCGAGCTGGCGAAGATGCTCGGCGGCAAGGGCAACGTCATCCTCCTGCGCTACGCCGTGGGTTCCGCCAGCACCGAGGAGCGCGAGGAGGGCTTTCTCGAGGTCATGCGCCGCGACTTTCCCAACATCAAACTCATCTCCACCGACCAGCACGCGGGCGCGACGCGCGACACCGCGAAGCGCGCTTCCGAGAATCTCCTCAACCGCTTCGGCCGCCAGGTGAACGGCATCTTCTGCTGCAATGAGACCGCGGGCGTGGGCATGATGCAGGCGCTGCGCGACGCCGGCCTCGCGGGCGGACGCGTCAAGCTGGTGGCCTTCGACTCGGGCGAAACGCTTAACGCCGGCCTCAAGGCGGGCGACGTGCAGGGTCTGGTGGTCCAGAATCCGATGAAGATGGGTTATCTTGGCGTGAAGGCGATCGTGACCATGCTGCGCGGCGGCAAAGTCGAGCCGCGCGTCGACACCGGCGTGGGCTTTGTCACCAAGGCCAACTTTGATTCGCCCGAGATGGCGGAGTTGGTGAATCCGCCGCTCTCGAAGTACCTGAAGCCCTGATTTCTCGGTCCTCATGCTCCAGTGCCGCGGCCAAGATGTTGGTCGCACGGTAAAATGGCGTGACCAAGCTGTTTTACCACGGAGGCACAAAGACACGGAGGCCGGGAGAAATTTGGAAATCAGGAACTCTGGGTTCGTTACGTGCTGCGGTCCGTCGACCAAACAGGGTGCCCACGGAAGGCACGGAAAAGGCGGAAGGTGCGGCGACGTTCAATCTGTTCCGTGACTTCCGCGCGTTTTCCGTGGGCCAATCGGTTCGGCTTCGTTCCTTTCGCGTGTTTCGTGGTTACCCGCACCTCGGCCACTTTGTCGGCGTGGTAAAACCTCCGCGAGGTTAAGTAGGGCTTTGCGTCTGGCAGGGGTCGCGGCGCGTACTAGCGGTGTGGCTTTTCGCCGCACCGCATGCCGTCCACTCTTCTCTGGTTCCGTCAGGACCTGCGTCTGCAGGATAATCCCGCCCTCATGGCTGCGCTTGCACGCCGCGAGCCGGTCGTTCCGGTCTACGTCCTCGATGACTCGGGCGATGGCGGTTGGCCGTCCGGCGGGGCGTCGCGATGGTGGCTGCATCACGCGCTGGCCGCGCTCGACGCCGATCTGCGTGCCCGGGGTTCTCGGCTGATCCTTGCGCGAGGCGAAAGCGGCGCGGAACTCGACCGACTGCGTCGCGCGACCGGCGCCACGGCGATCTTCTGGAACCGTCGCTACGAGCCCGCGGTGATCGCACGCGACGCCGGTTTGAAGGCCCGGTGGACGGCGGAGGGCGTGGAGGCGAAAAGTTTCAACGCGGCGCTGCTGCACGAGCCCCACACCATCGCCAACAAGCAGGGCAAACCGTTCCAGGTCTTCACGCCGTTCTGGCGCCATTGCCTGGAGGTGCCGGTGGAGGCGCCCGCGCGTCTCGCGCCTTCGGTCCAGATGGCGGCGCCGGAGCGGTGGCCGGCGTCCCTGGATCTCGCCGAGCTCGCGTTGCTGCCGCGGATCAAGTGGGACGCGGGGTTCCGCGAGGCCTGGACGCCCGGCGAGGCCGGCGCGGCCAAGCGGCTGAAGCTCTTTGTGGCGGATGCGATGGAGTCGTACTCCGACCGGAGAAATATCCCCGGCGTGGACGGCACATCGATGCTCTCGCCGTGGCTGCACTTCGGGGAGTTGTCCCCACGTCAGATTTGGGCGGCCGTGCAGGCGGTGGCGAAGGACAGCGGGGTCTTTCCGCCCAGCAACGGCGCCCGCGTCTTTCTGAGTGAAGTGGGCTGGCGGGAGTTCGCGCATCACCTGTTGTTCCATTTTCCGCACACCCCGGAGCTGCCGCTGCGTTCGGACTTCGAGTCTTTTCCTTGGGCTGACGACCCCGACGGCGTGAAGCTGCGCGCCTGGCAGCGCGGGCTCACGGGCTACCCGATCGTCGACGCCGGCATGCGCCAGCTCTGGGCCACCGGTTGGATGCACAACCGCGTACGCATGATCGTGGCGTCGTTTTTGGTGAAGCACCTCCGGCTCTCGTGGGTGCACGGAGCGCGCTGGTTCTGGGACACGCTCGTCGACGCGGATCTCGCGAGCAATACGCTCGGGTGGCAGTGGTCCGCCGGCTGCGGGGCCGATGCCGCGCCCTACTTCCGCGTCTTCGCGCCGGTTTTGCAGGGATTGAAGTTCGACCCCGAGGGCGCGTACGTGCGCCGCTGGGTGCCCGAACTGGCCAAGCTTCCCGCTGAGAACATCCATTCGCCGTGGGAGGCTCCGGCCTCGGTTCTGGCCGCCGCGGGCATCCGGCTCGGCAAGGGCGGCAACTACCCCGCGCCGATCGTCGACCACGCGACGGCCCGCAAAGAGGCCCTCGCGGCCTTCAAGCGAATCCGCGGCGGGGAAATCTCCGTCCGCGAATGAGCCCGCGTTCCCGCGCGGCGGCCTCCGGCGTGCGTCATCTCGTCGTGGTGCTGGGCGACCAGCTCGACGCGGGCTCCGCGGCGCTCGATGGTTTCGAGGCCTCACGTGACGCGATCTGGATGGCCGAGGTCGCCGGCGAGTCGGAGCATGTGGTTTCCTCCCAGGTCCGGACCGCGCTCTTCCTCTCCGCGATGCGGCATTTCCGCGACTCGCAGCGCGCGCTCGGACGACGGGTGGAGTACGTCGAGCTCGATGCGCCGGGGAACACCCAGACTCTCGCGGGCGAACTCGCCCGTGCGCTCGCTGCGTCGCGGCCCGAGCGGGTGGTGATGGTCCAAGCGGGGGAATGGCGCTTGGAGCAGGAGCTCTCCGCCGCGGTGGCGCGGGTTGGAGTGCCGCTCGAAGTGCGGCCGGACCGCCACTTCCTCTGCTCACCGGCGGAATTCCGCGAGCATGCCTCTGGCCGGAAACAGCTGCGGATGGAGTTTTTCTACCGGGAGATGCGGCGGCGCCACCGCGTGCTGCTGGACGAAGCGGGGGAGCCGCTGGGCGGCCAATGGAACTTTGACCACGACAACCGTGAGAGCTTCGGGAAAAACGGGCCGCCGCGTCCGCTGCCGGCGCCGCGGAGGTTCGCCCCCGACGCGACCACCCGGGCGGTGCTGCAGCTCGTGGAAAAGCGGTTCCCGCGTCACCCGGGAGATCTTTCGGTCTTCGACTGGCCGGTGACGCCCGAGGACGCGCAGCGCGCCCTCGAAGACTTTGTCACGCACCGGCTGCCTGACTTCGGACGCTATCAGGATGCGATCTGGTGCGGGGAACCGTGGCTTTACCATTCGCTGATTTCCGCGGCGATGAATCTCAAGCTGCTCGATCCTCGAACGGTCGTCGCCGCCGTGGAAAGGGAGGTGCGGGCGGGAAAGGTTCCCCTCGCGGCAGGCGAGGGTTTCATCCGGCAGGTGCTCGGGTGGCGGGAATATGTGCGCGGCGTGTATGGGCTGCACATGCCGGACTACGTGGAGCGCAACGCGCTCGGCGCCAGGGAACCGCTGCCGGCGTTCTATTGGACCGGCGAAACCGCGATGGCCTGCCTGCGCGACGCGCTCGGGCAGACGCTGCGGCTCGGTTACGCCCATCACATCCAGCGGCTGATGGTCACCGGCCTTTATTCCCTGCTGCTCGGCGTCGACCCGAAGCGGATCCACGAGTGGTACCTGGGTGTTTACGTCGACGCCGTCGAGTGGGTGGAACTGCCGAACACGCTCGGGATGTCCCAGTACGCCGACGGAGGCGTGATGGCCTCGAAGCCGTACGTCGCGACCGGCAAATACATCCAGCGGATGAGCAACGCCTGCGCCACGTGCCGCTTCGATCCGGCGAAGGCGACGGGGGAAGACGCGTGCCCGTTCACGACGCTTTATTGGGACTTCCTGCTGCGCCACGAGAAGCTGCTTCGTGGGAACCAGCGCATGGCGCTGCAGGTCAAAAATGTGGCCCGGCTGGCCGAGCCGGAGCGCGTGGCGATCCGTGAGCGCGCCCACGCGATCCGCTCGGGTGGCGGCGAGCCTCCGGCGGATGAGGGTACGTTGCCGCTTGAGACCAAGCCGCGCGCCAAGGCGCCCAAACGCTCCTGATCATGGAAAAATTCACCCTCACCACGCGTATCGAGCGGCCGGCCGCGGAGGTCTTCGCCTGGCACGAACGTCCCGGCGCGCTGGGGCGGCTCTGTCCTCCCTGGGAAAAGGTGGAGGTCGTCTCGGCCACTGGCGGGGTGCGCGACGGTGCGCGGGTGGTGGTGCGCAACCGGCGCGGGCCGTTTTCACTGGAGTGGCACGTGGAGCACCGCGGCTACGTGGCCGGGCGTGAATTCCGCGACGTGCAGCTTTCGGGACCGTTTTCGAACTGGGAGCACATCCATCGGGTGACACCCGACGGAGCGAACGCGTGCCTCCTGACCGATGACATCTCCTATCGTCTCCCCGGAGGGGTGGTGGGGCGGTTGCTCGGCGGAGGGCATGTCCGGCGGGAACTCACGCGGTTGTTCGCGTGGCGCCATGCCACCACCAAGGCCGATCTCGAGCTGGCCTCGCGTTACGACACGCGGCGGCGCCGGATCGTGGTGGCCGGAGCCTCCGGCCTGCTCGGCACCGCGTTGGTCCATTTTCTCCTCACGCAGGGCCACGAGGTGGTGCGTCTCGTGCGGCGCGGTCCGGCGGGTCCGGGCGAGGCGCTCTGGGACCCCGCGCGCGGCGAACTGGCTCCCTCGGTCGTTTCCGGGGCCGACGCGGTGGTGAATCTGTCCGGGGAAAATGTCGGCGCGGGACGCTGGTCCGTGGCGCGACGCGATGCGATCCTGCGCAGCCGCGTCGACGCGACGCGCACGTTGGTCGCCGCCATCAAGGCAGCGCAGCTTCCCCCGGAGGTTTTCGTCAGCGCCTCAGCTGTTGGTTTCTACGGGGAACGCGGCGACGAGGTGCTGACGGAGATTTCCTCGATTGGGTCCGGATTTCTCCCCGAGGTTTGCCTCGCGTGGGAAACCCACGCGGACGTGGCTGCGCGTGCCGGTGTCCGCACGGTGCTGCTGCGTTTCGGCGTGGTGCTGAGTCCGGCTGGTGGAGCTTTGGCGAAAATGCTGCCGGTGTTCCGCCTCGCGGCCGGCGGTCGCGTCGGTTCGGGGCGGCAATGGATGAGTTGGATCGGACGTGAGGACGCCATCGGGGCCGTCTATCACGCGATCATGTCGTCCTGCCGCGGACCGGTGAATGTTTGCGCGCCCGGGGCGGTCACAAACTCCGGATTCACGCAGGCGCTGGCGGCCGCCCTCGGCCGGCCGGCCGTGTTTCCCGTGCCGGCACCGGTGCTGCGACTCGTCTTCGGTCAGATGGCCGACGAGACCCTACTGGCTAGCACGCGGGCGAAGCCGACCGCGTTGTTGGATTCCGGCTACGTCTTCCGTCACGCGGAGGTCGGGGACTGCCTGCGGCACGAGCTCGGCTCCGCGCGGTAATCCGGAACCCCCGCCTGAGGGTGGTGCACCTCATTTCCACCCGCCGGGCCGGCGGAGGATCTGGAAAACGCGGAATAACGGACGCGTGCCGCTTCCCGGCGTGTCGTAGCCCCGGCAGGCCGCCCTGGAACAGCGCGCAGGAGGCGCCGTTAAATGATCTCCCGACTCGCCGCACCGCCGGCACGAGCGGTCCTTACTCCGCGACAGTTCGGCCGCTGCGCGTCAATCGACGGCGGAGCGGCTCCTTGGTGGGCTCCACTTGCGAAGAGTTGGGTCGAGCCCACCGTTTACGGATGCGTTCCGTTCGTGAGCCGCGAGGCGCGTCCCGCCGTTCTTCCGGTCGTTGCCGTCGCGTGCTGGTGGTGGACGATCACCCCCTGACTCGCGCGGGCGTGACGGCGCTGCTGAACCAGCAGCCCGGAATCCGCGTGTGCCGCCAGGTCGGATCGGTCGTTGAGGCGCTGGCGGCGGTGCGGCGTTCGCCTCCGGATCTGGTGCTGACGGATCTAGAGATGGGTCCGAGGAGTGGGATGGAATTGGTCCGACGGCTGCACGCGGAGCGTCCGTGGATGCCCGTGATCGTGTTCTCGATGCATTACGGCAGCATCTACGCCGAGCGCGCCTTGCGCGCCGGGGCCAGCGGCTACGTGATGAAGAGCGAGGGGCCGGCGCGATTGCTGGAGGCCGTGCGGCAGGCTCTGGCGGCCGCGGCGGCGCCGGTGGCGTCGAGACGTCCAGCCGCTCCTTGCGCGCGGCGGCGCCGGTCTCCACGCTCCTCGGTCTCATGAGTCTTTGGGAGGGCAGCGAGTGGGGCGAGGCGCGTCCGGTCACCTGGTGGCGCGGCCATGCCATCTACACCGCGCACGTGGTGGCAGCCGGACTGGTGGTCGCGATGATCGTCACCAGTCTGGCGCTCTTCGCCGGCGCTAATGGCGTGCTCGGTGCCCTGGGCTTTTCCAGTGCAGCCGTGCTGCGTGGCGAGGTTTGGCGGATCCTGTCCTACGGGCTGGTCAATCCGCCGAGCATCGGCTTCGCGCTCGATGTCGTGATGCTCATCTGGTTCGGGCGCGAGGTGGAGAAGGCGCTCGGCCGGGCGCGTTTCCTCGCCCTTTGCGCCAGCATTTATCTGCTCAAGCCCCTTTTCTTCACGGCGGCGGGCGTCTGGCTCGGCACCGCGTTTTCCGGCGCCGCCCTCGCGTTTCCGCTCTTCGTCGCTTTCGCGACGTTGTTCCCCGGCGTGCCGCTGCTCTTCAACATCCTCGCGAAATGGGCCGCCGTGGCGCTGGTCGGCATTCAGGCGTTGGTCGCACTCGCGGCGCGGCGCTGGGATTTGCTGGCCGAGCTCGCCGTCGGGTGCGGATTCGCCCACCTGTTCGTGCGACTTCACCGCGGAGGTTTCGAGTGGCCGAAGCTGCGCTGGCCGCGCCGGCGGACGGTGGTGCGTTCCGTGGCCCCGGTTCGCGCGGCGGTCGTCCCGCCGGCGCCGCGGACCCGCGCGGGCATGGCGGAGGTGGATGCCCTGCTCGACAAGATCGCCCAGTCCGGGATTCACAGCCTGACGCGCGACGAGCGGGCGCGGTTGGAAGCCGCGCGCAGCGATCTGCTGCGACGCGGGTCGGGTGGAAGGTAGGGCGGCTCGAGGTTGAGGTTTGGATCTCCGCGTGACTTTGCCCGCGGAGGACGGCATCTCACGTCCACCCCGATGAAAGCCATCACCCCGTTCTTCCTCTTTCTTGGCCTCCTCCTCGCCCCGTTGGCCGGGGCGCGCCCCAATGTGCTGGTCATCATGGTTGATGATCTGGGCTACGCCGACCTCGGTGTGCACGGAGGGCGGGAGGTGCGCACGCCGAACATCGACGCGCTGGCGGCCGCCGGCGTGCGCTGCACGAGCGGGTATGTCACGGCGCCGTACTGCAGCCCGTCGCGGGCGGGTCTTCTCACCGGACGCTACCAGACCCGTTTCGGCCATGAGTTTAACCCGCACGTGGGGGAGGAGTCGGTGCTGGGCTTGCCCTTGGGTGAGCGCACGATCGCCGACCGGCTGAAGTCCGCGGGTTACGCCACCGCGGTGATCGGAAAGTGGCACCAGGGGTTCACGGCGGACCGTCATCCGCAGTCGCGCGGCTTCGACGAATTCTTCGGTTTCCTCGTGGGCGCGCACAATTACCTGTTGCACGCGAAGGCGGCGCCGAAGTTCGGCACCGCCCACTCGCACGACCTGATCTATCGCGGCCGGGAGGTGCAGAAACTGGAAGGACACGCGACGGATCTCTTCACCGACGACGCGATCCGCTTCATGCGGCGTGATCCGGCGAAACCGTGGTTCTTGTACCTCGCGTACAATGCGGTGCACACGCCGCTCGAGATCGCGGAGCGCTGGCGTGAGCGGCTCCCGGCCTCGGTCACCGACCCGGCGCGGCGGGGTTATCTCGCCCTCCTGTTGGGCCTCGACGAGGCGATCGGGCGCGTGGCGGCGCACTTGCGCGCGACGGGTCAGGAAAAGGAGACGCTCGTGTTTTTCTTGAGCGATAACGGCGGCGCGGGTCGCAAGGGGTTCTTCGCCTACAACACGGGCGTGAACAAGCCGCTGCGCGGTGACAAAGGCCAGATGCTCGAGGGCGGAATCCGAGTGCCGTTTTTTGTCACGTGGCCGGGCCGTCTGCCGGCGGGGGCGACGTTTGACCACCCGGTCAGCGCGCTCGACATCCTGCCGACCGCGCTGGCGGCCACACGCCAGCCGCGGCCGGACGGATTGGACGGGGCCGACCTGCTGCCGCATCTGGACGGATCGAAAAAGGAGGCGCCGCACGCCGCGCTCTTCTGGCGTTTCGGCCCGCAGCGGGCGGTGCGGCGGGGAAACTGGAAGCTGGTAGATTGGCGGGATTTCGAGGCGAAGACCAACAGCGGCTGGCAGCTCTTCGATCTGGACCGGGACATCGGGGAGTCGGCCGATCTGGCGGGACGCCATCCGGAGATCGTCGCGGCGCTGTCGGCCGAATGGACGCGTTGGAACGCCTCCAACCGGGAGCCGTTGTGGAGCGGCACTCCCAATGAGGATCCGGCGGGGGCGCGGGCCCGTGGCGAGGGCACGACGAAGGCGAAGAACCGTTGAGCGGCTTCGCCTTCCGGCAGGTGCTCAAAACTCCCAGGCGGCGCCGAAGTACACGTTGCGCCGTGGCGCCGGGTCGATGCCGTCCGCGCGGATGCGGTTGTAGTAATCCTCGTCGAGCAGGTTGTTGATCCCCGAGATGAGGCGGATGGGAGCGCGGGGAAGGCGCCACTCGGCGGTCAGATCCCAAACCGCATGGGCGGGAATGCGCCGCGGTCCCGAATTGGAGTCGTCGGCGAATGCCGCGGCGGCGAGCGTGCCGGTGAGGCCGATCTTCAGGCCGGCTCCGCGATGATAAAGAATCCCCGTGCGCACGAGGTGGGGCGGGGCGTACTGGGGGGTACGGCCTGCGAGCGCGCCTTCCGTGAAGCGCGCGTGGAGAAGCAGTGCGTTGGCGTAGAAGCCGAGGCTGCCGGCGTTCCGGCCGGATCCGTGTAGCGGTATGTCCCGGCGTAGGGAAAGCTCGAGTCCGCGGTGCACGGCGCGGCCCACATTGGCTAGTGAAGAGCGCCCGTCGGCGAGTGTTACGGCTCCGATCTGGTTGTCGAAAGCGAGGTGGAAGACGCTAGCGTCCACCACAAGTCCCGCCACCGGCTCCCCGCGGAAGCCGAATTCCCACTGCAGTGCGCGCGCCTCCGCGAGGTCGCGGTTCACGATCTGGTTCGCCGCGCCAGGAACGGCCTGGGTGAAGACCACCGGTCGAAAGCTTTGGGAGACATTGGCGTACGCTTGCGAACGGGGGCCGATCTCGCGGGTGGCGGCGAGGCCGAGCAGGGGAACCGTGTCGCGGATGTCGCGCGAGGCCGGCGGCAGTCCGGCGGCGTTGCGGGAGACGTTCACCGTTTCGCGCACGCGTTGCCGCAGGTTTTCCAGCCGCAGGCCCGGAGTCAGGGTGTGACGGCCCAGCCGAAACAAGTTTTCCACGAAAACCGGGGCGTACAGGACGTCGCGACGCGATTTCGCGAGCAAGTCTCCACGGGTGGCGTCCGGGGTGGCGCCGCGGCTGTCGGTGCGGGGTGAGGTGCTGTGGAAGAGTTGCGCACCCGCGCTGAAGGAGTGGCGTCGGGCGGCACCCCAGTCGTGGCGGAAGCGCCCCTCGGTGCCCGAGGAAGTGAAGGACTGGCGCTCGATGGTATTCGTCCGCGCGGCCTCGCCGGTGGGAACGAGTCCGAATCCGCCGCCGTTTTGCCGACGAGAGGCGCGGACGTAACCAATTCCCCAGGCGCGCCAGCTGAGGGCGCCGTGGGGAAGATTGCGTTCCCAGATCAAGGATACGCCTTTGCGGTCTAGGCTGAAGCGGTCGAAGCGGCGCGAAGGCGCGCGGCGGTCGGAATGGTAGTTGGCGGTGCCAGGTCCCGTCGCGAACGTGAGGCCGCCCGGCTCACCGTGGTCCTCCTCGTAGTTTTCGAACGAGAGCAGCCAGCTTGAGTCGGTGGTGGCGTCGAGCGCGAGGCGGCCGAGCCATGCCGTCAGCGAGTAGTCGCTATTCGCGGAGCGGATGCCGTCGGATCGCCGGTGGTTGAGATAACCGTAATATCCGATGCGACCGCGGGTGCCGTCCACATGGGAGAAAGTGGAATAATAGCCGTCGCTTCCGGTGGTGTGAAGGGAGGATCCGGAGAATGGCTGGTCGGTGCGCGGCCGGTGAGTGACGTAGTTCAGCGCGCCGCCGGGTTGAGGCCCGTAAAGCAAACCCGCGCCTCCGCGGGTGAACTCGACGCGGTCAACCGTGTCGAGCGGTGGGGTGTAGTAGGCCTCGGGATAGCCGAAGGGGTCGGCATGGATCGGAATGCCATCCTTCAGGACCTGGGTGAACTGCGCGCGGTGCGGCTCGAGGCCACGGTAGCCGATGCTGACGAGCGGGGTGGTTTCCTCGCTGAGGATGAGTCCGGGGGCCTGGGCGAGCGCTTGGCGGTAACTGTTCCCGTTGATGCGCGGCTGGCCGTCGAAATCGATAAGGGTGGTCTTCTTTCCCGCGTTGATACGGGCGCCTTGGACATCCGGGAGGAAAGGCCCTTGGATATAATGATCGGACTCGGATTCAGCTTCCGCGAGAAACGGCGGAAGTCGGACCGGTGGGGTTGGCGCGGTCGGAGCCTGTCCCTCGTTTGCTTCGGCGGTCAGGCCGAGGCACAGGCCGACCATGACCTTGAAGGCTCGTCGGCGGGCGGAGGTTGAACGAAAAGAGGACAAGGCGGCAGCGGGAAAGGGAATGGGAATCAGTCTCATCTGTATCAAGATGGAAATGAGACCCAGTCGCGTGAGGTGCGTTAAAAATTAACGAGCAGAGGTTTATAACATATAATCCCTTCGGGCCGTTGAATCTAGAAGGTCGCCCATCCTCTCAGCAGAAGCAAATTGGCACGACCTTAAGAGAGCCTGCCCCCGAAATTTGCACCGTCCTGCTCTTGCTTGGGACACCC
>Ga0255188_1000641_pt1 | contig 11292 bp, 12 predicted proteins | sample Miss_Cont_RepB_8_FD_188427 | JGI IMG/M metagenome (GOLD analysis project Ga0255188, IMG submission 188427) | Freshwater microbial communities from Mississippi River, Louisiana, United States - Miss_Cont_RepB_8h | ecosystem: Environmental > Aquatic > Freshwater > River | place: USA: Louisiana... | reverse complement strand
GCCCTCTTTGACAATCGGCTCAAAGCCGCCCGTATCCACAACGAGATAGGGCCGCGGACCCAGCCGGCCCTCGCCGTAATGTCGATCTCGCGTTAGCCCCGGAAGATCGGCAACCAGTGCATCGCGCGAACGGGTGAGACGATTAAACAGTGTCGACTTGCCGACGTTGGGCCGCCCCACCAGCGCGACCACGGGTTTGGCGCTCACTGCTCATCCTTCCGATCGAATCAACAGCAGCTGGCCACCTTGGGTCTGAATCAGCAGGCCTGCGCGCGTCGGCCGAATCGCACCGCTAAGCGCACCCCCCTCCAGAGAGAGCCGCGCCAACTGCTTGCCATCTTCTCGCGAAAGCGCATGCAGAACTCCGAAGTTATCGGCAACCCAGACCGCACGGCCCCACGAGACCGGATGCTGCAGGCCGCGCAGCTGGAAGGTGTCAATGGTCCAGATGGTCTGACCATCCTTTCGATTCAAGGCATGAAGACGGGATTGATCATCGGCAAAAAAGACATAACGGCTATCGACTGCCAGCGTCGACATTGCAGTGAGGTCTCGACCCCAGAGCCTGCGTCCGCTCTCTGCACCCAGGCAGGCCACCGAGGTCTGATAAGCGGCCACACAGACATCGCCTCCTTCAACCGAGGGCAGACCAAGTAAATCAACAATCCGCTCGACCTCATTGCTACCACGTGGCGTTGCGACTTGAGATTCCCATCGAACCGCGCCCGAGGCGGCATCCAGCCAGAGCAATCGGCCTCCTGGCATATTGACCAACACATCGGCCGGACCCAATGTGGAACTGGCAGATTCCTCTGCCGGCCGAGCCTGCACCCGCATGCCCGACTGACCATGCAAGACCAGCGTGGGGAGATTGCGCTGCAAAACCCAGCGACGATTTCCGGTCACGATGTCAAAACCCGCCACTCGATTATCGGCAAGCCGCATCACCGCAGTGGAGCCCGCCAACACCGGCGACTCCAAGACGACTCCTCCTGTGGGAATACGTCTTTCAATTTTTCCATCGGCAGACAGGATCACCAACTCAGCGCGATCATTCACCACTGCAGTGATGCCCTCGGCGCTGCCACTTCCGACTGCAATGCCACTCACCAACGGCGCGCCAATGGGGGTGCGCCAGATCAGCTTTCCATCGGCAAGCGAAATCTTCGACACTGTGCCTGCAGCTGAGGCAGCATAAACAGCGTCGCCACTGACAACGGGAACAAACTGGCCGCTGGCAGCCGATGCTTTTGCGGCCCTACCAAGATCGACCTTCCATGCAACCGAGGCCTTCAGCGATGGCTTGAAATCCTTCAGTGTCGCTGGCTTGGGCTTGGGAACACCCGAGCAGCCGCTGAGTACGAAAGCGGCGGCAACCACCAAGAGCCCACATCTTCTGTTCATGACTTCGCGCCCCCAAAGGCGTCCAGCGTCTGCAGTTTGCGCAGGATCAACTCGCGCGACGGAGATGCTGCGGGCAGGCCGTCAGCGGCGGCCTTCCATGCACTGCGGGCCTCCTCTTTGTTGCCAAGCGCGGCGTGAACATCCCCCTTGCGATCTTCCACCAAGGCAAGGAATTCTTTCGGCGGCTTCCCATTGAGTGTCTCCAGGGCCGCTTTCGCATTGTTCTCATCGAGCATCACACCAGCTAAACGGATTCTTGCCATCCATGCAAACTCTGGCGCGCTGTGATCCACCACCTGCTGCAAGACGGTTCGGGCCTCGGCCAGCTCACCCGACACTGCCAAGGCTTTGGCCATCTGCAGGCCGCCGAGTGCAGCCTGTGTCGAGGAGCGGAAATCCGATGACAAAGCCTTATAGGCGGCACGGGCCTTCTCCAGACTCTGCTCACCCAAGGCGCCTTCCATCGCAGTCAAGGCCTGACTGGCGTTGACCGCTTGTCGGTTCTGCCACCAATTCCATCCGCTGGTGCCGCTCGCCGCAATGAGCAGCAGCGCCGCCAGCGGAATAATCCACTTCTTGTTATCGCCCCAGAATCCCTTAATGGCATCCAGCTGTTCCTGCTGCTCAAGATCGTCACGCATCGCTTAACCGTCCTTGTTCTCACGTCTTTTCAATAGGCCGCAGATTACTGCTGCAGCATCCGCCATCGAAACGCGGTCCTGCTGAATCAGTCCGCCCTCTGCACGCAGCGGCTTAACTGTCACCACGCCCTGGGTCCGCTCATCTTCGCCCATCAACACGGCGCACTGCGCACCGCTCTGATCCGCTTTTTTCATCTGCGACTTCAGGCTTGCCTCGCCACAATGCATCTGTACTCGCAGGCCGGCGCTGCGACACTGCTCGGCCACCTGCATGGCGGCACGCTCCGAGGCCTCTCCCCAATGCACAACGTAAACATCCAAAGCCGCAGGCAATTCAGGCGCAGCCACTTCTTGGAGCAGCGCAATTAACCGCTCCACGCCAATCGCAAAACCACAGGCCGGAGCGGGTGCGCCACCCATCTGCTCAATCAGGCTGTCGTAACGGCCGCCGCCGCAGATGGTGCCCTGCGCCCCGAGCCGATCCGTGACCCACTCAAACACCGTGAGATTGTAGTAGTCCAGCCCCCGAACGAGCCGCGGATTCATGGTGTAGGCGATGCCGTGGCGCTCCAGGGTCTCCACCACGGCATCCAGGTGCGCACGAGACGCGTCACCCAAGAAATCCTTCAGAAGCGGCGCGCTCTGAATGACTGGCTGCATGGCAGGATTTTTTGAATCCAGAATCCGCAGTGGATTGGTCAGCAGCCGCCGCTGGGCATCGGCATCAAGAATCGATGCATGCGATTGGAAGTGTTCAATCAAGGCCTTGCGATGGGCCTGCCGCTCGGCAAGCATGCCCAAGGAATTCAGCTCGAGCCGAGGGGCCTGATCCCCATCTATCCCAAGCGACTGCCAGAGCCGATGGATCATGACCAGCTGCTCGCCATCGATATCCGGGCCGGGCATTCCGAGTGCCTCAATGCCAAACTGATGAAACTGCCGATATCGGCCACGCTGAGGCCGCTCATGTCGAAACATGGGGCCTACATACCAGAGCCGCTTCGGGCCATCGTAAAGAAGATTGTGTTCAATCACGGAGCGTACGACCGCCGCAGTATTTTCCGGCCGCAGTGTCAGCTGCTCACCATTTAAGGCATCCGTGAAGGTGTACATCTCTTTTTCAACGATGTCGGTCACCTCGCCGATGCCGCGCACGAAAAGCGCGGTGGGCTCAAGGATCGGCGTGCGAATAGCGCGATACCCATATTGCCGAAAGACTTCCGATACCCTGGCTTCGACCCACTCCCACAGGCCTGACTGATCGGGCAGAAGGTCGTTCATGCCCTTTACGCCCACAATTTTCTGCTGAGCAGCCATCGTGTTAGGCCGCCCCACCAAAGCGTTGATGCACATAACGGGCAACAATATCTTGGAACTCTTCCGCAATCCGCTCGCCCTTGAGCGTTACGTTACGTTGGCCATCGATGAATACTGGTGCCACCGGCTGCTCGCCCGTGCCCGGCAGGCTGATGCCAATATCAGCATGCTTGCTTTCACCGGGGCCATTCACCACGCAGCCCATCACCGCGACAGTGATGTTCTCCACGCCGGGGTATGTTTTTTTCCAGTCCACCATCTGCTCACGCAGATAGCCCTGAATCTTGGCGGCAAGCTCCTGGAAAAATGTCGACGTGGTGCGGCCACATCCCGGGCAGGCCACTACCATCGGGGCAAACGCCCGCAGGCCCATTGACTGAAGAATCTCTTGGGCCACGATGACTTCCTGTCGACGATCGCCATTGGGTTCGGGAGTCAGTGAGACGCGAATCGTGTCGCCGATGCCCTCTTGAAGTAAGACCGCAATCGCAGCTGTTGAGGCCACAATGCCTTTACTGCCCATGCCGGCCTCGGTCAGGCCAAGATGCAGCGGGTAGTCGCAGCGTGCGGACAACGCCCGATAGACCGTGATCAGGTCCTGAACACTGCTGACTTTGGCGGACAGGGTGATGCGATTGCCGGGCTGGCCCCACTTCTCTGCAAGCTGTGCGCTTTCGATGGCGGAGGTCACCAGGGCCTCGCGCATCACCGCCTGGGCATCCCAGGGCTCAGAGCGTTTGGCGTTTTCATCCATCAGCCGAGCAAGGAGTTCCTGATCCAGGCTGCCCCAATTCACGCCAATGCGAACGGGTTTGTCGTATTTGCAAGCAATCTCAATCATCGCGCCGAATTGATGATCCCGTTTCGCACCCCGCCCAACGTTGCCGGGATTGATACGGTATTTGGAAAGCGCCTGGGCGCAATCGGGAAACTCGGTCAGCAGCTTATGTCCATTGAAATGAAAGTCACCGATCAAGGGCACATCGCAGTTCATTCGATCCAGCTGCTCACGAATCGCGGCGACTTCACGGGCGGCTTCAGGGGAGTTCACCGTGATGCGCACAAGCTCAGAACCCGCCTGCGCTAAGCCTTGCACTTGAATGGCTGTTGCGATCGCATCGGCCGTATCGGTGTTGGTCATCGACTGCACCACCACCGGCGCATCACCGCCCACCGTAACCACGTTTGAGCCCCAGGCGATGTTCATCGCCCGCGTCTTGCGGCGGGCCGCCGGACCGCAGCCAACGGCGAGGCTGCGCTGCTCAGCACAAGGAAGGGGCGTGGTATCGGCGCTGCTCATTTTGTTCTCAGTGTGATTTTTGTCCGGTCTTGAATATCACCGGCAAGCTGGCCGCAGGCCGCATCAATATCGTCGCCGCGGGTCTTACGAATCGTGGTGACAAAGCCCTCTTGGGTCAAGAGATCAGCAAACGCGCGCACGCGGGGCCAGGGTGATTTGCGATAGCCAGAATTCGGAAACGGATTAAACGGAATCAAGTTGAACTTACACGAGATTTCCTCTGCCCGAATCAGCTTCACGAGCTGGCGGCAATGATCTGAGGAATCATTAATGCCATCGAGCATCACGTATTCAAAAGTCACAAAGTCACGCGGGGCAGGCTCAAGGTAATTGCGTACCGCAGCCATCAACTGCTTGAGGGGATATTTCTTATTCAGCGGCACCAACACATCCCGCAGTGCATCGGTCGGAGCATGCAGCGAGACCGCAAGCGCCACGGGACAGTCGCGAGCCAGACGATCCATCATCGGCACCACACCCGAGGTCGAGACCGTGACCTTACGGCGCGATAAGCCATAGGCATCGTCGTTGAGCATGAGCTGCAAGGCGGGCACGAGCTGGTCGTAATTGAGCAAGGGCTCGCCCATGCCCATCATGACCACGTTGGTGACTGGCTGCTGTAATTCGTGGCGCGCCCACCAGAGCTGGCCCACGATTTCTGCGGTGGTGAGGTTGCGGTTAAAGCCCTGCCGGCCTGTGGAGCAAAACGGGCAGGCCACCGTGCAGCCTGCCTGAGAAGAAACACACAAGGTGCCTCGGTCGGTCTCTGGAATAAACACGGTCTCGATCGCATTGCCTTGGCCCATATCGAAGAGCCATTTGCGAGTGCCATCTGCGGAGACATGGTCTTGCAGCACGGGAGGCAATTCAACGGCCGCATCCTGTTCGAGCCCGGCGCGAAACTCTCGCGCCAGATCAGTCATTGCTGAGAACTCACGGGTCCCGCGCTGGTGTACCCATTTCAATAGCTGACGAGCGCGAAACGGCTTCTCCCCCCGAGCCACGCACCAGTCAGTGAGACCTTGGGGGGAGCAGCCCAGAAGATTCACTTATCTGCTGTAAATCGACATTGCCGGGAAGAAAAAGGCGACTTCCTGGCGGGCGGTCTCAGGCGCATCCGAGCCATGAACCGCGTTGGCATCGATGCTGTCGGCGAAGTCCGCGCGAATCGTGCCCGCGGCCGCCTTCTTCGGATCGGTCGCGCCCATGAGGTCACGGTTCTTGGCAATCGCATTCTCGCCCTCGAGGACCTGGACCATGACCGGACCAGAGATCATGAATGCCACGAGGTCTTTGAAAAAGGGGCGCTCACGATGCACCCCGTAAAACGCCTCAGCCTCTGCACGCGAGAGGTGCATCATGCGGGCAGCCACGACCTTCAGGCCGCCTTTCTCAAAGCGTGAGTAGATTTCGCCAACGACGTTTTTGGCGACGGCATCGGGTTTGATGATGGATAAGGTGCGTTCAATGGCCATGTTGTGAATTCCGGATTTGTCGAGTCGTGAAAAGGGTTTTTGGGGGCCTCTACAAGCCGCCCGAGGGAAAGAACTTATCCCTACTTGAATTGTCAACTAAACCTGCGATTATACGTGCTGACGTCCGCCTGGGCGGCATAGTGCCCCCAGGATCTCGTCAGGTCTAGAAGGAGAATGACTACATGGTTCCGACCTTTGGTAACAGTACTTCATTGCCAGGTGCCGAGTCGTCTGCGGTACGCAATCGGGTGCTACGCAACACCTACTGGCTCTTGGCGGCGTCCTTGGTGCCCACAGTGTTGGGGGCCTGGGTGGGCATGCAGCTCGGATTTTCCTGGTTTGCTGACAGCCCCCTGATTGGCGTTTTGCTCTTTTTGGGCATCGCCTTTGGCTTTTTCTACGCGATTGAAAAAACGAAGAACAGCGTGGTGGGCGTCTATCTGCTGCTGGGCTTTACCTTTTTCATGGGCCTCATGCTCTCTCGGCTGATCGGCATCGCGGTTGGATTGTCCAACGGCGTGCAGTTGATCGGCGTGGCTGGGGCGGGCACTGCCGCGGTGTTTTTCGGCATGGCCAGTATCGCCAGCACCACCAAGCGTGATCTCTCCAACATGGGCAAGTTCCTGATGATTGGTGTGATCCTGCTGATTGTGGCCTCAATCGCCAACATCTGGCTGCAGATGCCCGCGCTGATGCTGACCATCTCTGCCCTTGCGGTTGCGATCTTTTCGCTCTTTTGCTGTACGACATCAATCGCATCGTAACGGGCGGCGAGACCAACTACATCTCGGCAACGCTGGCGGTCTACCTGAGCGTGTACAACATTTTCAGCAATTTACTGGTGCTGCTGATGTCGCTCTTCGGCGGCAATCGCGACTAAGCCGCTTTAACGTAGCGCCCCCTCAGTTCTCGGGCCGCTCAACACCAAAGCCCGCAGGCAAACCCGCGGGCTTTTTTTATTTTCTGCAGCCGCTCCGGAGCCAGCTCAATCCCCCTGGCCGGCCAAGGGCCACGCGAACAATTCGCCGAGGCCACTGGTCCGGGCCGCCAAAAGCCGTTACACTTGTATTACATTTTGTAATACACGAGGAAACCGATAACCGTGAAATCGCCCACCATGCTAACCCTGCGTCTTGAGCCCGCCCAAGAACGGGCCCTGCAGTCACTGGCCCAGCATCGCGGACTGAGCAAAAGCGAACTCGTGCGCGAGCTGATCGCCTCTGCAGTCTCAAGTCAGCAAGAGGATCCGCGGGCCTTGGTTAAATCCATCATTGCCCTTCGCGAGCAAATTCAAATTAAAAAACCGATTAACATTCGCGCGCTGATTGCAGAGGGCCGCGATTGAAATCGTTCGTACTTGATAACTCGGTAGCAATTTGCTGGTTTCTAAAATCCCAGTCCACACCCTATACCGAGATGGCCCTGCGGCGCGTTGCGAATGGTGCCAAACTGACTGTGCCCAGCCTATGGATCTCTGAATTTATCAATGTGATCAGTAAGGCAGTGCAGATGCGGGCCCTGGATTCGGGCTCGGCCGAGGCGATTTTGAAGCATGCAAAGGCGCTTCCGATTCTGTCCAAGTCTGCCCCTGAATTGGCTGATCTTTTTACCTTGACTGAGCGTTATCGCCTCTCAGCCTACGATGCGACTTATCTCGAGCTCGCCATGCGACTTCAACTGCCCTTGGCAACCACGGATACGCAACTGACCAAAGCGGCCAAGTCGGTCGGGTTGTTTTTAAGCTAGGCCGCCCGATCAAAACGGGCAATTGACTCCACGTGGGCAGTCTGCGGAAACATATTGATCACGCCAGCCTGTGATAGCCGCCAGCCACCCTCATGAACCAAAATCGCCGCATCGCGGGCCAGCGTTGCAGGATTACAAGAGACATACACCAGCCGATGGGGCAAGGACTCAACACGCTGTGACTGATGTAGACCAGCGAACGCCTGGCAAAGGGCCAGGGCCCCTTCGCGGGGCGGATCCAACAAGACCCGATCCCAGCGGTCCTGTGTTGTCAGCCACTCCTGGGTTACCGCAAAAAGATTGGCTTCGTGAAAGCTGGCGCATGAGCTAAGGCCATGCAAATCCGCATTGTTTTGGGCGCGCTTCACCAGCGTTGGGCTACCCTCGTAGCCGATCACGCTGCCCGCTTGGCGCGCAATCGCCAGCGTGAAGTTTCCTAGTCCGCAAAAAAAATCGGCAATCCGATCACCGGGCCCGCAGTCCAGCAAATCAACTGCCCGGCGGACCATGAGTTCATTGATTGCCGGATTCACTTGCGTGAAATCCACCGGCGAAAACGGCATCTGCAGCCCAAACTCTGGCAACGCGTAAGCAAGCACTGTTGCATCGAGCGGATAAAAAGGCGCTGCTGTCTGCGGCCCGCCCGGCTGCAGCCAAAACTGCACCGTCCACTGGTCTGCAAACTGCCGCACAAGTGCCTCATCCTGAGTGGTCAGGGGCTCTAAGATTCTCAGCACCCAGACAATAGACGCCTGCCCCACTGCAACCTCGGCCTGGGGCAATCGACGTGCGATCGATAGCGAAGCAAGCAGTGCTTTCATCGCGGGCAGCATCTGCGCCACCCGCGGGTGAAGAATCTCGCAAGAATCCATCACGGCGACATAGCTGCTACGACGCTCATGAAATCCAAGCAGCATGCCGCCTTTTTTATCTACCCAGCGCGCGGCAAGTCGGGCCCGGGTCCGATAGCCCCATGCGGGCCCATCCAGTGGCGGCAACATCGACTCCGGTTTGAGTCTTGCGATATGCCAAAGGTTGTCCTCTAGGACCCGCTGCTTAATGGCGAGCTGCGCGGATCCGTTGATGTGTTGCATCGAGCAGCCGCCGCAAACGCCATAGTGCCGACACCGTGGGGATATTCGCTGCGCACTCTCTCGATGCCAGTGGACCGCCCGGGCCTTGGTGTAGGAAGGCTTATTGCGTGTGATCTCGGCATCCACAACCTCACCGAGCAAGGCATTTTCAACAAACACCACCTTACCCTCGTGATGGGCAAGTCCCTGCGCCTCCAGGTCAACCGACTCAATCGGCAGCGAGTGCAGGAGCTGCATCCAGATAGTCTTTCCAGTGGCCGCCTTGCAGGGGGCTATTGGAGTCTCCAATCAAACTGCTTAATGTGTTGCGGACTAGCCGAAGTTCCTCGCGATACTGCTCCGCAGAGAGTTCGCCCCGCAGCAGCCGAAACCGGCAATACAGCAAATACGTATTGACAACATCAGTCTCGCAGTAGGCCCGGACCGCCTCACCCTGATGGTTACAAAACGCCTCATAGACCTTGCTGCCATCGGCGCCGAGCTTGCCGCCAAAACCACAGAGCCGTGACATTGCATCCAACGGCGCGAACGCACGGCCCTGATAGGCCGACAACACATCCATTAAATCGGTATGTCGGCTGTGATAACGCGACAAATAATTGTTGTACTTAAAATCCCGATCATCATCGCCCTGCTCCCAGTATCGAGGGGCGGCAACACCATGCAGCATCGCCCGATGGTGCAGCACCGGCAGATCAAAGCCCGAACCATTCCAGCTCACGAGCTGCGGCGTATGCTTCTCGATCGTTTTGAAAAATGCGCGCAGGCGGGCGGCCTCCTCCGCATCTGAAGCCCCATGCTGCTCACCCAGACACCGAACCCGAAAGCCTTCATGGTCGCGAAACACGCAGCCGATCACCCAGATTCGCTGCAAATAGTGCGGAAAAAAATCATTGCCGTACGATTCTCTGCGGGCGGCCTGGGCGGCGGCAACGCCGCTGGCATCATCACACTCAGCATCAAACAGCCCAAGGCGCCTGAGGCCCGATGCATCGGGAATGGTCTCCAGATCAAAGCAAAGGATTGGGGTCATGCCCCGAATTATCGCTGAGCGAGGTATTTCATCGGGTCCACCGGCTTGCCTGCGCGGCGGACCTCAAAGTGCAATTTCGGAATCTCGGAGTCTGTTTTTCCCAACTCCGCAATCTTCTGGCCACGCTTTACGGTCTGACCCTCGCTGACAAGAATCGATCGATTGTGGGCATACGCAGTTAGAAAATCGCCCTCATGCTTCACGATCACCAGATTGCCATAGCCGCGCAGCCCACTTCCACTGTAGACCACGCGGCCATCACCCGCAGCAAGCACGGGGTCGCCCTCGGCGCCAGACAATGCGATGCCCTTGTAGCCCGGATCAGCGAACTGCGTGATGACTTGGCCGCGTCCCGGCCAGGAGAGAGTGATCGTTTCAGCCGCCACAGGCGGGCGGGGTGCAACCGCCCCTGAGCCGCCCTGGGGGCCAGCTCCTGAAGCTGCCGTATTGCCCGCACCTGGCACCGGTGGGGCCGCAGGGCCACCACCCGCAGGCGGTGAAGTCGGCGCACTGGCCATGGGGCCAATCGGCCGGACGTCCATCGGTCGAGTCTCTTGGGGGCGTGTTGCCGTTGCGGGTGCAGTCACCGCTGGGGGCCGCACCCGAATCAGCTGATCGACCTCGATCAGATTCGGGTTATCGATTTGATTCCAGCTCGCAAGATCGCGCCACGACACGCCGTGATCCAAAGAAATTCCAATCAAAGTATCCCCGCGCTTGATGCGATAAAAGCCATCCGGCGCGAGACTGCTCGATGCTTCGGCAGATGGCCGCGTGGCAGGGGCCGCTGGAGCGGCCGGAGCTGATGGGGCGGCGGGACCACCGCCTGCCCGCTTAATCGACGGCGCGCTTGCACCCGGAATCGTGCGGCTTTCGATCGGTGCGGGTGCCATCCGCGATGCGCAGCCTGAGAGCATCACTGCACCCATCGTCACCATCACAAGTCCACGCCATTCGCCCACTACTCGGTTCCTCTTAGCACGGGTACGTAACGCACCATATCGAACTGCTGCGACTTGAATTCCTGATCATCAAGCCGCTGAATTCCTATCAGAAACTGCTCGGGCTCGCCAACGGGTGCGATCAAAGCGCCCCCGATGGCCAGCTGATTCAAAAGCTCAGGCGGAATGGCTGGCATACCCGCGGAACAGACAATCACATCAAATGGGCCCTCTTGATTGACCGCAACGAGCCCATCACCAAACACAAAACGCAGATTCGATCGTTTCAGCGGCCGAAGGTTCACCCGGGCCAAATCCGCCAGGACTTTTAGCCGCTCCAC
>Ga0255188_1000640_pt1 | contig 11296 bp, 3 predicted proteins | sample Miss_Cont_RepB_8_FD_188427 | JGI IMG/M metagenome (GOLD analysis project Ga0255188, IMG submission 188427) | Freshwater microbial communities from Mississippi River, Louisiana, United States - Miss_Cont_RepB_8h | ecosystem: Environmental > Aquatic > Freshwater > River | place: USA: Louisiana... | reverse complement strand
ATCCAAGGCTCCCAACTTAATCAATGCTCCGCAGGAGTATTTGGCGCGTTACCACGACCAGCTCAACCGCGAGCTGCGGGTCTACTTCAATACGATCGACAACGGGCTGTCTAACCTGTTCGGGCCGCGTGGCGGTGACTACCTGACGTTCTCGTATGGCTCCTTCTACGACGACACCGACCAGACCGACGGAGACACGACCCGTGCATACTTTATCCGTTTAAACACCACAGACCTGAGCCAAGGGATAACGATTGAGAACCGGTCAATTACGTTCACTGGGGACATCGCAGCAACGACGCTGACGGTAACGGTAGCTCCTGCGGATGGAGCAATCTATATCGGGATGCCAATTACGGGCACCGGGGTTACTGCGGGCACTACCATCACGGCCTTCGGCACGGGCACAGGTTTGACGGGCACATACACGGTCAGTGCTTCACAAACTGTATCCAGCACCACCATCACCGGCACGTTGCCGACCAAGGTCACAGTTGAAACTGCAGGGATTTACAATATCCAGTTCAGTATTCAATTCATCAACGCAAACGCTAATGTGCAGGACGTTTCTGTTTGGTTGCGCCAAAACGGGGTTGATGTTCCAGCATCTAACGGCGATTCGTCAATACCTGCAAAACACGGGTCTACGGATGGGCGGTTAATCGTGGCTTGGAACTATTTTGCTACGGCAGCGGCAGGGGACTTTTTTGAACTGATGTGGTCTGGCAACAGCTCCGATATTAGTATCCAGCACTTACCTACTCAGTCCAGCCCAACCCGTCCATCCACCCCGTCGGTTATTCTGACTGTAGCCCGGGTATCAGATGTTCCGGAGGTTGTTTATGCGTGATATTATGTTGAAAATCTTGGGGGTTTTATGAGAGAAACTGCCGCTGGCTTGGCCGCTCTGGGGCGAGGCCCCGACACAATGCTGGTTCACATGACCCCGGGGGAAGTACAGGGTCTTCAAGCACTTGCGCTGTCCCACGGCGGCTCCCTGACCATCAATCCACATACCGGACTCCCTGAAGCTGGGTTTCTAAAAGATATTTTGCCTACGATTGTAGGAGTAGGTTTGACAATGATGGGGGTCCCTGCGTGGGGCGTAGGGCTTGGTTCTGGGCTAACTTCCTTGGCTACGGGTAAAGACGCTGGCACTGCTTTGATGAGCGGGTTGCTAGCTGGTGGTGGGGCGGGAATGTTTGGTCCGGGCGCTGCAGGTACAGGCGAAGGTGCGGGGGCTTTACTTAATGCGGGAGCCGCTACCCCGGGTGCATACGCGTCTACTCTTGGCGTTGGTGCCGAGCAAGCAGGGCAACTAGCCGCACAAACTGGTGGATTTGGTCTGGAAGGGCTTACACAAACCGCCGCCAGCGCTGGAGCACAAGCTCCAAGTTACGGGGCTACTCTTGCGGAAGGGTTTAAATCAGCAGCCTCTGATCCCATGGCTTTTGCCAAAAGCAATAAAATGGCGCTGGGTGCTCTTGGTGTAGGGGCTCTGAACGCCTTGGGCGGTTTTGAACAGCCAGCGCTTAATACCGCTATGCCCCAGCAGGAACGTTTTACCGGTAAGTTGTCAGGCCCTATTCGCCGTCCGTATGATCCAAAGCTTAATATTTATACTGACTACGGCACTTTACAGCCCGCATACGCTGCCCAAGGCGGTAACCTCGACATGAAAGACGGTGGTTTTGTTGTGCCGGCCGACGTGGTCAGCCATCTGGGTAACGGCGATACGGATGCAGGGCTCAAAGCGCTGATGAGCAAAACCCGGGCAAAACCCATCAAAGGGCAAGGCGACGGCATGAGCGATTCTATCCCCGCGTCAATTAACGGCATGCGGGAAGCCCGCGTAGCTTCTGGCGAAGCGTATCTTGATCGAAACGAAGTTGCCCGGATTGGCAAGGGTGATCAGAAACGCGGGTCAAAGAAGTTGTACGCCATGATGGACAAGGTTCGCAAAGCGCGTACGGGCACCGCCAAGCAAGGCCGGCAAATTAACCCCGATCGGTTTGTGCCTGCATGATGGTAAGTTTGGTGCCCCCGGGGCATGTGCATGAATGCTGGCCGTCCGTGCAAGAGTTTATGGACAAGGCAGCAGAGTATACGTTTGGGCGGTATCACGAAGACGATATTTATGACTTGGTGACTCAGAGGCCGGACTATAACCTCTGGGTTGCCTTTGAAGAAGGCCCGGTCTACTATGGGGCGGTTGTTACTAGCATCACGGAGTACCCCAACAAACGGGTGCTGGCTATGCAGTTTTGTGGTGGTGATGAGATAGACCGTTGGAAAGACCCCATGCTGGCGCTGTTGCGCCGCTGGGCAAAGGACACGCATTGCAACGCCATCGAATTTACGGGGCGCAGGGGTTGGATTAAATTATTTGCCAATGACGGCAACCAAGTTCAATGGGTAACCTGCGAGTTACCGTTAGGAGAGTAGCATGGGCAAAGGCGGCGGCGGAGCACCACAACCAACATCACAAAACGTAACGCAGACTAATCTGCCAGAATACGCACGTCCCTACTTTGAAGACTTAATGAAGCGGGGGCAAGAAGCCTCGCAAGTTCAGTATCAACCTTATGGCGGTGAGCGCACTGCAGGGTTTACGCCGCTACAGGAACAAGCATTCCAAGGTATTCAGAATCTTGGACCTTCCCCCCTTACAGGCACAGGAGCAGGACTCACGGGATTGGCTGCAGGTCAAGCCGCACAAGCTAGTCAGTACCAACCGATGGCCCCCCAACAGACATACCAAGCGCCACAGTATCAAGGCATGGGGATCGAGTATCTGGGCACACAGGCTCCGCAGCTGCAGCAGTTCGGTATGGGGCCTGCTGAACGTGTGCGTACTGGGTCTTTTGCACAGCCCGGAACGGCGGAAGCCTACATGTCTCCCTACATGCAGAATGTGGTGGACGTGCAGCAACGGGAAGCGCAGCGGCAGGCGGATATCGCCCGGACTCAACGTGGTGCGCAGGCTGTCGGTGCTGGTGCCTTTGGTGGCTCCCGTCAGGCAATTATGGAGGCCGAAGCTGCTCGCAATCTGGCGCTGCAAAAGGGTGACATCCAAGCGCAGGGTCTTCAGTCCGCGTTCCAGCAGGCTCAACAAGGGTATCAGACCGACGCCGCGCGTCGGCTTCAGGCTGCTCTTGCTAACCAACAGGCAGGGCTTACCGTCGGCGGACAGAATCTTGCGGCTGCTCTTGGCGTCCAACAGCTTGGCGCTCAGACCGGGATGCAGTCTCAACAGCTCAACCAAGCCGCACAGCTTCAAGCACAACAGCAGGCACTGGGTCAATCGCAGGCTGCCAATCAGTTCGCCCAACAGAACGCTCAACTCGCCGCTCAATACGGGCTGGCGGGGCTTCAGGCTGGGGAGCAGTCGCGGCAGTTCGGCGCTAACCTCGGTATGCAGGGCGCAGGGATGCTCGGGCAGTTGGGTGGGCAGTTCGGTCAATTGGGTCAGACCGCGTTTGGTCAACAAGCAGCAACTACACAGGCTCAACAACAAGCTGGTGCCGCGCAACAAGCGTTATCGCAGGATATTCTTAACAAGCGCTACGAAGACTTTATGCAGCAGACGCTGTACCCGCAGTCGCAACTGCAGTTCTACAGTTCGTTGCTTCGAGGCGTTCCTGTTGCACCGCAGCAGACCATGTATCAGTATCAAGCTCCCGCATCGACGGCTAACCAGTTATTGAGCGCCGGGCTAGGTGCTTACGGTGTTAATAAGATGTTTGCCAAAGAAGGCGGTGAGATCAAAGGATACGCTGAAGGCGGTGCCGTAAAGGGTTACGCCGTGGGGGGTAATGTAGCAAACCCGCAGGCCCAGTACGAGATGGCGCTGCGCATGCCGATTGAACGACTGCAGCAAATAGTGAAAGGCATGCCCGCCCCAATTGAGCAAGGCGTTGCGCTGTTGGTATTGAACCAGAAAAAGCAAACGCAGACCGCCATGGAAGGCGAACAGGCACAAGCGCAGCTTAACCAGCCCACCATAAAAGATCGCATATTGGGTCTTAACGGCTTGGCGGATATGGACATCCCCGAAGGCGGTATTGCTGGTGAACCGGAAGAAGTTGAAGGCGAAGAACCGCTGCAGGCAGCAGCGCAGGGCGGGCCTATTCGGTTTCAAAGCCGGGGGGAAGTTCCCTTTTTGGTGTCGCCCGAGCTGTCGCAAATGTTCGGTTTTCGCCAAGCTAAAAAATCCAAAGAAGCGCAGCAACTAGCAAACGAACGGGCTAGCGCTGCGGGGCAGCCACTCCCTTTCCCGGAAGTAGGTTATCTGGAAACAAAACCGGAAACAGCATTCCAGCGTTCCAGCACCGGGATGTACACCTTACCTGAAGAAAATTCAATTCTTGCGCCGCAACAAGGTATTGCTGGTCTTACTGAAAATGCGGTTGTGCCTGCTACCGTTGCTGCACCCAAAACCAAACCCAAGACCAAAGCTGCTCCTAAAGATAGTGATATTGCCGTAGGCCGCTATGCACAAGAACCAGATGCTGCAGGTTCCGGGCCTTCGTCGATCTATCCCACGGCTACTGGCGCTCAAGCAGCCCCTCTTTCAGAAGATGAAATGATACGGCAATATGCGGAAAAAGCAGCCGGGTATATGCAAGAGCCGCGTGAAGCGTTTCGTCGTGCGCAACAGACAGCAACTGCAGAACGGGAAAAAGAACTGGCGGGTATGCGCGAAGAGAGCAAGGGCGTTGCGGCGCTGCGTGCTGCGGCTGAGCTTTCCAAATCCGGGCGTCAGGGTATTGAGTCTCTGGGCGCTGCCTTTGGTGCAGCTGGCGAAGCTGGCGCTGCCTTTGGTAAGGAACAGCGGACAGCACTGCGTGAGAAACGCGCAAGCGATCTGGAAGCGGCAAAAGCTGAGATGGCGTTCAAGCAGGGTGACTACGCGCTTGGCGCGCAGCTTATGGATAAATCGGAAGATCGCCGTTTTAAAGCTGCAGAACTAGCGGGAATGAATGCGCGGCACAAAGCAGCTTTGGAGATGGAAGGTAAAAAACTTTCTGAAACTGAGCGTAAAAATAATCTTGATTACGCATATCATATGGCGTACGTAAGAGCGTACGGCGGTAATAAAGGACAGATAACTCCTGCGCTTGCCGCAAACATTAGCAATCAAGTTAGCGACGATATTGATAAACAGTTGAGCAACGCGCTTACATATCGAGATTATCAAAAAATGTACCCCGGTAAATCAAAAGCAGAAATAAAAACAATTTTGGCTGAGCAAGAATTTAAAAAACGGGTACAAGCATTTGGGGGTATTGCAAATCTTGCTACAGCCTCAACTGCCCCGGCTGCTCCGTTAAACCTAAACGAATTTTCGATTAGAGAAAAAACCGGGAGGTAGTAATGCCGATTTATGAAATTACTGCTCCAAACGGACGTACGTACGAAATAGAAGGCCCTTCCGGAGCGAGTAAAGAAGACGCCGTGCGAGCGTTGTTGGCAAAATTTCCTGAAGCAGGGAAAAAACCCCCCGAACCCACTATGGGCGGGTACGTCCAAGAGTCTTTGAAAGCAATACCCCGTGGCTTTGTTGGCGGTCTTGAAAGCGCGGCGCTTGGCGCTGCAGCGCTGCTGCCGGGAGATACGGAAACCGGGTTTGAAAGGACTGCCCGGGAAGGTATCAAGGGTCTGGCTGAACGGTTCAAACCGTCCGTAGCCGCTGGCTACGAAGAAGCCATCCCGGTTAAACTGGCTGAAGCCGTGGGTTCTATGGGTACTTTGCTTATCCCCGGCGGCGCGGCGGGGTTGGCAGCCAAAGGTCTTGGCGCGGCTCAAGGCGCACAACGGGTTGCTCAACTTGCAGCCACTACACCGGTGGCTGGCGCTATGGGCGCTGGCGAAGCCCGTGAACGCGCTGTTGCTGCGGGTGCTACCCCGGAACAGATTCAGACCGCTACTACTGCTGGCGTCGTTCCGGGTCTGGCCGAGATGCTTCCGGTTGAGCGCATTTTCCGTAAGATGCCGGACGAACTTAAAGGCGGGATTCTGGAGCGGGTCAAAAGGGCGCTGGTTACCGGTGGTTTTGAAGGCGCGCAGGAAGCCGCATCTGCCATTGCGCAGAACCTGATTGCTAAAGGGGTATACAAGCCCAGTCAAGAACTGATTGAAGGCGTTGGAGAACAGGCCGCATACGGAGTTGGTGCTGGTGCCATTGTGCAGTTCTTGGTGGACGCCGTCGCCGGTCGTCGTGCGCCGCCCAAAGGTGCAGCGGAACGGGCCCAGAGGCTGGAGGAAGAACGTACGGCTGCGGAGAAGCAAGCCGTGGTTGACGCGTTTAATGCGCTCCCGGGAGAAGTGACAGCAGACAAAGTAGCGGCTGCAGATCAAAAAATTGAAGCAATCAAGGCAGACCTAAAAACGCTGGGTAAACAACAACGTGGCGGCTCGCCCGAAGCCAATGCCCTGCGGCAAGAAATACGTAAGCTGCAACAAATTAAAAAGCTTGGAGAATACGGCGGCACGCAGACCGACTTGTTTGGGGAAGTGGGTGGTGGGTTTACGCCGCTGACGGCGCGGCCTGAAGCGACTACCGAACAAGACAAACAGCAATTCCTAATGAACTACCGCCGGGCGCTGAATGACCTTGAGCAAATCAGCGCGCAGAAAGCCCAAGCGGAAGAAATGAATAACCAAGCGGCTATCAGCTACTTTGGTCGGTTGGAGCAGCAGCGCAAAGCTGCGCTGGATGCGTTTGAAGAGCAAGGCAAAAAACTTGGCGTATCCGAAGACGAGCTTAGCGTGGCATCGCGCGGTGTTGTGGGGCAGCTTCAATCTCTGCGCAACCGCCAGAAAACGCTCAACAGCAAAGGCAATTACGACGAAGCCGCAGCACTGCAGCCTCGTATTGAAACTTTAGAGCAACAGCTTGCAGAGACTACGGGTACCCCGCTGGAGCGGGAAGCCGGCCAGCGCGCTGAACGGCAAGCCGGGTTGTTTGCCGAAGAAATGGAAGCAAAGCCGTATCCGTCAGTAGCACCCAAAGTTGCGCAACCAGAAGTACCGCCCGAAGTTGCTGCGAAACTGGAACAGCTTCAAGGACAACGCGCGCAGCTTGTAGATCAAAAGAAAACTACGTCTGGTGCCCGCGCAAAATACATCCAGAATCAGATAGACGCCTTAGATCAAGACATTAACGCGTTGCAGCAACAAGGAATTGCATCTGGCGAGTATGCAAGCGGCGCAGTTTTTGGTGAACAGGCGCTGGAACAACTGACTGAAGCCCAAGAAGCGCGACTGCAACAAGCGCGGGACGTGTTCAACACCCAACGTCAACAGCGCCAACAAGAAGCGGAAGCGCAGCAAGTTGGCGAGCGCAGCGAACAGATTGCGCAGGTTGCCCCAATTGAAGCTATGCTCATCGCGCGAGGGATCAAGGTTGAAGAACCTAGACCGCTCAGTTTAAAACGCAAAACGTTGACCAAAGAGTTGCTGGCGCAGCCCCGCAAAGAAAAAATGCTGCCGGGTCTTGGCGAAGGAGTTACAACCAGCAACCTGCGGGAGAGTATCGATAACGTAAACCTGACGGCTCCGGTTCAAAAACTGTTGGGTCTGACGCTGCCGCAGGAAGTGTCTTTGGCCGACGAGCAGGGTGCGCAGACTGCTTTACCAATTATTCAACAGCGCATTTACGATCTGGAGTCGGCCCGGCGCACGGAGTTTCCCAGCAAGACGCTGGTAGAAGACGGCAAACTTACGAAAGACGGGCAACGTCTTGTAGGCACGGAAGCAGCGCTTAACGTTTTGCGGCGTTTGGAATCTGTTGCCAAAATGTCGCTACCGCAACCCGAAATGACTGCTGCGGAACGCACTGCGGTTGAAAAACTGGGCGCGCTTCCTGAATCCCGCGTGACCCCCGCAAAAGCTGCAGAAACAATAGCTAGTTTGCGCCAGCAACGCGCTGCTGCACTGTCTGATTTTGGGGCGGCTATTGATGGCTTGCGGCGCGGCGAAGCTACCGATCCTGTAGAAATTGACGCGGATAAGCAAAGAACCCGCGAACTAATTAACAACTTGATGTTTTTTGTAACTCGTGAAGCGCAACTGGCGCGGGTCATGAATAACAAGGGTGCAGCTTCGCCCGAACAAATTAACCAGCTTGTACGCCCCCTTCGCGCGAGGCTTGAACAGCTTCTGGAAAATGCCAAACCTGCGGGATCGCAACGCGAAGCCGATTTGATGCGCCTACTGGCAGGTGCTATTCAAAGCCAAGACCGCGCAGGTATTGCGCAATATCGGCAAGAACTGGCAAGAGAACGTCAGCGTTTGTCTACTCCCGACACACAGGCAAAAACGATACGCTTGCAAAATGGCGTGGAAGTAACAAAAACAGCAACTCAAGATGGCGGCAGCAATACGGTTGTTACCCGTGAAGGTAGAACTGTTCAGAACACAACTAAATATAAATACGACGCTAGCGTAGACGGTGAAAAAACAGTAATTCGCGTTGAAAAAAATAACATCACTGGCGAAACAGAAGCCTTTTTTGAAATAAATGGTGCCGCAGTAGGTTCTGGTCTTGGCATAAAACAGCTTGTTGCTAACGGCATTTCTGTTGAAAACGCTCTTAAAAAAGTACTGCCTACTACTGAATTTTTGCGAAAAAGAAAAAGTTTTGAGGGCGTTGAAAGCACTCTACCGTCAGTAATCGAGCGTGGTATGACTACGGGGGACGTTACGAAACTGACGTATCCCGCCCAACGTATTGCGCAAGGCGAAAGTGAACTTGGTCGTCTGCAGGCTGAAATTGCCAAAACAATCTACAAGCTAGGGTATACAAAGCGTGCGGCCAAGCAGCGCGTTACTCCGCCGTTTGCTCTCCAAGGCGAAATGGCCGCAGAGCGTAAAGTTGCTGCAGTGCAAAATATGTTGGCAAGAGCCAAAGCGGAAGGGGATGAACAGGGTGCTGCCCGCGCTGAAGAAATCCTTCAGGGACTGCGTGCTCCGGCTACGGCGGATAAACAGAACGTTGCAAACAAACTTGATGAAGCGCTGCGGCGTGAAGTCCCAGAAGCTGATCGTGCTGTGCTAGAACGTGCGGCAGATATGCTGGCGCGGGGCTCGGTCCCCAAGGAGCTTGTTGCAGAAGTAAACGATGTTGCCGACAGTATATTGATGGGTCGGGAAGCGGACTTGAGCGGTTTGCAAAACGAACTGCGCCGCGCAGAAGAAGCGTTGATGGAAGCCCCGGGGCAACGTGAAATTGAAATGCCTGAAGCGCGGTCGTTTATGCGCGCCACTCCGGCTAATTTGAAGCGCGCTGCGTTTATCCAAAAGAGTAAAGCCCAAGAACGTAAGCGTGTTGAAGAAACCAAAAAACGTGCAGAACAGGGGCGCACAACTGAACAAAAAATTGAAACTATTGAACAAGCGTTTGAAGAAGCCAAACGTGAAGCAAACAGCATTGTCAGGAAAGAAGAGCAGCGCATTAGGGACGCAATCGCAAAGACAGATGAATTTGCAAAAATGGCGCAGGGGTTACGCAAAAAAACCTTTACGCTTGCGCAGTTTAAGAAGCTGCTTGGTTTGAACCCCACGCTTGATCCTGTTGAAACCAAAGCATTGGCTGATAAATACGAAAAAACAGCGGAAGAACAGTTGCAGTTTGATAAAGATGTTTTGTATACCCCTGAGCGTATACAAGCATTTTTGGACGCAAATAAAGATTTTAAGGAAGCGGAGTCACGCTTAAACACTTTGCTTGAAGCAGCGCAAGCAGAAAAACAACGGTTTCAGGTTAGCAAAAATGCTAAACCTAGCGCTGCGTATAAGATGTTAATAATAAAAATAAACAAAGAGTACCGAGAAGCAATGTCTCGTTTAGACGCAGCGCAAAATTTTATTAACCCTGCTTACATGCAAGCTGTTTTAAAAGCAAACAAACAGTATCAAGAGGCGCTGTCGCGGTTGGCTGCAGCAGAAAAATATATTGCTGAACTGAAGACGATGGGTCAAGCGCAAGCGTTGAAGAAACGACTTGACGCTGTAGAAAATGCGCGTAAGCAAACAGACCGGCAACTGTACGATGCGCACGACGACGCCGCTGCTAAATTGAAGAAGTGGGCGGAAGCCTCTGGCGCTACGATGCGCACGGTTACTGTTGAGCGGACGCCTGTAAAAGTATCGGCAAAAACTATTGAAGCAATTCCGGAAGAAAAACGTGGAGAACTGCTTCAAACACAAACTCTTATAAACGAACTTACGGAACATATACGTAGTATTGCACAAACGCTTGGTTTAAAAACTAAAGAACAACAAGCGTTGGACCCGTACTTGGATGCAGATACTGTTCGTAAATTTAGCAGCGAACAACGCAAACTGTACAACCAGCGACTTGAGCTTATTGATGAGCGGGAACGTTTGCGTGAACGTATGGTTACGCGGCGTCTTGTTACTGTCCAAAAGCCAAGCGCTGAAGAACGTGCAGAGCAAACAGCAAAAGAACTACAAGAACAGTTGCACAGCATTGCGGCGCGTATTTTGCCGCGTCAATACAATGAAATTGAAATTCAAATTGCCAAGGTTGAAAAGCAAATTGCAGACTTGCCGAAGTCAAAAGCTGCAATACAGCGCCTGAAAAACGAAGTTACAAACTACACAAAAGAAATAAACCGCATCCGCGACGTAAACAAAAACGCATCCCCTGCAGCGGTTGAGCAAGGCAAAAAACAAATTAGTGATATTCGCAAAAAGCTTAACGCTATTAACAAAGCGCTTAATAAAAAAACACGTTCTGCTTTGGAGACCCAACTGACGGCGTTGAAAGATCAACGGCGAAACATTGCACAACGTGCGGTTAAATACGACGTTGACTTGGGTGCGCGAACTACTAAACAAGAAACGCAAAAAGCGATGCAACCCGTCGCTCGCACTATGACGGAAATTGCAGAACGCGAGCAGCAATATGGTGCGCAGCGTAAGGGTGCTACCAAAGCAAATGTTCCTGAAATGCGTACGGATGAAGAAATTAAACGGCAAAAAGAAAGTCAAGACCGCCGCAAAGCCGCACGGCCCCAAGAAGATGAAGGCCCTATTTACGGTGAACCAGACTTCCGTGACGCCACCGACGCAGACACCGGGGTTGATGCTGGCGAAGCCAAAACCGTTGCTGACCGGGTGCAGAAAGCACTGCCGGAGGGGGTAAAGTTTGTCTACGCCCCGACACTAGTCGATGCCCCCGCCGCCTTTAGGAAAGCACTGGAGCGTAGCGGCCGCACTGCAGCCAAGGGCGCGGTCATGCCAGACGGCACGGTTATCGTGGTTGGGG
>Ga0255188_1000638_pt1 | contig 11301 bp, 9 predicted proteins | sample Miss_Cont_RepB_8_FD_188427 | JGI IMG/M metagenome (GOLD analysis project Ga0255188, IMG submission 188427) | Freshwater microbial communities from Mississippi River, Louisiana, United States - Miss_Cont_RepB_8h | ecosystem: Environmental > Aquatic > Freshwater > River | place: USA: Louisiana... | reverse complement strand
CGGGTCCGTTGCGCGGCGCGCGCCCTGTGCCGCCGCGCCCGTGCCTGCGCTGCCGCTGCCAGCCTTGGTGGCGCCCGACTGCGTGGCCACCGGTGCCTGAGGGCTGCGCTCGCCGCACCCAGCCAGCGTGAGCGCCGCAGCGATGACTGCGGCAAACATCAGGCGATTGATCGGTCGGGTCATCACATACCTCGGAAACATTCGAACAGAATCAGCGGTCAACATAACGGGCGGCAAGCTGCTCGAGTACGACCCGCGCGGCCTGCGCCTGGAAACGCGCCTGCAGAAGATCGGCGCGAACCGAGCGGAGCACACGCTGCGCATCGAGCACCTCGAGAATGCCGCGCTCGCCGAACCGATAAGCGGCCTCGGCAACCCGGAGCGCAGCCTCGGCCTCACGGACCGCCCCGCGGCTGAGGGCTTCGACCGCGCCGGTCGCCATTTCAAGGGATTTCCAGCCCAGAAGAACCTGCTGGCGCAATTCGGTACGGCGACCCTCGAGCAGGCGCTGCGCACGCGACAGCTCGACGCTCGCCTGCTCGATTGCACTGGATCGGTTGTCAAGGAGCGGCACCGCGACGCTGAGTCCGATCTTGTTCTGAATCACATCGGGTTCGCGGGAATGGTCGATACGGACCTCCACACCAGGCCAGCGGCTCGCCTGCGCGGCCTGCAGCTGGGCGCGCGCCCGGTCGACCTCAGCCTGCAATTGCGCAAGCTCGGGGCTGCGCGCCAGCGCGTCACGGATCAGCGGGTCGAGCTCAAGCGCCGGTCCGACTTCGTCGAGTGTGGCGGCAAGGCGCCATCGATCGGGTAGCGCTCCACCAGCCAGCCGGTTGAGATCGAGCAGGGCTTTCTCGGCCATCAGACGGGCCGCATCGCGACGCTGACGTGCGCTGATGATTTCGGCGTCGGCCTTGATGAGCTCATAGCGCGGCGCCTCGCCGCTGTCGACCCGCACCCGCACCCGCTCACGCACCTGATCAAGCAGCCGCAAAGCCTCGGACGCCGCCTCGGCCTCCTCCTGCCGGAGCAGGGCCTCGAAGGCCCCCAGACGCGTCTGAGCCACCAATTGATTGCGAACCTGCAGCACGGCGTGCCCCGCGCCGCGTTCGGCCGCGCGCGCCGAATCAACGCGGGCACCCCGCACCGCAGAGCTTTCGATCAGTTGCGAGGCGCCAAACGCCTGCACCGATGACGCGCCACCCACCCCAGCCCGAGGCACAGCGCGTCCCCCCGCGACATCGAGCTTGGGATTGGGCGGCGCGAGCGCAGCCATGCTCGCCGAACGCGCGGCATCACGCGCGAGTGCAGTCACCTGCAGATCGGGATTGCCGGCCAGCACCCGCTGAGTCAGTTGATCGAGGCTGTAGCCCGGAACCGCGTCCTGCGCCCACCCTGACCGGGCCCCGGCCACGAGCGCAAACACGAGCAGACAGCCCGCAGCAATCCGTTGAAGCGCTGTGCAAGACATGGAAGACCCGGTCACTGTGGATGATGGGAAGGCAGCCGGCTGGCCCAAAGCCGGAAGGTCGGGACGATCATAACAAGCTTCAACCGTTCGCCTTCCGGGGACATCGGGCACTGCCGCACGGCAGCGTCAGTGGCGGGCCTGCAGCCCCTCAAACGACATCAGTTCGCCCGCAATGGCACTTGCAATGACCGTGGGCGGGCTCGCGAGCCACACCTGACCGGGCCCGCTGCGACCAGGGAAATTGCGGTTGATCGCGCTCACGGTGACCTGGTCGGCATTCACCGACGAGCCCGGGCCACAGTTGGCGCAGGCGCCACAGGAGGGCTGCAGCAGCCTTGCGCCCGACCATTCAAACACCGGCATGTAGCCGCGGGCGATGCAGTAGTCGCGAACAGCCGTGGTGCCAAACTGCAGGAAAAGTTGCACCCCTGGCGCCACGGTGAGCCCGCGATCGAATGCCCAGCGCAGCACTGCAAAGTAATGATCGAAATCGGCACGCTTGCCGCCGGTGCAGGAGCCCCCGTAGGCGATGGTGATCGGCACCCGCTCGGTCAATGCGGCCATGGCGAGCCCGTTACCCGGATCGCCAGGGCGCGCGAGCATCGGTCCGAGCGCAGCGCAATCGATCCGCAGATGCTCGGCGACGGGCGCCCCAGGGTCGCTGCGCATCCAGCTTTCGATCTCGAAATCGACCCCGCGCCGCTCCTTCAGGTAGCGGACGGTTTCATCGTCGGGTTCAACCAGGCCGGTGAGTCCACCGAGTTCGGCCACCATGTTGGTGAGCGTGGCCCGCTCATCGGTATCCATGGCGCGAACCGCCTCGCCACAGAATTCAAACACTTTGCCAAGTGCCCCGCCGGCTCGAATTGCAGGCTGCGCGAGCAGATGGAGCACCGCGTCTTTCGCTGTCACACCGGGGCGGAGCCGCCCCGTGAACTCAACCCGGATCGTGTCGGGAACGGCGAGCCGGACCGCCCCGGTGACAAAGGCGTTGGCCATGTCGGTTGTGCCCACACCGATCGCCACGCACCCGAGCGCACCGCTATGCGGCGTATGCGAATCGGTGCCCACGATGAGCTGGCCGGGCAGCGCAAACTGCTCGGATATCACCGCGTGGGAAATGCCCGCAACATGCCCGCCGTCATCGGCCACCGCCTCGACTTCAGGCAGCGTGCGAAAGAACTTCAGCCGATGGCGTTGGGCAAATTCGCGCTGAACCTCGCACATCTCGCGCACCTGGGAGAGCAGCCCCAGGCGGACATGTACCGCGCTTTCATCGGCATAGGAGGTGTGATCCTCGAACATCACGATACGTTCAGGGTCGACAAGCGAGAGGTCTCTGCCAAAGCGGCGCTCGAGCATGTGAATGGCCATGCCCGCGTAGTACTCGATGATGAAACGCCAGTCGGCGCGCACGAACACCCCGGCGCCGGGATGCACCGCCCGGGCACTCACCGGCGTTGCGAGGAGATTGCGCTCGATGATTTTTTCGAAGAGCGTCTGCGGACGGGGCGCTGCACCCGCCGGCGCCATGGGCTGCGGGCTCACCGCGCGCAGGTGTCGCTGACCGAATTCGATCAGTCCGCCCGCACGAACAATGGCGCTTGCAAGCTGGTCGCGATCGGCGAGCAGATCGGAAAGCGCGATGGGCTCGCCTCGGCGGATCCGCTCAATCAGACCGAAATCGGTAGAGGTGAAGAGACCGATGTTGTCGGCATTCTGCCGGTAAATGCGCTCGAAGCTTTCGGCAATCACCAGGCGGACACCCGCTGCCCGCTCGGCCGCGGGACTGTGCTCGCGCGACGATCCCTTGCCATAGCGGGCACCGGCCACCACCACCTCGATCCCCGCTTCGCGAATCGCATCGCGCCCGATGGGCAGGCGCTGCCCGGCCTTGAACCCGGTGTAAGGGATGCGACCCAGCCGGTCGTCCCAGATGGTCATGGCCGGCACAGGCGTGATTTCATCGGTGGACACATTGTCGCGAAGCATGCCCGCCGCTTCACGCGCGAGCGCCTGGCCGGCGAGTTGCAAGGCGACTTTGCCCGGATCCTCCGACAGAAACAGGATACGGTCCTTGAAACGAAGCGGCTCGGGCAGCACAGGAGTGATGACGCTCATCCTCGCTCCTAGGCGCCAATCAGCGGAAACCGTTCCCACCAGTTGCGCTCGGCAAGCGTGCGCTGAAGCTGGTCGAGATTCTGCGACTGATCATGCCTGAGGAACACGGCAAGCATGATGGTTTCGCTGGTTGGATTCATCCCCCGCTCCCTGCTGACAAATGACGCGCCGATGCTACTATGTGACCCACTAAAACACACGCGCGGCGTCCGCCCGGGCGCACGCGTTCACCCCGTCAGGAGGAGCTCATGAATCGTCTCGCCGGCACGCTTGCGGCCGTTTCCCTTTCTGCTGCCACCCTCTTCACCTGCACCGCTCAGGCGCAGGCCCCGCAAAAGCTCGAAGAGGTGAGCTACCTGTTGCCTGCCCCGCCCACCCTGCCGGCGTTTGCGCCCTGGGTGCTCGCGCAGCAGCGCGGCTACTACGCCCGCGAAGGCCTGAAGGTGAACTTCCTGGTCGCCAAGGGCGGGGTCGATGTGGCCAAGCAGGTCGGCGCGGGCAATGCGCCCATCGGCGGCGGAATCGGCGACACCCCCATCATCGTGCGCGCCCAGGGCGTACCGGTGAAGGCGGTGGCCCTCATCGGTGGCCGCGCGCTGCATCACCTGCATGTTCTCGACAACGCCGGCATCAGGAAGGTGGCCGATCTCAAGGGCCGCACCATCACCGTCATGTCCTATCAGGACACCTCTTACTACGTGCTCCTGGGCGTGCTGGCCTCGGCAGGCCTCACCAAGAATGATGTCGAGGTGCAGGCGGCGGGTCCAGTGGGTGTCTGGCAGCAACCCGCCACCGGGAAGGCGCAGGCGTTCGCGGGCCCGGTTGATTTCGCGATCAGCGCTCGTGGCGCGGGGGCCAAGGTCACCACGGTGGCCTCCGACCAGTTCATCCCCACCACCACGCAGGCCATCCTTGCGTCCGACGACATGATTGCCAAGCGGCCCGAGCTCATCCAGAAACTGGTTCGCGCCACGCTCGCCGGGCTTGCCGACATCATGAAAGATCCCAAGGCGGTGGTGCCTGACTTCGTAGCCGGTTCGCCCACCTTCAAGGGACGCGAGGCGTTCCTTGAGGATGTGTTCAGCCAGTACACCGAGTACACCTACCAGGGCGCGGGCCCGCTGGGCGCCATCAACGCCGAGAAACTTTCCGCGATCCAGAAGTTCTACGTGTCCCAGGGCATTGTTCCCAAGGAAACACCGGTCGCCGACCTGTTCACCAACCAGTTCGTCGGCCGCTGATGTCCACCGGCGCCGCCGGCGCCGCGCAAGGCGTGGGCACGCTGCTGGTGGGCAGCGTGCCGCTCAGGGATTCGGCCGCCGTTTTTCAGGCGGCCTCGCAAACACTGGGACGCAGCGCGCGGCGCCTGCCCGATGGCGAGACCGGCCGCCGCAGCAACTGGATTGCCTGGCAGCGCGCAGTGTTCAGTGCGATTCCGGCGCTGGTCGAATCCGGCGCACGCGAGCGCAACTATCAACTGTTCCCGCCGTTCACGCTGCGCCCTGCCGCACAGCCGGCCGACGTGCGCTTCGGCCCGCTAGGGTTTGCCGATGAAGCCATCAAGTCATGGCGGGTTTTTCAGGACCTCAAGGCCAGTGGCGCGCTGGCACCCGACACCCGCCTCCAGGTCGCGCTACCCACCGCCTGGGCACCGGTCTATTCGTTCATCAGCTACCGCTGGCAGCGCGAGATCCACCCCATCTATGAAGCCGCGCTGCTCGGCGAACTGGCTGCGGTCTGCGAGGCCATTCCACCCGGGTCGCTATGCATCCAGTGGGACGTGGCCACCGAAATGAGCTGGTGGGAGCGGGTCTATCCCGCACCCTTCGAGGACATTGAAAACGGCGTGCTCGACAGTGTCGCCAGACTGCTGAACGCCGTGCCCGCCGGGGTGGAACTGGGTCTTCACCTCTGCTACGGCAGCATGAACAACCAGCACTGGAAAGAGCCGGTGGACACCCAAAATCTGGTGTCCGTCGCCAACGGACTCATTGCGCGGACCCAAAGGCGCCTCGACTTTCTTCATCTGCCTGTGCCACAGAACCGGACCGACCAGGGTTACTTTGCGCCGCTCGGCGGTCTGCGCCTTGACCCCGCAAGCGAACTGTTCCTGGGGCTTTTGCATCTCGAGGATGGTGTCGAGGGCGCGCTCGAGCGCATCCGTGCTGCACGACCGTTCGCACCGGCCTTCGGCATTGCCTGCGAGTGCGGGCTGGGACGGCGGCCGGCCGAGTCGATTGGCCCCTGGCTGCAATTGCACGCTGAGGTGGCGGGCCGTCTCGCCGGTTAACATCCCGGTTTTACGCACATCAGTGCGCGCCAACCGAGGAAAGCCATGAACCCACGCGCCCGCATTTTTCTACCCCTGCTCGCCGCCGCCCTGGCAGCGGTCGGTTCGCAGGTCAGCGCCCAGTCCTATCCCACCAAACCCGTCGTTCTGGTCGTGCCGTTCGCAGCGGGCGGCCCAACCGACGTGGTCGCACGCATGATCTCTGCCCCGATGGGCAAGTCGCTAGGCACCACGGTCGTGGTCGAAAACACCGTGGGCGCGGGCGGTACCATCGCTTCGCAGCGCGTCGCGAAATCGAACCCCGATGGCTACACCGTGCTGATCCATCACATGGGCATGGCTACCGCGCCGGCGCTTTATCGGCGGCTTCCTTTCGATCCGCTCGCAAGCTTCGAATACATCGGCCAGGCCCTTGATGTGCCCATGACGATGCTGGCGCGGAAAGATTTTCCGGCTGAAAATCTGCAGCAGCTGATCGCCTATGTGAAAGCCAACAAGGACAAGGTGACGCTCGCCAATGCCGGTCTGGGGGCGGTATCGCACCTGTGCGGGATGATGTTCATGTCGGCCATCGCTACCGACCTCACCACCGTACCCTACAAGGGCACTGGCCCGGCCATGACCGATCTGCTGGGCGGTCAGGTCGACCTTCTTTGCGATCAGACCACGCAGACTGTTCCCATGATCCGCGACGGGCGGGTAAAGATTTATGGCGTCACCTCCACCAGCCGGCTGGCAGCGCTACCCAGCGTGCCCACCCTGGACGAGCAGGGGCTCAAGGGCTTCGAAGTGAAGGTCTGGCACGGCGTTTACGCCCCCAAAGGCACGCCGCGCGACATCACCGAAAAACTCACCCGTGCGCTTCGCGAGGCGCTCACCGACGCGGCGGTCGTCAAACGGATGGCCGATCTGAGCTCGGACATTCCGCCCGCCGACAAGATTTCCCCCGAGGGGCTGCGCACCCATCTGCAGGCCGAGATCGCCAAGTGGGGGCCGGTCATCAAGAAAGCAGGCGTATTCGCTGACTGAGCACCAGGGTTACAGCCAGGGCCTTACCGATCATTCCCACTCAAACACGGAGACACGGCATGACGACACCGACCAAGTATCAGCTCGACGAAGCGCAGATGCCGCGCGCCTGGTACAACATTCAGGCCGACCTGCCGGTCGCGCTGCCGCCCGTCCTGCACCCGGGCACGTTGCAGCCAATCGGTCCGGCCGATCTGGCGCCGCTCTTTCCCATGGACCTCATTCTTCAGGAGGTCAGCACCGAGCGCGAGATCGAGATTCCGGAGCCGGTACGCGAGGTCTACCGCCTGTGGCGGCCCTCGCCGCTCTATCGCGCCCACCGACTCGAAAAGGCACTCGGCACCCCCGCCAAAATTTTCTACAAGTACGAAGGCGTCAGTCCGGCGGGCAGCCACAAGCCCAACACAGCGGTGCCGCAGGCGTTCTTCAACGCGGCGGCCGGCGTCAAGCGGCTCACCACTGAAACCGGTGCGGGTCAGTGGGGAACATCGCTGTCTTTTGCGGGTCAGATTTATGGCCTGGAAATCCTCGTGTTCCAGGTTCGGGTGTCCTACGACCAGAAGCCCTACCGGCGGGCGGTCATGGAAACCTATGGCGCGCGTTGCCTGCCCTCGCCGTCCACGGAAACCGCATACGGCCGCAGCGTGCTGGCCGAGCGCCCCGACCATCCGGGCAGTCTTGGCATCGCCATCTCCGAGGCGGTCGAACTCGCGGCGCAACGCGAAGACACCAAATACGCGCTGGGCTCGGTGCTGAACCACGTGCTCATGCACCAGACCATCGTCGGTCTGGAAGCCATCGAACAGATGCAGATGGCCAACGCCTGGCCTGATGTGATCGTGGGCTGCACGGGCGGCGGCTCGAATTTCGCCGGCATCACCTTCCCCTTCATCGGGCATGGGCTGCGGGGCGGGGTCAAGCCTCGCATCGTTGCGGTTGAGCCTGCGGCCTGCCCGTCGCTCACGCGGGGCCGCTATGGTTACGACTTTGGCGATACCGGCAAGATGACCCCGCTCGTCAAGATGCACACCCTGGGGTCCACCTTCACACCGCCGGCATTTCACGCGGGCGGCCTGCGCTATCACGGCATGGCGCCGCTGGTCTCGCATCTGAAGGAGCTTGGGCTGATCGAGGCCAGCGCCTATACCCAGACCGAATGCTTTGCAGCAGGCGTTCAGTTCGCGCGCAGCGAAGGCATCGTGCCCGCGCCGGAGGCAAACCATGCGGTGAAGGGCGCCATCGAGGAGGCGCTGCGCTGCAAGCGCGAGGGACGCGCGGAAACCATCCTGTTCAACCTCTGCGGCCATGGTCACTTCGACATGAGTGCCTACCAGAAGTACTTCGCCGGCGAGCTGCGCGATGAAAGCTACGACGAGAAGGAGCTGGCGATGGCACTCGCGGGGCTGCCCAGCGTGAGTGCATAGCGGGCCGCGCGCGCTCAGCGCGCGCGGCGTGACAGCCGGTCGATCACCCGATCAAGATACGCAGCCTCGATACGGGTTCGCAGCAGCGCGAGGCGCTGAACGCCGCGGCGCCGATCCGCCGCGCTGATCGACCCAGGTTCGGCAAGCGCAGCGCCGACCGCCCCGGTTTCGGCAAGCGTCTGGTTCAACTGGGCCGCCTCGCGCAGGGCCTGCACCTCCGGAGGCACGAATCCCGCGTTCTTCAGCACCCGGTTGATGGCGCGGGTGTCTTCGGGCACCAGGCTGTCATCGTCCAGCTCCAGCGGCCGCCCCTCGCCCGGCAGGTCTTTCAACTCGCCACGTTCGATGGCTTCACGAATTCGCCGTTCGGCGATCAGATCAAGCGTACGCATGGAGCACCGTTCCCGAATCGGTGTAAGGTCATCAGAATGCCGACTGTCCGAGGTTCAGATAGACCGCACTGCCCGCACCGGGCGAGGCGCCCAGGCCCAGGTAGATCGGGCCGATCAGCGTATCGGTCCCTGCGAACACGGCCCGCCCCTGCAGCAATCGCGAGCCCTGAATCGCAGACCGTTCATCCCGGACATTGCCGGCATGCCACGAGGCGCCGAGGTAGACCGGCAGCAGTGCGACCCGGCCAAATGAATACATGTAGGTGAGCGATGAGTGCACAAGCTGCTGACCGATCAGCGAATCGAGGTTGTAGCCCGGCATGGTGAAGAGACCGCCCATTGAGAACTGGGCTTCAAGCGGGGAAGTGCCGCGGGTGGTGAGGCCGACATTGGCCTGCCCGATCAGGGTGTGGGCTGACCAGCTGCGAGCTGCGGTGGCACGGGCCTCAAACTGGCGGTAGTCGGCGCTCGCGCCCAGACGCGGAAGGGAGTGCGAACTGATCAGCAACAGGCGTGCGCCCGACCGCGGAAAGCGGATGGAATCAAGATTCTCGAATTCGGTCGAGGCGAAAATACTCGCCTCATCGAACTGGTATCGGGGATAGGGGTCACTCTCGCCCACCGCCAGGCGGGTGCTGCCGAAAGAGCGGCGAACACCCACCCGCACATCGCCATAGCGATCGACGTTCGCACCGAACGCCGCCTGGACGCCCTTCCGCACAATGCCGTACTCCGACACCGGCTGGTTGTTGATGTAGCGTTTACGCAGCGTGTCGGAAGCGCCGATGCGCGCGTTCACGAACCAGTACTCCGCCGGGTCAATCGGCTGGTAGATTTCGGTGGCAACCAGCGTGCTCTGGCCAAGCTGAAGTTCGGTGCGCCATTTGCCGTTGAGCTCGTTGATCGCCCGTGCCTCGTAGGCCACACCAAAATCAAATTCGGCTCCGCGCCGGCGCTCAGCCGCCATGCGCAAGCCAAAATTCAGCGCGTCTCGCCCCCAGGAGCGCGGCGTCACCGATACAACCAGGCCGGTGCGCTCGCCCTCTTCATCCAGACGGTAACGCACGCTCTCGAAGGCCTCGGTTGCATAAATGCGGTCCAGACCCAGTTTGAGCGCATCGAGATCGAGTGGGCGGCCAAGCAGGTCACCGAGCTTTGCGCGAAGAACCTCGTCGCGCAGGGACGACGGGTTCTCGAATCGCACGAAGCCGATCACCGGCAGAACCGGCGCAGCACCGACCGTCACGGCTGCCACCGGCCGAGGAGCCGAATCGGCACGCGCGAGCAGGGCGATTTCCTCGAGCCGGCGGATCGCCTGCGACGCCGCCCGCTCACCCAGTTCCACAGCCTCGTGCGCCTGGGAAAAATCCGAGCTTGACAGGCCGTCGACCTGCGGGCGCAGCAGCAAATCGACCGCCCGCAGCCGCGCGATCTGATCGGCTGTGTTGCGGGCGGTGAGGAACCCGGTCATCTGATCCATCATGGCAAGCAGGGAGCCGAGTTGCTCGCGTGGGCGAAGGGGCGTACTGATGTCGACAGCGATCACGATATCGGCGCCCATCTCGATGGCCACTGAAATCGGCAGGTTGTTCGACACCGCCCCGTCGATCAACAGCCGGCCATTGATATCGACCCCGGCAAATACCGCCGGTACTGCCATGCTTGCGCGAATCACCCGGGCAAGATCGCCATCGCCGAGGACCACCGGATCACCCGTCGCGGCATCGGTAGCCACCGCACGGAAGCGGACCCGCAACCGGTCAAAGTCGGTAATTCGCTGAACCGGCAGGGTGAGGTTGCGCAGGATGAAGTCGAACTGCTGGCCCTGAACCAGGGCGCTGGGCGCCCGCACCTCCAGCTCGCTCACCCCAGCCACCTCGCGCGAGATCATCACGCGTTCATCGCTACGGCTGTTCTGAACCCTGCGCGAGCGCGGGGGCCGATCGGAGAGTGTGGCATCCCAGTCGATCGTGCGCAGCGTTTGCTCGATCTGATCGGGCGTCTGCCCGGCTGCGTACAGGCCGCCTACGATGGCGCCCGCGCTCGTCCCGGTGATGATGTCGATCGGCACGCCCGCGCGTTCGAGTACGCGCAGCACGCCCACATGCGCCGCACCGCGCGCCCCCCCACCGCCCAGCACGACCGCCACCACGGGTCGTCTAGCCACTGTCGGCGGAACGGCGGCAGCCGACCCCGTCTGTGCCGAACCCATCTGTGCCGAACCCGTCTGCGCCGAACCCATCTGCGCCTGAGCCGCCTGCAGCATGCCCGCGAGCAACGCTCCGCCCAGACACGCCCACCGCGCTGCACGCCGCACTGCACTCAGCGCATGACACCCACGCGCCACCAAACGGGATATCAGCGGCGATCCGGCCTGACCTCGCCCCGCCTTGCGCTGTGGTTCACCGCCAGGAAGGAGGCGTTTGAAGGCGGGTCGCCGCATGTGAACTTGAGATCAGTCGCCTCGGATATTGCGTTCGCGGATGATCGTGCCGAAGCGCTTCGAATCATCCGCAATTCGGGCGCCGAACTGCGCCGGCGTGAGCGGCAACGGTTCGCCTCCCAGGGCAC
>Ga0255188_1000636_pt1 | contig 11334 bp, 10 predicted proteins | sample Miss_Cont_RepB_8_FD_188427 | JGI IMG/M metagenome (GOLD analysis project Ga0255188, IMG submission 188427) | Freshwater microbial communities from Mississippi River, Louisiana, United States - Miss_Cont_RepB_8h | ecosystem: Environmental > Aquatic > Freshwater > River | place: USA: Louisiana... | reverse complement strand
GTAGAGATCCCTCGCGCGAGAGAGATCCCCCCCCTGCCCCACCAGCAGCTCGGCTTGGAGGAAAAAAAGCCACGGCAGATCTTCGGCCGGCAAATCAGCCTCCCGGATCGCCGCAAGTTCCGCTCGGGCACGGTCGAAAGCACGCCGCTGGATCGCCAGCAAACCGCCACGCAAACGCCACGCGGCGGGACGAGGTTCCGGCTGCTCGCCCAAAACCTTCTCAGCCTCGTCCAGACGACCCGCGTCGAGCAGCGCCGAGACCAGCGCCAGAGTGACCGCGCCCCGGTCGCCGGCCCCGCCGACCAGCACGCGGCGATAGAGGTCCGCCGCGACGCCGGGCAAACCGAGGTCGTGCGTCCGCCTTGCGGCGATGAGGTTCGCCGCCTCTTCGCCCGCGGTGCTCCCCTCCTGAACGGCGGCCAGCAGCGGAGCGGGCGGGTTCAAAGGTACCTGCGCGACCGCGGGGAGGCCGAGCAGAGCGGCCGGCAACCACAAGCGGTGGAATCCCCGGAAAAATCTCACGCGCGTCACGTTGCGCGCCGCCGGCGAACAATCAACCGCGATGTCTTCCGCGCCGGCCGCGCGACCAAGGCCCGCGCACGGTCTCGCAAGACGCGCGGAGCCGAGGCGTCGCGGTTTCGCCTAGAATCCTCGTCCGACCGCGTTCCTGCCAACCTTCCCTAACCTCCCGACCGCGACCATGAAAGAGCCCGCCGCACCCGACCTCAGAAACCTCGCCATCCTCGGCCACGCCTCGGCTGGAAAAACGATCCTGTGCGAGGCGATACTCGCCTGCGCCGGCCGCCTCGGCCGCCTGGGCTCCATCGCCGCCGGCACCACCGTATCAGACTACCACGTGAGCGAGCGGCAGCACCGCATCTCGGTGCATTGCTCGCTGCTGCGCGCGGAGTGGATCGGCCGGAAGCTCAACCTTCTGGACTGCCCGGGGTACCAGGACTTTCTCGCGGAGGGCCTCGGAGCCATGCGCGTCTGCGATTCGGCCCTGATCGTCGTCAACGCCGCGCACGGCTTGGGCACCGGCACGGACGCCGCGTGGGACTACTGCACCCATTTCGGCCTGCCCAAGGCCATTGTGGTGAACGCCCTCGACAAGGCACAGGTCGACTTCGAGGCCGTCCTCGCCGCCACTCGTGCGCATTTCGGACGGAACGTGTTTCCCTTCGCGATCCCGCTGGATTCAGGCCCCGGCTTCCGTCGGGTGCTCGATGTGATGCGCAACGTGGTGACCGTCTACTCGCCCGGCGGCACGGGAGCGTACACCGAGGAACCCGCCGGAGAGCTGTCCGCGCGCGTGCAGGCGCTGCATCGCGATCTGATCGAGTACGTCGCGGAATCGGAGGACGGCCTGCTCGAACGGTTTTTCGCGAAGGGGCTGCTGGCGGAAGAGGAACTCCGGGCCGGTCTGCACCAAGCGATCCAGCGCGGGATGGTCGTGCCTCTTTTTCCCGTCTCGGCGGAGACCAATGTAGGCGTCGCGCGACTGCTGGACTTCATCGCGAAGTACGGTTCCTCCCCGCTCGACCGGGCGGAGGTTCCGGCGCGCGACGCCGGCGGCTTGCCAGGGGTAGTGCGGCTCGATCACCCGGAGCCGGTGGCGTTTGTCTTTAAAACGATGAACGAGCCCGGGGTGGGCGAACTCTCGCTGGTCCGTGTCTTCGCGGGGTCCGTCCGTTCCGGGGAGGAACTCGTCAACACCTCTCGCGGCGGCACCGAGCGACTCGGGCAGATTTACCTGCTGAACGGCCGCGAGCGTACTCCGGTCGCCCGTCTGGCGGCCGGCGACCTCGGGGCGGTCGTCAAACTGCGCAACACCCACACCGGGGACACCCTGTGCAGTCCGCGCTTCCGGGTGAGCCTGCCGAAAGTGGACTACCCCACGCCCAACCTCCACGCGGCGTTGCGCCTGCGTTCGAAGGGCGAGGAGGACAGACTCGCGGTCGGACTGGCAACCCTGCATCTCGAAGATCCGACGTTTCACTACCGCGTCGACGACGAGCTACGCCAGACGATCGTCTCGGGCCAAGGCGAGCTGCACCTCCAGGTGATTGTGGAACGGCTGGCGCGACGCTTTGCAGTTCAGGTTTCGCTCGAGGAACCCGCGATCGCCTACCGCGAGACCGTGCGCGCCCGGGCGGAATCGCGTTACCGGCATAAGAAGCAGACCGGGGGCGCCGGGCAGTTCGCGGAAGTGTGGATGCGGATCGAGCCTGCCGCGCGTGACCATGGCATCGACTTCACGGACTCCCTCGTCGGCAACAATGTCGACCGCATGTTCGTGCCGTCGGTGGAGAAAGGGGTAGCGACCGCCTGCCGGGAGGGTGTCTTAGCCGGGTACCGCGTGACCGACGTGAAGGTGGATTTTTTTGACGGTAAGATGCACCCGGTCGACTCGAAGGACATCGCCTTCCAGGTAGCCGGTTACCACGCGTTCAAGGAGTGTTTCCTTGCGGCGTCTCCTACCATCCTGGAGCCGGTGCATGCGGTGAGCGTAACCACGCCCGAGGAATGCGTCGGCACGGTGCTGGGCGACCTGGCGGCCAGGCGGGGCCAGGTGCTCGGCGTGGAGGCCGACGGCCATTTCCGCGTGATCCGCGCACAGGTGCCGCTGAAGGAAATGCATCGCTACGCCAACGCGGTGCGCGCGCTGACGGGAGGCCGCGGGAAGCACGCGGAGCAGTTCGACCATTACGCGGAACTGCCAGCTGAGGCGGCGCGGCGGGTGATCGCTGAGCGAGCCAAGCGGGAAGGCATGGAAGCCGCTGCGTGATCCCCTTACCGGCCTGATTCAGTACACCGATGGGCAAATGTAAGATTCCGGTCACGGAGCCGCACAGCGGCGAACTCGGCGCAGCCATCCCACAACGGGACCACGGCTTCGCCAGGGAGGAATACTCGGATGAGCCAGGCCAAAAAACGAAGGTCGCGGTGCACGACATCCAAGATCCGCACGGGCACATCTTCACGGATCTCGATTCGGCGTACCAGATCAGGACACCGCCGGGAAAGTACCGACGCCTCTGAAAGAGCCGAGCGGGCATAAAAAAGCCCGGCCGCGCGGGCCGGGCTTTCGCTGGAGGGAAAGAAATTCCTCAGACGAGGTCGGTCTCGCCCGGATTCGGGATCTTCGGGAAGAGCCCAGGACCGGGGCGGCATTCCTTCGGGAAGATATCGAGCTTGGAACCCTCCATCAGCCACTTCCAGGAGACCTCGCGTCCGGTGTACGCAGAGATGCGGCCGCCGATGGCGGTCAGCGTGCTGATGGCGACCTGCTCGCCCTCGTTCAGCGGCTGGTTTCGGCGGATGCTCTCGATCAGGTGCGTGTGCTCCATGACGTATGGATCGGGCGTCGGACCCGCGTAGTTGAACGGCTTCGCGCCCTTGATGGTGGCGACACCGGACTGGGTGAGGTCGGCGTAACCCTTCGAGCCCACGATCCGCTCGGCGATGCGCGGGGTGGATTTCGGCGTGTGGCGGCACATGCTCATCACGCGGACGCCGTTGGCGTACTCCATCTCGACCGCGAAATGGTCCCAGATGTTGCCGGGAATATTGCCGCGCGACTGGCGGCCACCCATCCCGGTGAACTTCACCGGGGGACCGTTGAAGGCCCAGTTCATGACGTCGATGTTGTGGATGTGCTGCTCGACGATGTGGTCGCCGCACAGCCAGTCCCAATGGTACCAGTTCCAGCACTGCCACTCGAAGTCGGATACGTTGGCGAGCCACGGGGTCTTCGGATCGTCCTTCTGCCGGAACCAGATCCCGCCCCCGTTCCAGTAGCACTGGCCGCCCACGAGATCCCCCATCTCGCCATCGTGGATGCGTTTGATGGTGTCCACGTAGCTCTGCTGGTGGCGGCGTTGGGTGCCGGCCACGACGGCCACCCCCATCGCCTTGGACTTGCGCGCGGCCTCGATGAACCGACGGCAGCCGACCGGGTCCACCGCGACCGGCTTCTCGGTGAAAATATGAATCCGGCGCGAGGCGGTGTTGGCGTTGACCGCGGCCTCGAAATGAACGGGCCGGAAGCCCGGGGGCGCCGCGAGGATCACCATGTCGATGTCGGCCGCGAGGACCTTCTCGTAATTATCAAAGCCCCAGAACTTCTGGACCTTGGTAAGGTTGAGTCGTTTCTGCGCGGCGTTGACCTGGTTCTCGAACAGGTCGCCGAGCGCCACGATCTCGACCCCGGGGGCCGCATCGAGGCAGTTCTTCGCGGCGCCGGTGCCGCGGCCGCCGCAGCCGATCACGCCCACGCGGATGCGGTCGGATCCGCTGTTGGCGCCCAGCGCACGCGGCGCGGAAAGGCCCGCGAGGGCCGCGGCGCCGGATCCAGCGGCCGAAAGTTTGACGAAGTCGCGACGCGACAGATCAGGTTGGAGGGGAGTTTTCATGGGGAGCGGTGAAGCTTGGGTTGAGTTGCTGAACGAAAGCTAGGGAGACGACCGCTAGGACTTGGGCGTTTCATTCCAGTAGATCACAACGTTGCGCGAAGCGCGACCGGCGGCGATGACCTCCGGCCGACCGTCGCCGTCGAGATCGGCGACTTTCAGATCCTCGCATGCCATGGTGTTGTCGTCGATCACCGCGTGCAGCCGCCACTCTCTTCCGGCGCGATCCACCGGCGCGTACAAACGGATTCCCACCCGGTCGCTTGGGCGCGTGCCACGCCATCCCGCGACCACCTGGTCGTGACCGACCCCCAGGAGATCGGCCGCTGCCAAGCCATGGCCCTGATTGATGTTTTCGTCGAGCAACTGGCGGCTGGGGGTCGAATCACCCGACCCGTCGGCCTCGCGATAGACCACCACCTGGTTCCCGTGCATCGGCTCGATGGTCGCGACAAATCGCTGGCCGTCGGGCAGCACCCCGCGACGCACCTCGCCCGCCGGTGGCGTGGTGAGGCCGCGGAGCGAGGAACGTCCAGACCGTTGATCGGCCAGCAGCACCCCCTCCTTCGCCGCGATCAAAAGGGATTCGGGTGCATTGCCACCTGGGGAAGAAAGAAGGTCGAAGTTGTGCGTGAGATGCAATGCGGGGTGATCCGCGGTCAAAGGCGCCGGCGCACTGTTCTCGCGCCAGGGCCATTCGTACCCGAGCACCCGCACGCCCTCGCCCTCGCCGTTGCGGTTACCTCGGCCGTGCAGAGGCAGCACCGCCAGTTTCCATCCGCTGGAAGCCCTCACCCACAGCATGCGATGCGTCGTCGGATCGTGGGGCAACCGGCGAGACATCCACCGCTGCGTGCGGTCCGCGGGCGCCTCCAACAAGAACACCGCTCCACTCTTCAGCGTATCGTTGGGATTCCATTCGGCGCCCACGGCAACCTCAGCTCTGCCGTCGCCGTCGAGGTCGCGCGCGGCGATGCACACGTTGTCCTTCTCCGTCAGGTTCTCGGCCATCACGAACTTTTCCCACTGCGGCGCGCGGTACCAGACGATCTGCCGCGCGTCCGCGAGGAGAATGTCGCTCCGCCCGTCGCCATCCACATCCGCGACCGCTAGACCGTAACCGATCCTGATCTTCGCATCGATCACCTGCGGGCGCACCTTCAAGGCGGGAAGCGCAGCGGCGACGCAGGAGGCGGAGATCAGGAAAAACGCGAACGGGGCGGATCGCTTCATGAGGGGCTCGTCGAAACAAGCCCGCGCCAGGCGGGGCGTCAACGCCCGCGTCCGGCCAGGCCGTCGACCAATGCGCGCAACTCCCGCAGCGAGCCGAGCCGGAAGAATCGCCCCTCCGCGCGCGGCGCCTCATCGACGCGCTCCGCCGCCCAGGTGAGGTGATAGGGCACGTGCACGCCCACGCCTCCCAACGCCAGCACGGGTAGGATGTCGGACTTCAGCGAGTTGCCGACCATGATGAACCGTTCGGGCGAGACACCGTGCCGGCGGAAAATGCCCCGGTAGGTCGCCTCATCTTTTTCCGAGACGATCTCGATCTGGCGGAACCGCGCGGCCAGGCGCGACTTCGCCAGCTTCCTCTCCTGATCACGAAGGTCGCCCTTGGTGATGAGCAGGAGTTGATGGCGGCCGCCCAGCTCCGCGAGCGTCTCCTCGACCCCGTCGAGCAGCTCCACGGGATGGGCAAGCATGTCCTTGCCGAGCGCGATCAACTGCTGGATTTCCTCGGCGCTGATGCGCCCGTCCGTCAGCGCGATCGCCGTCTCGATGGCCGAGAGGGTGAAGCCCTTCACGCCGTAGCCGTACAACTCAAGGTTGCGCATCTCCGTGGCGAAGAGGGTGCGCTCGACCGTCGCGGCGTCGTGAAAACGCGAAAGCAGCGCGCGGTACCGCTGGTGCGTTTGCTCGAAGATATTCTCGTTGTGCCACAGGGTGTCGTCGGCGTCGAAACCCAACACCCAGTCATGACCGGCGGAAATCATCCTTGAAACACAGGCAACGCTGGAAACTGCGGCAAGCTCGCCGGCGTCGTTTCCCAAAACGGAAAGAAAATCACCCTACCCGAGTGCTTCCGGCTTGTTACGCCGAAACGGAACAAATTCAGCTCCTCCGCGTCCTCCGCCCGTCCCTCCGCACCGAATGAATCTGCTCCCTTCGCTCTTGCTGGCGTTCGCGCTGGGGCTCCTGATTTTTCCGTTTCCTGCCTTCTTTAGCCGCCGGCACAGCTACCGTGCCCTGCAAGAGCTGGACATCGAACGACGTAACGGCAGCTGGAGCAAAACATGGCGAAGGGTGCTCCGTTTTCCTTGGCATTGGACGGAACTGGCGCGCGGGGTAACCGGCTCATGGATGTCGCTCAAGATGCTGGATCAGGTCGGAGCCGACTGGCCCTGGTACTCCGCCGCGGCCGCGTGGGCCGGACCTGTCATCCCGATGGTCGCCGCCTATCTTTCGGTTCTGCTCAGCGCCCTCCTGCTCACCACACCCGGAAGACAGCCAGCGCCCGTGCTCTTCACCAGTGCCGTCGTAATTACCACCCTTACCCCGGCCGTTGCGCTTCCGACGCTTCTCCTCGGGGGCGCGGTCATGTTCGCAATGAAATCCCTCGTGGCCTTCTTCCTCGTCACCGGCTCGCTGGTCTTGGGTCTGGGCCTGCTCCTCGAGCGCGAGCCTTGGCCGGCCATCACCGCCTGCGTCCTCTTGACCGCCCCGGTGTTGATCGCCGCCGGCCGGAATCAGGATCTCCTCATCCCCATGCATCGATCCCGCGCTAGGGCCGAGAGCGACAGCGACTCCGAGCACAAGCATTGATTGCTCATCGCGGGTTGCAGGTAGGAGGCCGAAGGGACTTGCTCCCGGGACGTCATGTTTCCTCAACGCCGCCTCATGCACGCCCGGGGCTACCTCAGCCTCGGCCTGCTGGCCGACGCCGAACGCGAATTGATCCTAGCCGAAAAGGGCGGCGCCGAAGCAGCCGCGATCGAGGAAATACACCTGCTGCTTCTGCACGATAAGAACGACTGGGCCGGACTGAGTGAGTTAACCCGGTCGATCATCGCCCGTGGCGGCGCCAATGCCGGCGTCTGGATCTCCTGCGCCTACGCTACCCGGCGCGCCGATTCGCTCGCCGCCGCCGAAACCGTGCTGCTTGAGGCGGAGAGACTCTTCCCCACGGAGCCGACGATCCAGTTTAACCTCGGCTGCTACGCCTGCCAACGCGGCGATCTCGCCGGCGCGCGAAGCCGCATCGACCGCGCCATCGCCTTGGAACCTGGGTTCCGCCAAGCCGCCGCCACCGATCCGGATCTCGCCGCACTCCGCGCTGCGGACGGCACGGACTGTCCAAACGGGGCGTGATTTGACTCGACCCGCCGGCCGGCGCGCCATCGACACTTCGCTCCGCGCATGACCGCCGCCCCGCTCCTCGAGATCCGCTCGCTCGCCAAATCCTTCGGCGGCGCGCGCGCCCTGCGCGGGGTCGACTTCGAGCTGCGGGCCGGCGAGGTCCACGCGCTGCTCGGCGAGAACGGCGCGGGCAAGAGCACCCTCATCAAGATCGTGACCGGCGCGCATCAGCCCGACACGGGCGTCATCCGCGTCGCGGGACGCGAAGTCTCCGGGCTCGACCCATCGGCCGCCCGCCGACTCGGGATCGCCTGCATTTACCAGCAGCCGGCCCTGTTCCCCGACCTCACCGTCGCCGAGAACATCGGACTGCGCCTCGACCCCGGCCACGCGCTCCGTCGCGTGGGCTGGAGGAAACTCCGTGAGCAGGCCGGTGATTTGCTCCGAAAAATCGGCGCGGCCATCGACCCCGAATCCGAGGTGCGCGCCCTCTCGATGCCCGAGCAGCAATTGGTCGAAATCGCCGGCGCGGTCGGCACCGGCGCCCGCATCGTGATCATGGACGAGCCGACCGCCTCTCTCACGCAGAAGGAGCAGCACCTGCTGCACGCGGTGGTGCGGGACCTTCGCCGCGATGGCGTCGGCATCATCTACATCTCGCACCGCCTCGAGGAAATCTTCGCCCTCGCCGATCGCGTCACCGTGCTCCGCGATGGGGAAAGCACCGGCACCGGCGCCATCGGGGAACTCACCGAACGCGAGCTCATCCGCCGCATGGTCGGCCGCGAGGTCGCGCAGATCTACCCGCCGGCGGAACGTCAGCCGGGCGGCGTAGTGCTCGCCACACGCGCGCTCGGGTGCGCCGCCGGCGGCGTGCGGGATGTTTCGCTGGAGATTCGGGCGGGCGAGATACTCGGCCTCGCCGGCCTCGTCGGCGCCGGCCGCACGGAATTGGCCCGGGTGCTGTTCGGGCTCACGCCGGCCGACTCCGGCGAGATCGAATTGGACGGCGCGCCGGTCAGGCTGCATTCGCCGCGGGACGCCGTGCGCCAAGGCATCGCCTACGTGCCGGAGGACCGCCGCCGCCACGGCGTCGTGCTCGAGATGGCCGTGGCGGAAAACATGACCATGGCGGTGCACCGCAGGCTGTTTCCCGGCTCCTGGCTGCGTTCGTCGGCCGAACGTGTGCTCGCGAACGGCTTCGTGCGCGACCTCGCGGTCAAGTGCGCTGGTCCGCAGGCGCCCGCTGGCAGTTTGTCCGGCGGCAACCAGCAGAAGGTTTCCCTGGCGCGCTGGCTCGCGACCAAGCCGCGGGTCCTGATTCTCGATGAGCCCACGCAAGGCGTCGACATAGGCGCGAAGGCCGAGATCCACCGAATTATCCGCCACCTCGCGGGGGAAGGCCTCGCGGTGCTCCTGATTTCCAGCGACCTGCCCGAGGTGCTCGGCATGAGCGATCGGATCGGCGTCATGCGCGGCGGCCGGCTCGCGGGCATCCTGCCCGGCGGCAGCGATGCGCACGAGGTGATGGCCCTCGCGCTCGGACAGCCGGCAAAGGGAACCGCGTGAAAAAACATTTTCGCGAACTCTCCGTGGCGGCGGCGCTGCTCGTGATACTGGCTCTCCTGGCCGTCTTCGCGCCGGCGTTTTTCCAGCCGCAGCCGCTGCTCTCACTCGCGACCCGCGAGGCACCGACGCTCGTGGTGGCCTGCGGGATGGCCATCGTGATCATCTCCCGGCAGATCGACATCTCCGTCGGCTCGCAGTTCTCCGTCTGCGGCGTCTGCGCGGGCCTGCTCGCCGCCTCGGGCTGGCCGCTCGCGGCAACCTTGCCCGCCGCGGTCGGCGCCGGCGCGCTCCTCGGAGCCGTGAACGGCGCGCTGATCGCCGGCCTCGGGCTGCCGTCGATCGTCGTGACCTTGGCGATGATGGTGACGCTCCGGCAGGGTCTGAACCTCGCCCGGCAGGGCCAATTCGTGAACCTTCCTGACGGCGTGCAATGGTTCGGCTTCAGCCAGTCAAACGGACAATGGCTGATCGTCGGCTTCGCTCTGCTGCTCCTCGTGGCGCTCGCGCTGGCGATGCGTCACCTCGCGGCGGGCCGCTACATCCATGCGATCGGCAGCGACGCGGAGGCCGCACGCCTCGCGGGGATCCGGCCGCGGTTGGGGACGTTTCTTGTCTTTGTGCTCATGGGTGCGCTGACGGGCCTCGCGGCCATGCTGAACGTCGTGCAGTCGCCGCAGGTTCAGCCGCTCTCCGGCTTGGGCCTAGAACTGAAGGTAATCGCGGCCGTGGTCGTCGGTGGCGTGGCGATCTCCGGCGGACGCGGGAATCTCTGGGGAGCGTTCGCCGGCCTCCTGCTGCTTGCCTGCATCGGACCCGCGCTGACGCACCTGCGCGTCGAGGCTTATTGGGAAAAGGCGATCCAGGGCGCGATCATCCTGCTGGCCGTGGTGGCCGACGGCATTCGCTCGCGAAGGGGAGGCAACGGACGATGAAGCCCGGAGATGCCCCCGCCCGCGACTGGAAGGCGCTCCTGCTGCGGCATGAGATGATCCTTCTCTACGTGCTCATCGCGGAGTGGCTGTTCTTCTACTTCGCCGGCACAAGCGTGAACCGCCGCGGCGTAGTGATCGGTTTCGGCACGCTCGACCGCCAATTCGACGTGCTGCGGCATTCGTGCGAGATCGGCCTGCTCGCGCTCGCGCTCACGCCGGTGATCATCACCGGCGGCATCGACCTTTCCGTCGGTTCTCTGCTCGGACTCTGCGCGATTCTCTTCGGCAAACTCTGGCACGACGCGGGGCTGCCCATCCCGGTGGCTGCCGGCCTGACGCTCGTGATCGGCACGCTTGCGGGTGGTCTCAACGCCGTGCTCGTCACCGCGCTGCGCCTGCCGCCGCTGATCGTCACGCTCGGCACCTACTCGCTCTTCCGCGGCCTCGCGGAAGCCATCACCCGCGGCGCGGTCACCTACACGGATTTTCCCGCTGGATTCCTGTTTCTCGGCCAGGAGCGCTGGCTCGGCCTGCCAACCCAAGCGTGGCTTTTCGCGCTGGTTGCCCTCGCGGTCTGGCTGCTCGTCCACCGTACGACATTCGGGCGCTCCTACCGCGCGATCGGCTTCTCGCCCGAGGGTGCCCGCCACTCCGGGCTGCCGGTCGCCTCGCGGCTCGCCGGAGTCTACCTGCTCGCCGGCGGCATCGCGGCGCTCGCCGGGATCATCTATACCGCGCGTCTCGGGCAGGCCAAGGCCGACGCCGGCACCGGCTACGAGCTCTTCGCCATCACCGCCGTGGTGCTCGGTGGCACCAGCATCTTCGGCGGCACCGGCTCGATCTACGGCACGCTGCTCGGCGTCGCCGCCATCGCCGTGCTCAAGAACGGACTCGCGTGCCTGCCGGTCGTGATGGAACTCAACGCCGCCGAGGAAATCGCCGGGCTGCTCACCGGTGCGCTCCTGTTGCTCGCCTTGACCGGAGGTGTCGCGTTTCGCATGGTCCCGCGGCTCCGCCGCACCCGCGGCGCGCCGTCCCCCACCCCGCCTTCTTCATGAAAAACT
>Ga0255188_1000634_pt1 | contig 11366 bp, 10 predicted proteins | sample Miss_Cont_RepB_8_FD_188427 | JGI IMG/M metagenome (GOLD analysis project Ga0255188, IMG submission 188427) | Freshwater microbial communities from Mississippi River, Louisiana, United States - Miss_Cont_RepB_8h | ecosystem: Environmental > Aquatic > Freshwater > River | place: USA: Louisiana... | reverse complement strand
CGGCCACCAGGCGAACGGTGCGTGCGAGTTCCAGACCCGCCTCGGTCAGCCGGACCTTTCGGGAGATGATCTCGTAGAGCGGCATGCCGACGGTGCTTGTGATTTCCCGCAGCTGCATCGAGGCGGTGGGTTGGGTGATGTGCATGAGGCGCGCAGCTGCGCTTACGCTGCCCGTTTGGGCCAGCGCAAGAAAAAGCCGCATCTGTCGGTTGGTCAGCGCATTCATATATAGATTTTTACTGATGCATAAGTATTTAAATATCAATTTTACAAGGTAATTGCTATTTGAAGACAATCGGCCCGGAGGTGACTCACATGCCCGCGCTGCTTGATCCTGCCATCCTGTTCTTTGTCTTCGGTGTGTTCGCCGGCCTGATCCGCTCCGATCTGGAAATTCCGGCGCCCATTGCCCGGTTCCTGTCGCTCTACCTGCTGATGGCGCTTGGCCTGAAAGGCGGTTTTGCGCTCGCGGAATCTGGCCTCACCGTGTCGGTTGCGGCCAGCCTGCTCGGCGCCACACTGATGGCCCTGATTGCGCCTGTTCTCGGATATCTCGCGCTCCGACATCGCGTCAGCCGCTTCGATGCAGCAGCGATCGCGGCATCCTACGGGTCGGTGAGTGCGGTCACTTTTCTCACCGCCGCCCAGTATCTTGAAGACCTGGGCACGCCAGCGGGCGGTCACATGGCGGTTGCGCTGGTGCTGATGGAGTCACCCGCCATTCTGGTTGCGGTGCTGATTGCCAACGCGCTGCGGAGCGAGCAAAGCGCGCGGTCCCTGCTGCCCGGAGGCAACGCCGCGGTGGTCGCGCTCACCGGGCCAGGCGCGGGTTCGCAGATCGGGCGCATTCTTCATGAGTCACTCACCAATGGTTCGCATCTGCTGCTCATCGGTGGGCTGATGGTGGGCATGCTGAGCGGCGAATCCGGGCGCGCGGTGATGCAGCCCTTTTCAATCGATCTGTTCAAGGGCATGCTCGCCTTTTTCCTGCTCGACATGGGCCTCACCGTGGCGCGCAATCTGGGTGACGCGCGCAAGGCGCCCCCGCTTTTGATCGCCTACGCGATCTTCGCACCGGTCGTGCATGCGGCCATTGCCCTCGCCCTGAGCGCGGGTCTGCGGCTACCCGCCACCGATGCCGCGCTCCTCATGGTGCTGTCGGCAAGCGCGTCCTACATCGTGGTGCCAGCGGTCATGCGCCAGGCGATTCCGGAAGCCAACCCGGCGCTTTATTGCGGCCTGTCGCTGGGCATTACCTTCCCGATCAACCTGCTGGCGGGCATTCCGCTCTACAGCTGGGCTGCGGCTGCGGTGCTCGGCTGAGCGCAGCCAGGCGGTGAGGCCTGTTGGCGAACGCAGGCCTTGGGCCGGATCGTTCAGTTCATACCCACCGCAAAGCCACGCTGAACCGCGGGCCTCGCCATCATCTGGTCGTACCAGCGCTTCACGTTGGGATAGACAGTCAGGTCGACCTTGTGGCGCTCATGCCGCCAGGCCCAGCCGAGAATGGCAAAGTCGGCGATTGAAAGCTCGCCGGCAAAGAATTCGTGCGCGCCCAGGCGCTTGTCCATGACACCGTAGAGGCGGTGCGTCTCCTTGCTGTAGCGCTCCAGCCCATAGCGTTGATCCTGCGGATCGCTCACCCCCAGAAAATGGTGGACCTGCCCGGGCATGGGACCAAACCCACCCATTTGCCACATCAGCCACTCCAGTACCTGCACACGCGCGCGGCGGTCAGCCGGCAGGAAACGTCCGGTTTTCTCGGCCAGGTAAATGAGGATTGCGCCCGACTCGAACACGCTGATCGGCCTGCCATCCGGGCCATCATGATCGACGATGGCCGGTATGCGGTTGTTCGGGCTGATGCGCAGAAATGACTCCTCGAACTGGCGCCCCTTGGTGATATCGACTGGATGGACCGCATAGGGCAGACCCATTTCTTCCAGGGCAACGCTGATCTTGCGTCCGTTGGGCGTGTTCCAGGTGTAGAGATCGATGGGGGCAGCCATGGCCAGACTCCGATGGTGGGGAGCGCGCACGATACTGCGGAGCGCAGCGGGGGGCTTGACCATGGGGCGTTCAACGGAACGGTATGCTTTTCATTCCGCAAGCCCGCCCCAGGAGAGGCCACTGATGATCACTCCCGACACGCTCGAGGCCCTGCACCGCTCCCGCAGCGTCGACCTCTATCACCTGACGCTGGTGCTTGATCGCCTGCTGAGCGACCCGCGGCGTATCCTGGAGGTTCGTACCCAGTTGCATCTGGGTCAGGCGGTCCGGTTCGTTGATCACCGCAGCAACACCGCTGAACTCGCGATGCGAAGCGGCCGGGTGGTGGATCTGCAGGACCGCCACGCTGTTGTCCGCGACGATGCGCTTCGCCAGAACTGGAAACTGCCGTATGTCGCGATCGAGCCTGGCCCGGTGGACCCGGGCGACCGCGCGGAAGAGCCTCCGCCCACCCCTCCGCCCAAACCGACGCGCGAGTCGTTCCGGGCCGGCGACCGGGTGAGCTTCGATGACCGTCATCTGCAACCGCGGATCGGTGTGATCACACGGGTCAACGCGCAGACGGCAACGATTGACTGCGACGGGCAGCGCTGGCGGGTATCGTTCCAGTTGCTGCGGCACGTCCGCGACGTGTGATCGGACGGGCTCCGAGGCAGGCACGCGACAACGGCAGACCCCAAACCACCTGGAAAGCGATTCAACCGCCCCCGCGCTGCCTGACCCAGGCCAGCGTTCGCTTGACGCCTTCGGCAAGCGGCATGCGCGGCGAGAACGCGAGATCACGCTGCGCCGCGTCGATGCTGAGCACCCCCAAACCGAAACTGCCCAGCAGCGCGCCGTTTGGATCCTCGATGATGCGGGCCTGCGGCAGACAGGTGCGAATCGCAGCTTCGACCTCCGAGAGGCTGTGCGCCACGCCCGGTCCGAGGTTGTAACTGCGCTGGGCGAGCACGGGCGCATCCAGCGCAGCCACCACCGCATCGACCACATCATCGACATAGACAAACTGCCGCGTCCGCCGCGGGTCACTTCGAAACCGCGCCGCCTCCCCGCGAAGTGCCGCCTCCAGGGTTTGCCGGATCACGCAAGGCGTCACCCGTCCGGGGCCATAGCAGCCAGCCACCCGAAGCGATACGGCATCGACCCCGAATTGCGCGTGATAGGCATTGATGAGCGCATCGCCCGCTGCCTTGGTCGCACCGTAGAGCGTGGTGGGCTGGAGCAAGGTGCGCTCGGTGACGGGTGCGAGGTCGGGCTGATCGCCATAGGCCACGACAGAAGAAAAGCAGACCACCCGACGGATGCGATGAATTCGCGCTGCTTCAAGAAGGGCTGCGACCCCGGCGAGGTTGATGTCAACGATACGGGCCGGCGCATCGGGAAGCAGCATGGGCCCCGAGATTCCGCCCGGATGAATGATGTCGGTAATGCCGAAGCGCTGAATCGCCTCGTGCCACCTGTGGGGATCAGGCAGGTCGTGGGTCAGCACCGGGAAGGGTTCGTCGCCACTCACCCGCTGGTCCATGCCAACGATGGAACGGCCATCGCGAACCAGCCGATCGGCGACCGCACGTCCAATCAGCCCGTTCAGGCCTGTGACAAGGATGGTGCTCATTTGACGGGCATCACGAGATCGGGCAGCCAGGTGGTGATTTCGGGGAAGATGGTGATGAGCGCAAGCGTCACCAGCATCGTGCCGAAGATCGGCCACATTTCTTTCCAGAACTGCATCATGGAGATGTTGGCAATTCGGCAGAGCAGGAACATCGTGAGCCCGTAGGGCGGCGTCACCAGTCCGATGAGCAGGGTGAAGACCGTGATCACACCGAACTGAACCTCGTTGATGCCCAGCGCATTCACGGTGGGCATGAGAAGCGGCACGAACACCAGAATGATGGGAACGGTATCGAGCATGCAGCCGAGCAGCAGATAAATCACGATGACTGCAAACAGGAACACCGCCGGCTCGCGGGTGATGCCGGTCATCCAGGTGGCGAGTCCGTCTGCCACGCCGTAGAGGGTAAGCACCCGGCCGAACACGGCAGCGGCCGCAATGATCAGAAAGACTGAGCCCATGGTGCGCGAGGTGGCCAGCACCTGACGGGTGAACGTGGCCGGGGACATTTCCCGATACATGAAGCCACCCACCACGATCACGGCGAGCACCCCGAGCACTGCTGCCTCGGTGGGCGTGGCAATGCCGGACAGAATGCTGCCCAGCACCACGGCTGGAATGAGCAGCACCGGCAGACCGACCGCAGTGGTCTTCACCCGCTCACCGAGCGTGGCCTTGGGTTCCTTGGGAAAGTTGTTTCGACGCGCCTGCACATAGGCCTGCAACATCAGGAGGGCGCCAAGCAGGGCGCCGGGAATGGCCCCGCCCAGAAACAACCGGCCCACCGAGGCTTCCGTGGCTGCGGCGTAGAGGATGAAGGCGATCGATGGCGGGATCAGCGGCCCGATCATGGCCGCCCCTGCAATGATCGACGCTGCATAGGCCACTGGGTAGCCCGCACGCTTCATGGCCGGGATCAGCAGCTTGCCGGTGGCGGCTGCATCGGCAAGATCGGAGCCCGACATGCCGGCCATCACGATGTTGACCGATACGCTCACATGCGCGAGCCCACCGTGCACGTGACCGATCCAGGCCTTGGCCACATTGACCAGCCGCTGGGTGACGCCGGAGGCGAGCGCCAGGTCGCCCATCAGGATGAAGAACGGGATGGCGAGCAGCACGAAGTGGTTGACGCCCTGCCACATGGTGGTGGGCAGCGTTGAGATGGGAATGGACGAGGGCGCAAACATCAGCCCCACGAGCGAGGCACCGATCAGCGTGATGGCGATCGGAACCCGCAGCGCGAACAGGACAAAGAAAACGATGGTGATGAGCGTGAGGCCATCCATGGGGCGCTGCTTTCCTGGTCAGATCTCGACGGCACTGCCGCCAGTGCGGACCGGCTGGTCCGAGAATCGGCGTGCAATGAGGCCGAGCGAAAAAATGATCATCAGGCCTGCAGTCACCGGGATGGAATACGCAAAGATCGATAGCGGCAGCCCCAGCGAGATGGATTGCATGATGTCGAGCGTGCGGGCGTTGTTCCAACCCCACCAGGTCACTGGCGCGAGGAGTGCGATCGTAAGCAGGTCGCAGAACACCAGCAGCCAGCGCTGCGCACGCTCCGGCAGCAGATCGAACACAGCGGTCATCGTGATGTGTTCATCGGTCCGCTGAACCGTGGCCGCCGCCCACAGCGTGGCCCACACCATGAACAGCCGCCCCGCCTCCTCGGTCCAGGGCAGGGTGACATCATCGGGCAACACATAGCGCGCAAGCACCTGCACGGTGGAGGCCGCCAGCATGAGCAGCATCAGGAACACGGTGACCGAGTTCTCGAAGTTTCGCCAGATGCGCGGCACCAGCGGCAACGTGGCGTAATCGGTACGAATGAGCCAGCCCAGCCAAAGCGCCATGGCCACGCAGACCCAGAACAGCACCTTGAGTTCGAAAGGGGTTGGAAACATCAGTTCGCGCTCCCGGTACCGGCGTGGGACCAGGAGCCCCAGCGGCCAGCATCCACCGCCGACAGGAATTCGGAGACCATCTGATTGAAGAGCATGGGCTCCTCCAGGTTCATGGCGTGTCCGCACATTGGAAGCATGGCCAGCCCCGCATGCGGCGCATGGTCACGGATGAAGCGACAGGCTTCGTGCGAGGGAAAATCCTGATCGCCCGTCATGACAAGCACAGGCAGTTCGAGCCGCCGCAACAGCTCGCCCAGCGCGGTGACGGGCAACCGGTCGGTCAGCGTGATCCGCATCAGTTTCTCGGCTGCAACTGGCGAGAGATCATGGAGCAGCGCAAGAAAATCTTCCCAGCCACGCGGGTCCTTGGTCTTGAAGATGGCGCGCTGCGGCGCCTCTTCAATGGCTGCAAACGCCTCGCGAGTGCCGCGCCTTGCGATATCGTCAGCCAGCGCCCGCGCGCCCGCCAGCCATCGGTCTCGATCCGTGGTGCCAGCCCCGGCGCCAATCACGACCAGACCCATCACGCGCGCGGGGTGTGCAATCGCGAAATTGAGCGCGACGTTGCCGCCTGTGGCCTGACCCACCACGTGCGCACGCTCGATGCCCAGCGCGTCGAGGAGAGCGGTCAGGTCGTCGATGAGGTGACGGTGAAGCCAGCTCTGATCATCTGATGGCACGGATGACGGCGGGTAGCCGCGGCCGTTGTACGCGATCGCCCGATAACGCCGTCCGAAATGGCGCAGCTGCGCCTCCCATGCTCGCGCATCGCTCGCGTATTCGTGGCAAAACACCACTGGCCGACCCGACCCCACGCTTTCATAGTGGAGCCGGATCCCGTTTGCATCGACGAAGGGCATGAGCCGGTCAGCGCTGGGCGTCGGCCACTTCTTTCAGCAGATCGGCCCCCACCATGGTGGAGAAGAACTTGTGAACACCGGCCACCGCATTCTCGAACGGCGGACGGTCGGGGCGAATCAGCTTGACGCCGTTCTTTTCCATGAGCGCGATCGCATCCTCGTTGGCCTTGGCCGCGCCGGCCCGCATGGTTTCGCCTGCCGCACGTGAAGCCCTGAGCACCACATCCTGATGCGCCGGCGACAGCGACTGGAATTTCTTCAGGTTCATCACGTAGACCGTGGCTGTGAAAATGTGATCGGTGATCGCAAGGCTCTTCGCGACCTCGAACAACTTGGAATCGGCCATGCCGTGATAGTTGGTGTCAACGCCGTCGATGGTGCGCTGCTGAAGCGCGGTGTACACCTCGGGCCATGCCATCGGAACCGGATTGCCGCCGAAAGCCTGCACGGTGCGCACATAGAGCGCGTTTTCAATCACGCGGATTTTCTTGCCCTTCATGTTGGCCGGCTGGTTGATGTCGGTGCCGTTCATGAGAAAGCCGCGGAAATCCCATACCCCCCAGGACAGGCCCTTGATGCCCTTCGCCTCGAGCGTACCGAGAATGCGCGTGCCGGTCGGGCCGGTGAGCACCTTCCAGGCCGAATCACGATCCTTCCAGATGTACGGCAACTCGGTGATGCTGAAGGTGGGTTCGATCGCAGCCACGATGCCCGACCCGTTCATGGCAATGTCCAGCGTGCCCAGGCGCACCTGCGAGAGCATTTCGAGTTCACCGCCCAGTTGCCCGTTGGGGAAAAGTTCGATTTCAATTTCGCCGTTGGAGAGCTGGCGTGCCGTATCGGCGAACGCCTTGCCTCCCTGGCCTGCGATGGCGGTCGCCGATGTGACATGCCCCAGGCGCAGCTTGACCTTGGCCTGCGCGTGGGCCTGAACCGAAAACGCACCGAGCGCGGCCGACAGCAGGCCGGCCATCAACCATCTGGTTTGACGCATGAAATTCTCCGGTAGGAATCGTTGTGAATCGACTTGAAGACCGACCGTCGGCCGGTTCAGGTTGGCCACGGTACGCGACGATCTTTTGGCGCGTCAAGCGGCGGGGTGAATTTCTGCTTGCGTGCCATACCGATCGCTGGCCCCTGCGTGTACAGGGCTTGGCGTTTGAAGTATGGTTCCCGTCTGCACCCGAACTGAAAACTTCCCATGACACGCGAACCGCATCGCCTGACCGCCATCGAAGCAGCGGCCCAGATTGCCGCTGGCAATCTGAGCGCTGAATCCCTGGTGCGAAGCTGTCTTGAACGCATCCAGCACCGTGACCCCCTGGTTCACGCGTGGGTCCATCTCGACCCCGAGGCCGCAATCGCAAGCGCAAGGCGCGCCGATGCCTCACCTCGTGCCGGTCTGCTGCACGGTATCCCGATCGGGTTCAAGGACGTGATCGATACCGCCGATCAGCCCACTGCGTACGGATCACGCATCTACGCCGGCCATCGCCCGGTTGCAGACGCAGCCTGCGTGGCGCTCAGTCGTGAGGCCGGTGCGCTGGTGCTGGGCAAGACCGCCTCCACCGAATTCGCCTACCGGCATCCCAGTGCCTGCACCAATCCGCACAATGCGTCGCACTCGCCTGGCGGCTCGTCGTCGGGTTCCGCTGCCGCGGTGGCCGACTTCATGGTGCCGCTTGCGGTCGGCACCCAAACCAGCGGTTCGGTCATCCGCCCGGCTGCTTACTGCGGCGTGCATGCCATCAAGCCGGGCTACGGCGAGCTCAGCTTCTCGGGGGTTCGGCATCTCTCCGAAAGCCTGGACACGCTGGGCTGCATGGGGCGAAGCATCGAAGATCTTTCGCTCTTTCTGGCGGCGCTGCAGATGCGCGAATACCGGGCGGTGGGCAATGGCCTCACGCGCGCGCCGCGGCTTGCCATCTACCGAAGCGACCTCTGGGACGATGCCCGCCCCGATGCCCGCAAGCAATTCGATGAAGTCATCGAGCGGCTTGGTCGGGCAGGCGCCGAGCTCACCGAAGTGGCCAACCCCGGACTTGACCGGAAGTGGCTGGACGCCTGCTGGACGGTCACCAAATTCGAGGCGGGTCGGGTGCTGGTGCATGACTACCGAAGTCATCGCGACGGCATGTCGGCCGCCGCGCAGGCGCTGGTCCAAGACGCACAGGGCATCGATCTTCCCGCCTATCACGCAGCCGGCGCCGAGCTCGAGCGCGGCCGCAATCACCTGCTCGCCCAACTCGCACCGTATGACGCCACGCTCACCCTGTCCGCGGTTGGCGAGGCGCCACTCGGCCTTCACGACACCGGGCCTGTGCTGTTCAACTATCTCTGGACCCTTGCCTGGACGCCGGCACTCAATCTGCCGCTCATGAAAGGCGATTCGGGTCTGCCGATCGGCCTGCAGGTCATTGGTCCGCGGCGCGGCGAACAAGCGCTGCTCGCCACCGGCCGCTGGATCGAGCGACAACTCGCCTGAGGAAATCCGCCATGAATGATATGAGCCGCCCCACCTCGCCCGCCATGCATCAGCAGCCCATCCCCAAGCCCTATGCCTGGCGGCGGGACGATGTGAGTGAAAGCGACTGGCGCGTATCGGTTCCCGAGCGTGCGCTCGCGGAAATCGACGAGGTGATCGCGATTCTTCGCACCAATCCCATGGATATCCGTGCGCTTTGCCTGGACGACTATCCGCTTGATGCCTGCCGAGCGCTCATGAGCGAGGTTCGACAGCGACTCGATCATGGCGTGGGCATGGCGGTGCTCGACCGGCTGCCGGTGGAGCGGCATGACAAGGAATCGCTCACCGCCATTTACTGGATGCTGTCCTCGATGATCTCGAGGCCGGTGGCGCAGTCCTACGACGGCCGGCTGCTCTATGACGTCCGCGACACCGGCAAGAAAACCGACACGCGGGTGCGCGCCGACCTCACCAACCAGGAAATCTCCTGGCACAGCGATTACGGATTCAACTATCCGCCACCGTATCTGGGGTTGCTTGTGCTGCGCACCGCGCAATCGGGCGGCATCAGCAAAGCGGCCAGCATGATGACCGTGCACAACGAGCTGCTCGAAAAGCGCCCGGAACTTCTTCGCCGGCTCTACGAACCTTTTCACTGGAACCGCCAGGGCGAGCATCCAGAGGGCGATCCGCTCACCAACCTGCACCCGATTTTCGAGCTTCGTGGCGAGCAGGTGTGCTCACGCTTCAATCCGGCGCTGGTGCCCAAGGGCTATGAGCTGGTGGGTCTGCAGCCCGATGCACTGGGCCTGGAGGCGCTGCGCGAGGCCGCCCGCATCATGTCAGCGGAACAGAACCACATCACCTTCGTGCTGAACGCGGGCGAGATCCAGTATGTGAACAATTTTCGCCTGGCGCATTTGCGAACCGATTACCACGACTACGACGAACCTGACCGCAAGCGCCATCTGGTGCGCATCTTCCTGCGTGACTTCGGTCGGCGCTCCTACATGGGCTAGCCCGTGCATCGTTGCTCATGACCACGCCGCGCGAGACGGCCGCGGTGGCCTCGACAAGCTCGCACACGCCGATGATGCAGCAGTTTCTGCGCATCAAGGCCGAGTATCCGGAGATGCTGCTCTTCTACCGGATGGGCGACTTTTACGAACTCTTCTATGACGACGCCGACAAGGCGGCGCGCCTCCTGGGCATCACGCTCACCCGACGCGGGGTGTCGGCGGGCGAACCGATCCCGATGGCGGGGGTGCCGGTTCACGCGGTCGAGCAGTATCTCGCGCGGCTGATCCGGATCGGCGAGTCGGTGGCGGTATGCGAGCAGATCGGCGATCCGGCGCTCGCGAAGGGCCCGGTGGAGCGCAAGGTGGTGCGCATCGTCACACCCGGCACGATCACCGACGCGCAACTGTTGCCCGAGCGCGAAGACCGGGTGCTGCTGGCACTCAATCCGGGTCCGCGCGCGGACAGCCGCTGCGGAATCGCCTGGATGGTGGTGGCGAGCGGCGAGTTCTGGCTGGCCGAGGTCGAGGCCGAAGCGCTCGCCCAGGAACTCGACCGGCTGCGCGCCGCCGAGGTGGTCGTGGCCGACGGCCGAACCCTCGCGCCCGCCCTGCTCTCGCTGATCGGCGCAGCCCCCGTGGCGCGCTCGCCCGACTGGCATTTCGAGCCCGAGCGCGCCGAGCGGACACTCACCGAGGCCTTCGGAGTCCGTGATCTGGCGGGTTTCGGCGTGAGCGACCAGCCGCTTGCGGTGGGGGCAGCCGGCGCCCTGTACCAGTACGTGGCACGCACACAGGGCCAGGCGCTGCCTCACCTGCAGGGCTTGCGTGTTCATCAGGGTGGCGAGTTCGTCGAACTCGATCCGGTGGCGCGCCGCAATCTGGAACTGGTCGACACACTGCGTGGCGATGATGGTCCCTGCCTGATTCGAATCGTGGACCGCTGTGCGACCGCTGCAGGCGGACGACTCCTGCGCCGCTGGCTGCAGCAACCGCTGCGTGATCCCCATCAGGCAGCGGCCCGTCATGATCAGGTCGAGGCCACGGCGGCAATGCGTCTCGCGCTTCAGGATCAACTCGCCCGCCTCCCGGATCTCGAGCGCGTTGCCACCCGGATCGCGCTGGGCAGCGTGCGCCCACGCGAACTGGCGGCGCTGCGTGATGCAGCGCCAGCGATTGCCGCCGTGCGGGAACTGCTTGCCGGTGCCCAGCAGAACCGGTTCGACGATCTGCTGACCCGACTCTCGCTACCCGACACCGCCTGGCAACCCATCGCTCGCGCGCTTCTCGATGAACCGGCCGCGCTCGCCCGCGAGGGCGGCGTGATCCGCGATGGCTTCGATGCCGAGCTCGACGAACTGCGGGCAATCGACCGCGATTGCGACAGTTTTCTTGCCCAGATGGAACTCGCCGAGCGGGAGCGAACCGGGATCGCCAATCTGCGCGTGGGCTACAACAATGTTCATGGCTTCTTCATTGAAGTCACACACG
>Ga0255188_1000632_pt1 | contig 11367 bp, 10 predicted proteins | sample Miss_Cont_RepB_8_FD_188427 | JGI IMG/M metagenome (GOLD analysis project Ga0255188, IMG submission 188427) | Freshwater microbial communities from Mississippi River, Louisiana, United States - Miss_Cont_RepB_8h | ecosystem: Environmental > Aquatic > Freshwater > River | place: USA: Louisiana... | reverse complement strand
CCTCGACCACCTGTTTGGTGACATTAAAGAGGCTATTCAGATTGGTATCAATGACCTCATCCCACTGGGCGCGCGTCATTTTCGTGAAGACACCATCACGGGTAATGCCGGCGTTGTTGACAAGGATGTCCGGGTTGCCATGCTCGGTTCGGACTTTGGCAAACGCCTCGACCGTGGAGTCCCAGCTGCTTACATTGCCCACCGAGGCATAAAAGGTATAGCCCTCTTTCTTCTGTTCATCTAGCCACTTCTGCGCATCTCGCGTGGGGCCGCAGCCTGCGATGACCTTGTGGCCTGCATCGTGAAGTTTTCTGCAAATCGAGGTTCCAATGCCCCCCATGCCCCCGGTTACATACGCGATACGCTGTGTCATGTTGTCTTTCTCCTGATTGGAAATCGTGTCACTAAGTTCGTTTTCATTTTCTGGCGTGTTTTACGCAGTCGAGACCGCCCGAACACGGACGTAGCTACCCGGCGCCGGCTCGATGGGCTTGAAACGGCCTGCGCCGCATTGACGTGGTGCATCCACCAGCCCGCCCCGATGATCTGAGAGCCATTTGGCCCAGTCATTCCACCAGCTGCCGGGCACCTCGGTGGCGCCATCAAGCCACTCTTGTGGCGTGGTCGCAGCAGAGGTGTCGTTGACCCAGAAGCTGCGCTTATTTTTTGATGCCGGATTGATCGATCCAGCGATATGGCCGCTGGCCCCAAGCACGAATCGCTTCGGGCCGCCAAGCGCTTGGGCCGATTTCCATGCTGCATCCCAGGGCACGATGTGATCCTCGCGTGCTCCCATGGCATAGATCGGCACTTTGATGCTGGAGAGGTCCATTTTTTGGCCAGCGATCGTGAGACGATTTCGCCGAACAAGATTATTTTCGAGGTACATGTTGCGCAAATACCAGGCAAAAAATGGCCCTGGAAGGTTGGTGCTGTCGGAGTTCCAGTACAGCAGATCGAAGGGCACTGGTTTCTCGCCCTTTAAATAGTTGTTCACAACGTAGTTCCAGACAAGATCGTTAGGCCGCAGGAAAGAAAACGTGCTGGAGAGCTCGCTGCCTTTCATCAACCCGCCCTTGGCAAGCTGCTGCTCACGCATCCGGCAGTGTTGCTCGTCGATAAAGACATCGAGTACCCCGGTGTTGGAAAAATCCAAGAGGCTCGTCATCAGCGTAAAGCTGTTGACCTTCTCTTCGCGCCGCGCCGCAAGATGCGCTAAGCCGGTGGCGGCGATGGTTCCGCCGATACAGAATCCCAAGACGTTGGTCTTGGGCTGGCCGGTAATGTCCAGCACGACATCGATTGCTTTGAGAATACCCTCGCTCACATAGTCATCCCACGTCAGCTGACTTTTCTCGTCTTGCTCATTGATCCAGCTGACGAGAAATAATGTGTTGCCTTGATCGACCGTGAACTTCACCAGGGAGCTGCTTTGTTGCAGGTCCATGATGTAGAACTTATTGATACTCGGTGGTACGAACAGGATGGGCACTGCCCCCACCTTTTCGGTGGTCGGCTTGTACTGAATCAACTGCAGCAGCTTATTTTGATAGACGACTTCGCCCGGCGTGACCGCAACATTTTTTCCGATTTCAAAGGCAGTCTCATCCGTCTGAGAGATTCTGCCCTTGCGCATGTCGTGGACGAGGTTCTCAATCCCTGTTCGCAGGCTCTCGCCTTGCGACTCCAGCATCTTCTTGTGGACCTCGGGGTTGGTCGCAAAAAAGTTGGCGGGAGAGGTCGCGTCCACCCATTGCTGTACCAGAAACTTCAGGCGGGCCTGTGTCTTGGGGTCGGTCTGGACCGCGTCGGTCATCGCGGTCAGTGTCTTGGCATTGAGTACGTAGAGTGCGGCAATGCCGGTAAAAAACGAATCCATCCAGGTGGGGCTATCAAACCGCTTGTCTTGGGCGGCCATCTTCTCCATCTCCGGCTTGGACACCAAGACGCGGCCCAGGTCCTCGAGGTACTGTTTCTGGATGGCCTGCATGCGTTCGGGAATGAGCTGCATGCTGGGCAGCTTTGGAATATTGGGACTCAGCGCAGCAGCGGCAGCGGCAGCGAGGTTCGGTTCAAAACCTGCAGCAGGTTCGCGCTTGGATTTGCTCAGTGTTTTTGCAGCTGAAGCCCGCGGGGCCACGCTTTTCTTTGGCCGAATTCGTGGCTTTGCCGGCTTTTTTTCTGATTCTTGATCGCGCTGCATCGACGCTCTTCTCCCCTGCCCGTCTCAATCCTATGCGATCGATTCTGCATAGCGGAATATGCAGTGTCAAATAGGTTGCAGTGCGATCAGGCTCGCCATTCGGCCGGTGACGGATTGGCGGCGAAACGAGTAATAGCGGTCACTGTCTCGGTACGTGCACTCCGTATTGCGGGCGATTCGAAGCGGCCTGCCAGCGAAGCTGGTCGCTGACTCGGCAGTCAGTAGAACCTCTGGGTGACAGGCAAACCAGCGGAGAATTCGCTGCTCTGCGAGTGTCCGCAGGTCCGCATAAAACTTGCCGGTGCACGTGGTGGATTCACGAAACGCGCTACTGGCGCAGGCGGACTGATTGATAAAGACCTGCCGAACTTCATTCCCGACCTCGTAGGCGTGCGGCCCGATGCATGGACCCAACCAAATCGTCCATTGATCGGGCCCCGGTCTGCGGCTGGCAGCGGCGCTAAGACCAGCCTCAATTACTCCGGCAGCAATCCCCCGCCAGCCAGCATGGACGGCCAAGACAGACCGGAACCGGCTTTGGGCAATCAAAATGGGCAGGCAATCCGCCGTCATCACCACGCAGGCTTGGCCAGAATTTGCGGTGAGGGCCGCATCGGCTGAAAAACCGGCGGCCTGACGATTGCGTGATGGGTCAATTTCAAGCACCCCAACGCCATGAGTTTGATCCAGCCAGGTTAGATTTGTTGCGCAACAATTCTCTAATCTGGCCCGGTTCTCTTCAACCGCTTCATGTTGATCCCCTACATGTGCCGCTAAATTAAAACTCGCGTAAGCCCCTTCCGACACGCCGCCCCGTCGGTGGGTTTGAAATGCCACAACCCCGGCGGGAAACAGACCAGAGACTTGGTCCACCCCTTCGGCAACTGGCTCGAACCAAGGCTCAACTCGCTCGATCAGACCGTCAATTGGCCTGGTAGCGGGGTCCAAATCGGACGGCATCATCCCAGCCCTCCCCCGAGTCCCGCCAATTCGAGCAGCCGAACTAGCCCCGGCGGGGGTGGGCAGGAGAATCGCATCGGTTTTGCCGAAACAGGGTGAATAAACTCGAGATTTTGGGCGTGAAGGGCCTGTCCTGGGATTAGGTCATAAATATGATCTTTTCCCCCTTGTAATCGATTAGCGTGGGGAGAACGACGTTTATAGGTTAAATCCCCCACTAAAGGATGTCCCAACGATTCGAGATGAACCCGGATCTGATGAGTTCTTCCCGTCTCCAGTTGAAGCCTCAAGAGGCTTACCGACTGACCAAATAGCAAGCCCAATTCGGCTGATTCAATCCGGGTGATCGCCTCCTTTCCCTGCCCCTCTGGAAGCACTGCCATCTTTTTTCTATCCCGATGATCTCTGCCGAATCCGGTGGATACCCTGCCCAAGCGAGGGCAACCCCACACCAGGGCCCAATAGGTTCGATGGACCTGCCGGGCTTGCAGCTGTCTCACCAGACCGACCTGAGACCGGAGAGTCTTGGCCGCCACAAGTAAGCCAGTGGTGTCGCGATCAAGCCGATGCACGATTCCTGCCCGAGGCACCTGGGCCATCTCGGGGGCGTGGCCAATCAGGCCATTGGCGAGCGTTCCGTGAGGGTGGCCTGCCGCCGGATGCACCACGAGCCCCGCCGGCTTATTCACGACGATCACTTCCGCGTCTTCAAATACGATCTCGGCACGAAGCGGCTCGGCAAGCCAGGCCTCAGCCGGCTCAGCCATCGGAAGAATAATCTCGATCCCTTGGCCTGCGCGGACGGCCTGGCTCGGTTTCGTCGCGGGCCGATGGTCCAGGAGAACCAGCCCCTCAGCGACCCACTTCTGCAGATAGGTTCGAGAGAGTTCTGGAAAAGACTCCGCCAGAAGACGATCCAGACGGGCACCGTCTTGCGCGGCGGCGACGATGATCCGCCGATGCCCCTCCGGCCCAGGCTCAGGCGGCGCGAAATCAGACTCATCCTGATCGATATAATCGGCTCCTTCTTCCTCCTGGCCATCGGTCTGACTATGCTCGCTGCTGTTCATCGGCGCTCGGTTTGTGCAATCGGTTATCTCACGCTGCTCGTGTTCAGCGCAGCAATCGTGCTGACCCTTCAGGGCTGCGGCGCCACCAGCCTTGCCCGAGACGAGACGTTGGGCTGGAGCGCAGACAAATTGTACGCAGAGGCGAAAGATGACATCGCCTCGGGCAACTGGGCGGCCGCGCTCAAGCTGCTCGAAAAACTTGAGTCCCGATATCCTTTCGGCCGCCACGCCCAGCAGGCCCAGATTGACACGGCTTTTGTGCACTGGAAAGAAGGCGAAAACGCGCTCGCACTTGCGGCAATCGATCGCTTCACCAAGCTTTATCCTAACCATGAACGCATCGACTATGTGCTGTACTTAAAAGGCCTGGTCAACTTCAACGACCGTTCGAATCTGCTGGCCCGATTCACTGGGGAGGATCTCTCTGAGCGCGATCCAAAGGCTGCTCGAGAGGCCTTTGACAGCTTCAAAGAACTGATTACACGATTTCCCAATAGCCCCTACGCAGCAGACGCATCGGGTCGCCTGACTTTTCTCGTCAACATGCTGGCCTCGAGCGATGTTCACGTCGCCCGTTTCTATTACCGTCGTGGCGCAACCTTGGCTGCGGTCAATCGAGCGCAGGCCGTCGTGAAGCAGTACCAAGAGGCCCCCGCCATTGAGGAGGCCTTGGCGATCATGATGAATGGCTACGAGCAGCTGGGCTTGTCGGAACTGAGTGCAGATGCACGTCGTGTGCTGCAGAAAAATTTTCCTGCTAGCACCTATCTCGCGACACCTTACGATCCCACGACAAAAAAAACAGTGGCCACCCAGGAACCCGCGGCACGTTCAGCACTGTCACGACTCAAGTTCTGGTGAGGGCTGAATAAGCGATAGTGGCTGCGGGTCATTTGGATCGGCCTGAAGCCACTGCAGTGCCTGCCCGATCTCTCGGGTACGCGCGAAGTTCGGCAAGCTGCGTAGCATGCGTCGGCCATATCCGGTCTCGGCCAGCCGTCGATCAGCAATCACGACCAGGCCTCGATCGGACTCCGAGCGGATCAGCCGGCCAACACCTTGTTTCAGCAAAATGGCCGCCTCGGGAACTTGGAGCGCGGAAAATGAGTCGACCCCTTGGGCCTCGCACCAACGCAATCGGGCCCGCAAGACGGGATCATCGGGCGGCGCGAAAGGGAGTTTGTCAATCAGCACGAGACTAAGTGCCTCGCCCGGCACGTCTACTCCTTCCCAAAAGCTATGACTACCGATGAGTAGGGCAGCCCCGTGGCTGCGAAATTGTTCAATTAAAACGGGCCGGGGCGCCTGGCCCTGAATCAGGATCAGCCGTTGGGGGTGGGCGGCGGCCCACTGGGCTGCCCATTGGCTGGCGTGCCCGACGGCACGATGCGAGGTGCACAACAGGAAAACTCCACCCTTGACTGTCTCAAGAAGCTCCATCATGCCGGGCTGTTGCAAGACTTGCGAAATATGATCAGGACTCTTGGGGTCGGGCAACGGATGCGGCACCAACAGCAGCCCCTGCCTTTGGAAATCAAAGGGGCTCTCTGCAATCAGCGTTTTTGCATGCTCAAGGCCAAGACGCCTCTGGAAGTGATCAAACCGGCCCGCAATGGCAAGCGTGGCCGACAGCAGAACCCACGACTTGGGCTGACGATTTATCTCCTGTTGAAATCGTGCTGTGATCTCGAATGGTGTTCGTCGCAATGTAATTCCGTAGCGAGAAAATTCCATCCAACGCACATCCATCGCTGCTGGTTCGTGCGCCTGAAATGCCTCCAGCCTCTGGTAGAGCTCCAGCGAAAAGGCTGCCAGCCGAGCAAGCTCCGCATGACGATCTGCATTCAGCGACAGCACCTCACGCAGGGCCAAAAGCGCCGCTCTTATGCCCTGAAGCACATCGGTCCAACGCTGTTGCTCTTCTGCAGAGAGCTGGTCCCACCCCATCCGGCTGTGCGTCGATGCAGCTGAGGAGCCGATGTCTCGATCAGGCCTCTCGGCCACAGCGCTGCGCATTTCCATAACGCTACGCTCCACTGCCCCACAAAGATCGGGCCAGGAGGCTGCATCGCGCGCATGCTCAAGACCGACAGCCAAGCTATCTCGGGCCAGACCACTCAGGGCCTGTGTTGAGACGGACTGGCTAAAAAACTCGGTTGCAATCTCGGGCAAGGCGTGGGCCTCGTCGATGACAACATGGTCAGCCGAGGGCAGCAACTCTCCAAAGCCCTCATCCCTTAGGGCCATATCGGCGCACAACAAATGATGATTCACCACCAGCAGGTCCGCCTCGGCAGCGCGCTGTCGGGCCTTGATCAGAAAACACTCCGAGAATTTCGGGCACTGCTGCCCAAGACAGTTCTCTCGCGTCGAGGTGGCCATCGCCCAAATCGTCGACTGCTCGGGCACAGCACTGCATTCGGCGATATCGCCCGTCGACGTACGGCCAGAAAACGCAATAATCTGCGAGAAGAGGTGGGCGTCTTCGGGCCGCTGAAAACGGCCCTGCTCTCGCGCACGATCCAGTCGATACAGGCAGAGATAGTTTGCGCGGCCTTTGAGCACTGCAGTTTGCAGCGATACGCCGAGCGCAGACTTGATGCGAGGCAGATCACGCTCATAGAGCTGATCCTGAAGATGTCTTGTGGCAGTGGAGATGATCGACTTACCAGAGGCCAGCATCAGTGGCACGAGATAAGCAAAGGTCTTGCCAACACCGGTGCCGGCTTCTGCGAGCAAAATTTGTTGTTGACGGAGTGTCTCGAGGATCGCCTCGGCCAGCCTGAGCTGACCCGATCGAAAACGGTAGCCGTCGCCTGACCGGGCGATGGGGCCGGACCCATCAAAAAGGTCCTTAAGCGGGGACATCCGGCGAGAGCTGTGCCTGCAGCGTCGAGATCTGATCCTTGAGCTGAAGCTTACGTTTTTTCAGCCGGCGGATCTGGAGTTCATCCCGCGAGCCCTCTTGCTGCAGCTGATGAATCAGATGATCCAGCTCGCGGTGCTCTGCCTCAAGCTCGAGCACTCTCAGCTGCAGTGTTCTCACGTCCTTGAGAAAATTCATTAGGATCCGTTCTCGGTTTTTTTCTCAGCACGACGGCTACGATTGCGTGCGCGAATCTCCGCTTCGATGTCGCGTAAAGCCTGAAGCTCGGTCTCTTTTCGAAGATCGAATTCCCGCATGCGCCTGAGGTGCTCCAGTCGAATTTCATCCAAGCAGCGAGAAGCAAAAAATCGCTTCAGACAGGCCTCCTCCCGGCTGGCAAGTTCACGCTGAAAGGCGAGCCGCTCGGATTCGATCAACTCAACTTGCCGCTCGTGTGGCGGGCGCCTCGCCTTGAGGTCAGCATCGGGGTCAGCGGCCGTCTGCGCGGGTGCGGTCCCCGACAGCGCGCTGGCCAGCATCAAGCTCCATGGGAGAATCCGAAGTCTCTGCATAGCCCGAGATTATCCCTTGCCCCAACCAAAACAGCCATCCCGCCTCGACCTTTTGGAGATCGCCCAATCGCTTGAGCCCATCTTGGTCAGCGCCGGCCAGGCCATCGCTGAAATCTATCATCAGCCTGAGCACCACATTCAGACCAAGCACGACCAGACTCCGGTGACCGAGGCAGACATTGCAAGTCATGATCTCTTGGTGGTCGCCCTGAGGTCATTAACACCGTTCTGGCCGGTCATCTCGGAGGAAGACAGCCAATACCATCGCAGCCAGTCGGACGTTGACACCATTATTCAGTCAGCTCCAGCCTACTGGTTGATTGATCCGTTAGATGGCACACGAGAATTTATCGCTCGTACGGGCGAGTTCAGTATCAATTGTGGCCTGGTGGTCGGGGGCGAAGCTTTTTTCGGTATGCTCTATGCGCCCATTCAAGGGGTGATGTATCGCGGAGGCTTCGGCCTTGCCGCCCAACGCCGGGCGCATACTGCCAGCGACTGGCAAGAAATTCATTGCCGCCAACAGCCTGCTCAAGGGGCAGTTCAAATCTCAAGCCGTCGCAGTGGCCAGTTGCCGGCCCAGCAGCTGGGCATGCGCCAGGATCATCTCGGCTCGGCATTGAAATTCGGAAGAATCGCAGAAGGCACCGCCGACCTCTATCACCGCCGTGGCCCAACCATGGAGTGGGATACTTGCGCGGGCCAGGCAATTGTTCAGGCCGCCGGCGGGATGGTTACCTGCCTTGATGGCAGCCCCCTGCTTTACGGAAAAGCAGATTGGCGTAACCCAGGATTTGTTGCCCGCGGACTGTCCGCCAGCGATCGGGCCAGCGGCTAACGACAACGGCGCTCAGAAGCGGCTCTGCACATCTCGCTGTGCTGAGGCCAGATAGTCTTCCGATTGCATTTCGGTGAGTCGGCTTACCGTTCTGCTGAATTCATTGGCCAGCGTGCCCTCGACATAGAGCTTTTCCGCTTCAGCTTCGGCGGACAGAATCAGCTTGACCTTATGGTCGTAGAGTACATCGACTAACCAGGTAAATCGCCGCGCTTCCGAGGCCATTGCAGCCGCCATAACCGGCACGCCGGATAACAGCACAGCATCAAATTGCTGGGTCAGTTCGAGGTAATCATTCTGAGATCGGGGGCCACCACACAGAGTGGCGAAATCAAACCAGATGACGCGGCCACAACGCCCCCGCGCCTCGATGTCGCGAGCCTCGATGTGCAGGCGTGCTTCGGTGCTGACCGCCGCTCCCGAGGCCTGCTGCCGCTGCTCGATGCAGAGTCGGTCAAAAATCACGCGGATCTCGTGCTCCGCCTCCGCATGAAGTGGTGTGATATATGCCCTGAATTGACCCCGAGCCAGTCGACGATAGTCGATTCCGCCGTCCACTTTGACAATATCCAGCCGGTCTTTGAGTAGCGCAATTGCCGGAAGCACGCGGTCTCGGTGTAAGCCGTCGGGATAAAGATCATCGGGATGGTAATTCGAAGTCATGATAAAGCCCACGCGACTATCGAATAAGGCGGTCAGCAACCGCTCCAGGATCATCGCGTCGGCGATATCGGACACATGAAACTCATCAAAACAAATGAGCCGATAGCGTCGGGCCACCCGCTGCGCCACTTCGTCGAGTGGATTTTCGGTGCCTCTTAACTCGTGCATCTCACGGTGCGTGGCACGCATGAACTCATGAAAATGAAGTCTCACTTTACGCTCAAGCGGCACATGCTGAAAGAAACAATCCATCAGCATGCTTTTGCCTCGGCCGACCCCACCCCAGAGATAGACTCCCCGGGGGAGTGCCGGCTTGGAGATCATCTTTTTGAGCGTACCGCCTCGCTTGGCCTTGTAGTCAGCCCACTCCTCGGCGCACTGTTCGAGCCGCTCGGCAGCGCGTAGCTGCGCAGAATCTGCAGTAAAGCCCTGCTCAGCCAGCTGCTGCTGATAGGCCTGAACAATCGAGATCCGGCGCAGCATCCATCCCTTCCCGGAAATTACATGTTCAGGGCGCGTTTGTAGATCGCAAGGGATGCCTCGCGCATCGCCTCGGAGAGCGAAGGGTGCGGATGACAGATTCGGCCAATGTCCTCCGCTGAGGCCTTAAACTCCATCGCGACTGCAGCCTCAGCAATCATGTCAGAAGCTGCTATGCCAATAATGTGCACGCCCAGAATCTGCTCGGTCTCTTCGTCGGCCAGCACTTTGACAAACCCGTCAGGCGAATCCATGCCCAGGGCACGGCCGTTGGCCGCAAATGGAAACTGACCGCTTTTGTATTTTCTCCCCTCCGCAACCAGTTGCTGTTCGGTGCGACCCACCCAGGCGATCTCGGGAGAGGTATAAATGACCCAGGGAATGCAGTCGTAATTGATATGCGGATGCTGGCCCGCAATGAGTTCGGCCACCATGACCCCCTCGTCTTCGCCCTTATGTGCCAGCATGGGGCCGCGCACCACATCTCCCACGGCGTAGATGCCGGGCTGGCCGGTGCGGCAATAGTCGTCCACAGGAATAAATCCTCGCTCATCAACGGCAAGGCCAACCTGATCGAGCTGCAAATTCTCTGTGTTCGGCACGCGGCCTATGGAGACAATGAGCCGATCGCAATCAAGTGTCTGGGCCTTGCCGTCGCTATCGGCATAGGCGATCTTGACTCCTTTGGCGGAGGTCTTTATCTCACCAATTTTTACCCCAAAGTGGATATGCAGGCCCTGGCCAGTAAAGAGCTTAAAGGCCTCTTTCGAGACCGCATCATCACAGGCCCCCAGAAAGGTGGGCAGCGCCTCCAAGATCGTGACTTCCGCGCCCAGACGTCTCCAGACGGACCCCAGTTCAAGGCCGATCACGCCAGCACCGATCACACCGAGCTTCTGCGGGACGCTCTCAAACGCGAGGGCACCCTCGTTATCGCAGACAATTTTGTTATCGACTTTCAGGCCTGGCAGATGGCGGGCGTTCGAGCCAGTCGCAACAATGACATTTTTGGCAACGACGGTCTCGGGATCGTCACCATCGACTGCCACCAGGATTCCGACATCGTTTTTGCCAGCGAATTTTCCATGGCCCTTGAGCCAAGTGATCTTGTTTTTCCGAAACAAGAATTCGATGCCCTTGCTCATTTTTGAGACAATCGAATCCTTGCGCTTGAGCATCTTGGGGATATCCATGGAGACACCCTTCACCGTGATGCCGTGAGTGCTCAGGTGATGACTGGTTTTTTCATACTCCTCGCTGGAAGACAAAAGCGCCTTTGAGGGAATGCAGCCGACATTCAAGCAGGTGCCACCCAAAGCGAGCTCGCCATCAGGATTGCGCCATTTCTCAACACAGGCAGTCTTTAATCCGAGCTGCGCGCAGCGAACGGCAGCGATGTATCCAGCCGGACCGGATCCGATTACAACGACGTCATATTGGGTCATACGGATCTCCGTTTAGACTTCGAGCAGCAGACGGGATGGATCTTCTAAGGCCTCTTTCATGGTGACAAGGCCAAGCACCGCCTCACGGCCATCAATGATGCGATGGTCATAAGACATTGCCAGATAGTTCATTGGCCGTACCACAATCTGCCCGTTTTCAACTACAGCACGATCTTTGGTGGCGTGAATACCAAGAATCGCTGACTGCGGCGGATTGATGATCGGTGTGGAGAGCATCGAGCCGAATACGCCGCCGTTAGAGATTGAGAA
>Ga0255188_1000631_pt1 | contig 11368 bp, 7 predicted proteins | sample Miss_Cont_RepB_8_FD_188427 | JGI IMG/M metagenome (GOLD analysis project Ga0255188, IMG submission 188427) | Freshwater microbial communities from Mississippi River, Louisiana, United States - Miss_Cont_RepB_8h | ecosystem: Environmental > Aquatic > Freshwater > River | place: USA: Louisiana... | reverse complement strand
CGCCGCGATCGCGCGCTCGTCGCGCGTCCCGGGGAGCTGATGCGGCTGCTGCCCGACCACCTGCTGCCCGAGCGATTCGATCGCTTCATCGACCTGATAGCCTGGCCCCGCCGTCGCGATCTCGAGCACCTGCCCATCGGGATCGCGGAAGTAGAGCGAGTTGAAGTAGCCGCGCGGCATCGGCCCGCTCACGGGGACGCCGAGGTCTTGGAGGCGGCGCTTCCACATGAGGAGGGTGTCGTAGGTCGGCGTGCTGAAGGCGAGGTGATGCACGCCCCCGACACCGAACCGTCCGCGCGGGCTCCCCGCCCACTCGAAGAAGGTCACGAGCGTCCCGGGGGCGCCGGTGGCGTCGCCGAAGTAGAGGTGCGCCGAGGCGGGGTCGTCGTAGTTCTTGGTCGCCTTGACCAGCGTGAGCCCCAGGACCTCGGTGTAGAACGCGAGGGTCCGGCGCGCGTCAGCGGCGACGAGCGTGATGTGATGGAACCCCTGGGTGATCGGTGCGGTCATTGGTCGCTGAGTATGGTGCATCTTCCTGCTGAATATCGTGGCAGGTGCATACGTCACAAAATGGCCCGTGTCAGGGCGGGTCGCTACTATAGAAGACGCATGCCGCCGACCGGCTTCCGCGCCTTCCTGGCCCCCCGGCTCACCCCGCTCAAGGAGCACCTGCTCGACCGCATCGCGGCCGAGCCGCTCCCGCCGCGCGAGTTCGAGTGGCTCTTCGTACAGAGCCTCGGGATGCGTCATTGGCTGACGCTCCAGATCGCTGATCGCCTCGGTTGCGCGGGATCGCTGCAGCTCCCCTTCCCGCGCGATCTGATGACCAATGCCGCGCGATGGGTGCGCGAGCGGACCGAGGGGAGTGACCGCTTCTCGCGCGAGGCGTTGCTCTGGCGCGTCGAGCATCGCCTGCGCACGCTCGATCTCGACGATCCGACCTTCGCCCCGCTCCGGACCTATCTCTCCGCTGCCGATGCACGGATGCGCGCGGGACTCGCCTCACGCATCGCGGATCGTCTGGACGACTACCAGCTCTTCCGACCCGATCTCCTCGCCGCATGGGACGACGGGACACTCCAGACTGACTCCCCGCACGAGGGGTGGCAGGCGGCGCTCTGGCGTGAGCTTGCCATCGGCGATGCCCCCTACCCCGCGCGCATCGCCGATCGGGTCCTCACGACGCTACGGAACTCGGTGCGCGGGACCTTCGAGATCCCACCGCGCCTCACCGTCTTTGGCGTCAGCTCCCTCCCGGAACGATTCATCGAGTTCCTGCAGGCGCTCGGTCAGCATAGCGATGTGACGCTCTATGCGGCCCTGCTCCCGGAGACGACCGATCATCCGCTCGTCCGCGCGTGGGGAACGCAGGGCGCGGCGATGCAGCAGCTCCTCGCCAACCATGGCGCGACGATCACGCATCTCGAATCGGTCGCCGCACCGTCGATCCCACTCACGGCCCGCGTCCAGTGCCACTCGACGCACGGCGCGCTCCGCGAGATCGAGGTGATCCGTGATCAACTCCTCGACGCCTTCGCGACCGATCCCACCCTGACGCCCGATCAGGTGCTGGTGCTCGTCCCCGATGTCGAGGCCTGGGGGCCGACGGTGGAGATGGTCCTCTCGGCCGAGGAACCAGGCGCGCCGAAGATCCCGATCCATATCGCGGACCGCCCCATCGGGAGCAATCCCGCCGCCGAGGCCTTCCAGCAACTCCTCGCGCTCGAGCACGGCCGCTTCGCGCACTCCGAGCTCTTCGGGCTTTTGCAGCATCCGATGGTCCGCGCGGCGGCGGGACTCGAGGAGGAGGAGCTCGAACGCCTCGCGCGGCGGACCCATGCAGCCAATGTCCGCTGGGGGTACGACGCCTCGGCGCTCGCGGCGCTCGGACTCCCCGCCGATGACATGCCCAGTTGGCGACAGGGTCTCGATCGCCTCCTCATGGGGATCATCGCAGGACGATCGGATCGCCCTGTGCTCTCCGTGCTTCCCGCGATCGGCGATACCGCTGGTGAGCCGGAGGCGGTGGGACTCCTGACGCGCTGGGTCGAAGGGATCGCGTCTCTCGTCGCGTCCTGGAAGACGCCACGCTCGTTGGACGCTTGGGGCGCCCATCTCGCCGAGACGGCGGAGCGGTACCTCGCCGGCGTCGATGCGGTCTCGCGGAGCGCGCGCGCCCGATTCGTCGCGCAGCTCCGACGTCTCGCGACCGATCGGCCGGCCCAGATCGAAGACCCGGAGATGCCGATCGAATTCGGCGTGATCCGTGAGTGGCTTGAGCGGCAACTCGCGGACGAGGATGGGACGAAGCAGTTCCTCTCCGGGAAGGTCACCGTCGCGGCACGCAAGCCGATGCGGAGCATCCCGTTCCGCGTGATCGCCGTCGCAGGGCTCGACGATGCCACCTTCCCGCGTCGCGACCAGCCCATCGGCTTCGACCTCATCGCGCATGCGCCGCGCCTCGGCGACCGCTCACTGCGCGAGGATGACCGCCAGCTCTTCCTCGATCTCGCGATGGCCGCCGAGGCGACGCTGATCCTCACCTGGTCAGGGCGTGATGCGACGACGCACAGCGAACGTGCGCGGTCAGTGGTGGTGGATGAGCTCCTCGATCATCTGGAACAGCAGAAATCAGAACTGCCGGTAGTCCAGCACCCCCTGCACCCCTTCTCGCGGCGCTACTTCTCGAACCAGCCAGGCGATGAGGCGCTCTTCTCCTACTCCCGCGCCATGGAGCGTGGGGCGCATGCGGCACGCACCGGTGCCTACGTCCTCGCCCCGACCGAAGTCAGCGCCGCCTCGCCACCGGGACCGAGTGAAGAGATCCGGCTCAAGGATCTGACCGATCTGTGGGAGAATCCTGCCGAGTTCTTCTGTCGGCAGACGTTGCGCCTCACCCTGCCGGAACAGGATGTGGCGGCGACCGACCTCGAACGCTTCGCCCTCTCGCCCAAGGATCGAGGGTTGCTCCGCCATCTCCTGGTGCAGCGCGTCCTCACGGGGAGCTACGACCCGGGTCGTGAGCTCCAGCGCTTCCTCGCCGATGGATTGCTCCCGCCGGGCGCCTTGGGGCGTGCGATCTTCAAGGAGATCGTGGCGGAGGTCGAGCCGATTCGTGCCCGCGTTGCGGGCCTCGCGCTCACCTCCGCCTCGGTGCTCATCCAAGGAGAGGGGTGGCATCTCCGCGGCACCCTCGATGGGCTCACCTCCACCGATCGGATCATCCTTCGCGCAGGACCCTATCGCGCCAAGCATCGCATCCGAGCCTGGGTGGAGCATGTGGTGCTCCTCGCGGCTGCGCAGACAGGTCATCAGGTCCCGCAGAGCACGCTCTTGATCGGAAAGGAGAAGGACGAGGACGGCGATGGCGTGACCCACCATCTGGCGACGCAGGCCTCGTGTCCGACGGTCGCCGATCCGATGGCCCTGCTCGACCAGTGGGTAGGGACGCTGCGCGAGGCACGGACCCGCCCGCTCCCCTTCTTCCAGCAGGCGGGTGCCGCGTGGCTCGATTCGATGCGAAAGGGGAAGGGGACCGATCCTCTGGCCGCCGCAAGGAAGCAGTTCACCGACGGCTACAACTGGTCTGGCGATGAGTCAGATCCCTACGTCGCGCTCTGCTTCGGCGAGGACGATCCACTCGCCGCTCATCGGGAGACGTTCGAGCGACTCGCGACGGCGCTCTGCCCCACCTTCGAGCTCCCGGATCTCGCATGACGGCGCCGATCATGGATCACTTCGATCCGCTCCGTGTCTCGATCGCCCCGGGAATCACCCTCGTGGAGGCAAGTGCGGGTACCGGGAAGACCTTTGCGATCACCCGCCTCGTCCTCCGGCTGCTCCTCCAGCGCGAGGCTCCGCTCGCGCTGCGAGAGATCGCCGTCGTCACCTTCACCGAGAAGGGGACCAACGAGCTCATCACCCGGATTCGCGAGGTGCTGCGCCTCGCACGGGACATCTGTTCGGATGGTCTGCCGTCGGGTGGCACGCATCGCGACCTTGTCGACTTCCTGCTCCCGCAACGCGAATGGGCGGCGGAGCGTATCGACGAGGCACTCGCCGCCATCGACCAACTCAGCGTCTCGACGATCCACGGCTTCTGTCGCCGTATCCTCATCGAGCAGGCGCTCGAGGCCGGGGTGCACTTCGATCTCGAGTTCCTCGAGAACGACACCGAGCTCCTCACGCGCGCCGCCCATGACTGGGCGCGGCGCACGCTGGTGACCGATCTGGCGCCGGCGGAACTGGTCGGGGCGAGCGGTGTCGATCCCGCGACCTGGGCCCGTGCCCTCGTCCAGCCAGCCGACTCGCATCCGACGATCGATGCACGCCACGGCGATACGCTCGGTGCGACCCTCCTCGCCGACTACATCACGGCGGTACAGAGCGGGGCGCGACGCGAGCGGAGCCAGCGCCATGCCCTCTCCTTCGATGATCTCCTCCGCCGCCTCAGCCACGTTCTCACGAGCGAGGGGCCGCAGGGCCCGCTGGCCCAGCGGATCCGGCAGCGCTTCCGAGCGGCCCTCATCGACGAGTTCCAGGATACCGACCCCTTCCAGTTCCCGATCTTCCGGAACGCCTTCGCTGGGTGTCCCCTCTTCCTCATCGGAGACCCGAAGCAGTCGATCTACGCCTTCCGAGGTGCCGACGTCCGCGCCTACCTCTCGGCGGCCGCCTCGGCGAATCAGCGATTCACCCTCGGCGTGAACTACCGCAGCACCCCGGAACTGGTCGATGCCGTCCAGACGCTGTTCGGCCATCATCCCTCGGTACCATTTGGCGCCTCGCTCGGCATCACCCTCCCAGCGATCCGATCCGCGGACCGCGCGACGCGCCCGCCGGTGCTCGCGACCGATGGGCGCCGAGCGCTGCACTGGATCGTGGTGCGCGATGACCGCCCGGCGAAGGTGCTGAAAAAGGGGACGGCCAAGCCGAAGCCGCTCTCCAAGGACGATGGGATGCGCTCCGCGATCGCCGCGACGATCCGGGAACTGCTGACCCTGCGCGCGAATGGACTCGAGGCGAAGGCGATGGCGATCCTCGTCCGCGGGAATCGGCAGGCGCAGGAGATGAAGCACGCACTCGACCGCGTCGGCGTCCCGGCCGTCGTGACGAGCGACCGCGATGTCCTCGACTCCGATGAGGGTGAGGAGCTCATCCGCCTCGCGCTGGCGATCGCCGAACCCGGGAATGACCAGCGGATTCGCGCGGCGCTCGCCACCCGGCTCTGGGGGGCGACGGCGACCGATATCGTCCAGATGCTCCAGGGCGATGGGCATCAGGAGTGGGCGACGGTCATCTCGATGGTGCGGTCGGCCCATGAGACCTGGGTCGCCGAGGGACTGCCCGCTGCGCTGTCGCAGATCCTGACTGCCCGTCAGACCATTCCACGACTGCTGACCCTCACCGACGGAGAACGTCGGGTCACGAATCTCCGTCACCTCCTCGAGCTGCTGCGCGAGGAGAGCGCTGGGGCGCCGCTCCCCCCCGCCGGCTTCCACGCCTGGGTGGCGCGCGAGCGGCAGTTAGCCTCCGTCCCCGAGCGACGTGAACAGCGCCTCGAGTCCGACGCCGAGGCGGTGCAGATCATGACCATCCACAAGGCCAAGGGGCTGCAGTGGCCGGTGGTCTTTCTGCCCTTCCTCTGGCAGATGCCCGAGCCGCCAAAGGCGATCCTCGAACAGTCGGTGGCGATCGCGACGGTCCCCGATCCGACCGATGCGACGCAGACCATCCGGCGCATCGATATCGGCTCGCCAAGCATCGAGGAGACGCAGGCCCTCGCAGCGGAGAACGATGCCGATGAGGCGATGCGCCTCGCCTACGTCGCACTCACACGGGCGGAGTCGCGCTGCTATCTGGTCTGGGGATGGATCAGCAAGGGGGAGCAGAGCGCGGTCGCCCGGTTGCTTCGGGACGGCGGGAGCCTCGAGCAGGTCGAACGACTCGCGGATGCCCATCCCGCGCAGATGAGCCGGTCGGACCATCGGTTCGTGGAGGATCGTCTCGCCGTGGGGGATCCCACACACAGCGAGGCGCGCGTGTCCGCCTCGGAGGCACTGCCGGTCGAGCGTCCCGCTCGACAGTTCGTTCCGACTCCGCGACGCTTCGAGGGGTGGCGTACCTCCAGCTATTCGGCGCTCCGGAGCGGGCGGCATGACACCGCGCTTCCCGACCGCGACGTCGAGGATCCACCACTCCCGATGCCAAGTGAGTTTGCCGCACCGGTCGCAACCGGGATCTTCGCGATCAAGAAGGGACCCGAGATCGGCGATGCCTTGCACCACCTCCTGGAACACCTCGACTTCCCCGCGGTACGGACCACGACGAGCCTCGAGGAGGCGCTCCCACCTGCTCGGATCGAGGAGGCGCTCGCACGATTCGGGGTCCCGCGACGCGACGATGATCGATGGAGTCTGGCGGACATCCAACGCGTGCTGCGTGACACCTGCATGACCCGCATCCCGGGTGCGGACTTCACGCTGGCGGAGGTCTCCAAGGACGCGACGCTCCGTGAATGGAAGTTCACCATCCCGGTCGGGCGCTTCGATCTCGACACGATCGCCGATGCCCTCGCGACCCACGGGGGGGCTCATGCTCGTCGGTACGCTGAGAAGGTCCGTCGGATGCGCGCGGAGCGCTTCGCCGGATACCTCACTGGCGTGGTCGACCTCGCCTTCGAGCATGCGGGCCGGTGGTGGATCATGGATTGGAAGTCCAATCACCTCGGCGATCTTCGCACGGACTATCATGCGGAGCGGATGGACGAGGCGATGCAGTTGAGCGATTACACGTTGCAGTATCACCTCTATCTCGTCGCGCTCCACCGGCATCTGCGGGCACGGGTCCCGGGCTATGACCCCGCGACGCATTGGGGCGGGATCGCGTACGTCTTCCTCCGCGGCGTCGCCGATGGGGCGGAGACGGGGTGGTTCCGGGATACGCCCTCCCCCGCACTGATCACCGCGCTCGATGCGGCGCTGGGCGGGGCCTCGGCATGAGTCTGATGATGCATGCGCCCGAACTCACGAACGCCATCGATGACGCGCTGGCGGAGATGCTCGTGCGCCGAGTCGGGTTAACCGGAGCGCGGGCGGAAGTAGCGAGCGAGGCGATCCGACGGCTCTCGATCGCACGCGCCGATGGACATAGTGCCGTCGTCCTCACCGATGAACCCGCTGCCAGTGAGTGGCGTCGCACCCTGATCGAGGGCGGGTTGGCCGGTGATTTCGATGACCTGCGACCGCTCATTATCACGGGCGACCTGCTGCAGTTCCGGCGCTATGCGGAGGCGGAACGCCGGATCGCCGAGCGCGTGCGCGCGCGGGTGACCGGTGCTGCGCCTCGTCTGCGCATCATCACCGGCGGTCCGGGGAGTGGGAAGACCACGGAGATCGCGCGGCAGATCGTCGCGCGCGTGACCGCGGACCCTGAGCTTCGCATCGCCCTCGCGGCCCCCACGGGGAAGGCCGCCGCGCGCCTGACCGCGTCCATCGGCGCCCGACTCAGCGCGATCGATGCCCCGGCGGAGGTGCGCGCGCGCATCCCGGCCGATGCGCGCACCATCCATCGGCTCCTGAGCTACCGCGCTGCGGACGACCACTTCCGCTTCAACCAAGAGCGGCCGCTGGGTGAGGACCTCGTGATCGTCGACGAGGCGAGCATGATCGACGTCCTCATGATGGACGCGCTGTTAGGCGCGTTGCGCGAGGATGCCGAGTTGATCCTCGTAGGCGATCACCATCAGCTGGCGAGTGTCGATGCAGGGGATGTGCTCGGGGCCCTGGTCCGACATCCGGTGGTGACCCCGGTGGTCACCACGCTGACGGGGAACCATCGTTTCACGGGGCAACCGGGGATCGCGGGGGTCGCCGGCGCCATTCGCTCGGGACGGATCGACGAGGCAGTGGAGATCCTGATGCATGGGAAGCATGCTGACGCGCAGTGCCTCCCGGCTCCGACCACACAGAACGCCTTGCTCACTCCCATCGCCGAGGGACTCGAGGCCTGCCTGCGTGCCGAGACCCCACGCGCCCTCCTCGATGCCTTGGACGGGGTGCGCATCCTCTGCGCGGAGCGGGAGGGGACCTTCGGCGTCGCCGGCCTCAACGCGATCGTCGAGCGGTGGAGCGCGCGGCGCGGGCTCGACACCCGCGACGTCTGGTATCATCGACGCCCGGTGCTCGTCGGTGCCAACGATTACGGCGCCGAGGTCTTCAATGGGGATCTTGGCGTCTGTTGGCGCGATGGGGGCCGCACCGAGGTGCACTTCGCGACCCCCGATGGCGGCACACGACACCTGCCGGTCGAGCGGCTCCCCGCCGTCACCACCGCCTGGGCGATGACGGTGCACAAGTCGCAGGGGTCAGAGTTCGGGGAGGTGCTGTTCGTCCTCCCGCGGCAAGAGAGCCGCCTCCTCACCCGCGAGTTGATCTACACCGGTCTCACCCGCGCCAAGCGCCGAGTGACGGTCCTAGGAGCGGATGACGTGCTCCGCGCGGGGCTTTCGGCGACCGCATCGCGCGCGAGTGGGCTGGGGGCGCAGCTGTGACCGTCACGCATATCGTGTTCCACCCAATCATCCTTCGTACATGATTGACTCAACCGTTCTGATCGTCGCGCTGGCTGGGCAGGCGCTCATCATCGGCTTCATCCTCTTCATCACACGACGGAACACGGCCCCTCCGCAGACAGGCGGCACCGATACCGTGGTCGGCGCCCGGCTCGACGGACTCGACCGGACGATGCAGACCCACTTTCAGGCGATGACAGCTCAGGGGGAGCAGCAACGTCAGGCCCTCGATGCGATGCGCCGGGAGCATGAGCAGCGACTGGAAGCGATGCGGCAGACGGTCGACGAGAAATTGACGCACACGCTTAACTCTCGGATTACCGAGTCGTTCGCCTCCGTCAGCGAGCGACTCGAGGCGGTGCACCGTGGGTTGGGCGACATGCAGCAGCTCGCGGCGGGAGTCGGCGACCTGAAGAAGGTGATGACCAACGTGCGCGTCCGGGGTACCTGGGGCGAATACCAGCTGAGTGCCCTGCTCGAACAGTTCCTCACCGAGCCGCAGTTCGAGCGGAATTTCCGCCCGCGGCCTGACTCACGCGAGGTGGTGGAGTTCGCCATCCGTTTCCCAGGTCGGAACGGCGATGGGACCCCCGTCTATCTCCCGGTCGACTCCAAGTTCCCCATCGAGGACTTCGCGCGGTTGGTCGAGGCGTCTGAGACGGGGGATCAGGACGCGGTGCGCGTGGCGAGGGCCGCGCTCGTCGCCGCCGTCAAGAAGAGCGCGCGGGACATCAGCGAGAAGTATCTCGTCCCCCCGGTCACCACGGACTTCGGCGTGCTCTTCCTTCCGACGGAATCCCTGTACGCCGAGGTGGTGCGCGAGGTCGGCCTCGTCGAAGACCTGCAGCAGAGCTATCGGATCCATCTCGCCGGTCCGACGACCCTTGGCGCCCTCCTCACCTCGTTCCGCGTCGGCTTCCAGTCGATCGTGATCGAGCAACGCGCCGGGGAGATCGAGGTCCTCCTCGGCCTCGCCAAGCGAGAGTTCGGGAAGTTCAACGAGGTGCTCGACAAGGCCGAGCGGCAGATCGACACCGTAGCCCGGAGTCTCAAGGAGGGCCGGCGGCGCACCAAGGCGGTCGAGCGGAAGCTCCGGGAGGTCGAGACGCTGGATGAGGCGGCGTCGATCCAGATGCTCGGGGCGGTGGTGGATCCAGGCGATGACGAGGAGGACACCGCGGACCCTGCCGAGTTCTAGGCGCCCACCCGCCATGGCGGCAGCGCCCCCGCCTTCCGCGCCAACGTGGGATTCTTCCGATACAGCGTCGCGGTCCGGCCGATCGTCTGGATCACCTCGGCCTTCACCCGCCCCGCGAGGTCGTTCGCGGCCTGCTTCGCCGAGACCTCGGCGCTCTTGTTGAGCTGCACCTTCACCAGCTCGCGCGCGGTGAGGGCCTCGTCGAGTGCGGCGGTCAGCGCGGGCGTGAGCCCCTCCGTCCCGATATGCACCGTGGGGCGCAGACGGTTGCACTCCGATCGGAGCGCGGCGCGCTCCTTCCCCGTCATCGCCATCTCAGTTGCCCCCGGCCCGTAAGAGATTGGGGAGCGGATCGAGTACCGCCCCCTCCCACCAGCGCTCGGGTGGGCCCATCCGAAAGACCTGAAAGTGGAGATGCGGGGCGTCCTTCGTGGCGTTCCCCGTATACCCCACCGTCCCGATCCGCTCGCCGCGTCGCACCGGCTGTCCTTCACGCAGGCCACGTCGGTGCGCGTCGAGATGCGCATAGTAATAGACGAGCCGCCGCTTGGGGTCGCTCAGGTAGATGATCTTCCCGCCCAAGTCGTTGCGGCTGACGCGAAGGACGTAGCCATCGTCAGCGGCGAGGACTGGCGTGCCCTTCTTCGCCATGATATCGACCGCCTGGTGGATACGGCCGCCACTTCGTGCCGCACCAAAGGTGTCACGCAGCTCGTCTGATTCGACCCCCTTCACCGGGATGATCAATTCCCGAGAGCGCAGATACGCCGCCTCAGGGGCCTCGCGCGGAGCCATCGGCCCACGCGGAGCGCCGCACGCCGCGAGGGCGAGCGAGACCAAGAGCATCCCGAGGCGGGGCGTTCGCATATACCCTCAAAACGAGTTGCGAGGGGGATGCGTCACGGCGTCCACCCATCAGATTTCAGGGATGACGTCGCTTCTCGACCGTTTCCAGCAGGGCCTCTCGTACGACGCCTGGCTCGCCGCCTCGACCTACCCCAAGTACGTCGCCCTCCAACAATCGATCCGAGCACGGGCGGAGGTCGCCCCCGACCTCGTCGCGCGTGTGCAGGCGCTCGACCGACCCTGGCATCTCCTCGTGCTCAGCGCCGATTGGTGCTCCGACGCGGTGAGCATCGAGCCCTGGCTCGACGCCCTCGCCACGAGCGCCCCTCGACTCTCCCTCCGGCTCCTCGATCGCGATCAGCATCTCGATCTGATGGATCAGCATCTCACCAATGGTCGCTCTCGATCCATCCCCGTCGTGCTGGTGCTTGATGAACGCGGCGTCGAGCGCGGGTGGTGGGGCCCACGCCCTCACGCCCTGCAGACGTGGGTGATGTCCGACGCGGCGCAGGCGATGGCGCCGGAAGATCGCTTCCGGGAGCAGCGCCGCTGGTACACCGAGGATCGCGGCCGCGCGATCTGCTCAGAGCTTGTCGCGCTTCTCGAGCGCTGCGCCGAGTCGCCCGATGGCGGGCTCATAGCCCCAGACCCGATCACGCCCTCGACCGGTGAGCTCCCGGGCCACACCGAGTGAGGTGAGGCGCTCGAGCGCCTGCTGCGCGGCGGGCCGGGAGCAGGCGAGATCCTCGGCG
>Ga0255188_1000628_pt1 | contig 11387 bp, 11 predicted proteins | sample Miss_Cont_RepB_8_FD_188427 | JGI IMG/M metagenome (GOLD analysis project Ga0255188, IMG submission 188427) | Freshwater microbial communities from Mississippi River, Louisiana, United States - Miss_Cont_RepB_8h | ecosystem: Environmental > Aquatic > Freshwater > River | place: USA: Louisiana... | reverse complement strand
ACCCAGATCCTGATAATGCGCCGTCCCTCCTGGTATTCTTCATACTCTGGGGGCTCGGACTCTTCTTTATTTTTGGCGTCCCGCTGCTGGGGTCGCTCTATATGCCGGTGCGCTAAAGCACCAAACGAAAAGGGGTCGCCCACAGGCGACCCCTTTTGCTTTATTTCTGAAATTACTTGACGAGCCCTGCTTTCTTAAGCGTCTTGTAGGCACCGTTTTTCTTGAGGGTCTTGAGACCTCGTGCCGAGACGGTTACCACGACCTTCCGATTCAATTCGGGGAGGAAAATAGTCTTCTTTTGAAGGTTAACCTGGCGGCGTCGAGCCCCAGTCGGATTGAACTTAGTCGCGCGGACGCGATTAGAATAGCCGCCACCGACTTGAGATTTCTTGCCTGTTATTGCGCATTCACGTGCCATAGTCGGGACATAGTACGACATGTTACTGAAAAAAGCAAAGAAGTTCGGCCGCCTCGAGAGGCGGCCGTGCGCCCGTTCTTCAAGAGCGATGCTCCTTACACCGCGGGCCATTTTTCGAAAGGCGCGTAGCCAGGCGGTCGCAGCTAGGGGCTCCGCATGACGTAGGCGTGATATCGCCCCTCTTTATGGGAGTTGCGGACGTCGGCGCCCAGGCGTCGCCGAGTTGCCGACAGGTAGAATCCCCGCAACGGTACCACCGCCCTTGTCCGAAGAGATACTTCCAGGTGTGAACATGTGGTGACATGTGATCCTCCGTGGTTCCTTTCCGCGGGCATAATCTCATGAAAGTACGCGAGAAGCCATGTGGTACACTCTCGCCATGGAGCTCGTCGAATCACTATTTGTCATTGTAATCGTCATGTTTTCTGCGGTTATTCACGAGTTCATGCATGGTGTTGCGGCCGACAAGCTCGGGGATCCGACGGCCCGCTATGCGGGCAGGTTAACGCTCAATCCTATCCCGCACCTCGATCCATTTGGGTCGGTACTTCTCCCGGTTTTGCTTGCCATTTCAAACGCTCCTTTCCTTTTTGGCTGGGCGAAGCCTGTTCCCTATAATCCGTATAATCTGACGCGATCGCCTCGCTGGGGGGAGGCGATTGTCGCCGCAGCCGGTCCCGCCTCGAATTTCGTCATAGCCGCCGTCTTTGGGCTCGTGATACAGATGGGCATTCTCCCGGGAATCCACGACATCTTCTTCCTGATTGTCGTCATAAATGTAATGCTCGGTATCTTCAATCTCATTCCCGTGCCACCCCTCGATGGCTCCAAAATATTACCCGCGCTCCTCACGAGAGAGCTGGCTCGGGGCTACAATTCGATACGAACACAGCTCGAATATAACCCGTTCATGGGCATGGCGATCGTCCTTCTTATTGTGTTTCTTATGGGCAGTGCCTTTAGCTCGTTCGTCTACTCAATTGCACGTGTTCTCGCAGGAGCCTAGACAAGCTACTTTTTTGTGTTTTCATGAGGGAATCTGACGGCGAGGGGCCGCAGTGGTCTAACAAGTGAGGTGCATCATGAGAATGCTAATCGGCGCGAGTACTTTTCTCTGTCTCGGGGCGGGTGCTGTGCTTGCCCAGCAGACGGTCTACCAGGAAACCTGGCGCATCCACGTTGAGCTCGCACGGCCGCTTCCGCCGGGATTCCACGATTTCCGGCCGGTGCCGACCGAGGTACGTGACCGTCGGTTCAAATCCGAAGGGACCGTGCTCTGCCATGCGTGGGAGAACGCCATCTCGTTCGCTCAGCGCGTGAAAGATGGGTTGTCGACCGATGCGGCGCTCCAGCAGATCAGTACTGCGTGGGGCGGCTCGGTGCGCTGCGGCTATGTCGCGGGGCTCTATCTGGCGCCATTCCGTTTCGCCATTCGTGGCGACGCGCTCGGTAGGAAAGTTGCTCTCGTGGAGTGGGTCGACCAGTATCGGCAACTCCACTACACCGGGCTTCCCAAGGCCGACTAGGCCGAGGTAAGCCACGGAAAATGAAGCGGTCGTCGACAAGACGGCCGCTTTTCTTGCATTTGGTGGAACCTCGTAGTAGAGTGGTGACCACCTTTGAGGTGATTTTTTAACGCATGTCAACCATCAGTCAGCTTGTCCGTAAGGGACGCAAACCGCGCGTCTATCGCACCAAGACCATCGCTCTCGGGCGTGGCTTTAATGCGCTAAAAAATCGCCCTACATTCTATGCAGCTCCGTTCAAGCGCGGTGTCTGCACTCGCGTCACCACAAAGACTCCTCGTAAGCCGAACTCAGCAATTCGAAAGATTGCCCGCGTCCGTCTCTCAAACGGCATGGAAATCACCGCCTATATCCCGGGAGAAGGGCACAACCTCCAAGAGCACTCACTGGTCCTCGTTCGCGGCGGTCGTGTGAAGGATATCGGTCTACGCTACACGATCGTTCGCGGTAAGCTCGACACTGCGGGTATCGAAAAGCGCCGCCGTGGCCGTTCACTGTACGGTGCGAAGAAGCCTAAGGCAGCTAAATAATTTATATGCGACGACCTGTAAAGAATCGAAATCAGCCTGCGCCGGATCCAGTCTATGGATCGGTGAAAGTTTCTAAGCTCGTGAACTATGTCATGGAGCGCGGCAAGAAGGATACGGCTCGAAAGATTGTCTACGCCGTAATGGATGAACTCAAGAAGGAAGGTGACCCTGTCGCGATTCTCGAAGAGGCACTGGAAAACGCTGCGCCTACCGTTGAGGTCCGTTCTCGTCGTGTCGGTGGCGCTAACTACCAGGTTCCACGAGAAGTTCGTCCTGAGCGCCGTATGGCTCTTGGTATGCGCTGGATCGTCGATGAGGCAGAGAGCAAGAAGGGAATTCCGATGGCGAAGAGCCTTTTGGTAGAGATTCAGGCAGCTAAGAAAGGCGAGGGAGCTGCGGTCAACAAGAAAGAAATGACGCACCGCATGGCAGAGGCGAACAAAGCATTCGCGCACTTCGCGTGGTAATACAATACGCTTTTAGTACAAAGACCCGCTCATGCGGGTCTTTGTATTTCTGGCAGATAGTCACTGAGTCATGATACGGTACGCAAAGATGGAGAGGCATAAGGAGGATTTTATGCTGAGAAAATCAGAGATCTACCAGGGCGCATTCGTGTCTCAAGGGCAGGGTGAGTCGCTTCCATGGGTGCTTACCCGTATTGCCGAATCTCACATTGAGGCGCGAACAATTGATGGTGCGACTGCAACGGTGTTTCGAAGCAACGATCCCTTGCTCGAAGCGGTTTCTGCAAGTAATGCAGAAAAGTCCTTTGCGCGACTGATGGCTCGGTATTATCGCATGCGTCGTCAATCCCAGACTGCAGAGGGGAGAGAGCTCGCAGAGGTGATGCTCTCTTCAATTAGGAACGTGAAAGCGTCTCTCAAGTCCGGTCACTTTGAGCCGCTTTCGTGAGTCGGTGCACGATTTAACGACCCCGTACTATAGGTGCGGGGTCGTGTCTTAATGAGGGGCGATAGTGTGAGAGACCTATCTCACCATTGTTATGCGTAAATCTCCAGGTACGATAGACATATGAGTGAGGTTAAAATAGGCGGCGGATGGAAAGAGAAGCTCTCCTCAGAGTTTGAGAAACCATACTTTTTAGAATTGACTGAGTTTGTTCGCGACGAGTACCAGACGAGACCTATATATCCGGAGCCGAAAAATATTTTTCGAGCCTTTGATCTCTGCCCGTTTGACGAAGTGAAGGTCGTCATCCTTGGTCAGGACCCCTATCACGGCAGAGGACAAGCAAACGGACTCTGCTTTGCAGTAAACGCGGGCGTGAGCGCGCCACCTTCACTACAAAACATTTTTAAAGAGCTTGAAAGTGACCTCGGACATACAGTAAATCACGACACCGATCTCTCGCGGTGGGCTAAGCAAGGCGTTCTCCTTCTCAATGCGACGCTTACGGTGTGTGCATCAAGTGCTGGTTCACACCAAGGGAGGGGGTGGGAGCAATTTACCGATGCCGCTATACAAAAACTTAATGAGGAACGGGCGGGCCTCGTCTACATATTGTGGGGCAATTACGCAAAAGCGAAAGGCGCCCATATCGATCGGACAAAAAACCTTGTTATCGAATCGGCACATCCGTCGCCATTTTCAGCGCATAGTGGCTTTTTTGGCTCAAAACCGTTCTCAAAGGCGAACGAGTACTTGGATAAAAAGGGAAAGGTCTCTATCGACTGGTAAGGTGTGACAAAAGCATGCGGCGCGGACCTTAGTCCGCGCCGCTTCTCAGTGGCGAGTGAAGCGCTTAGAGAGCAACTTCACAAGGTACTCTGTCCCCAGTAGGGCATAGACCCAGAGGGCGCAGAACAAAAACGATCCCGGAATGAACAGGAGTTCGTTGATAGAAAATCCTGCCACTTGAAGATGTTTTTGGGGAGGAAATACTCCCTCGAGTGTCCAGAGGGCCAATATGCCGAGGGCACCGACACTGCTGATGATATGACAGAACGAGAGCGTTGATTCTCGGGTTTCCTGCACGGTAACCTCCATTTCTTCCGTCTCCTCTTGCCAGTATATCTCACAAGACCATGAGAGGGGGTTCGATTGCAATCCCCCTCGAATCTGCTATCCTCACCCCACGCCCTTGGCGGTTTTCTTTTTATCTACTCATTAATAATTGTGTATGTCTCGTGACTATCCATTAGAAAAGGTTCGTAATTTCGGTATTGTCGCCCACGTCGATGCAGGGAAGACGACTACGTCGGAGCGCATCCTTTATTACACCGGTATGTCCCACAAGATCGGTGAGGTCCACGACGGTGCGACCGTTACCGACTGGATGGAACAGGAGCGCGAGCGAGGCATCACGATCACAGCGGCCGCCATTACGTGTTTCTGGAACCCTACCTACATGGGCCAGGACACCTCCTTTAAGCATCGTTTCAACATCATCGATACTCCTGGGCACATCGACTTTACATCTGAAGTGAAGCGCTCAATGCGCGTTCTCGACGGAGCCATTGTCGTCTTCGACGGTGTCGCCGGCGTCGAGCCCCAGTCAGAGACTAACTGGCGCTATGCCGAAGAGGCAAATGTGCCGCGCGTGTGCTACATAAACAAGCTTGACCGTACGGGTGCGTCGTTTGAGAAGTCATATGCATCCATCCTTGATCGTCTCTCTACGAAGGCAGTGCGCTACCAGATCCCGATTGGTTCTGAGGGAGACTTCGAGGGCGTTGTCGATCTGATGATGATGAAGGCATATAAATTCGAGGGAGAAATGGGGAAAGAGGTCATCGCATACGACATCCCGGCAAACATGATGGAAGATGCCAAGAAGTATCGTGCCGAACTCGTTGAGAAGATCGTTGAAACAGACGACGTGCTCATGAACGACTTCCTCGAGGGCAAGGAGATTCCGACCGACGTCCTCCGCAAGACTCTCCGTAACGCCGTCATAAACAACAAGATCTTCCCCGTTCTCACTGGCTCTTCACTCAAGAACAAAGGAGTGCAGCTCGTTCTTGATGCTGTTGTTGACTACCTCCCGTCGCCGCTCGATCTGCCGCCGGCAAAGGGTATCAATACAGACACTGGTGCCGAGGAAACGCGCCCGGCAAGCGATGAGGGACCATTTTCTGCGCTCGTCTTTAAATTGCAGGTCGACCCGTTTGTGGGCGCCCTCACCTTCTTCCGTGTTTACTCCGGTAAATTCGAAGCAGGGCAGACGGTCTATAACTCAGCGAACAACAAAAAGGAGCGTGTTGGCCGCATCGTGCGCCTTCAGGCTGACAAGCGCGAAGATGTGAAGGTAGTCTATGCAGGTGAAATTGCCGCGTTCGTTGGCATGAAGGAGGTTAAGATCGGTAACACGGTCTGCGACGCGGAGCATCCAATCGCACTCGAATCCATCGTCTTTCCTGAGCCGGTCGTCTCGATGCGCATCGAGCCGAAAACTAAGGCAGATCAAGAAAAAATGGGTATCGCGCTCTCCCGCCTTTCCGATGAAGACCCAACGTTCCGCATCAAGTCGGATCCGGAGACGCTTGAGACCATCATCTCTGGCATGGGCGAGCTTCACCTTGAGATCATTGTCGATCGTATGAAGCGTGAGTTTGGTGTCGAAGCAACGACAGGCAAGCCTCAGGTTGCCTTCCGCGAGACCATTCAGGGCACGGCAGATGTCGAGTACAAGCACATCAAGCAGACGGGTGGTCGTGGTCAGTATGGTCACGTGAAGATTCGCATGAAGCCACTGGAGCCACTTGCCGAGGGCGAGAAGCTCAAGAACAATGTTGAGCGTGAAGACCACTTCGAATTCATCAATAATATTAAGGGTGGCGTGATCCCGGCCGAATACATCTCTCCGATCAAGAAAGGTCTCAAAGAGGCGATGGATCGTGGCGTTCTTGCAGGGTTCCCTGTCGTCGATGTCTCCGTTGACCTCTACGATGGTTCGTACCACGATGTCGACTCATCCGAAATCGCCTTCAAGCTTGCGGCAATCAATGCCTTCCAGGATGCTGCGAAGCAGGCGAAACCGGTTATTCTTGAGCCAATCATGAAGCTCGAAGTGGTAACGCCGGAGAAATTCCTTGGTGACGTTACCGGCTCTATCAACTCCAAGCGCGGTCTCGTCGAATCGATGGGGGAGCGCGGTCAGGCGAAAGTCGTGGTTGCAAAGGTGCCGCTCTCAGAGCTCTTCGGCTACACGACACAGCTCCGCTCTCTTACGGAAGGTCGTGCGGTTCCAAACCTCGAGTTCTCGCACTATGCAGTCGTTCCGCGGAATGTTGCGGATGAAGTGATTGCGTCACGTAAGTAACGTACTTACCGAATTGTCTTTGCAAAAAGCCGCCCGAGAGGGCGGCTTTTTGTGTCACAATGTCAGTATGTCGATACTCGATCTCCTTTTTGATACCCTGTACAGATTTGGCTGTCATGGATTTACTCATCAAATCGTGAGACGTGCGTGAGTCTGCGGCAACCACTTTCTCAAGAATACTTGTACGCAGTGGCGGAAGAATACCGCCGCCGTCACCCCTCGCGTGTTGTAACAGGGGATGTTGCTGTGAATAGGGGGAGTCCCTGAATAATTCTGTGGGAGAATGACCCCATAACAGTAAATATATACCTATGATGTATCGTGCGTATGCCGCTCTGCTCGCCCTTGTTCTTGCTCCTCTTTTTGTAGCAGCACAAACGGGAGACGTGCCGCCAGATGCGGCAGGTGCCTCGTACTGCCCGAACCTCACGATCAACATGCATCGATGCCGTATCGGAAACGGAGCGCCTCCACTTACCGCGCAGCGTTGCGCTGACACTACGACTCAGGGACAAGTAACCAAGCTCCAAACCTTTCTCGTAGACTACTACGATCTCCCTCCTGAAGACTACATTACGGGCTATTTCGGAAGAAGGACTGAAGAGAGAGTCCAGCAATTTCAACGTGAACACAACCTCATTCCTCCCGCAGGCTATGTAGGTCCAATAACAAGAGCCAAGATTGCACAAGTCTGTGGTGGCAACGATCCCGTTACGCCACCGCCGCCAACCAATATGTCATGTTCGTTCAACGGACAGCGGGTGCCTCACGGAGGAGGAGTCACCGCATATTACGTACAATATCCAGACCAAGGACAATCATGTCTCTCGCAAACACGCACCTGCACGAACGGTGTCCTCTCTGGAACCTATCTGTACGCATCATGCTATCCGGCAAATCCTCAACCGCCTGCTCAGCCACATTCGTGCACCTCTCCGTGGGGAACCACTATCCAAAGCGGTACGTCCGTAACGGCATACCAATCTTCGACGGTCACTACGGGAAACTCGTGCATCTCGCAAACTCGAACGTGTACTAACGGATCTCTCTCAGGTTCGTACACGCATGCGTCTTGCTCTGTGACGACAAGTTGTACGCCTCTCTCTCCAGAAACCCAAACCCTTGCATGTCCTTCTGGACAAACGGGCTCCATTACGCAAACACGCACATCATCGTGTCCCGGACCAACGTGGGGTGCGTGGACGACAACTTCGAATACTTGCTCAACTACCACCACCTACTCCTGGTACACCGGTGAGTGGAGCCAATGCACCAACAACCAACAAACACGAACCGTGCAGTGCAAATCAAACACTGGAGCGGTCGTTGCTGACTCCTACTGCACAGGGACAAAGCCGGATGCGACGAAGAGTTGTGGGAGCACAACTTCAAATGTCGGTTCATGCACGTACCAAGGGCAGACATATTCGGAAGGACAGAGTGTCACACATACCTGGGCCGGTGCGCACACGACAACCGTAACTTGTGACAACAGCGTATGGATTGATTCCAGAGGAATAAATGCATGTCATTCTAGCGATTTTCTAAGTGATCGCACCGCTTTCTCGTGTACCGCTCCCCCAGGCGGGCAACTTCTCCTTGGAGCGACACCTCGTCATGGCAACCCTCCACTTACCGTAACTATTAGCGTCATAAATTGTACAGATGTACGCTCAACATATGATGGCCATCTAACCATGACGGTCACCAGTGTAAATTGGGGAGATGGAAGTAGCGAAGGTTCATCATCCATACCGTCGAAAGCTTGTCTCTCGTCTTCGGATATGTGGAGCAATATGACCCATACGTATACAGCTGGCGGTTCCTACACGATTACTGCCTCAGGAGTCCATAACGGTAATCCCTCGACAAACTCAGCTAGTATCCGCGTCGGTGGCGCCACAGCTTCAGCAAACAACGCGTCCCAACTTGCCGCGGCATACACCGCCCTCGTCTCGCTCCTTGAGCAAATGGTTGCAGCGATGAAGTAGAGGAAAGAAAGCATATCCCCACGCGGCCGTCTCTCTGAGACGGCCGCGTGCCATACTGATTTCAATGCAAGCACGAATTATTGGCGTAGCTGTCGCAACAATTCTTTCAGTACCCCTCTACTCCTCCGCCGCTTCCATTGCTGAACTTCAAGCACAAATTCAGACACTAATGGCGCTGATTGCAACGTTGCAAGCACAAACTACAGCCCCCCTAAATCCGCAAAGCGGATCGGGCGAGCAACCGAGGACTGCTTTAGTCTGCCCCAACCTCACTCGCACCCTCTCACGCGGCATGAAAGGAACAGATGTTACCCAGCTCCAAACCTTCCTCATCTCTCAAAACCACCTTGCAAGTGGTAACAATACAGGCTTCTACGGCGCTCTTACCGAAAAAGCAGTACAAGCATTCCAGAAGAAGCATGCCGTGGTCTCAAGTGGCGCTCCCACATCGACGGGATATGGCTCTGTGGGTGCGAGAACGCGAGCGGTAATGATGCGGCTCTGTTCGGGAAAAAGTGGTTCCATCGTTCCTGATACTTCGTATGGCCAGGAGAGCGCAAGTGGTGTGCAAGATCCGAACTCGCATACATATACTCAGGGTTCGTATGTACAAATCTCTCCGTATGCCCAATCGACATACAGCGCCTATGTTGTTCAGTCTTCAAATACTCAGTCTTCAAGCTCGGTAACGAGTTACTCCCAGAGTTCATATAGTACGAATACCGCAACTGCTCTGCGTGAACCCTGGCTCGTATTTACGGGCGATAGTCGGACTGATCCAGGAGGTGCAGGTGGTAACTCGGGACCTGATTACACGTGGTCATGGCGCTTCATGCACAATGATCCGTATTTCGCTCTACCGGGAAGTCAAACGAGCAATCAAGCCCAGAATGGATACACAACACAGCTTGTACTCAATCAGTTTGCGTCGGGAAAAAACTATCTCCGCAACCCAAATGGAATTGTCTATTTCTTCGTGTGGGTAGGTATCAATGATGTGCTGCAAGACGTGCCGGCGGCAACGGCGTACGCGCGCCTGAAGCAGATCTGGGCACAAGCTCGAATGCTCGGATACAAGGTGGTTGCGTTTACTGCTGGTCCCGCATGTCTCCCTGAAAATAGCGCAGTCAATCTCGCTACGCTCGATGCTCTTATTCGCAGCGACCGCTCACTCTATGATGTTCTTGTGCAGCCAGACATGATTCTGCCAACACCTTTATGCGACGGTGCGACTCAGTACTTTGCAGACTATGTACACCCCAGTGCTGCGGGCAATGAACTTCTCCAGAAAGAAATTACGCGCATGCTACCGCGCTGGTACTAATGCAGATATTCAACGCACTATAATTGCACGTTATTAATTGCGGTACACTGATCATATGACTGCCCTACGAACGTTCTCTGTGGGTGCCCTGATGGCACTGTCGTTACCATTTTTCACTCACGCCGCCACCCTCCAAGAACTCCAGGCTCAAGTCGCACGGCTCATGCAGCAACTTTCTGCAGTTCAGTCACAGCAGGGAAGTGTCCTCAATACTTCTTCATCCCCCGGTGTACCAACTCGATGTCCCGCCCTCGCTCGCACTCTCTCCCGCGGCATGCGAGGAGCAGACGTCACCCAACTCCAAAACTTCCTCATCTCCCAAAATCATCTCGCAGCAGGCAACAGCACCGGATTCTTCGGCGCGCTCACCGAAGCGGCGGTGAAGAAGTTTCAGTGTGCACAAAACGTTGTCTGCACCGGCACGCCGGCATCAACCGGCTACGGCTCTGTGGGTGCAAAGACGCGTGCGGCGACGGCTGCGCTTTGCCGCAAAGTATCGATTGCATCCTCGTATTCGCAGGGCTCGTACACACAAGGCTCATACAATACAACATTGTTGCCGGTTACATACTCCTGGCAAACGGGAGGCTGGTCAGCGTGCGCAAATAGTCAACAATCTCGCACGGTTTCATGTATCTCTTCTACCAACACCACTGTTGCTGATTCAGTCTGCACCGCATCCAAGCCAGCAGCGTCACAATTTTGCACTACCTCAACTCCAAGCCAATCATGTACCTTCAACAATCAAATCGTTGCACATGGCGCATCGGTGACGGCGTACCAGGCAAGCTCAGTCCCTTCGGGGTACGTGTGCGCATCAGAGCAGCGCGCATGCTTAAATGGCTCGTTGAGTGGTTCGTATATGAATGCGAACTGCTCGGTTGTAGTGCAGGCTACATGTGCAGCGCTTCCTCAGGAAACACGTGCACAATCCTGCCCGACAGGGCAGACGGGATCGATCATGCAAACACGCACGTCGGTTTGCGCGACAGGCGCGACAACTCCTGTGTGGGCTGATTGGACGACGGATTCAAACTCATGTACATCAAATCTAAGCATCCCTGTTACTCCAAACGGTGAACATATTTCCGATTACTATATTCATGCGACAAATAAGGCCGCGCTGTTGATTAATAGATCAAACAGTGCTCCTATAAGTCAGTGGGCTGTCCAGCCGCTCTCAACGACGAAATTTACTATTACGTGGGGTAATCCTGCGAATTGGCCGGGACCTACGGCTGCGACAGAGGAATTTGAAATTAAAACAAACTGTGCAGGAGGCCTCGATTATCTATGGCTAAACGCATTGATTG
>Ga0255188_1000627_pt1 | contig 11392 bp, 5 predicted proteins | sample Miss_Cont_RepB_8_FD_188427 | JGI IMG/M metagenome (GOLD analysis project Ga0255188, IMG submission 188427) | Freshwater microbial communities from Mississippi River, Louisiana, United States - Miss_Cont_RepB_8h | ecosystem: Environmental > Aquatic > Freshwater > River | place: USA: Louisiana... | reverse complement strand
CCGACCGAGCCGCCCGCCCGTGCGTGACCCACTCGCCCATGACCATCCCCGAACACCGCAAAGCCATTGACGAGCTCGACGCCAAGCTCGTCGCGCTGCTGAACGAGCGCACCAAACACGTCCTCGGGATTGGCGAAATCAAGCGCAAGGCTGGCGAGGAAATCTACGTCCCCTCCCGCGAGCGCCAGGTCTTCCAACGCATCTGCAAGCAAAACGCCGGCCCCATCACCGACGCCTCCCTCCGCGCCATCTACCGCGAAATCATGTCCAGCGCCCTCGCGCTCGAGAAGTCCATGACCATCGCCTACCTCGGCCCGGAGGCGACCTTCACGCATCAGGCGGCCCTGCAACGCTTCGGCTCCAGCCTCCACTACGCCGCGCAGAAGACCATCGCCGATGTCTTCCACGAAGTCGCCAAAGGCCGCGCCGACTACGGCGTGGTGCCGGTCGAGAACTCCACCGAAGGCGTCGTCACGCACACGCTCGACATGTTCGTGGACAGCGACCTCAAGATCGTTTCCCAAATCGTCCTGCCCATCTCGCACTGCCTCGTCAGCAAGTCGCCGCGCGACCGCATCAAGAAGCTCTATTCCCACCCGCAGTCCCTCGCGCAATGCCGCGCGTGGATTCACAAAAACCTCGCCGGGGCGGAAATCATCGAGACCTCCTCCAACGCCCGCAGTGCCGAACTCGCCGCGCAGGAGAAACACACCGCCGCCATCGCCGGCCTCCTCGCCGCTGAGAAATACGGCGTGCCCGTGCTGGAGCACGACATCCAGGACAACGCCGCCAACGCCACGCGCTTCCTCGTGCTCGGTCGCAAGTGCAGCCCGCCCACCGGCCACGACCGCACCAGCCTCATGTTCAGCATCGCGGACGAGGTCGGCGCGCTCCACCGCGCGCTCGCGCCCTTCCGCAAGTTCCGGCTGAACATGACCAAGATTGAGAGCCGCCCCAGCAAGCGCCGGGCGTGGGAATACTTCTTCTTCGTGGACTGCGACGGCCACGCCAGCGACACCAAAGTGGCCAAAGCCATTGCCCAGCTTGGCTCGCAGTGCAGCTTCGTGAAAGTCCTCGGCTCCTATCCGAACGCGGAGTAACAGGGCGGGCATCTTGCCTGCCCCAACGGGCGTATCGCCCGCGAACAACTCACGCCTCCTCAAACGCAACGGACATCACCGCGTCCGGCCCCAGCCAGCTCACGCAGCGGAACTGCGCCTGATGCAGAAATTCGCCCGAGAAAACTCCCCCGCGCGTCACCTCGATTTCCCGCAGCGCCAGCGTCTCCCACCGGCAGGCCAACCCGCAGCCCAACGCCTTGCCCAACGCCTCCCGCGCCGTCCAGAGCAGCAGCAACGCCGTCGCCTCCGGCAGTGCAGTCGCCTTCAACCAAGCCTCTTCCTCCGCCGACAGCGGCACGCCCTTGCGCACCGTCTCCGCGCGTCGCTCGTCAATCAGCTCCAAGTCCAGTCCCACCCTCGCCCGCGCCGGAAACGCCACCGCCACGCCCAGCCCGTTCACATGACTGAGGCTCACCCTCAGTGCCGGCGACTTGCAGTCGCCGTCCGTTCCGCCCGTCCCGAGTGAAGGTGGCAACTGCAATTCGCCGTCCCGCACCACCGGCTCGCCGCGCTCGCCATTCCCGATTTCGAGTCGGCTCAACGCATCGCCCAGCGCCGCTTCGTTTGGCGCGCGGACGCCCACGTCCGCAGCCGCCTGACGCGGACGTGGGCGTCCGCGCTCCAGCGCCAGCTTCCCCGCCAGCCTGCCCAGCGTGAAATTCTCCCGGGGCTGCCCGAACTTGAAAGCACCCGCCCGCGCGCTCTCGGCAGCGGACAGGAACGCCTCCGGTGATAACTCCTTGAAATCCGCCGCGTGCGCGCTCGCGAACCACACTGTCGAAGCCACCCCTCCCAACGCCAGCGGCACCGCGCGCGCAGTCAGCGGGCGCGGGCCAAAGAGCGTTTGCCAGTCCGGGAGCATCAGTCGCCTCGCTTCAAGTGTTCAGCCAGCCGCCGCAACCCTTCCTCCATCGTCACGCGCGGCACGTAGCCAAAGTCCCGCTTCGCCGCCGCGATGTCGAACCAGTGCGCCGTGCTCATCTCGCGCACCACGAAGCGCGTGAGGCGTGGTTCACTCAGGTTGCCCGTGAGCTTGTGTGCGGCCTCGAAGCCGGTCGCCAGGAACATCGCCAGTCCCGCTGGCACCGTGCGCGTGACCGGCGGCAGGCCGGCGGCGGCGAGCATCCGGTTCACCATCTCCCAGAGCGGGATCGGCTCGCCGTTCGAGATGAAGTAAGCCTTGCCCGCGCACGCCGTGCCGGGCGCGAGCGCGTCCGCTGCAAGCAGGTGCGCGTCCGCCGCGTTCTCGATGAACACGGTGTCCACGAGCTTGCTCTGCGTGCCGATGCGCCGGAGCTGCCCGGCCTTCGCGCGCGCGATGAGCCGGGGCAGCAGGTGATTGTCGCCCGGACCCCAGATGAGGTGTGGACGCAACGCGACCGTCGCGAGCGTCGGCGAATTGGCCTGGAGAACGAGCTGCTCCGCGAGCGCCTTCGTGTGCGGGTAGTGCGCCTCGAAGTGCGCGGGGTAAGGCACCGACTCGTCCACGCCCTCCATGTCCCGTCCGTTGAAGACCACGCTGGGCGAACTCGTGTGGACGAGCCGTCGGATGCCGTGCTCGCGGCACGCGGCCAGCACGTTCTCCGTGCCGAGCACATTGGCGCGGTGATACTCCGCGTAGGGCCCCGCCAAACCCGCCTTCGCCGCAACGTGGAAGACGACGTCGCAACCCTTCGCCGCCGCCGCGACCGCCGCCGCGTCCGCCACATCGCCACGCCTGTGCTCCGCGCCCAACTCGCGCAACGCCGGGTGCTCCTGCCGCGACAAGCTTCGCACCGTTTCCCCGCGCGCCCGCAGCGCCCGCACGATGGCAAGGCCGAGAAATCCCCCGCCGCCAGTGACGAGCGCGTTCATGTGAGTCCGGGTGGAACGGGCCACCGGCCCGTTGCGGCAGGCGACCCGCCCGCTGCTCGTGCTGCGCCGAGAACGCTCCAATCAACTCGACCGTTGGCTGTGCCGAAGCTCGGCGGCGAGTCGCCGCCGAGCACGGCCAAGTTGGCCGTTCCACCCGGAACCGGACGCGGCGTCTTTGTCCATTCCGCCACCCACGAGTGGTAGTTCGCGCTCATGCCAGTTGCTTCTCCGCCCACACGGCGAGTTTCTCCCGGAAGATTTTCGCGTTGTGCCGGATGTCCACCGGAAAGGCAGGATGAAAGAGCACGGTGCGAATTGCCTGCGTGTGCGCAAACTTCGCGCCGAGGGCCAGCAGCTCCGCGCGCAGCTTGGCTTCATCCTGTCCCCGCGCGTCGGCTTCCAGCTCGATGCAGATGGCCGGCTCCCGTGCCGGCGACTTGCAGTCGCCGCCCTGTCCGCTGCCCGCAGCGCCCGGCACGCCGACCAGCGCCGAGCGGAACACCGCCGGGTGCGTGTTGAAAATGGCTTCGCAGGGAATCGTGAAAAGCGTCCCGGCTTGCGTGACGACGCGGTGCGACTTGCGCCCGCAAAACCAGATGCGCCCGCGCTCGTCGAGATAGCCCACGTCGCCCATGCGGTGGAAGAAATCAGTAGCTCGACATTCCAATGTCGAGTCTTGGGGGCCTTTCGGCTGACTGTCTTCTCGACATTGGAATGTCGAGCTACACGGAATCTTGGCCTGAGCCGTGGCGGTGGGGCGGTTGAAATAGCTGCGCGTCGCGTGCGCTGCCTGCACGGCAATTTCCCCAATCTCCCCGCGCGGCAGTTCAAGATCATCACTCCATGCAGCGATGGCGTCGTCGACGATGCGGATGATTTTGACCGTGAGGCCGGGCACGGGATGGCCGACGCAGACGCCCTTGCCCAGCTCAGTTTGCAGGCGCGTCTCGCCGAGGATTTCGTCGCTGCCGATGCTGGCGACGGGCAGGCACTCGGTCGCGCCGTAGGGCGTGAAGACCTGTGCGCCAGGCGGGAGCATTGCCGCGAATCGCGCGAGCGCCTTCGCGGGCACCGGGGCACCGGCGGAGATGGCGCGGCGGAGCGTGGGCAACTTCACACCGTGCGCCTCACCGTGGCGACCGAGGCGGTTGATGACCGCTGGCGATCCGAACATGTTCGTCACGCCGAAACGCTGGATGGCCTCGATGAGTTTCACCGGGTCCACCTGCGCGGGGCGCGTCGGGTCCATCTCGGGAATCACCGCCGCCATGCCGAGCGCAGGACCGAACAAAGCGAAGAGCGGAAAGGTGGGCAGGTCCATCTCGCCCGGCTGGATGCCGTAGAGCGCACGGATGTGCTCGACCTGGGCGGTGAAAATCTCGTGGGTATAGACCACGCCCTTTGGCGCGCCCGTGCTGCCGCTGGTGAAGAGGATGGCGGCGGTCTCGTCTGGCGTTGGAATTGCCGGCGAGAAACCTTCCTCCGTGGCCCCGAGCTTTTGAACTTGGGCCAGAGTATGCCCACTCCAGAACCATCTTGCTCCCACGGTGACCGGAATCGAAACCGACGGTGCCCAGCCGAGCAGTATGCGCGCGGCGTGCGCCTTTGGTATGCCGATGAACGCCTGCGGTTCCGCCTCTGCGAGGCAGTTCGCGAAGTTGTCCAGGCCGATGCCGGGATCAATCAGCACCGGCACCGCGCCGACCTTGAACAGCGCGAAGGTCAGCGCGAAGAAGTCGAGGCTCGGCGGCACCAGCAGCGCGGCGCGGACGCCGCGCTTGATGCCGATGCGCTCGAACCCGCGTGCCATCTGGCTGCTCACGGTGTCGAGTTTGCGGAAGGAGTATTGCGTGTAGTGGACGCCCTGCGCGTCGCGGCGCGCGGGGAAAAGCACGGCGGGCCGGTCGGGCTGACGCTCGGCCATCACGGCGAGGTGGGAGACGATGTTGGAGGTGATGGCGGCGCTCATGCAGACTGACAGTCGTCGCAGTTCACCCTCTCATTAGCACCCGGCTTCTGCCGGGTGTCCACCCGCAGCCAACGAGGAAGCTGTTTCAACAGCTTCCTCGGGCCTGAGAGATGAACGCCGGCCAAACCGTTGCGACGGTTTGACCTCAATGCGGACGCCAACACCCGGTTAAAGCCGGGTGCTAATGAGAAGGGTCTCGTGCGAGAGGATTGCTGCCGACGTGCGACCGCTCCGAGTGCGGCAGACGGCGACTGCAAGTCGCCGGCACGGCCTGTTGTCTCGGCTACGTTCACGCTCACTCCGTGGCTGGATGCTTCGCCATAAACCGCTTCACCAGCGACAGGATTTCGTCCGGCTTGTCTTCGAGCACGAGGTGGCCCGCGTCGGGGAAGCGGTGGACTTCCGCTTCGGGCAAAATGCGCTGCCACTCGGCAAGGAAGTGCTTGTCGAACACCCAGTCTTGTTCGCCCCAGCAAATCAGCGTGGGCGTCTGGCGGAACTGTTCGAGCTTCGCCTGCGCGTCGCTGACCGTCGCGAACGTCGGGTGCTCCGGCGTGAGCGGGATGTCCTGCACGAAGCGAAGCTGTGCGAGACGGCTGGCCTTCGCGGCGTGCGGCGCGAGGTAGGCGTCGCGCTCCTCGGGTGACAGCTCGCGCGTGCGCACGCCCCAGCGCGTGACGAGGCGGACGAACAGGCCGGTCTTGCGGATGAGCAGCGCGTCGAGCGGCGTGTTGCGGCAGACCCAGAGCGAGGGCGGGAGCTTCTTGGCTTTCGGCAGATGAAACGCGCCGGTGTTCAACAGCACGAGCCGCGCGATGCGCTCCGGGTGCCGCGTGGCGTAGGTCATGCCGATCATCCCGCCCCAGTCGTGCAGCACGAGCGTGAACTTCGGCGGCAGCTTGAGGTGCTCGATGAGCGCCTCCAGGTCGCGCACACGGCGCTCCAGCGTGAACTCATAGTGCGCGTCGTCGGGCTTGTCCGAGCAGCCGCAGCCGATGTGGTCGGGTGCGATGACCCGGCACTGGTCGCGCAGGCCGAGCACAAGCTTGCGGTAGTAGAAAGACCACGTCGGGTTCCCGTGCAGCATCATGACCGCCTCGCCGCTGCCCTCGTCGAGGTAGTGCATGGCGATGCCATCGCGGTTCAGGAAGTGACAGACAAAAGGGTAGTGTTCGCGGCGAAAGTTCACGATTGAGTGCGTAGGTGACGACGTGAGGAGTCTCTGAGTTCCGCGTGGAAACAAGTGAGACTCCTCACGTCGTCTCCTCCGATGGGAGGGTTGTCGCTCACCATTCCACCCCCATCATCATGCAGTTCAGACCGCTGCCGATGCCGAGAAACGCCACGCGCTGGCCGGGCTTGAGCACCCCGCGCTCTCCGGCGATGGCGACGGTCACAGGCAGCGCAGCGGTGCCCATGTTGCCGAGGAAGCGGAACGTCGTGTAGTCCTTCTCGCGCGGCACGCCGATGGATTTCAGGATCGCGTCCTGATGCCCGCTGCCAACCTGATGGCAGATCACCTTGCCCACACTCGCTGCGCTCCAGTTCATCGTGTCGAGGAAGGCCTTCCAAGTCTGCTGCCCGAGCGCGACGCCATTCTTCAACACGGCGACGGAATCCGTGACCATGAACTGCTCGTGCAGGCCGTCGGCGTTTGGCTTGATGCCCCAGCGGCAGAGCTGGTGGAACTCCGGCGCGACTTCGGAGACCGCGCCGAGCAGGCGATGGCCTTGCAACCCGGGGAAGGAACCATCCGTCAGCAGCACGGCAACCGCGCCGGAGCCGCCGGTGAACGTGGCGAGCGCGGGGGCAAACTCATCCATGCCGCCGGTGCCGTTGAGCATCCGGGCGAGGGCAATCTCGTTAATCTCCCGCGCGCTCTCGCACGAGACGACCAGGCCGGCGCGGATCTGGCCGAGCTCGATGCGGTTCGCGACCTCAATCATCCCGTTGAGCACGCCGAGGCAGGCATTGCTCAGGTCATACACGAACGCGCCGCCGCGCAGGCCGATGCCGTCCGCTACAGCGCATGCGGTGGCAGGCTCAAAGTTCTCCCGGCACACGCCGCAGTAGAGCAGCATCCCGAGGTCACTCGCGCTGAGGCCAGCCTTCGCCAACGCCTTGCGCGCAGCCGCGGTCGCACCCTGCGAGAGAGGAGTGCCCGGCTGCCACCAGCGGCGCTCGCTGATGCCGGTCCACGCCTCGAGTTGACCGGGCTGGATGCCAAGTCGCGTGAAGGCGGGTGCGAGCCGCTCCTCCAATTCGGAGGTCGTGACCACAACCGGTCCCAGCTCGTAGCCGAGCGCGGAGAGGAAGACGCGTTGGTATTTTGGCATCATGCTCAATCCTCGCTCACCCCACGCACGACGAAGTTCTTCATCCCGTAAATCACGCGGCCATCCACACACAGGAAGCCCTCGCCCGTCAGCGTGCGCGTCGCGTCATCCACGGCGGTAACGACAGCCTCGACCGTCACGAGCGCGTCGCGCGGGATGACCTGGCCACGATACGTCCACTCGTGCTTCGTGTTGGTGGCGACGGCTTCCCACCGCGTGCCGGGCGTATGACCCCAGCGCTCAATGGCGGCGAACTTGAGCAGTTGCAGGAATGATTCGAGGCCAAGCGAACCGGGGACGACGGGGTCTTGGTAGAAGTGCGCTTGGAAGAACCACTCTTCGGCAACGACGCGCTTGGTGCCCCGGATGAAACCGAGTCGTTGCGGCCCGCCGTCCGCGATGAAGACCGGCATTTCGTCCACCATCCGCATCATCGTGTCGGCGAACGGCGCGTGCGTCGGATACGGGAGCGATTTTGCGCGCGAGAGTTCCGCCGCACTCGGCTCGTAAAGCTTTGCGCCCTTGATGCCTTCCTGTTTCTCCAGCGCCGCTTTCGGGAAGAAGCCGAAGTAAGTGTCGCCGCGATAAATCTTCTGCGCCCCCGCGCTCACCTCGAAGTCAAACCACTGGATAATCATCCCCGCCGAACTGGAGAGCCGCGTGTTCTTGATGCGCGTGGTGAGCGTGCCGACATTGGGCCGCACCGGCGCGAACTGCGTGCCGCTGCCGCCGAGGTTGCGGTAGGATAGGTCGTCGCTGCTCGTGAGCGCGGACCCGAGGTAGGCCGAGAGCCAGCCGCACGGCTGCAACGCGATTTCCAGCAGCACGGCGAACGGCATATCGCCCTGGCGGTTCGCGGCGAAATACCATTCGCCCGGCGGCACGTCGTAATCCGCCGCCACCTCGCCGCCCGCCACCATCTTGAACGCCTCGCACCCGCGAATCTCCGTGACGCGGTCGAGGAACTGATACGGCGCACGCGGCAGCCGCGCGATGCGCCGCGACATGCCCGCGTCGAAGATGCGATATGGCTCGCCGAAGGCGTCGGAGGGGTTGCCGCTGGAGAACGCCGTGATGCGCTCGGGGCCGTAGAGTGCAAGTGGGGCCGTCGTCCCGGCTGCCGCCAGTGGCGCAGGCGTCCCCGCCTGCGTGGTGTCGTTCAACCGTCCCGGTTGAACCGGCTCCGGCAATCGAGACGATTGCCGGACGGCCGGCAGGCGGGACGCCTGCCCCACTACGGCGTGCTTCTCCGCGTTCCACGTCGCCCGCAGCTCCTCCCGCGTCACGCCCGTGTAGCGCAGGCTCATGTTGCTGATTTCCACGATGGCTTTGCCGTCCGCATACATCAGCGCGTCCGCGATGACATACGGCTCCGGCCCATAGCCGATTTCGCGAATCTCAATCTCGTAAGTCACCAGCTTCGTCGTCTCCAGCACTTGCCCGCGGCACTTGAGCTGGCCCACGACGCCCGGCACCGGCTCCAGCGCCACGCCCGGCCGCGCCTCAACCACCCAGCCCAGCCGCAGCAGATGCACCCGCAAGGTGTGCAGGCAGCACTCATACATCAGCGTGCCCGGCATCACGCGGTCGTCCACGAAATGGCAGGTGATGAACCAGTCGTCGGGATGAATGTCCGCCTCGCCGCGAATCAGCCCGAGTCCGAAGCGCCCGCCACTCGGCTCCAGCCGCTCGATGCGATGCACCAGTCGCATATGCGTAGCTCGACATTCCGATGTCGAGTCCCCGCCGCGCCCCGCGTCTCGACATTGGAATGTCGAGCTACCCGGCAGCGTCACCGGCTTCGCAAGTTTCAGCCCGGCGAACTTCTCCCCAAAGCATTTGACCAAGTCGCCTTCGCGCAGCGCATCGAGTTGCTCCGCCGAATACGACTCCACTGCCATCGGCACGAAGTCTTCCCAGTCGGCGGGGCGCTTGCCGGGCTGCGGCTTGAGTTGCAGCGAAGTGCGGATGACGCCCTTGCCCGCCGCCAAATCCTCTTGCGAGAAAAAGCCCGCACAGCCCTCGCTCATCGTGAGTAGCGGCTGGCCGTTGACGGTGGACTCGAAGTTGAACTTGAAGAGCCACACGCCGCTTTGCTGGAAGAAGCGCTCGATGCGGATGTCGTAGCGAATCGTTTCGCCCGGTCCCGGCAGGCTGCGATGGAAACAAACCTTCGCGTCGAGCAGCCGATACATCGCCAGCCCGCGCGTCTCGAAATCTATGCCGAGGAAGCCGGAAAGAAACAGGTCCGCCTGTCCCGCCTCCACCGCGATGCACGTCGGGATGCGCCCGCAATCGAGATACCAAGCGCCCGCGTGAACATCGTGCTCGGTCACGACGCGCCCGTGCGACATCGAACGCGGCTCGCCCTCGATGGCCGTGATGCGGTCCACAAGTTGGAGCGGCGCGTCCGGCAGCCGCACGCGCGTGGGGAAGGAATCCGCCTCAGCAAACAACGGCCCGAGGGCGTTACCAATCTTCCCGATGGCAAACTCGAAGCACTGCTCGCGCGTGAGCGAGCGCGGCACCGCACCCGTGCCGGCGACTTGCAGTCGCCGTGTTTGGGCTTCATCGGAGCCGATGGGCGGCGACTGCAAGTCGCCGGCACGGGCGTTAGTGGGGTAGGCGTCCTCGCCTGCCTCGGGTCGTTCAACCGTCCCGGTTGAACGCGGGGCTGCAACCGGGACGGTTGCAAGACGAGCGGCAGCCGGGACGGCTACCCCCCTAGCCGCCCGCGCCACCAAATCCAACTGCGTCTGCACCGCTTCGGACAGCGTCTTGAACACGCCTTCCGAGAACGCCAAGTAAGCCTCGTGCGCCTGCAACGTCGTTGCCTGCGCCTGCGCCATCGCGGTGAGCAGCTCGGCTTCAAACAGGTCGGAGCCAAAGGGCGGCGGCTGGAAGCCGCCGGCACGGGCGCTAGTGGGGCAGGCGTCCTCGCTTGCCTCGGGTCGTTCAACCGTCCCGGTTGAACTCCGGACAGCAACCGGGACGGTTGCAGGACGAACGGCAGCCGGGACGGCTGCCCCACTAGGCAGCGGCGGCGGCACGATGGGCGCACCGGTGATGGGGATGGTGACCAGCTTGCCCGTTGGCTCCGGTAGCTCGACATTCCGATGTCGAGCTCCCGCGTTCGTCCCGGACTCGACATCGGAATGTCGAGCTACGCCGAGCAGCGGCTCCAAGTTCACCGGCAAACCCTCCGCCCACAACGCACCGGCCACACGCAGCACGTCCAGCAGCGGTTCCTTCGCCGACACGCAGAGCGAGCGCGCGAAGTGCGGCTGGCCTTCCAAAATCTGCCCAATCATCCGCGAGCACGACGCGCCCGGCCCCATCTCGATGAAGAACCGCCCGCCGTCGTCGTAAGCAGCCCGCACCGCGCGCGGGAAATCAATCGTGGCGCTGGCCTGCGCGACGATGGCATCCGCCGCCGTCTCACAGTCGGGCACGTAGCTGCGGCCCCAGCCGCCGCTGTAGAAGGTCACGCTCGGCGGGGCCGTCGTGGGGAAGCGATGCAGCTCGCGATACGGCTCCAACACCGGCTTGAGCAAGTCGCAGTGGACCGTGCTCACGCCTTCGAGCGCGAAGAAATGGCAGCCGAGTTTCGCCACGGCCGCACGCACTTGCTCCGCGTCGCCGCCGATGACGCACTCGCGCGGCGTGTTGACGATGAGGATGTAAGTGCGCGCCAGCCCAGCCATCGCGGCGCGGACTTCTTCGGCGGGCCGGTCCACAAGGCCCGCGAGCCACGCGACGCTTTGCTTGCCGCGCAGCTTCCACGCGCGACGCAGTGCGGCGGGTTCGCCGGTCAGGTCTTTGGTGAACAGCGTCGAGGCCGTGACGCGGGCGAGCATTTCGTCGCGCGCCGTCCAGGCACGCAGGGCGAAGAGGCTCGTGCTCTCGCCGAGGCTGTAGCCGAGCGCGGCGTCCGGTTTGAGGCCGAGCGAAACCGCGATGTCGCTGACGAACGCGCCGAGCGCGACTTGGCCGCAGATCGACGCGCGCTGGTCGGTGACGGGCGCGGTGGCGTTCCAGAACTGCGCGGCGAAGAGCTGGCTGGCGAGCCGTTCGTTCTCGCGGTCTTGCGCGCGGAGGACTTCGGAAAACAG
>Ga0255188_1000626_pt1 | contig 11407 bp, 9 predicted proteins | sample Miss_Cont_RepB_8_FD_188427 | JGI IMG/M metagenome (GOLD analysis project Ga0255188, IMG submission 188427) | Freshwater microbial communities from Mississippi River, Louisiana, United States - Miss_Cont_RepB_8h | ecosystem: Environmental > Aquatic > Freshwater > River | place: USA: Louisiana... | reverse complement strand
CGGGAGATTCTCTCGCGCGCCAACCCGAGTGGCCGGAGGGCTTGGGGCGTCTGTGGGACGAGCCGGTGCTGCCCGGATCGCTCGCGACCTACGTTTCGCTGGTGCGCGAGCACGACCGGTCCGGGGGCAACCTTGCGGCCGGCCCCCGTTTCTACCCCGGATCCCCTCTGATCGCGGCCGCGCTCGCCCGGCCGGTGGACCGGCTGGTGCTCTGTGAGCTTAATGTCGCTGAGTGCGACGCCTTGCGTGTGACAATGGCGGGTACGCGACGCAGCGAGGTTCGTTGTGCCGACGGCTACCTTGAGCTTGCCGCGGTGCTGCCGCCGTTGGAGCGCCGGGCCTTGGTTCTGATCGACCCGCCCTACGAGGCGCAGGATGAACTCGCCCGCGCGCTGGCCTCCTTGCGCGAGGGGCTGCGGCGGCTGGCCGGCGGCGTCTTTGCGCTCTGGTATCCGCTCACCGGCAGGGCGCGCGCGGAGGACCTGCTGGGCGCGCTCGCGGGGTTGGCGCCGACGCCGGTGCTATCGGTCGAGTTGACCATCGCCTCGGTTTCCGGCGGTCCACGCCTCAGTGGCTGCGGTCTGGCGGTGGTCAATCCGCCCTGGCAGTTCGACCAGGCGGCGCGTGAGATCGTCGGGTTCCTTTCCCGGCGATTGGCGCAGGGACCGGGCGGCGGCTCCCGCGTGGACTGGGTGGTGCCTGCCGCTTGAGTCTCTCGGTGGGATCAATCCGCCGGCAAGAGACGCGGCCCTTCTGGCGGCTTGGTGAGTCCGGCGCGGCCGGGCAGTGGAGGGTCGATCAGCGAGGGCGGACGGAAGCGGCCCGCGTTTGAACTCGAGATCGCGGGGCCCTGAATCGGAAGCCTCTTTGCGCCGGAAACGGGGCGGCTGCGGGCGGAGTGGTTACGGGATGAAATGAGTTTTAGGAAAAGGTTCTTCATGGGCTTTGGTGGCGAACGTCGTTATCCCGGGCTCTGACCCGCGGATCGCGAAAATGTGCCCTTGCCCAGCGCACGGCGCGCGCTCAACTTCCCGCGTCAGCGTTTCTACCCCTTGAAATTCTCCGCTGTTCACCGCCGTTGCCGGACGTACTGAAGTCCCGGCCTGCGCATCCACTTGTCAGTTCCCACAACTCAACCCAGCAAAAATCCCCGTATGACGAGTAATCCAGCAATCAGCAACCAAGGCACCGTCCCGAACGCCAGCAGGCTTCTTTGGGCGGGCTTCATGGCCATCCTGGCCGCCGGCGTGGGCTTCGCGCTCCGCGGCGGTATCTTCGGCGCTTGGGCGTCGGAGTACGGCTTCACTGCCACCCAACTCGGTGCCATCGGAGGCGCCGGCTTCACCGGGTTCTGCTTCGGCATCATCATCGGCGGCGTGATCGTCGACAAGCTGGGCTACGGCAAGCTGGTCGCCCTCGCCCTGCTGGGCCACGTGCTCTCCGCGGTGGTCACGTTCATGGCGACCAAGCAGAACGCGTATGACTTCCTCTATTGGGGCATGTTCATTTTCGCCTACGCGAACGGCACCCTGGAGGCGGTGGCCAACCCGCTCGTCGCCACGGTCTATCCGCAAAACCGCACGCACTATCTCAACATTCTGCACGCCTCGTGGCCGCTCGGCATGGTGGTTGGCGCCGTCGCCTCCTACCTGCTCGGCAACGTGATGGGCTTCGGTTGGAAGGGCCAGCTGGCGTTCTACCTCGTCCCGACCGCCGCCTACGCGATCATGTTCATGGGCCAGTCGTTCCCGAAGTCCGAGGCGGCCGCCAAGGGCGCCAGCTTCGCCGACATGTTCAAGGACGTGGGGCTGCTCGGTGCGGCCGTCGTCTGCTACCTGCTCGCGCTCTTCTTCGGGGGCGCGGCGATGGGCTTCACCGTCGGCGGCGTGCTCCTGATCGCGGTCGGCGTGCTCACCCGTTTCTCCTTCGGGTCGTTCCTGCTGTTCGTGCTCTTCATCACCCACGCGCTCGTCGGCGCGGTCGAGCTCGGCACCGACGGCTGGATCGAGGCCATCACCGGCAACCTCTTCACGCCGGAGCAGGGCAAGATCCTCTTCGTCTGGACCTCCGCCATCATGTTCGGGCTGCGCTTCTGCGCCAACTTCATCGAGACCAAGCTCGGTCTTTCGCCGGTCGGCCTGCTGCTGACCTCCGCGATCCTGGCGGTCGTCGGCCTGCAGATGGCCTCGGGGATGAACTCCTTCGTCATCGCGCTGGTCGCCCTCGGCCTCTACGCGGTCGGCAAGACGTTCTTCTGGCCCACGATGCTCGCGGTGGTTGGCGATCGCTACCCGCGCTCCGGCGCCGTCGCCATGTCCATCATGGGCGGCATCGGCATGCTCTCCGCCGGCCTGATCGGCGGCCCCGGCCTCGGTTACGCCAAAGACCGCTTCACCGCGGAGAACCTCAAGACCACCAACGCCGCGGTCTACGAGGCCAACAAGGCTTCCGCCCCCTCGAAGTTCCTCTTCCTGGAGCCGGTCACCGCGGTTGACGGCAGCAAGCTCGAGGCTGCCAAGAAGGCCGGCGACAAGGGGACGCCCGAGCAGAAGGCCATCGTGGCCGCCAATCAGAAGGGCGATCGCGCGACCCTCAAGGTCGACTCCTACATCCCGCTCACCATGGCCGCGATCTACCTGGCGATGCTGCTCTACTTCAAGAGCATCGGCGGATACCGCGCCGTGAAGCTCGAGGAGCAGACCTGATTCCGGGTCGCTCCGACAAAAAGGCCGCGTCCTCCGGGACGCGGCCTTTTTCTTGCCCGAATGTTGGTTCTTTCCTCAGGCCACCCTGGGCAGTGCCGCGCGCGTCCGCTTCGGTAGATTCACCGTAAGCACGCCGCGCGTGATTTCCGCCGCCATCGCGCCGAAGTTGAATCCGTGCCCGAGCCGCAGGCGCAGGAGATAATCCCGCTGAACCCCCTCAAGGTGCAGCGCGTCGAAGTTCACCCGCAACGGATGCGGCTTGCGGGCGGTCACGGTGAGGTCGGCGCCGCTTCCCTCGATGTCGACTCCGTGAGCCTCCACTCCGGGCAGGTAGACGGTTAACCGGAGGCCGTGCTCCGTCTCGCGGCATTCATAGACGGGTTCCCGGAATGCGGCGTTCCGGCCCGCCCGCGCGGGGGAGGAGGACGGGATGCTGGTGCTGAGCAGCGTGCTTTTCATGGGGAGGAGGGATGCGGAAACGTCTCCTCACGGGGTCTGGTGACCGCCGGGCTTCAGAGAGCTGAACGTTTCCGCGGAGGCGGAGGTTCAGTTCTGGTGGCCCGAGCCGGCTTTTTTGTTCCAGACGGAAACAACGGCCGGCCGCGGCGCACCCGGGCGCTGCCAGGCCTGCATGAAGCAGGCGCCGGAGCGGCGGACGTGGTGCTGTTGGCGGACGGTCATCGTGAAACGGGGTGCGAACGTGCACTCTGCAGGTGGCGTGCCAAGTAAAAACTCATCCACGGCACCAAGATTGCGCCGGCGGATCGGCCGCCCCACCGTCGCGGGATGACCTCCGCTTCCGACGCCCGGACCACCGTGTCCGAATTGAAGTCCAGCGTGCTCGCGTTCGTGCGCGCGCGCGACTGGGAGCAGTTTCACTCGCCGAAAAACCTCAGCATGGCGCTCGCGGCCGAGGCCGGCGAACTCATGGAGCACTTTCTCTGGTCCACGCCCGACCAGGCGGCGGCGCTGGCGCGGGACCCCGCCAAACGCGAGCGGATCGCGGAGGAACTCGCGGACGTCGTCATCTATGCCCTCGAGTTCGCCAACATGACGGGAATCGACGTGTCGTCCGCGATCGAAGCGAAGCTCGCCTCCAACGCCCGGCGCTATCCCGTCGAGAAGGCGCGGGGACGGTCCGACAAGTACACGGAGCTCTGAGCGCTCCGGCGCGCGCTGCCGTCGACGGTTGCGCGGCGTGTCCCGGAAACCGAGGTGGAGCGGTTCCGGTTCAGTTCTGCCCGAAGCAGCCGCATTGGGAGCCGCAGGGGCGCGGCGGCGGCTCCGCCTTCTGGGCGATAAATCCGAAGCCGCCCGCGATCACCCGGCGGACGGGTTCGCCCGTCTCGGGATGCCGGGTGAGGGGAGCGTCGTTCATCGACTGGCGCACCTCGAAGCGGCGCGGCTCCAAGCCGGGTTTCTGCGGAACCGTTTCGTAAACGTACGTGGTCATGGTTGAGCTGGTTCAAAGGTGGAAACCGCGCCAGGCCGCGCAAGTCCCGGGGCGTCTCGTTTCATTTCAGGCCTTCGGGCGGAAAGCTTTCATCACCGCCTCATGGGTCTCGAGGCGGGGTCCGCCGATGAGGTCGATGCAGTACGGGATCGCCGGGAAGACAGCCTCCAGGTTTTCGCGGATCGCCTTGGGGCGGCCGGGCAGATTGACGATCAGGGTGCGGCCGCGGACGCCCGCCGTCTGGCGCGAAAGAATCGCGGTGGGGACGTACTTGAGCGACGTCGCGCGCATCAGTTCGCCGAACCCCGGCAGCATTTTGTCGCAGACCGCCGCCGTGGCTTCCGGAGTTACATCCCGTGGCGCCGGTCCCGTGCCACCGGTGGTCACCACCAGACAGCAACCAGTTTCGTCCGCCAGGCGTCGCAGTTCCGCCTCGATCAGCGGTTGTTCGTCGGGGATGACGCGGTAGTCGACCTCGAACCCGGTCGCCAGCCACTCGCGCAGCAAGGCCACGCAGGCCTTGCCCGGAGTGTCCTCGTACACGCCCGCGCTGGCGCGGTCGGAAATGTTGAGGACGCCGATGCGGGGAGCGTTGGCCATAACGGGAGAGAAATCGGCGCGGCGCGCCGAGGCGAGACTCAGGTTGGGTCGGCCGCGAACCCGGCGGTCAGTTCGGCGGGACTCCGGCCGGCGGTGCGTAACGCGCGGAGTGACAGTGCATCGTGGCGTTTCGCGAGACGCGCGCCCTGGTCGTCGCGTAGCAACGCGGCGTGGAAATAGGCGGGCGGCGGGGCCCCGAGCGCGCGGAACAGGAGCAGCTGGCGGAACGTGCTGCGGACGAGGTCCTCCCCGCGCACGACCTCCGTGATGCCGAACTCGGCGTCGTCCACCGCGCACGCCAGTTGGTAGCTGGGGATGCCATCTCGCCGCCAGACCAGGAAGTCGCCGAAGTCGCGACCGGCGACGGCCGCCTGCCGCCCCAGCCGTCCGTCGGTGAAGGCGATCTCCTCGCCATCCGGCACGCGGAGGCGCCAATTGGCGGTGATGATCGCCCCGAGCGGGGGTGGAGGTGCCCCGGCGGGTGGCCGGAACGCCGGCGGATACAACGGCTCGTCATCCGCACCGCCCTCATGAGGGGCGCCGGCGGCATCGAGCACATCGCGCCGCGAACGTGTGCACGGGAAGATGAGCCCCGCCGCATGCAGGCGCTCCAGGGCCGCGCGGTAGGCGGGAAGGCGGGCGGACTGAGAGATCATCGGCTCGCGCCAGCGGAGGCCGAGCCAGGCCAGATCCTCGCGCAGCGCGTCCACGAACTCCGGGCGGCAGCGGTCGCCGTCGAGGTCGTCGTTGCGCAGCAGCAGCTCGCCGCCGGACGATGCGGCCCGTTGCGCGGCGATCCAGAACGTGCGCGCGTGCCCGAGGTGAAGCAGACCGGTGGGCGAGGGCGCGAGGCGTCCCCGGTAGGATGGGCGAAAGGCGTGCACGACGAGGAGCTGCGGGCGAAAAATGCGCTTGCCGTCCGGAAGTCGAGTCGCGACGTTCCGCGCCCCGCGCTGGTAGGATACTCAAGTGGCCAACGAGGGCAGACTGTAAATCTGCTGGCTTACGCCTTCCCTGGTTCGAATCCAGGTCCTACCACCAATTTTTGACACGGCGCGGAGCGGTTGGCGGGACGGTAGAACCGGAAGGGGCAAAGTCTTCGACATTTGTCCCGGGGTCGCTTCCTTTCGCGGGTTCCCGCATGAAGTCCTTCTACATCACCACCGCCATCGACTACGCGAACGGGTCGCCGCACCTCGGGCACGCGTATGAAAAGGTGCTTACCGACGTGATCGCCCGCTTTCGCCGGCAGATGGGGGACCAGGTCCGCTTCCTGACGGGCACCGACGAGCACGGGCAGAAGGTGCAGGCGAGTGCCCGCCAGCGCGGCATCGCCCCGCAGGCGTTCTGCGACACGATTTCGGCCGAGTTCCGCGCGATGCTGCCGCGGCTGCAGATCACCAACGACGACTTCATCCGCACCACCGAGGAGCGGCACAAGAAGGTCGTGCGCCGGCTTTTGCAGCAACTCTTCGACCAGGGTGACATCTACCGGGCCGAGTACCGCGGGTTCTACTCCGCCCGCCAGGAGCAGTTCCTGCAGGATAAGGACCGTAACCCGGACGGCTCCTGGCCGGAGATCTTCGGCGAGGTCACGGAAATCACCGAATCGAATTACTTTTTCCGCCTGAAGAAATACCAGCCGTGGTTAGTCGGCTTTCTCGAGGCCAACCCCGACTTCGTGTTCCCGCGCTTCCGGCAGAGCCAGGTGCAGGAATTCCTCAAGGAGGACCTCAACGACCTCTGTATTTCCCGTCCCAAGGAGCGGCTCGAGTGGGGCATCCCGCTGCCGTTCGACGAGGGGTACGTGACCTACGTCTGGTTCGACGCGCTGGTGAACTACTACTCCGCCGTCGCCGATCTGCCCGGCGTGTGGCCCGCCGACTACCATGTGATCGGCAAGGACATCCTCGTGCCGCCGCACGCGGTGTACTGGATGATCATGTTGCAGGCGGCCGGCCTGCCGCTGCCGCGCCACATCCTCGCCCACGGCTGGTGGCTGCAGCGCGGCGCCAAGATGTCCAAGAGCACCGGCAACGCGCTCAACCCGCTGGACCTCGTCGACCAGTTCGGATCCGACGCTTTCCGCTACTTCCTGATGCGGGAGATGAACGTCGGGCAGGACAGCGACTTCACCCCCGAGCAATTCCTCGTGCGCTACAACAGCGAGCTCGCGAACAACCTCGGCAACCTCGTCAACCGCACGCTGAACATGACCAACCGGTTCGCGGGCGCCGCGGTGCCGGCGTGCGGTTCGCCGCAGGACGCGGAGCGCGAGTTGCAGGCCCTGTGGGCGCGGACGGGACCCGAGTGCGTGGGGCTCTGCGAGGGTTTCCAGTTTCACACCGCGCTCGAGCGCACCATGGCGTTCGTCACGGCGACCAACGCGTATGTGGAGCGCCGGGCGCCCTGGAAACTGGGCAAGTCGACCACCGCCGAGGACCAGGAGCTCCTTCGCACGTCGCTCGCCACCATGGCGGAGGCGCTGCGTCTGGCGGTCGCCATGCTTCAGCACGTCATGCCCGCGGCGGCCGCGCGCATCAACGGCGTGCTGGGTTACACGCCCGGGCCGGTGTGGCGCGACGAGCTCGTCTGGGGCGACCGCCTCACGGGTAATCGCGTGGCGGAGGCGCTGGTGCTCTTCCCGCGTCCCGCGCCGCCCGCCCCGGCGACGGCGAACTGAAGCCCGAGGCGGAGCGGCACGCCATGGAGATCCTGCCCCTGCATCCCGCGGAAAACGCGGCTTCGCCGGATGCGTTGCGGGGATTTCTCGCCACGTGCCGCGACGCGGCGGAGCGTGATCGGCACGACAAATTGGTCAGCATCTCGCTGGCCCTGCCGGCGCCGGATCCACTCGCGGTCCTCGAGCTCATTTTCGATCCGGCTCAGCCGCATTTCTACGCGGAGAGGCCCTCCATCGGCACCGCGCTCGCCGGCGCCGAGGTCGCGGTGCGGCGGGAAGCCGCGGGTCCCGGTCGCTTCCGGGATCTCCGCGACTGGGCGGAGGAGATGCTGGCGCACACCATCGCCGTGGGGGACGTCAATGCTCCCCTCGGGGGACCGCATTTTTTCACGGCCTTCGCGTTTCGAGAGGAGGGCGAGGCGGGCCAACCCTTTCCGGCGGCTTCGGCTTTTGTGCCGCGCTGGCAGGTGGCGCTCGCCGGGGGCACGGGCACGGCGGTGGCGAATCTCGTGGTCGGGTCCGATTCGGATCTCGACGCGCTCGCGCTGCGCGTCTGGCGCGCTCACCGGCGGCTGCGGGAAGTGGGCGAGGGGGCGGCCGGTGATGCCGCGCGCCCCGCCGCCGCGCGCCCCGCGTGCTTTTCCCTGCACGAGGCGGGCGATTACCGCGCGGCGGTGGCCCGCGCGTTGGAGCGGATCAGCCGGGGCGAGATCAGCAAGGTGGTCCTCGCGCGCGCCATCGACCTGCTGGCGGACCAGCCGCTCCATCCGCTCGTCGCGCTCAACGGACTGCGGCAGCGGTTTCCGGATTGTTATTCGTTCTCGTTCAGCGACGGCCGCGGACCGAGCTTCATCGGAGCGAGCCCGGAGCGGTTGCTGCGGGTGAGCCGCGGGGTTTTCGAGACTGAGGCGCTGGCGGGTTCGGCGCCTCGTGGCGGGAGCGCCAGCGAGGATGCCGCCCTCGCGGCCGGTCTGACCCGCAGCGAGAAGGACCGTCGGGAGCATGAGCAGGTTCTGGCCGACATCCGCACGCGGTTGGCGCCGCTGGCCTCGGAACTGGAGGCCTCGGGTGCGCCCCAGGTCCGGCGGCTGGCGAACGTCCAGCACCTGCTGACCCCGGTCCGGGGACTTCTGCGCGATGGCGCGCACCCGCTCGACGTTCTGGCGGAGCTGCATCCCACGCCCGCGGTCGGCGGCGCCCCGCGTGCGGCGGCGCTGGCGGCGATCGGGGAACTGGAAGGGTTCCCGCGCGGCCTTTACGCCGGCGCGCTCGGCTGGCTGAACGCGCGGCGAGGAGGGGAGTTCTTTGTCGGCCTGCGCAGCGCGCTGGTCGACGGACGTTCCGCCCGGCTCTACGCGGGCGCGGGCATTGTCGCGGGTTCCACGCCCGAAAAGGAATTTGCGGAAACCGAACTCAAGTTTAGGGCCATGCTCGGCGCGATCGGCGCGCCTACGTCGTCATGAATCCCTTCGTCCCTGATGCGCGCAATGTGAACTCCCTCTGGGCGGGGGTGCTGGTGGAGACGCTCGTCCGCTGCGGCGTGGGGAGAATGGTGATCTCCCCCGGTTCCCGCTCGACGCCGGTGGCGATGGCCGCGGCGGCGCATCGCGGGCTCGAGGCGATCGCGGTGGTGGACGAACGATCGGCGGGTTTTTTCGCTCTGGGGCTCGCGAAGCAGTCCGGGAGGCCGGTGGCGTTGCTCTGCACCAGCGGTTCGGCCCCGGCGCATTATTTCCCGGCGGTGATCGAGGCGCGCGAGGCCGGCGTACCGCTGGTCGTGCTTTCGGCCGATCGCCCGCCCGAGCTGCGGGACTGCGCATCGGGACAGACCATCAACCAGACGCGGCTCTTCGGCGACCACGCCGTCTTTTTCCACGAGCTCGCCGTGCCGGAAGCGTCCGAGGCGCGACTGCGTTACCTCCGGCAAACGGTGGCGCAGGCCGTGGAGCGGTCGCTCCGTCCCGTCACCGGACCGGTGCACCTGAACCTTCCGTTCCGGGATCCGTTGCCGCCGCTGCCGGATGACGGGTCGACGGCCGGCGTGGCCGCGAAGATCGATTGGGATTCGTTCTTCTCCCATCTGGTCCCGGCCGAGCCGGCGCTGCAGATCGTGCCGGTGCCGCCGCTGCAGCCGGACGTGCACGGCGCGATCGTGGTGGGGCCGGTGCAGCCCGCGGATCCGGAGCGATTCTGCGCGGAGGTGGGGGAGATCGCGCGCCGGCTGGGCTGGCCCGTGCTGGCCGACGCCGCCTCGCCGGTGAGGTTTCGCTCCGGGCTGATCCCGGGGATGGTCTCGACTTACGATGTGGTGCTTCGCAACCCCGCCGCCGCGGAACGCCTGCGCCCCGAGGCGGTGCTCTGTGTCGGCGACTGGCCGGCCAGCAAAGTGTTGCGCGGCTGGGTGGAGCAAAGCGGGGCGCGCTTGTGGATGGCGGGGGGGACCGGCGAAAACCGAGACGGCCTGCACGGCCGTACACGCTGGATCGGGAGCTCGCTCGCGGTCATCGCCCAGGCCCTGCCGATGGCCGCGGAGCCGAACGGTTATCAGCGGATGTGGGCGCGCCTCGAGGAGCGGGCTCGTTCGGCGCTGGACGCGCGTTTGGAGGCGGAGACGACGCTTTTCGAACCCAAGGCCGCGTGGTTGCTGGCGCGTAGGTTGCCCGCGGGTTCGACGCTGGCGGTGGCGAGCTCGATGCCGGTGCGCGATCTCGAGTACGTGGCCTCGCCCGGGGACACCGGGTTGGTTCCCCGCTGCAACCGCGGCGCGAACGGCATTGATGGCACCCTTTCGAGCGCCTGCGGGCTCGCCCATGGCGCGGAAGCACCGGTGACTTTGCTCACCGGCGACCTCGCCTTCCTGCATGACTCGAACGGGCTGCTCCTGCGCTCCAAGCTGCGCGGTTCCCTTACGGTGGTGCTAGTGAACAACCGGGGCGGCGGCATTTTCGGGCATCTGCCCGTGGCGGCGTTCGAGCCGCCGTTCGAGGAATTCTTCGCCACCCCGCAGGACGTGGACTTCGCCGCGCTCTGCGCCGCCCACGCGGTGCAGCACACCGTGGTGCGCGACTGGGCGCACTTCGAGGAACTCATCCGCCTCCCCGCGCTGCCGGGAATCCGCGTTCTGGAACTACGCACGGACCGGAAGCTCGACGCTGCACGGCGGAAGCAGTGGTTCGCCGAGATCGCCGCGGCTCTCTAGGCAGGGCTGCCCGGCGTGGTCGGACGGAGCAGCTTTAAGCGGAGGGCCGCGGATTATTTGCCCTTGGACTTCTGCTTCGTGGCCGCCTGCTGTCGGCGGACATTGGCGTCGGCTTCCGCGGGCGACATGATTTCCGGAAAGCGGCCCTGGTCGTCGGTGCGCTCAATCCAGCTTTCCAATTCACCGCGCAGGCGGCGCAGCGTCGCGGCATGAACCGGATCTGATGATTCCGCGAGGTTGTGGATCTGATGCGGGTCGGTCTCGAGATCGAACAGCTGTTCCGCCGGTTGACGGGGGGCGCAGAGAGCGGCCTGCGCCTCATTGAGCCGACCTTCCGCGTGGAGGCGGGGAACAAGGGTCCAGGCGGGATACTGGCGGGCCTTGTAGGCGTTAGGCGCGAGGAGGGGGATCTCCGGGGTGAAGGTGCGGATATAACGGTAGCGGGTATCACGCACGGTCCGGATGCGCATGGCGGTTTCGTCGCAGCGGTCGCGAGCGCCGAACACCTGCGACTTGGGCGGGCCCGCCTTTTCGCCGAGGAAGGCTGCTCCCTGCATTTTCGCCGGCACCGCGGCGCCGGCGAGGCTCAGTAGCGTCGGCGCGACGTCGATCGCCTCCAGCAGGCGGGACTCCACGCTCCCGGCGCGATACCCCGCCGGTGCCGGCCGGCCCCGGGGCCAGCGCACAATGAAGGGCACACGGAGGCCCTCCTCGTAACAAAACTGTTTCCCGCGGATGTGCGCTTCGCCGTTGTCGCCCATGAAGAG
>Ga0255188_1000623_pt1 | contig 11476 bp, 9 predicted proteins | sample Miss_Cont_RepB_8_FD_188427 | JGI IMG/M metagenome (GOLD analysis project Ga0255188, IMG submission 188427) | Freshwater microbial communities from Mississippi River, Louisiana, United States - Miss_Cont_RepB_8h | ecosystem: Environmental > Aquatic > Freshwater > River | place: USA: Louisiana... | reverse complement strand
CCCTCGCAGTGCTTTCCGAGCGGTTTGCGACCACCAGGAACTCAGGCATCCGAGCACGAATCCTTGAGATTTCAGCCTCAGCTCTTCGCGAGACGGCAGCAGATTTCGTTCGACACGCTTGGAGCCACTTCCCAGAGACTGTTCCGCTATCATCCCTCTCCAAAGCTTCTGCTTCTTGTTTGCCGTTTCGCGAGGGCTTTGACCGTGTTGTCGCCGCACTTGAAGCACTTCCAGACAAGAGCAAGCGCGAGGCCATGTTTTGTCTAGGCTCCTTTCACTCACCGGAGGCACTCGATTGGATTGAGCGGCACATCTTTCCGCCCATCACCGACGCATGGGGTAGCTTGGCTGCTGATTCCGAGCTTGATTGGCCGCGCGCAGAGCGCTGGTTGTCTAGTGGCCGTCCGCTTAGTCATGTCGCCCTCGCTGCGCTTGAGGCAATTATCCGCCAACGACCCAAAGGTGCCTACTTACCGCGCTTGCACCAAACTCCAAGCCAGCAGGCGCTACGAAATGCCCTGTCGGCCTATGCTGCTCTTGACCCGGTTCCACGAGTCTTGAATGGCACGCAGCACATTCTCGCTAATGTCTCAGTTTTGACCCATGACACCTGACTTAATGCAATCCTCCGCTACCTCTCCCCCTCCCGCAGGCGCGCAGTCCGCGCAGCAATTCGTCGCCGGCGTCCGCGAGCGCGTGGGCAAAATCGTCGTCGGTCAGGATGTCGTCGTTGAGCGCGTGATGATTGCGCTGCTCACGGGCGGCCACCTGCTGTTGCAAGGCTTGCCCGGACTCGCGAAGACGCTCCTGGTCAACGCCGTGGCCAAGGCCATCCACCTCGATTTCAAACGCGTGCAGTTCACCGTGGACATGCTGCCGTCCGACATCATCGGCTCGGAAATCATCGACCAGAAAAGCGGTGAGTTCCGCATCCATCGCGGCCCCGTCTTCACCAACCTGTTGCTTGCCGACGAAATCAATCGCGCCGCGCCCAAGGTTCAAGGCGCGATGCTCGAAGCGATGCAGGAACGCAAAGTCACCATCGGCGGACAGAACCTGAAACTGCCCACGCCCTTCCTGGTCATCGCCACGCAGAACCCCGTCGAGCAATCCGGCACGTTTGAGCTGCCCGAGGCGCAGCTCGACCGCTTCATGCTCCTGCACCGGCTCGGCTATCCGGCGCGCGAGGACGAGCAGATGATTCTCCAGCGCCAGCTCGGCATGGGCTTGCGCCGCGAGGACGGCGGCGCGGTGCCGCGCTCGGCTTTCGACATGATTGAGGACAACCCCGGCGCGTCCGTGGAAGACCTCGTCACCGCGATGGAAGCGGTCCAAGCCGTCCACGTCAGCGAGGTCATCGTGAAGCACTGCGTGGAGCTGGTCCGCCGCACGCGCGAGTCCAAGCTGCTCGACTTCGGTTGCAGTCCGCGCGCCGGTCTCGCGCTGGTCAACGCCTCGCGCGCCCGCGCCGTCATCCACGGCCGCGACTTCGTGACGCCGGAGGATTTGTTCGACCTCGCCGAGGACGTGGTGCTGCACCGCATCCGCGTCAGCTACGAGGCGTCCGCCGCCGGCCACACGGGCAAGCAGGTGCTGGAAGGCATTCTCGGCAGCCTCGGCTGAACTCCGCTCATGCAGCGCAAAGTCCAACTCAATCCCGAGCCGGTGGACGCCCGGCAATTCGAGGTCGCCGTGAAGCACCTCGCGAACAGCCTCAACTTCGGCCAGGAGGAATCGGTCTTCCACGGCAGCGGGCTGGAGTTCGCGCAGTCGCGGCTCTACGTGGCGGGCGACCCGGTGAAGGCGATTGATTGGAAGGTCTCGGCGCGCGTCGGCAAGCTCTTCATCAAGGAGTATCAGGAGCCGAAGCAGATGCCGCTCTACCTGCTGCTCGACACCTCGGCGTCCATGTGCGTCACGTCGCAGCCGATGAGCAAATACGCGTGGGCCGTGCAAATCGCCACGGGCATCGCGCTCGCGGCGCAGGGGAACGTCACGCCCGTCGGCCTGCTCGGCTGCGGCGCGCGCGAACTGCACGTGCGCCCGACGCTCTCGCGCAACGTCGTCATGGAATGGTCGCACCAGCTCCGGCATCACGACTTCCTCGAAGACACCTCGCTCGCCGCTCGCGCGCGTGAGGTCGCGCCGTCCTTGAAGCGGCGGACGATGGTCATCGTGTTGAGCGACCTGCACGACCCCGAGGCGTTTCCCGCGCTGCAAGTCCTCGCGCAGGAGCACGACGTCATCGTGCTGCACCTGCAAGACCCGGCGGAGACTGGCGTGCGCGGCGCGGGGTTGTTTCGCGGCGTCGAGGCGGAATCGGGCCGCGCGTTCGTCGGGCATGGACGGCGTGCGTGGGTGGACGCGGAGGGCTGGAAGAGCGAGTTGACCCGCTTCGGCATTGATTATCTGCACCTGCCGACGGACGAGCCGATGCTCGGCAAGCTGCGCCATTTCCTCGGGCGACGCGGCTTCGGGAGCAAGGTGAGGTGATGCGATGAACCAGGTATTCTTCCCATCGAAGTTTGGCGCTTCCTTCCCACCGGGAGCATTTCAACACGAGGGCACAGCGGCTGGTTCCGGGTGGAACGGGCCACCGGCCCGTTCTCGGCGGCAACTTGCCGCCGAGCTTCGGCACAGCCAACGCTCGAATGGATTGGGGCGCTCTCGGCGCAGCACGAGCGGCGGGCGAGTCGCCCGCCGCAACGGGCCGGTGGCCCGTTCCACCCAGCCTCCGGCTTCATCACTCCGGCTGCGAATCACTTGATGACCTCCACCGTTCCTCACCGTTGCACCCGCCCCGCGCTCCTCGCGCTCTGCACCGTCGTGTTCCTCGCCGTCTGTTTCTGGCCGCGCGACGGGCGGGATTCCCTCAACGTCCCGCTCGGCGTGGAGCAGGCGGCCATCGTGACCTACAGCGGGCCGCCCGTCGCGGTGATGCCTTACAAATGGGGCGTGGCGGTGAACGTGCGCATCGCGCGCGTCACCGAGCAGCCCGGCACGCGCATCTACGACGTGCGCTATCTCGTGAACCGCGCGGGGACGTTCGACCTGAAGGACTACCTCACGGCGGAGGACGGCGGCCGCCTCGATGGCCTGCCGTCGTTCAAGTTCCACGGCGACCCAAAGCTCTCGAAGCACCTCGATGCGCGGATTCAGGAGACGGAGGAAATGGCCGTGCGCGTCGGCGGCTACTACTACCTCACGCTGGGCGTGCTGGGCGTGCTGTGGATTGTGTGGCTGCTGCTGCTCATCTTCTACGGTCGCGCCAAGCCCGCGCCGCCCGCCCTCGCGCCGCCCGAACCGACGCTCGCCGAACGGCTGCGCCCGCTGCTCGCCCAACTCGAAGCCGGCACGCTCGACGCTGCCGCGAAGGCCCAACTCGAAATGCTCCTCCTCCGCCGCTGGCGCGAGGAACTCGCCATGGCCGACGCGCCGATGCACCGCGCGCTCGCCGCCATCGCCGGCAGCGAGCAAACCGGCAAGCCACTCCGCCAGTTGCAGCACTGGCTGCATCACCCTGCCTCGCCGGTGCGGCGGGAGGAGATTGCGGCGGTCATCGCGCCTTACACAGTTGAGGCGGAGAAAGTGGAGGCGAAGCCATGAGACTTGGGGCCTCGCTGCACTTCGGAGAACGCCAACGGCGTTCCGACCTCCAGCCCAGGGTTGCGCCGCAGGCGCTACCCTGGGTGAGCGCGAGCGAGCGCACGCAACCCCAACGGGGTTGCGGCGGAACGGCGCGACACCCGGGACGCAACCCTTTCAGGGTTGAGGGCCATGTGTGTCAGCGACCCAGGGTAGTCGCTGCGCTCCAACCCTGGGCTGGAGGGCGGAACGCCGTTGGCGTTTTCGTTGGCGAACGCGCCGGGCTGAAACCGGAATCCAGCTCCGCATTCAACACCCGCGCACCGCTGACTAATTACTAGCCACTTTCGGCCCCATGACCTTCCTCCACCCCCAATGGCTCGCGCTCCTCGCGCTCCCGGTGTGCCTCGCTTTTTGGGAGTGGACCCGGCGCGGTCAGCCCATCGCGCTGCCTTTTGACCACGGTCGCCAGCGACGCGGGCTGGTGTTGCACTTCCTCGTGCTGTGCGCCAACTGCCTGCCCGCCGGCTTGCTCACGCTGGCGATTCTCTTCCTCGCGCACCCCATCACCTTCACACCCCCGGAAGTGGAGCGGAAGCTGACCAACATCCAAATCCTCCTCGACACCTCCGGCAGCATGGCCGAACCGCACGGCTCGCAGGCCAACGGCCGGCACCGGCGCTTCGACTCGGCGATGGACGCCATCGAGAAGTTCATCACCTACCGCAAGGGCGACGCCTACGGCCTCACCATCTTCTCGCGGCATTTCATCCACTGGGTGCCGCTGACGCTCGACACGCAATCCATCATGCTCGCGCGCCCGTTCATCCAGCCGGACAACCCGCGTCTCGACCCGCCCACGATGGTCCGCAAAGGTCTGCCCGACGCGCTCTGGGGCATCACTTACATCGGCAAGGCCCTCTACGGCGCGGCCGACATCCTCTCGCAGCGGCCCAGCGGCGACCGCATGGTGATCCTGCTCACCGACGGCGAGAGCAGCGACATCAAGGCCCCGAAGGACCTGGCCGTCATCTCGGCGTTACGGGCACAGAACGTCACCGTCTTCGCCATCATGCTCTCGGAGGAGCAGATCGAACCCGCGCTGGTCGGCATTGCGCGCGCGACCGGTGGCGATGTCTTCAACGCCGCCACGCCCGAGGCGCTGCACACCGTTTTCCGGAGCATTGATGCGATGAAAAAAGTCGTCGTGCTGGAGAAGCAGCCGCAAGTGGCAGATTACTACGACCCGTTTTTCCTCCCGGCGGCTGTGCTCTTGGTCCTCAGTGTGCTGACGCTCTTTGGCCTGCGCTTCACCCCGTGGTGAGCGGCGCCTGGTTTTCGCGGCCACCCCGCGCAGCCATCACCGGAAGCTCTCCTTCAACTGCTGGCGGCTGGCGGGGCGCTCTCGCCGACTCCCGCAGTCACGGCCACCTGCGAGGTCTCCGACTTGATGTAGTGCAGCACCACGGGCGCAAGGATCATGCCCGGCACCCCCATGAGGCGCTCGCCCACCACCAGCGCGAGCAGGGTCATCCACATGGGGTTCTGGATGCGTTTGCCGATGATCCTGCTGTTCAGGAAATACTCGAACTTGTGGATGACCACGAGGAAGACCAGCGCGCCAAACGCGTGCTGGAGGTCCACCGTCAACCCCACGCTGACGATGATCGTGTTGCTCAAGATGTTGCCCAGGATCGGGAGCAAACCGCACAAGAACGTCACTCCCACCAGCAACCCGGGGTAAGGGTATCCCGAACTGAAGAGGAAGATTCCGGTGAACACCGTGTTGATCGCCGAAATGACGATTTGCGCCCCCATCACCATGTGGAAGCTCTTGTAAAACAGCTCAAAGCGCCGGCCCACTTCGTCAGCGGTCAGCAGGTAGAGGTTGTTCTTCAGCGTGTGCTTCTCGCGGTCGATGACGATGGTTGCGTTCTCAAACAGGCTGATGGCCACGACGATGCCGATGACCACAAAGGCCGCCTGCCGCAGCAGGCTGGTGCCAGCGCTGCCCAGCAAACCGAAGCGCTCCAGCACTTCATCCCGGATCAACTGCATCAGGCTCTGCACGTCCTTGAAAGGCAGGTCCACTTCATGCATCCGGGCGTATTCCACGACCTTGGGCACCAGGCGGTCCGCCAGCTTGGGCGCGGCAGACACCGTTTCCAGGGCGAAGAACGTGGCCGCCAGCCCGATGGCACCGACGGTGACCAGAAACAGCGCGATGGCGAAGGATTTGCTCCGCCCTTTGAAGTTGAACACATTGAGCGCGAAGAGTGCGAACAACACCGTCAACAACGGCGTGGCCAAACCCATGAACGCCACGGCCAGCAGCATGGCCACCATCACGCCATAAGAGATCTGTGCAGGTCGGTTCATTTGATTCCCGGCACGCTACCGGGGGGCAAGCGTAGTTACACGCCCAATCTGGCCAACCGTTCCGCTCAATACCCCGCCGCGGCGGTTTGGGTGGCGGGTTGAATGAGTTCGATTTCGTAGCCTTCCGGCGCATCGACGAAGGCGAATCCGCCCCCGTTCTCCTTCATCGTGGGCCCGTCAGAATACTTCAAACCGAGGCTGGCCAGGTGCTGGCCAAATTCCTCCAGGCTGGCCACCGAGAAGGCCAGGTGCGTCAGGTCCGCCTGCACTTGCACCGGGCCGCTCGATGGGAAGTAGCAAATCTCCACCGTCTCCTCGCTTTCCGGAGCCTTCAGGAACACCAGTTCCGAGCCCCGCGGAGACTTGTGCCGCCGCACCTCTTCGAGACCGAGGACGTCCCGATAAAACTTCACCGTGCGTTCGATGTCGTTCACGCGATACCGGGTGTGGAGAAGCTTTTTGACTTTCATGGCCGCGAGCGTGGCAGGGTCGGGGCTAGTTTTTCAAGGATGGTGAAGGGTGGCGCACCTTGCTCCGCCCACCCCCTCCCGGCCGAGAGTTAGAAAAACCGTGCAGCCCGACCGGTCCGCTGCTAACCATCGGACACCACTTCCTATGCGCATTCTCATCGCCACCGTCACCGCCGGGGCCGGACACTTGCAGGCCGCCGCCGCCCTCGAAGAGGCTTGGCGCGCTGCCCGCCCCACCGACACCGTCGAGCGCGTGGACGTGCTGGACTTCGTCTCGAAGCTCTCGCGCAAGCTCTACTCCGAAGGCTACGTGCAGGTCATTGACCACGCGCCGGAGCTTTACGCGCACCTCTTCAAGAAGATCGACAGCCCTGCGCTCATGCGCAAGCTCACGCGCGTCCGCCGCACCTTCGCCAGCCGCGCGAACGCGAAGTTCATCAAACACGTAAAAGCATTCCGCCCCGACGTGATGCTTTGCACGCACTTCCTTCCACTGGAAATCACCGGCGCGATGCTGGCGAAAGATCCGGCGTTCCGCCCCTTCACCGCGTGCGTCGTGACAGACTTCGAGGCGCACGCACTGTGGATGGAACCGTCCGTGAACCTCTATTGCGTCGCCGCTGAGGAGACCAAAGCCCGGCTCGTCGCGCGCGGAGTGAAGGCGGAGGAAGTCGTCGTCACGGGCATCCCCATCGCCGCGCGGTTCTCGCAGCCGGTGGCGGCCGCCGCCGTGCGCAAGGCCTGCGGGCTCCGCGATGACCTGCCCACGCTGCTCGTCTTGAGCGGCGGCTTCGGCATGGGACCGGTCGCAGAAATCCTCGGCGAGCTGGACAAGATTCCGACGCCGTTCCAAACGCTCGTGGTCGCGGGTCGCAACGAAGCGTTGCGCCGCGAACTCGCCGCGCAGGACCGCAAGCATCCCACGCATGTCCTGGGCTTCGTCCGCAACATGCACGAACTGATGACCATCTCGGACCTGCTCATCACCAAGCCCGGCGGCCTCACCACGTCCGAGGCGCTCGCGCTGGGCCGGCCGCTCTTCATCTTGAATCCGATTCCCGGTCAGGAGGCGGCCAACAGCGACTTCCTCCTCCAGCACGGCGCGGCGGAGAAGGCCAACCGCGTGGAAGACCTGCCCTTCCGCCTCGGCCAGTTGCTCGGCTCAAAGAAACTGGCCGCGATGGCGCGCGCTGCGAAAGAACTCGGCAAACCCAACGCGGCAGCGGCCATCTGCCAGGAAATTCAGAACCGCTGGGAGGCATGCAATGAACTCCACCGTGACCAAACGCATCCGCACGGTGCCAAATCCGATGCGCCAGCCAAGTAGGACAGCGCGTCCCGCCTGTCCTTCTGACTCTCAGATTCCGCTCGAGCGGGGAGTTTCAAATGGAGGTCAGGCAAGATGCGCTGACCTACTGGGCAAAGCGCTCTTGTGCCTTCTGTGCCTCTTTGTGGCCACTCTGGCTTCCCTCGCGGCGGACCTGCGGCCGGACGAGCGCGTGCTGTTCTACCCGACGATTGGGTGGCGCGACGCGGCATCGGGCGAATGGCGTGTGCCGGTTCACGCACACGTCTTCGAGCCGGAGCGGCGAGCGCTCACCACCGCAGCGTTGCGAACGGCGCTCGGGCTGGTGGCGGAACCGAAGAATGCGGCGGAGCGCGCGGTCTTCGAGTCGCGCGCGCGTGGGTTCCTCGTGGACAACGAGCGTGGCAAACGCATCCACGTGCGGGTCGGCGCACAGATTTTTCCCATCGGCGAATCGGCGGCGGACGGTCATGTGCGCGGAGAGTTGCGGCTGCCGGTTGCCGAAGCGAAGCGTGTCACCTTCACCGCCGTCACGCGCGCGGGCGACCCACGGGAGTTTCTCGGCAGCGCCCATCTGCTGGCCGACACGGGCCTCTCGGTCATCTCCGACGTGGACGACACCATCAAGGTCAGCCATGTGCGCGACCGGCAGGCGCTGCTGCGAAAGACTTTCTACGAGCCGTTCCAAGCCGTGGACGGAATGTCCGCCGTGTATCGCGCGTGGGCGGCGGACGGCGCAAGCTTCCACTACGTCAGCGCCAGCCCGTGGCAGCTCTACGAGCCACTCGCGGAGTTCGCGGCGACGAATGGCTTCCCCGCCGGCTCGTGGCACATGAAGCAGTTCCGCGTGAAGGACAGCTCCTTCCTCGCGCTCTTCGACTCGCCGGAGAACTACAAACCCGCCGTCATCGAGCCGCTGCTGCGGCAGTTTCCCCAGCGCCGTTTCATCCTCGTCGGCGACTCCGGCGAGCGCGACCCGGAGATTTACGGCACGTTGGCGAGGCAGTTCCCCACGCAGGTGCAACGCGTGTTCATCCGGGACGTGACCGGCGAGGATGCAAAGGCGGCGCGCTACGAAGCGGCCTTCAAGGCCGTGCCGCCGGAGAAATGGCGGGTGTTCCGCGAGCCGGCGGAGATGCGGGACGTGGTGCGGTGACGCCGTGCCGGCGATTTGCAATCGCCGTGTTCCGGGTGGGCCGCTCGGAGGCGCTTCGGACTGCTGCTTCCCACGGACGGCGGCTGCAAACCGCCGGCACGATTACAGCCTCGGTGCGCCGGGCTTGATGGGCTTGGCCGCGTGGTCCGCGCCTTTCACCTTGAGCTGGCGGCGAAAGACCTTGTCGCCGGCGGTCACGTAGAGCACGTCGCCGTTCGGACCGCCGAAGGTGAGGTTGCTGCTCTTGCCGTTGGGCGTGGGAATGATGCAGTTCACGCGGCCGGCTTGGTCGCAAACTTGCAGGCCGAGGCGGGTGGCGACCCACAGGCGCCCGTCGCGGTCGGTGCGGAGGCCATCCGCCCCGCTGTCGTCGGCGGTGTCGGGCATGTGGAGGTGGAAGTAACGCTGCTTGTGCTGGAGCGTGCCGTCCGCCTTGATTTGATAGCTGTAAACCCAGTGCGAGCGGCTGTCCGCGACGTAGAGCAGCGTCTGGTCCGGCGAGAGCGTGACGCCGTTCGAGAACTTGAGGCCGGTGTCCACGACTTGCTTGGAGCCGTCGGGCCGGATGAGCCAGACCTTGCTGGTGTTCGTATTCGCGCCGGTCCAGTTCGGCTCGGTCACGTAGAGGTTGCCGTTGTGCGCGACGACGAGGTCGTTGCCCTTGAAGCCGTCGGCGACGACGGTGGACTTGCCCGCTGCGTCCCACGCGAGGATTTGCTGCGTCGCGGCGGCCACGGAGTAAAGCCGTCCGTCCGGGCCGAAGCGCTGGCCGTCGCCCTTCTTCGAGTCCGCAAGGAAGACGACGGGCTTGCCGTCGGGACCGACCTTGTAGGTCGTGCTGCTGGGGCCTTCGTTGTAAAACACCTCGCCCGCCGCATTGGCCGTGGGGCCTTCGGTGAACTTGTAGCCCTCGGCCACGAGTTCCCAGTCCGCGCCGGGCAGGAGGATGTCCTTCAACTGCGGCGAGCCCAGGCCGGCCTTGGGCAGCGCGGGCCAGTCCTTCCACAGCCAGCGCAGCGCGTCGGGGAAAATGGCAGTGGCGTGCTTGCCGTTGTGGCCGCCGTCGCCCCACGCGTGCTCGACCTCGTAGCCGGCGAACTTGAGCGCGCGCTCCATCTCCAGATTCGCCATCCACCAGTCGCCGCCGTAGATATTCTGGTCCGCGCTGCCGTCCTGGAGATACACGCGGATGGCCTTGGGTTCATACTTGCGGAGGATGGTGGGATAAACATTCCCGCCGCGCAGACCGACGTAAGTTCCGATGGCGCTGAAGACGCGCGTGAACGCCTCGGACCGTTCCCACGCCGCCGTGAACGCCGCAATCGCCCCGCTGCTCGCCCCGCCGATGGCGCGGTCGGTGCCGTTCTTGGACAACTTCACACCGTGCTTCGCCTCGATGAAGGGCAGCAGCTCATCGAGCAGAAACTTCGCGTAGTCGCCGCTGAGCCCATCGTATTCGTAGCTGCGATTGAAGCGGTCCAGCGCGTTGGTGGATGGAGCCTTCACCCGCCCGTGCTGCACGAAGACGCCGACCAGCACGGGGATTTCCTTCTTGTGAATCAGGTTGTCAAAGACCGTTGGCGCGCTGAATCCACCACCGTCCTGCAGCACCATCACCGGCGCAGGCTTGGCGCGATCAAGCTGCGTGGGCAAATACACCGTGTAATCACGCACCGTGCCGGGGAAGACCTTGGACTGGTCGAACGTGCCCTTGACCAGCTCGCCCTTGGGCACGCCCGGCTGCGGGAGCGAGTCGGGGCCGGGCTTGTAGTCATCCGCAGCGCGGAGCGACATGGCCAGGGTGGTGGCGAGGGCCAGCAGGCAAACCAAATGGTTGGGCAAGTGCATGGTGAGTTTCTGACATGGTTTTCCGGCGGTTGGAACACGATTCTAAGCGGGACTGACGCGGTGGAAAATTAGTTCTGCGGGCTCCAGCTCAACGAAAAAGGCCGGTCTGCGTGATGCAGACCGGCCTTCGCAGGTCAGTTCCGAAATGCGGAACCGATTCGATTACATGTCCATGCCGCCGGGACCGTGGTGGTCGCCGCCGCCGCCCGCTGCCGGCTTGTCCTTCTCCGGCATGTCGGTGATGAGGCACTCGGTGGTGAGCAGCAGGCCCGCGATGGAGCTGCTGTTCTGAAGGGCGGCGCGGGTGACCTTCTTGGGGTCCACGACGCCGGCCTTCACGAGGTCTTCATATTCGCCCGTGGCGGCGTTGAAGCCTTCGTTGCCCTTGCGCTTCTTGATCTCCTGCACGACGACGGAGCCTTCGTAGCCGCCGTTGTTGGCGAGCCACTTGGAGGGCCATTCGACGGCGCGCTTGACGATCTCGACGCCGAGCTGCTCGTCGGTGTTGGCGCCCTTCACGGCGTCAATCGCGGGCAGGCAGCGGAGCAGAGCCACGCCACCGCCAGGGACGATGCCTTCTTCAACGGCCGCACGGGTTGCGTGCAACGCGTCTTCGACACGGGCTTTCTTTTCCTTCATCTCGGTCTCGGTGGCCGCACCGACGTTGATGACGGCGACGCCGCCGGCGAGCTTGGCGAGGCGCTCCTGGAGCTTCTCGCGGTCGTAGTCGCT
>Ga0255188_1000619_pt1 | contig 11540 bp, 7 predicted proteins | sample Miss_Cont_RepB_8_FD_188427 | JGI IMG/M metagenome (GOLD analysis project Ga0255188, IMG submission 188427) | Freshwater microbial communities from Mississippi River, Louisiana, United States - Miss_Cont_RepB_8h | ecosystem: Environmental > Aquatic > Freshwater > River | place: USA: Louisiana... | reverse complement strand
GGCGGTGTATGACTTGTTCCCCACACTGCTCGCGCTCACGGGCCACCCCGCGCCCGCGAGCCACGCGGTGGACGGCGCACGCCTCGACGCCTTGCTCACCGGCAAACGCGACTCGGCCCGGCCCGAGCAGTTCCTCATGCACTACCCGCACGCACCGCACCGCACGGACTACTTTACGACGTATCGGGACGGCGACTGGAAGGTGATTTACCACTACTTCCCGAGCCAGGTTTCCGAGGGTTCGCACTACCAGCTCTTCAACCTGAAGGCGGATCCGTTCGAGCAGAAGAACCTCGCCGCGACCGAGCCCGCGGTGCTCAAGCGCTTGATGCAGGGCCTTGCCAGCGGGCTTGAAAAGCAGCGTGCCGTCTATCCCGTGGACAAGGAGACGAAGCTCGCGCAGAAGCCGAAGGTGCCGTGAAGTCCCGAACCACTGCCATGAAGCCAACCTCTCTGCCGCGCGGTTACGCGACGTTTTTCGGAGAGTTGAAGCAGCGCGTGCTCGCCGCACGCACCCGTGCCGCCCGCGCGGTGAACCACGACCTCGTGCTGCTCTATTGGGACGTGGGCCGTGGCATCGTGGAGAAGCAGCGTGTGCTGGGCTGGGGCGAGGGCGTGGTCGAGCGGCTGGCGAAGGACCTGCGCCGCGCGTTCCCGGAGATGACGGGATTTTCAGCGGACAATCTTTGGCGGATGCGGCAGTTCTACACCGCCTGTCTCAGCGAGGGTTTTGTGACGCAACTGCGCGCTGAGATGAAGCGCGCTGCAATTCTGGAACAGCCTGTTCCAGAAACTCGTCGGCTCGTTGCGGCTGCAATTCTGGAACAAGCTGTTCCAGAATCTCTGACCCGGGCGGTGCGTGCGTTGGTTGGGCGAGTTCCCTGGGGACACCACGTGTTGATGCTCAAGCAACTGAAGGACCCCGGCGCGCATCTGTATTACCTCCTCGCCACCGCGCAGCTCGGCTGGAGCCGCAATGTGTTGCTGAACCAAATCAAGGCCCGCGCCTTCGAGCGGGCCCGGCGCGAGAAGAAGGCCCACAACTTCGCGCTCGCACTGCCGGAGCACTTCGCGGAGCAGGCCAGCGAGATGATGAAGAGCAGCTACAGCCTGGGATTCCTGGGCGTCGGGCGCGCGATGCGAGAGCGCGAGCTGGAGAGACAGCTCGTCGAGCGGCTCCAGCAGTTCATCCTCGAACTCGGCTACGGCTTTTGCTTCGTTGGTAGCCAATACCGCCTCGCGCTCGGCAAGAAGGAATACTTCGTGGACCTGCTCTTCTATCACCGCTTTCTGCGCGTGCTGGTCGCCTTCGACCTGAAGCTCGGGGGCTTCGAGCCCGAGCACGCGGGCAAGATGGACTTCTACCTCAACCTCCTCAACGCCACCGAGCGCGCTCCAGACGACCGCCCCTCCATCGGCATCATTCTCTGCGCGGAGAAGGATGACATCGAAGTCGAGTTCGCCCTCAAGTCGAAGTCCAACCCCATCGGCGTCGCCCAATACGAGCTCCACGACCGCCTGCCCGCCGAGTTCAAGGGCCGCCTGCCCAGCGCCAAGCAACTCGCCGACGCGCTCCGTGCCGCGATGGCTTGAACGCCCCCCATTTCCAAACAATGACAATCCGCCTCGCCGCCCTCGCCCTGTTTCTCCTCGCAGCGCTCGCGCCTCTGCGTGCTGCCGACACGCCCAAACCCAACGTCGTCATCATCTTCATCGATGACCTCGGCTACGCGGACATCGGGCCGTTCGGCGCGACGAAGCAGCGCACGCCGCACCTCGACCGCATGGCGCGCGAGGGCATGAAGCTCACCAGCTTTTACGCCGCGCCCGTCTGCTCCGTCTCCCGCGCGCAACTCCTCACCGGTTGCTACGGCGCGCGCATTTCCGTGCCCGGCGTTTACTTCCCCGGTCAGGCGAACGGGCTGAACCCGGCGGAGTTCACCATCGCCGAGCGGCTCAAGGAGCGCGGCTACGCGACCATGTGCATCGGCAAGTGGCACGTCGGCGACCAGCCGGAATTCCTCCCCACGCGCCAGGGCTTCGACCGCTACTTCGGCATTCCCTACTCCAACGACATGCAGAAGAAATCCTCGCAGACCGGCGAGCGCGTCGTGCCGCTGCTGCGCGATGACAAGGTCGCCGAGCTGCTCACGGACGAGCAGCAAAGGCGCATCGTCGAACGCTACACGGACGAAGCCGTCGGCTTCATCAAGGCGAACGAAAAAAAGCCCTTCCTCTTCTACCTGCCGCACACCGCCGTCCACACGCCCATCTTTCCCGGCGCGGCCTTCGCGGGCAAATCCGCCAACGGCCGCTTTGGCGACTGGGTCGAGGAACTGGACTGGAGCGTCGGCCGCGTGCTGGACACCTTGCGCGAACTCAAACTCGCCGAGCGCACGCTTGTCGTCTTCACCAGCGACAACGGCCCGTGGCTCGTCAAGGGCACGGATGGCGGCAGCGCGCTCCCGTTGCGCGGCGGCAAAGGCAGCACTTGGGAAGGCGGCGTGCGCGTGCCCACCATTGCGTGGTGGCCCGGAAAAATCGCGCCCGGCAGCGTGTGCGACGCCGTCGCGGGCACGATTGATTTGCTGCCCACGGCCGTCACGCTCGCGGGCGGCACGGTGCCCGCGCAGCCCGTGATTGATGGCCGCGACCTCTCGCCGCTCCTCTTCGGCAAGACGAAGGAATCCCAGCGCGAAGCTCACTACTACTTCGCCGGCTACAACCTCCAGGCCGTCCGGCAGGGCCCGTGGAAACTCGCCATCGCTCCGCAGGCCCAGTCCATGGGGCAGGCCACCCACCCCGACGCCAGCGGCAAAACCCCGCGCCTCTACAACCTCGCCACGGAAATCGGCGAGCAAACGAATCTCGCCGACAAACACCCCGAGGTCGTCGCCAAGCTCCAAGCCCTCGCCGACAAGATGGCCGCAGAAATCGGTGGCAAGGAACCCACCGCGCGCCGCCCCGCTGGCGTGGTCGAAAACCCAAAGACACTTTACCCCACCGAGGATGCCCCGCGCCCGAACCCCGCGAAGAAAGCAGCGAAAGCCGCCGCGCCCGCCAAGCCCGCGAGCCTCGACACCTTGAAGCCCGGCGACTCCCTCGACGCCGCGCGCGCCCCGCAAGTCGGCGGTCGGCCTTTCACCATCACCTGCACCGTCGAGACCCAGCAGCGCGATGCCATTCTCCTCGCACACGGCGGAGTCTTCGTGGGCTACGCATTGCACCTGCGTGGCGGGCGGGTTGCCTTCCTCGTGCGCACCGGCGCGGACGCTGCCTTCACGGAAATCACCGCGCCCACGGACTTCCCCGGCCGCGCGTCGCTCACCGCCCGCCTCGCCGCCGACGGCACGATGACCCTGCAAGTTGGCGACGCCCCTCCTGTCACCGGGAAGGCAAAGCTGCTCGACCGCCAGCCGCAGGAGGACTTCTGCCTCGGTCATGACAACGCTCGCCCCGTCGCGAATTACACGGCCAACGGCGCTTTCAAAGGCAGCATCACGGCGCTGAAAATCTAGACGCCATGAGAGTTCCACCCATCCTGCTGCTCGGAATCCTCTGCACCGCGCTGAACGCGTTCGCCGCACCAGCGCGCCCGAACATCCTGTGGTTCATCGTGGATGACATGTCCGCCAACTTTTCCTGCTACGGCGAGCGGCTCATCCACACACCGCATGTGGACCGGCTCGCGCGCGAGGGCACGCGCTTCAGCCGCGCCTTCGTCACCGCGCCGGTGTGCTCGCCGTGCCGGTCGGCGCTCATCACGGGGATGTATCAAACGACCCTCGGTTCGCATCACCACCGCAGCGGTCGCGGCACGGAGAAGATTCACCTGCCCGCAGGCGTGCAGCCTGTGCCCGCGTTGTTTCAGCAAGCCGGGTATTTCACCTGCATCGGGAGCGGGCTGCCCGCTGGCGAAGCTCCGGGCAAGAAGGGCAGGGGCGGCGCGGGCCTCGGGAAGACAGACTACAACTTCGAGTGGGACGCCAACATTTACGACGCGAACGACTGGGCCGGGCGCAAGCCCGGCCAGCCCTTCTTCATGCAGGTGCAGCTCGCCGGCGGAAAGCTCCGGGGCGGCACCGATGCCAGCGCCCAACAACTGCTCGCCCGGGCCGCCAAGGAATTCGGCTCCGCGACCGACCCGGAGAAGGTCACGTTGCCGCCGTATTACCCGCGTGACCCTGTGCTGCTCCGCGACTGGGCCGCGTATCTCGACTCCGTCCGCTTCACGGACCAGCACGTCGGCAAGGTGCTCGCACGCCTGGAGCAAGAAGGTGTGCTGGAGCAGACGCTCGTGATTTTCATGACGGATCACGGCATCAGCCACGCGCGCGGGAAGCAATTCCTCTACGACGAAGGCACGCACGTCCCGCTCGTCGTGCGCGGCCCGGGCATCGCCAAGGGCAAGGTGCGCGACGACCTCGTCGAGCACATTGACCTCGGCGCGATTTCCCTCGCGGCCGCCGGGCTGCCGGTGCCGCCCGCGATGCAAGGCCGCGATGTCTTCGCGAAGAGCTACGCGCCGCGCGACACGGTCTTCGCCGCCCGCGACCGCTGCGATGAAACCGTCGAGCGCCTCCGCAGCGTGCGCACGGACCGCTTCCTCTACATCCGCAACTTCCACCCGCAGCGCCCGCACTTGCAGCCCAACGCCTACAAGGACGGCAAGTCCATCGTGCAAACCCTCCGTGCGCTGCACGAAGGTGGGAAGCTCGATGCCCTCACCACGCAACTGCTCTTCAGCCCCACGCGCCCAGCCGAGGAACTCTATGAGTGGACCACCGACCGCTGGCAGGTGAAGAACCTCGCCGCCAGCCCCACGCACCAAGCCACGCTTGAAACCCTGCGTGCGCGGCTTGACCGCTGGATCGCCGACACGAAAGACCGTGGCCCTGAGTCCGACACGATGTTCGACAGCGACATGAAGGTCTATCTCGGTCGCGGCAACCCCGAGGTCGAACGGAACATCGCCCTGATGAAGCGGTGGGCCGCGGAGGGGAAATAGCCCGTCCGGTTCAGCCGCACGCTTGCTTCGGCGCACTGGGCTGCCAAGAATTAGCCAGCCATGAAACTTGCGTTCCACCTTGCCCTGTTGTTGCTCGCGCTGCGTGCGGCAGCCGCGCCCGCCGCGTCCGCGCAGGCTGATTGGTGGTCGCTAAGGCCGGTGGTGCGACCGGTGGTGCCGAGTAATCAGTTTTCAGTTTTCAGTGTTCAGGCGGGTCGTTCAGCGACGAACGGCCTCGGCTCGTCTCCGAACACGGCCGCCAATCCTGTCGACGCCTTCATCCGCGCGAAGCTCGCGGAGAAGAACCTGACGCCCTCGCCCGAGGCCGACCCGCGCACCTTGATTCGCCGGCTCTACTTCGACTTGCTGGGCCTCCCGCCGACACCGGAGGAAGTCGCCGCGTTTGAAAAGGAATGCGGAGTGCGGAGTGCGGAAGTTGGAATGCCGAATAGCGCGCCGCCGACCAATTCCGCACTCCGCATTCCGCACTCCGCATTGGCCCGCCTCGTGGACAAACTCCTCGCCAGCCCGCACTACGGCGAGCGTTGGGCGCGCCACTGGCTCGACATCGCGCACTACGCGGACACCCACGGCTTCGAGCGCGACCAGCTCCGCCCCAACGCCTGGCGCTACCGCGACTACGTCATCGCCGCGCTCAATGCTGACAAGCCCTACGACCAGTTTCTGCGCGAACAAATCGCCGGTGACGCGCTCCCCCTAGACCCGAGACCCCAGCCCCTGTCCCCTATCTCCGCCACTGGCTTCCTCGCCGCCGGGCCGTGGGACTTCGTCGGGCAGGTCGAGACCCGCAGCGAGGTGCTCCGCCGCGCCGCTCGCGCCGACGACCTCGACGACATGGTCACGCAGGTGCTCACCGCCGCGATGGGCGTCACCATCAATTGCGCCCGCTGCCACGACCACAAGCTCGACCCGATTTCGCAGCGCGAATACTACGGCCTCTGGGCGGTCTTCGCCGGCGTGAAGCGCGGTGACCGCGACCTGGACTCCGCCGCCACCGCTCGCCGCGAGGCCGAGCGAAAGCAACTTCAAGCCCGCCTCCGCGAAATAACCGGCGAACTCGGCCGCCTCACGGGCGAAGGCCTAGACCTCGCGGACATGGTCGGTGGCGGCAACGGCCGCGGCACCGGCACGAAAGGCGCGGGCCTCGACCTTCGCACCGGCAACGTCACGCAGGACCAGCTCGGCTACCACAACAACATCCAGCTCAACCGCCTGCAAAAGCCCGAGTGGGGCAACGGCAGCGCGCCGAAATTTGTGCAGTGGCTCTTCGTGCCGGACGGCAAATCCCCCGTGCCCGTCGCCTACCAAGTCACCGTCAGCAACCTCCCGCCCACCTCCGGCCACGCGTGGGACGCCGTCCGCAACGGCCCGCTCAACGCCCAGGTTTCGACCCGGCTCGACGGCGTGGATTTTGCGTCGGCCGGTCATTCGCTCCTTGGCCTGCACGCGAACGCGGGCATCACGTTCAACCTCGCCGACCTTCGCAAGGCCAGCGGCTTCGGGACGCTGCGCTTCGTCGCGACCGTCGGCTTCGGTGCGAATCCCACCGCCGCCGCCACGCGCGCGGACTTCTCAGTCTTCGCCGGCAAAGAACTGCTTTTCCAGAAACTCAAACTCCGCAAAGACGAGTCGGCCCGCGTGGACGTGGCGCTGCCGGACGCCGCCGAGACACTGACGCTCGTCGCCACCGACGGCGGCGACGGCATCAGCCACGACCTGCTGTTCCTCGGTGACGCGCGGCTCGTGCCCGACCGCGACCCCGCCGCGCTTGCTGCCGCCGACCGCGCGCGCATTGAGTCGTTGCGCGCGGAGGAGAAGCAGTTGACCGCTGCGCTGGCCGCGAAGGTGGTGGGCGAGCGAGTCTATGCCATCACCAATGTTGAGCCCGCGACCGTGAAGGTCTTGAAGCGCGGCAATCCCGAGGAGCCGCAGGAGGAAGTCGCTCCCGGCACGCTGGCTTGTGTCCGTCACGCGCCCGCCGACTTCTCCGGTGCGAAGACTGAAGCCGACCGCCGCCTCGTGCTGGCGGAGTGGATCGTGCATCCCGCCAACCCGCTCACCCGCCGCGTGCTGGTGAATCGCCTCTGGCACCACCACTTCGGCATCGGCCTCGTGGACACGCCCAGCGACTTCGGCAAGGGCGGCGGCACGCCGTCGCATCCCGAACTGCTCGACTGGCTGGCGGAGGAGTTTCTCGCACGCGGCTGGTCACTGAAGGCGATGCACCGGCTGATTTGCACGAGCGCGGCCTACCGACAGAGTAGCTCGACTTTCCAAAGTCGAGTCCCCGACGCGCGCGCCAAACTCGACATCGGAATGTCGAGCTACGCTGACTCCGGCAACCGCCTTCTCTGGCGTCAAAACCCCCGCCGCCTCGATGCCGAGTCCACCCGCGACGCCGTGCTTGCCGTGAGCGGCAAGCTCAACCTCGCCGCCGGCGGCCCCGGCTGGCGCGACTTCAAATACACCGAAGCCTACGCGCCGATTTACCAATACATCACCGCCGACACGCCGGAGCTGTGGCGGCGCAGCATCTACCGCTTCATCGTGCGCACCACGCCGCACCAGTTCCTGACCACGCTCGACTGCCCGAACCCGGCGAACCTCACGCCTGCGCGCACCGCCACGACCACCGCGCTGCAAGCGCTCACGCTTTCGAACAACGAATTCATGCTGCAGCAAGCCCGGCACTTCGCCGCCCGCGTCGAGCGCGAGGTGGGGGCGGACGCTGCGGCACAGGTGAACCGCGCCTTCCTGCTCGCCTTCGTGCGACCGCCCACCCGCGACGAACTCGCCGGGGCCCAGCAGTTGGTCCGCGCCGACGGACTTTTCGCCCTCTGCCGGATGCTGCTCAACGCGAACGAGTTTGTGTATGTGGATTGAGCCATGAATTCCGCCTTCTCCTGCCAACTGCGCCAAGCGCCTGCCTCACGCCGCGATTTCCTCTGGCAACTCGGCGGCGGCCTTGGGGGCGTCGCCCTCACCACGCTCCTCGCGGATGCCCGCGGCGCCTCGCCCCAGACGCCAGACGCCAGACGCCAGACCCAAAATCCCCTCGCTCCTCGCCCTGCGCCATCTCCGGCGCAGGCCCGTGCCGTCATCCAAATCTTCTGCCCCGGCGGCCTCAGCCATGTGGACTCGTGGGATTGGAAGCCGGAGCTGGCGAAGCGTTCCGGCCAGCCCTTCGACCCGACGGGCAAGCTCCAGTTCTTCGCCTCGAAGCCCGGCAACTGCCAGGGCAGCTACTGGCCGTTCCGCCAGCACGGGCGTTGCGGCCGCTGGATGAGCGACCTCTTCCCGCGCCTCGCGGCGTGCGTGGACGACGTCGCGTTCATCCACTCGATGCAGAGCAAGTCCGCGCTGCACGGCCCCGCGATGTTCATGGCCAACAGCGGCTTCATCCTGCCCGGCTTCCCGAGCATGGGCGCGTGGGTCACCTACGGCCTCGGCAGCGTGAGCGAGAACCTTCCCGCGTTCGTCGTGCTGCCCGACCCGCGCGGCCTGCCGCCCGGCGGCGTCATCAACTGGGGCGCGGGCTTCCTCCCCGCCGTGCATCAGGGCACCACGCTCAACACCGACCCCGAGCAGCCGCCCATCGCCGACTTGTTCCCGCCGAAAAACTTCGCCGGCCTCACGCCGCAGGGCGAGGCGAGCGGGCGCAACTTCCTCCAAGCCCTGAACCGGCAGCACGCCGCCGCGCGCGCGGGCAACACCGAACTCGACGCCCGCATCGCCGCCTACGAGCTCGCCGCGCGCCTCCAACTCAGCGCACCCGAAGTCACCGACCTGCGCGGCGAGACCGACGCCACGCAACGCCTCTACGACCTCGCGGATGAGGACACCGGCCCCTTCGGCCGCCAATGCCTGCTCGCGCGCCGGCTGGTCGAGCGCGGCGTGCGCTTTGTGCAGATTTACTGCGGCGCGGAGAACACGACTGCCCGGAAAATCCGTCCGAACTGGGACAGCCACGAGGACCTCGTGCGCGACCACGGTTACTGGGGCCGCGTGCTCGACACCGGCGCGGCCGCGCTCCTGCACGACCTCAAAGCGCGCGGCCTGCTGGACTCCACGCTGGTCATCTGCACCACGGAGTTTGGCCGCCAGCCCGGTGCGCAAGGCAAAGGCCGCGACCACAACCCGGGCGCGTTCACCGCGTGGCTCGCCGGCGGAGGCATCAAAGGCGGCACCAGCTACGGCACGACGGATGAACTGGGCTTCCAAGCCGCCGAGCATCCCGCCTACAGCTACGACCTCCACGCCACCGCGCTCCACCAACTCGGCGTGGACCACGAGCGCCTGAGCTTCTATCACAACGGCGTCCAACGCCGCCTCACCGACGTGCACGGGCATGTCATCAAGGAGATTCTGGCGTGAGCGAAGCTGTTCCACCGCCCTCGCCGACGCCACCGCGAAAGCGGCTGCTGCTGCCCATCCTTCTTGCGCTAGCGGTGACGATGTTGGTGGGCCTTGCTCTCGCCTATCAAGTCCTTCGCCCACCGGACCTTAATCAGGCCAAGTGGCGTCGAGAGTGGAAGGATGCGACAATTAGCTTGCTCAAGAAGCGAGTAGCCGATGCCGGCTGGGTGACGCAGGAACTTGCGGCAGTGAAGGCAAAGCTCGCGGCGGAAGGCGAGGAGGACGACGGTTGGTTCTCAAGCAACTTGTTGCTGCTGAAGAATGGTGATTGGATTGCCTACGCCAGCCGCTGCCGGAAGGAAGATTGGCGCATCCCCGACATTTTCATCGGCCGTGGCTCGGACGGGAAATGGTATTATTCCACTTACCATTTTTGCCGAGGGATGCTGGCGTTGCGAGTAGACGACCGCCCGGAAAGCCTGACCAAGTTCATCACCAGCTACTCACTCCGTGAATTCGATGGCCACTCCGACGAGTGTCTTAAGAAAACCTGGCCGATACCCGAACCGTGAAAGCCAAGCGCGCTGAAAAACTCCGCCATGCCTCGTCATCAGGCGACGCTTCCTCCCTCACCCCGGCCCTCTCCCGGTGGGAGAGGGAGAGACGCATTCCGCAACGAACTGAAATCCGACGTGCTCGGTTGCCGGACGCGCTGGCTGATTTTCCCCCTCTCCCAGCGGGAGAGGGCCGGGGTGAGGGAGAGCAGCTCGAAGTCAAACAGTCTGCCCCAACAGCCGAGGGAACCGGCAGTTCCACCCGCCGCCAGTTCGTCCAAGCCACGGCGACCGCCACAGCCTTCGCCTCCTTCGCCACTCCGGTCCTCGCGCAGCCCGCTGGCAAATCCCTCGGCACCAAGACGCTCAAGACCGATGTGCTGGTCTGCGGTGGAGGTTGCGCGGGCGTCGCGGGGGGCAGTGGGTTTGGAGACCCGCGACACAGCAGGCTTGGCAGTCTGCACGGCTGAGGCTCCGTCCTTCTCCTAATGGTGAGCGCGACCACTGCGCCGGTCTAAATCAGCCTTTCGCCTGACTTCCCATTCTCATATCCTTTTCGCATGGCACTCCTCGAAGCGCGTTCGCTGACCAAGTCCTTCCCGGGCGTTCGGGCGCTGAAGGGCGTGAGTCTCACCGTCGAGCGCGCGGAGGTGCTCGCGGTCATCGGCGAGAATGGCGCGGGCAAGAGCACGCTCATGAAAATCCTCGCCGGCGTGCAGGCGGCCGACTCCGGCGAAATCCTCCTCGACGGCCAGCCCGTCGCGCTCGACTCGGTCCACGACGCCCTCGCCAACGGCATCGCGCTCATCCATCAGGAGCTGAACCTCGCCGACAATCTCGACGTGGCGGCGAACATTTTCCTCGGCCGCGAGCCGCGCCGGCTCGGCTGGATTGACGCCGCGCGCACCCACCGTGAGGCCAAGCAGTTTCTCGACGCGGTCGGCCTGGACGTGAAGCCCGACACGCTCGTCAGCACGCTCGCCATCGGCCAGCAGCAGCTTGTCGAGATTGCCAAGGCGCTCTCCACCAACGCCCGGGTGCTCATCATGGACGAGCCGACTTCCAGCTTGTCGGCGGGCGAGGCGGAGAATCTTTTCAAGGTCATCAATGACCTGCGCACGCGCGGGGTGAGCATCGTTTACATCTCGCACCGTCTCGGCGAGGTGAAGCGCCTCGCCGACCGCGTGACCGTCCTGCGCGACGGCGAGAACAGCGGCGGCCTGGCCCGCGAGGAAATCAACCACGCCACGATGGTGAAGCTCATGGTGGGCCGCGACCTCTCGCAATTCTATCCGCACGAGCCGCACAGGGCAGGGGAGGTGGCGCTGCAAGTGGACCGGCTCCGCACGCCCATGTATCCGCGCCACGAAGTCAGTTTCAAGGTGCATGCCGGGGAGATTGTCGGCCTCGCCGGCCTTGTCGGGGCGGGGCGGACGGAGGTGTTGCTCTCCCTCTTCGGCGTCACACCCGCGCTGGGTGGGACCATTCACGTTGGCGGCAAAGAAATTTCCCCCGCGTCGCCACAGGAAGCCATCGAAGCCGGCCTTGCGCTCGTGCCTGAGGACCGCAAGCAGCAGGGCGTCGTGCTCGGCATGCCCGTG
>Ga0255188_1000617_pt1 | contig 11560 bp, 12 predicted proteins | sample Miss_Cont_RepB_8_FD_188427 | JGI IMG/M metagenome (GOLD analysis project Ga0255188, IMG submission 188427) | Freshwater microbial communities from Mississippi River, Louisiana, United States - Miss_Cont_RepB_8h | ecosystem: Environmental > Aquatic > Freshwater > River | place: USA: Louisiana... | reverse complement strand
CTCAGGATTATCTCAGATGACCTTAATCAGCCTGAACTGGCGGTGACTGGCCGTGATCAGCCGAGATTGGAGACGGTGTGGCCTGATGCGGCTGGGTCGTTTGGGGCTGAGGTGGGGGGCTGGGCTTTACAGCATTTGGGCATTGAGTTGATGCCGTGGCAACAGCGTGTGCTTGACGGTCAGTTGTTGTTTGACGGCGACGGGGATTTTTTGCATCGTATGTCTATGGTTTCTACGGCGCGTCAGAACGGTAAAACGGTTGCGTTGACGGCGCTTGTTGGTTGGTGGCTGACCGAGATGCCTAAGCACCGGGGGCAACCGCAAACCGTGTTAAGTACCGCGCACCGTCTTGACTTGGCAGTCATGTTGTACGACAAACTTGCCGACATTCTTGAGTTGCGGTTTGGTGCAAAACTTATGCGGTCGTATGGCCGTAATCAGGTCACTATGCCCGACGGGTCAAAGTGGTTTATCCGTGCAGCCAACTCGAGCGTCGGTCACGGCATGTCTTGCGACCTGATCGTTGCTGACGAAATTTGGGATATTGGGTCAACGGTTATTGACGGCGGTTTGCTACCAGCGCAACGCGCCCGCCGATCACCATTGTTGAGCGCGTGGTCAACGGCTGGCACAGAGGCAAGTACGGCGATGCAGCGTTGGCGTGAACAGGGGTTGCGATCTATTGACCGTGCCGAGCCGTCATCGCTTTATTTTGCTGAGTGGTCGCCGCCGCCTGACATATCGCCTATGGATAGTCGCGCGTGGGGTTGGGCAAATCCAGCACTCGGCAAAACGCTAACGTTAAAAACGATTGAGGCTGAAAGTGAAAACCCTGATCGTGCGTCGTTTTTGCGCGCGTCATGCAACCTTTGGGTCGCGTCAGATAAATCGTGGATTGCACCGGGTTTGTGGCCTGAACTTGAGTACACCGACCCGATGCCTGACGGCGGCACAATCGCCATAGAAACCAGCCTCACCGACGACCGCTACTTTGCCACTCGAGCCGTTGTGTTAGACGATCGGCGCACCGTCGTCACCGTCGAGTTTGTTTGCGACACGTACGACGAAATGTTGCGACACGTTGAGCGTCTAGCAAAAAACACGGCAATTAAATTTGCTATCAGTCCGTCAATCGATATCCATTGGCCGTTAGCGCTTGAACGGCGCAGGGCAGTTGTCGGCTATGGCGAGATACTTAAATTTACGCCGCGCATAAAGTCAATGATCAACGAGAAACTACTTTGGCACACGGGCGAAAATATGTTGGCCGAACACGTGCAACGAGCCGTCGCGGTCAGGTCACAAAACAGCATTGCGCTATCGAGCCAGCGATCACCCGGCCCGATTGAGTTGGCTCGGTGTTTGGTTTGGTCAGCGGCGCTTGCGTCACGCCCGACCGCAACAGGCAAACCGATGATCGTTGTCGCTGGTGGCTAGTATTTTGCTGGGCGGCCGTTGAGTTCTTACTTTCTCGGTTGACGCTTAGCGGTCGCCTATCAACACCCGTCAAATAAATTGGTGGCATACTTACAGCATGGCGATATTCTCACGGTCAGTAAACAAGGCGGCGATATCGCCTGAGCCAACAAAAGCGGCAGCCGCAGGCGGGTACTACACAAACAGCGTCAACAACGGCGGCGCACAAATGATCGGCCAGTATTACTCGTACATTGAGGGCGATGCGCGCAACCGTGCAATGAGCGTACCAACCGTCAGTCGAGCGCGCGATCTAATGGCATCGGTGCTTGGTTGTATGCAACTAAAAATGTACAACGAAATTTGGAACGGCGACGAAATGGAAAAAGTGCCACTAGCGCCGCGCACTTGGTTACGACGCATAGACCCAACATTGCCAAACAGTTTTATTATGTCGTGGACATTTGACGATCTATTTTTCTTTGGTCGCGCATTTTGGTATATCACGTCACGCACCGCCGACGGATATCCAGCGTCGTTCACTCGATTACCTGCCGCAATGGTACAAACGCTTGATCAGTCAGGCCCAGTTTGGTTTGCACCGTCAAAAGAAATTGTTTTTCAAGGCGGCAGCCTAGACCCAAATGATGTCGTGCAATTTTTGTCACCGATACAAGGCATCGTTTATATGAGCGAAAAAGCGATTGCGACAGCGTTACAACTCGAGGCCGCACGGTTTCGCAATTCATCGTCGGCTATTCCGGCAGGCATTTTACGTCAGACAGGTGGCGAGCCGTTAAGCGCACAAGAGTTAGCCGATCTTGCGGCAGCGTTCAATGCGGCTCGAGCAACAAACCAAACCGCAGCGCTAAACGAATTTGTTACCTACACAGAAACACTAACTAGCCCTGACAAAATGTTGCTGATTGACAGCGCAGAGTTTCAGGCAATGGAAATGGCGCGACTATGCAACATACCGCCATACCTTGCAGGCGTATCGGTTGGCTCGTACTCGTACCAGTCGAGCGCTGAAGCGCGCATGGACTTGTGGACATTTGGTGTACGTGCTTACGCCGATTGCATCGCTGGCACACTCAGCCAAAACAACGTACTTCCTAACGGGACGTTCTGCGAATTTGATGTCGAGGATTACCTAAAGGGCGAATACTCAATGAGTGACTACCGTGAGGACAATTCCGAAACCCCGATACCAAATGGAGTATTATAAAATTTATGATCAGATTAACCCCTTCACAGATCACGGTTGACGCAGCGGCGGCAGAGGGCTTGCCGTCGCGCTCAATCTCAGGCGTAGCAGTCACATACGACGAAACAGCCGTTGTAAACGACGGTACAAAGGTACGGTTTTTGCAAGGGTCGTTGCCAGTCACGGGGCGCGACCCGAAACTTTTTGGACAACATGACAGCAACCAAATTATTGGCAAAGTTGTGGAGCGTCTCGACACGCCGCAAGGCATGATGTTTACTGCCAAGATTAGCCAAACACGGTTGGGCGATGAGTATTTGACGCTGGCAAATGACGGCGTTATTGACGCAGTATCGGTTGGCGTTACCCCAACAAAATTTAGTTACGACGAGGCAGGCGTAATGATCGTCGAGGCCGCCAACTGGTCAGAACTATCGCTAGTTAGCGAAGGCGCGTTTAGTGGCGCAGTCATCACCGAGGTCGCAGCCAGCGCACCCGACGAGACTATCCACGAAACCGAGCCACAAGTAGAGTTACAATCAGAACAAGACACAGAACAGGAAACAATCATGAGCGACAAAATTGAAACACAAGTAGTTGAAGCAGCACAAGCAACAGTTGACAAATTGTGGGCGCAACCAAAACAAGAATTTAAGATGCCAAGCGCAGGCGAATATCTTGCCGCTATGCACATCGGCGGCGACACGTTCGCAAAAGTAAATAACGCGTTCCAATCTGCTAACCGCAAAAACCAAACAGCGTTGCAGGCAGCTGCAGGCGATATTTTGACAACCGATACACCGGGTTTGTTGCCAGTTCCAGTTCTTGGCCCACTATTCCAAGACCTCAACTTTGTGCGACCAGTCGTATCAGCGTTGGGCGCTCGAGCAATGCCGAACACACCAAGCAAAACATTTATTCGCCCAACGATCACAACGCACACTTCGGCAGCAACACAAACCGAAGGTGCGGCAGCATCAGCAACAACAATGGTGATCGCAAGCAACACAGTCACAAAAACAACCGTTGCAGGTCAAGTCACTTTGTCGGTACAAGACATGGACTTCACAGACCCAGCATCAATGAACTTGATCTTGAACGACCTTGCAGGCGAATACCTGATCGCAACTGACAACATTGCAGCCGACAACATGGTTGCAGGCAAAACTGCGTCAGGTTCGACATGGACAGTTACAGCAGGCGACCCAACATCGTTGGTGAACTCGTTGTTTGACGCTGCACGAGAAATTGCAGAGGACAGCAACTACTTCCCAACTCACTTGTTTGTTTCACCTGATGTTTGGGAAAAACTTGGGTCACAGTTGGACAACAGCAAGCGCCCATTATTCCCAGCAGTAAACGGCCAAAACATCGTGCAACAAAACGGTTTGGGTACAGCATCAGGCAACCTGACCTACAACTCAATGAACCCACTCGGTTTGCAACTCGTAGTTGACAACAACTTTGCTGCAAGCACCATGCTCGTTGTTTACGCACCGGGTTTCGAAGTGTACGAACAACAGAAAGGCATCATGTCGGTAGAAGTACCGTCAACATTGTCGCGCACGTTCTCGTACTACGGGTACTTCGCAACCTTCGTTGCCAAGTCGTCGTTTATCCAGTCAATCGCGATCGCCTAATCGCATAGCGGCCTAACCGCTATGGCAACATATCTAACAGCGTCAAAACAGTTACTAAATAACTACGCCTGCATATCTACGCTCGAGCCAACCGACATACAGGTTGGCGACAGCATTACTGTCGGCAGTTTAAGCGCACCGTTTGACGGCACGTTCACGGTACTGAACTGCCCGCAATACAAATACACGGGCATAGACAGCGTTACTGGCGAATGGACATTTGACGAAACACAGCCGATTGCTAATCAACTGCTTTACGCCTGCACAGGCAACGCAGTCGAGTTCGTTGCGATCTACACCGGCACGGTTGCGTTCACGCCGACCTGCTCGTGGATTACGGCAGCAAACCTAGTCACGTATTTGGGTGTCTCGATAACTAACCCGTCAGATGATTACACGTTGATTACGCAGGCTGTGAGCGCTGGCAACCAGTTTTGCAGTCGTCGTCGAGCCGAGGCAGGCTATAACGACAGCCTTAGCACGTCGCCTAGCGGTGATGTCACGCTTGGCACTTTAATGTATGCAGCGGCGTTGTGGCGTTCGCGTGGCTCGCTTGAGAACGTGTTTGCGTCGTTTGACGGCATGGGTACAGCACCCCAGCAATCGTTAACGCCGATCGTTAAACAGTTGTTAGGTATTGACCGACCAGCGGTTGCCTGATGCCCGCACCATACACCGATCTATTTAACGAGACGTTAGACGATCTTGCTACAACGCTGACCGCAATTACGTCGTTGCGTGTCGTGACCGACGCAACAAAACTTGTGCCAAATTGTGTGTTTATTCAAGCGCCAAGTTTTACGACGATCGCTGGCAACGGCAACATCGTACGCATGGACTACCCGATAAAAATTGTTGGCAGCGGCCCAGCAGGGCTACCTGTGTTGCGTGAAATACTACAAATCACCGCAACCGTTTTAGGGTCGGCAATAATCGTCATGTCGGGTCGCCCCGGCACACTCGACATAGGTGGCCAAGAATACCCGTGCTACGACCTATCGGTAGGCGTACAAGCGCAAACTGCGTAATGCACACAAACACACAGCCGTTATGGTAAAACTAATACAGACAACTAAGGAGTAACAATGCCAACTAGCACCTATCTATCAAACCCAGTCGTTTTAATCGGTGCGTCAAGCGCCGCGACGACCGACATCACCGACCAAGTATCGGCAGTCACCGTTAACTACGTTGTTGAAGCACTTGAGGACACCGCGTTTGGCTCGACAGCCCGCACCAACACCGCAGGCCTGCAATCGAACAGCGCGACATTGACTTTGTATGCGTCGTACGCGTCGTCAGAAAGTTACGCGTTGTTGTCGGTGCTTGTCGGCACAAAATGTTATATCAAAGTCACCCCAGCATCGGGCGCAAACACCGCAACAAACCCCGGCTTTGAGTTGACCAACACGTTCTTGAGCGCGTTGCCAGTTGTCAATGCAAACCTCGGCGAATTGTCAACATACGACATCGAACTTGTAGGCGGCTCGTACACAGTTGACGTAACATGATCTAACGTGCCAATACTGGCCGAGAACAGGAACAGGCAATGCGATTAAAACTAAAAGTTGATTTACAAGACGGCACAGCGCCACTCGAATTAACGACAAATATGTTTGTCATTTGCGAATGGGAAAAAACCGAGGGTCGCAAAATTAGCGACGGCAAAGGCATCGGCTACACCGATCTAGTTTGCTGGGCGTACAACTTGTTGAAACTTAGCGGCGAAAAAATGCCTGCAACATATCGTGATTGGGTTAAAGCAAACCCGAACATGACGATTGAGGCGATCGACGAGACAGACCCAAACCATATGGCGTAGGCAGTTACCGACGGCAACTAGCCGAATTGCTAGTCGCTACAGGGTACTGGCCTACGGCAATCGAGTTTGACACGCGCGACCTAATCACGGTGATTACGATATTAAATAAGCAAAAGAGGTAGCGCAATGCCAGCATCAACAACTATTGAGGTCGTCGGGGTTAAACAGACGATCAACTCGTTGCGTAAAATTGACCCGCAGTTGCAAAAAGATTTTAAGGCTGACGCAACCGCGATCGCCCAGCCAGCAATTAACGCAGGCAAAGCCGTTTACAAAGATTTGCCGTTATCGGGTATGCGTTATGCGTGGACACAAAACGCCCGCAAAATATTCCCGTTTGTACCAAGCAAGGCAGCCAACGGGGTCAAGATGCGGTTTGACACTCGACGTAACGCCGTCGGCGTAATACTTATAGAGCAAAAAGATGTCGCGGCAGCCGTGTTTGAAACCGCGGGTCGCGCTAACGCAAACAAGTTGGGCAACGCGCTCGGGTTTGTTGGCGCTGGTCGCACTCGACTGATCGGGCCTGCCGTTTATAAAGCGCGACGCGGTATCGAAGCCGAAATGACAAAGATGATTGCTAAAACTATGCGTACCGTGCAAAGCGAGTTATAGACATGGCATTATCCATACCTATTGTCAGCGAGTTTGACGGCAAAGGCATTGACAAAGCAATTAAAGAATTTAAGCAATTAGAAACCGTCGGCGAGAAAGCACAGTTTGCAATCAAAAAAGCGGCCGTGCCGGCAGCGGCGGCGTTAACGGCGGTTGCGGGTGCGCTCGGGTTGGCGGCTAAAGCAGCAGCTGAAGATGAACAACAGCAAGCGATTTTGGCTAACACCATGCAAAACGTGGTTGGTGCTACTGATGCGACGGTTGCAGCAACAGAGGACATGATCGCGGCAATGTCGAGGGCGACTGGTACGGCCGATAGTGAGTTACGCCCAGCGTTCGCGGCGTTGCTTGTTGGCACTAAAGATATTGGTGATGCAACTAAAGCGTTGACGTTGGCTCAAGATATTGCAATAGGTACAAATACCGATCTAGTCACAGTTAGCGATGCTTTGGCAAAAGCCTATGCCGGGAATATGAAAGGTTTGCAGGCGTTGTCGCCTGAGATGAAAGGTTTGATTAAAGAGGGTGCGTCGCTTGATGTCGTGATGATGGCGCTGGCAGACAATTTTGGTGGCGCGGCCGCAGCGTCAGCAGAAACCGCAGCAGGCAGATTTAAGATACTAAAAAATAGTTTAGATGAAACTAAAGAAAGCATCGGTGCGGCGTTGTTACCTGTGTTACAAAAAGTGTTGCCGTATTTGCAGGCAATGGCTGATTGGGCGCAACGCAACCCTAAAGCGTTTTTATATATTGCAGGCACAATATCCGCAGTTGCCGCCGCAATAGTGACCATGAATATTGCAATGTCGTTAACGCCGTTTGGTGCGATTGCGATTGCGATCGGTGTTGTAACTTCAGCAATGATTTATTTAGAACAAAGAACAAACGCATTGTCGGAAAGTTGGGGTCGATTTGGTGCGGTTTTGCGTATTATTCTTGGCCCGCTATATGACGTGGTTGCGCTTGCAGGCAAACTTGGTTTGATTGACAAAATTAGTATTCCAAGTTTTACGCCAACCGTTATTGGTGGCGGCTCGGTATCTAATTTGCCCCCAGCGTTACGGTATGCACCAACACCAACAATTTCTTTACCGTCAATGCCAACCGTAACCACGCCAATTATTGGCGGCGGTGGTGGCGCTGGTGGCGGTGGCGGTGGCTCGACTGGTGGCGGTGGCGGCGGTGTTGGTGGCGGCGGCGACCTAGTAACAATTCAAGGCGCGTTGACCGAGTTTGGTATGGCTGAACGTATCGCAGCGCGTGGCGCGTCGCCCGTGACAATCAACGTGACGGGCGGTATGTCGACTAGCGCCGAGATCGGGCAAAGCGTGTTGAACAGTTTGCTTGCTTACCAGCGCACTAACGGCCCACTTGATTTGATGATTGCGGACTAATGGCAGGCGTAGCAGTTGTCGCGAGTGGCAACTATGACCTTGAGATTGACACGGGGTTTGTGCAAGACGCGTTTTTGCTTGATGACGCAACCGCAGGTTTACTCAACAACACTCAATACGTGCTTGACGGTACGACACAGTTTGCGAGTGTGCTTGACGGCGTAAACCAAGTAAACGTCAGGCGCGGCCGACGCGATCAAGGCGACCAATTTAGTGCTGGCACAATGACATTTACCATGCTTGATACTGACGGTATTTTTATGCCGTTTGATGAGGACAGCCCGTATTACGACACGGCTGAGGCTAAACCGGGTTTAGCGCCTATGCGTCAAGTGCGGTTATCTCGATACAGCGCAACCAACGTCAAAGAATATTTATTCAAAGGCGTGATCGTTAATTTTAATTACAATTTTGCGTTAGGCGGTTTGGATACGGTGACGGTTTATTGTGCAGACGATTTTTATTTGTTGGCACAAACATATATTGACGGGTTTAACCCAGTTGAGCAGTTGTCTAGCGCTCGATTGACGGCAATTCTTGACCGACCCGAGGTTGATTATCCAGCAGCAACACGCAACATTTCGACAGGCACACAAACGCTTGGCGGTAGTTCGGCGTTCACTATTCCGCAATCAACTAACGTGTTGGGTTATTGCTCACAAATTAACGAAGCTGAGCAAGGCAGATTGTTTATATCGCGTGACGGCGATCTAACATTTCAGCCGCGTGTAGGCACAACGCTTGACCCGTCGGTAGCCGACTTTAGTGAACTGGGCGCTGACATACCGTACAACGGGCTAGGCATTACATTTGAGGCAGACGGTGTAACCAATCGAGCCGTCGTACAAATACTCGGCAACACGACGGCGCAAGTCGCCGACGACACAGGTAGCCAAGCGCTGTATTTTATACAAACTAAAAGCATTACCGACAGTTTGTTGCACAGCGACGCGGCCGCATTAGAACTAGCCACTTATCTGCTTGACCCTGAACCCGAGCCGAGGTTTACGTCGCTCAACACGGCGTTTGCAATGATGAGCAGCGCCGAACGCGACACGGTAACCGTGATCGACATAGGTGACACGATCACTATTGAAAAGTCGTTTGCGCCCGGCACTAACCCAGCGTCACTATCTCAAAACCTATCTATTGAGGGCATAGAGCATTCAATCAACGTAAACAACGGTCATATCGTCACCTACTACACGTCGCCAACTACGGTCGTTTACGAGTTCATACTTGACGACCCGACGTACGGTATCCTGACGGCAGACAACGCCTTAGGTTAAAGTAGGGGTTTATGGCGATACAAGATTTTACAGCAGGTCAAATTTTGACGGCCGCGCAAATGGACAGTTTGCAGGCAAACGATTACAACTGGACAGTTAGCACAAAAACCGCTAGTTATGTTTTGGTTGCGGCCGATAAAGGCACTCGAGTTGTGATGAACGCGGCGGGCGCAACAACGATCACGGTTAACACAAGTTTGTTTAGTGCAGGCGACACTTTGTTTATTCAAAACATCGGTGCGGGTACTTGCACGATCACGGCAGGCACGGCAACAGTAACGACCGCAGGGTCTTTAGCGTTAGGCACATGGGCAGGTGGCACTTTGTATTTCACTAGTGCTAGTGCTGCTATTTTTTTTAGCGGTGGGGGTGCAAGTTATGGCACGGCTACAGGCGGCAGTTCATCAAGCATTACCGTTAGCGGCATAAATTACACTCTTTTAACTTTTACGTCGTCAGGCACTTTGACGGTTACTAAATCGGGTTTGTTTGATGTGATGTTGTTTGGTGGCGGTGCTGGTGGTGGTGGGTCAAATAATTCAAGTGCCGTAGGTAATTTTAGTGGCGTAAACCAGTTAGGAATTGGCGGCGCAGGTGGTGGCGGTGCGGCAGGAGCAGCAATTACTAGCAACGGTACTGCAGGCATTACAGGTGGCGGCGCTGCTGGTAATGCAAGCGTTTCGTATTCTGGTGGTGCTACTACTTGGTCTGGTATCGGTTTTGCTGGTGGTAATAACGCAATAAATGCGCAGAGGCCTGCTGGTGGTGGTGGCGGTAGTGGCGGTGTCGGTGCTAATGCAAGTGGAAGCGTTGCGGGTAATGGTGGTGCGGGTGTTCAGGTAAATACTTTTATTGCTGGTGCGTCAAGTCTTATTGGTGGTGGTGGTGGCGGTGGGTGTTTGGCTGGCGGTACTGCTGGTACTGGTACAAATGGTGGTGCTAACGGGTCGAATGGTGGCACAGGGTCGAATGCTGCGGCGAATAGCGGTGGCGGTGGTGGCGGCGGCGGCGAAGGTGGCGGCGGTGGCGGCGGCGGTGAAGTTACGCAAACAATTTATTTAGACGCAAACGCAACGGTCACGGTCGGCGCTGGCGGTGCAGGCGCAACAGGTGGCACAGCCGGTGGCAATGGTGGTTCAGGCATTGTTTATGTCAGGTTTAAGGTTTAGTTATGGCACATTTTGCAAAAGTTGAAAACGGTGTAGTGCAACAAATAATTGTTGTCAGCAATGATGATTGTGGCGGCGGCGAATTTCCTGAAAGCGAGTTGATCGGTCAAGAATTTATTGCGTCGCTAGGTTTGTCGGGTGAGTGGTTGCAAACTAGTTATCACGCAAATTTTCGTAATTATTATGCCGGAGTTAATTACACGTTTAATTCAAATTTAGGCGAATACGGCGAATTTGTGCCGCCACCAACAATCGAGCCTGACGACGAGCAATAATGCGATGCGATACAGGTTGTTTGCGTTAGTACTTATGTTGACCGCTTGCGAAACAACACGCGACAACACACTTACCGTCAAATCGCGCGTCAAAAACATGACGATCAACAATTGCAACGTACCTGATCGTTGCGGCATGACACCATGAGCCGACACAGATACACACCAAACGAGTTACACGCTCGAATGGTCGTGACTGTCGGCGTGTTACTGGCAGTCGTATTTGCCGTAGTTGTTATTGGTTTTGTGTACGGCCTGTTATTTATATCGCAACCTATGGAACAAGCACCAAACGACAAAGAATTTATATCGTTAATGGCAACGATCGTCACGTTTTTGTCAGGCACGTTGGCTGGCATTGTTGCGTCAAACGGCATAAAAAACAAAGCAAAAAACGATGCCGAATAGACCGTACACAATTACGCAACAGCCAGTTGTTAAAGCGGCGTTGGCTGGCACAACTGAATGGGCGAAACTTTGTTGCCAACACAGCAACGGCAGTTTGTGGAATAACGGCACATTTGTTAACCGCGACATACGCAACCGACCCGGCACGATCAGCAATCACGCTCGAGGGCTGGCAATGGACTTGTCGTACCGTTGGCTAAACCAAAAAAAGTTAGGCAAACAAGACGGCCGCAAAGCGTCACTAGCGTTTATTGTCAAATGTTTAGAAAACGCCGATCACTTGGGCATACAACTTGTGATTGATTACCAGTTGCAACGGTCATGG
>Ga0255188_1000616_pt1 | contig 11567 bp, 9 predicted proteins | sample Miss_Cont_RepB_8_FD_188427 | JGI IMG/M metagenome (GOLD analysis project Ga0255188, IMG submission 188427) | Freshwater microbial communities from Mississippi River, Louisiana, United States - Miss_Cont_RepB_8h | ecosystem: Environmental > Aquatic > Freshwater > River | place: USA: Louisiana... | reverse complement strand
CGTTGGCTCGAGGCCCCGATGCATCTCTACTTCACCGACCGCGACCACCCGATCACCACCGGAGTCTCCAATTGGGCGATGAACGACGAGATCTACTACGACCTCGATCTCCTGCCCGAGGCCCGCGTCCTCGCCACCGCCTACACCCCCAAGGCGATCGACACCGGCGGCCGCGGCAACCGCGAGGCCCAGGCCCGCGCCGCCGAGGCCGTCGCCCTCCGCAAGGGCGTCAACATCTACGACATCCAGCCGCAGATGTGGACCTACGAGCGCCGGCTCGAGGGCGCCGCGAAGCCCTACCGCGCGTTCGTCTCCATCCCCGGTCACCTTTACGAGAACTTCAACCGCGCCAATTACCGCGCCATTCTCCTGCGCGGCATCGCCTGGGCCGGCCAGCGCGCCAACGTCGACGAGCTTTGCCGCCCCGAGGAACTCGGCGACACCCTCCGCTACCCGGCCGACGGCCCGACCCATCCGTCCAAGGCCGCCGCCAAGATCGAGGTCCACCCCGAGTTCAACCTATCCCTCGTCGCCGCCGAGCCGCTGGTGAACAAGGTCATGAACATGGACTGGGACGAGCGCGGCCGTTTGTGGGTCGCCGAGACCCCCGAGTATCCCAACGGACGCCGCGTGCCGAACGTCGAGGCTTGGAAGGACAGCGGTTACTTGCGCGGCGCCCGCGCCGAGCGCGATCCCGAGGACCGGATCTCCGTCCTCACCGACACCGACGGCGACGGTGTGATGGACCGCAAGCAGGTGTTCGCCGACAAGCTTGAGCTCGTCACCAGCTTCGTGCTCTACCGCAACGGCGTCATCGCCGCGACGGCGCCCGACATCTGGTTCCTGGAGGACACCAACGGCGACGGCATGGCCGATCGCCGCATGAAGCTCTACACCGGACTCGGCATCCGCGACACGCATGCCGTCATCAACAACCTCCGCTGGGGCCTCGATGGCTGGATCTACGCGACGCACGGCTACTCCTCAGGCGAGGTGAAATCGGGCGACGGCCAGCGCACGTTCGCCACCGGCGGCAGCGGTGTGGTGCGGTTCAAGCCCGACGGCTCCGCGTTCGAGCAGTACAGCAGCCGCAACGGCAACACCTGGGGCCTCGAGACCACGTGGGACGGACAGATCTTCTGGACGCAGCCCACCAGCGGCACGGTGTTCTTCCACACCCTGCTGCCCGAAAGCGTGCTGGCGAAGGGGAAGATCCCCGGCACGACCTCCTGGAAGGGCATGATCGTGAACCAGCCCACGTTCCCGCTGATGACCTGGCCGGAACAGGCCTACGTGCAGATCGACCAAGTGGGCCGTTTCACCGCCGCGGCCGGCTGCGCCCTCTACGAGGGCGGCGCCTGGCCGGACCGCTGGAACTACAGCTATTTCACCGGTGAGCCGACGCTCAACATCGTGCACCACCAGTTCGTGCGGCGCGACGGCGTGAGCTACGACGTGAGCCGCGAGGCGGGCCGCGAGCAGACGGAGTTCATGCGCAGCCGCGACCTGTGGTTCCGCCCGATTGAAACCCGCATCGGGCCCGACGGCGCGCTCTACGTGATCGATTTCTACAACCAGGCGGTGATCCACAACGACACCCGCGGCCCGGTCCACGGCCCCGCCAACGCCGCGGTGCGTCCGGACCGGGATCATTACTTCTCCCGCATCTGGCGCGTGCAGCACAAGGAGGCGCGAAAGCTCGCCCTGCCCGCCCTCGACCGCCGCGACCTGCCGGGCCTCGTGCGCGCGATCGAGACGAGCCCCAACGCCCACGTGAAGAAGCTCGCTTGGCGCCTCGCGCTGGAGAACCACGGTGCCGCCGGCGCCAAGGCTCTCGCCGCCATCTCGCGCCCGCCGATCGGCAGCGTTCCCGAGCAGCGCCACGCCGCCGCCCGCGCCGCCACCACACCCATCCAGCGCGAGGCTGTCCTCGCCGAGTACGCGCGCGCCACTGACGACTGGACCCGCTCGGCGCTCATCGCCGCCGCGGCCGACCACGCCGCGGATTACGTGGCCCTTGCGCTCAACGCACCCAACTCCGCCGCGCTCGCTTCCTTCGTTACCGCTATCGCGCCGGCCATCCCCGTGGAACGCGCCGCTGCGCTCGTGCAGGCCGCCGCCAATGCCCCGGCCGCCAACGCGCCGGTGAAGGTCGCCCTGCTCCGCGGTCTCTCCCAGCAGGAGAGCGCGCCGGCGATCATCGACGCCGCCACCAGTCGTCTGCTCCAACGTCTCCTCGGGGACTCCGCCACCGTGGCCGCCACCCTGCAGCTCGTCGCGAAATGGGATCGCACCGGCCAGCTCGCCTCCGCCGCCGAGCCGATCGTGCGTCAGATGCAGCGCGACCTCGTCGACCGCGCGCAGCCTGACGCCCGACGCGCCGAGCTCGCCGCCAGCCTCCTCAGCCTGAAGCAGTCCCGCCCGGCGGCGCTCGCCGCGGTCGCCGAGCTGCTCGGCGAGCCGGGCACCTCATCCAGCCTCCGCGGAGCGCTTACCACCACCCTCGGCGCCGCGCCCGGGAAGGACGCCGACACCGTGCTGATCGGCGCGTTCAAGGCGACGCAGTCGCCGACCGTCTTCGAGCAGATCATCCGCCGGCCCGAGACCGCTCAGGCGTTGCTGGAAGCGCTACGCTCGGGCGGCGTTACGCCCAAGGAAGTCGGCCCGGGCAATCTCGCCCGCCTGCGCACCCACCCGAACCGCGCGGTCGCCAACGCCGCCGCGAACGTGCTCGAAAAACTGAGCCCCGAGGCCGGACAAAAGGACGACCTGATCGCGAAGCTCATGCCCGAGGTCACCAAGGCCGGCAACGTGGCCAACGGCCGCATGGTCTTCACCGCCGCCTGCGCGATCTGCCACAAATACGGGGACATCGGCCTGCGCGACGTCGGCCCGCCCCTCGCCGGCATAGGCTCGAAGAGCACCCTCGAGTTGCTCACCCACATCGTCGATCCGAACCGCCAGGTGGAGCCCAACTACTGGCAGTGGAATCTCACGACCAAGAAGGGCGAAACGCTCGTCGGCGTCATCGTGAACGAGAACGCCAACACCGTGACGATCCGTAACCAAGGCGGCGACACCGAGGTGCGCCGCGACGACATCACCGGCCGCGAGAACACGCGTCGTTCCCTCATGCCCGAGGGTCTTGAGGGCCTCGGGGCGGACGGCCTAAGGGACGTCATCGCCTTCCTCGCCTCCACCAGCACGCCGGCCTCGGGCGGCGCCACTCCCACGGCACCCGCCCCGGCCAAAAAGGCCGGCAAGGGCAAAGCCGCCGCCAAGAACGGCGGTGCGGTCAGCCAGACCGCAGCCACGGCCGTCGCGGCGGGCGCTCCGGCGACCCAAGGCCCCAAGGAGGGCGGCAAGAACGATCGCCCGCTGCCTCCCCTCGAAAAGGTACAGTGGGAGGCCGGCAAAACGCGCGTTCTCATCATCGGCGGCGGCAGCTCGCACAAGTTCACGGAGTTCTTCGGCGCGACCGACAGCGCCACGCTCCGCGCCGCCGGCTTCAGCGTCGCCTACACCGAGGACCGCGACCAGGCGGCCGCCGAACTCGCCGGGGCCGACGTCGCCGTGGTGAGCGTGAACCGGATGTTCTTCGACACCCCGGCCTACCGGAAGGCGCTGTTCGCCTTCGCGGCCGCCGGCAAGGGCATCGTGATGCTCCACCCGGGCACGTGGTACGCCTTCCCGAACTGGCCGGAGTTAAACGCGAAACTCGTGGGCGGCGGCTCCCGCGGTCACGACAAGCTCGGACCGTACTCGGTGAACGTGTTGAAGGCGGATCATCCCATCACGCGCGGCGTGCCGGCGAAGTTCGATGTGATCGACGAGCTCTATTACGTGAACGCGGAGCCGGAAAAGATCCCGGCCGGCACGGCCGCGATCGAGGTGCTCGCGGAGAGCTCACCCAGCATCAAGTACGGCAAACCCCACCCGGTGGTTTGGATCACCCGCCACGACACCGCGAAGGTGGTGGGCCTCACCCTCGGCCACGACGAGCGCACCCACGACCATCCCGCATTCAAGACGCTTCTGGTGAACTCAGTGAAATGGGTCAGCGGGAAGTAAAACGCTCTGATTCATCAGATTATCAAACTTCGAGGCTCTTAGCCCAACTTGACAGCAAGCTGGTTTGCTGGTTAGCTGGCTAAGTGAAGACCACGCTCGACCTCCCGGAAGACCTCGTGAGGGAGCTCAAGCTCCGGAGCGTGCACGATCGCCTTAAGCTGAAGGACGTCGCCGCACGTGCCCTGCGGCGCGGTTTGGGCCTCGAAAGCACTGCCGTCGCCAAGCCCGAGCAATTGCCCCAAGGCCTCGGTTTCAGCCCGCAGGGCTTCCCGGTGTTTGACTGCCGCGCTGGCACCCCGGTGAAGAAAATGAGCGCCCGGGAAATCGTCGTCCTGGAGCAGGAAATCATCGCCGAAGAGGATCTGAACCGTGGCGGGCTCGCTCGTTGACTCCAACGTCTGGGTCGCGGCGACCTTTTCCACGCACGAGTTCCACGCGACCAGCCTCGGGAGTCTCGAAGCGGCGACGCCGGCGAACCCGGCCGTTTTCTGCCGTGCGACGCAACAGAGCTACCTTCGCCTGGTGACTTCCCCGCGGATTCTCTCGCGCTACGGTGCCGAAGGTATGACCAACCGCCACGCCCTCGCCGCGCTGGACGCGCTGGAGCGGCTTCCGTCGGTGCGGACGCGCGACGAGCCGCGCGGTCTCACCGCGCTCTGGCATCGTCTGGCCTCGCGGGAAACCGCCTCCCCGAAGGTCTGGATGGACGCCTATCTCGCGGCTTTCGCCATCGCCGCCGACCTGGAACTCGTGACCTTGGATCGCGACTTCCAAGTCTACACAGCCGAGGGCCTGCGCCCGCGATTCCTCGCGCCACCTCCCTGAACCGACCGGGCGAACGCTCGTCCCCCTGCCCCATGCCCACCGTCGCCGTCCTCGGCACCTTCGACACCAAGGGCCCGGAACACGCCTTCGTCGCCGATCGCATCCGCTCCCGCGGACACACCCCGCTGTTGATCAACGTGGGGTGCCTTGGCGCGCCGACGGTAAAACCCGATATCACCGCCGATGACGTGGCGGCGCGCGGCGACGAGAACTGGCGGGCGATCCTCGCGCGCAAGGATCGCGGCGAATCAGTCTCGCTCATGGGCCGCGGCGCCGCCGCGCTCCTCGACGAGCTGGCGGCCGCTGGAAAAATCCACGGCGTGATTTCCCTCGGAGGAGGAGGAGGCACCGCCATCGCCACCGCCGGCATGCGCGCGCTGCCCGTCGGCTTCCCCAAGCTGATGGTGTCGACCCTCGCGAGCGGCCAGACCGCGCACTACGTCGGCACGACCGACATCACGATGATGCCCGCCATCGTCGATGTCGCCGGCATCAACCGCGTCTCGCGCGCCGTCTTCACCAACGCCGCCGGCGCGATCTGCGGCATGGTCGACGCCCGTCAGACCTCGCCTTCGGCCACCGCCGACCGTCCGCTCATCGTCGCCAGCATGTTCGGCAACACCACGCCGTGCGTCACCGAGGCGAAGCGTATCCTCGAGGAAGCCGGTTACGAGGTGCTCGTCTTCGCCGCCACCGGCAACGGCGGCCGCGCGATGGAATCCCTCATCGGCAGCGGGCTCGTCGCCGGCGTGCTCGACATCACCACCACCGAATGGGCCGACGAGCTCGTGGGCGGCGTGCTGACCGCCGGACCGGAGCGCCTCGACGCCACCGCCCGCGCGAAGATCCCCGCCATCGTGACGCCGGGCTGCCTCGACATGGTGAACTTCGGCGAGCCGGCGACGGTGCCGGCAAAGTTCTCCGGTCGGAATTTCTACCAGCACAACGCGCAGGTGACGCTCATGCGCACGACGCCGGCGGAATGCGCCGAGCTCGGCCGGATTCTGGCGGAAAAACTCAACCGCTACCCCGCGCCGGTCACCTTCCTCATCCCGCGCCGGGCCATCAGCGTGATCAGCGCCGCTGGAAAACCGTTCCATGACCCGGCCGCCGACGCCGCGCTTTTCTCCGCCGTGAAGGCGGGACTGCGGCCCGACATCCCCGTCGTCGAGCTCGACGTCGAGATCAACGATCCCGTGTTCGCGCGCGCCTGCGCCGAGACCCTGCTGCGCTCCCTCGGTCGCGCATGACGCCGATCCTCGAGTGTGTCCCGAATTTCAGCGAGGGCCGCGATCCGGAGGTCATCCGAGCCATCACCGAAGCGATCGGCGCGGTGCCGGGCGCGAAGGTGCTGCACGTTGACCCCGGCCACGGCGCCCATCGCACGGTCGTCACCTTCGCCGGCGTGCCGGCCGCGGTGACCGAGGCCGCGTTCCGCGCCATCCGCCGGGCCGGGGCATTGATCGACATGACTCGCCACCACGGCGAGCACCCGCGTCTCGGCGCGACCGACGTTTGCCCGCTGGTGCCGGTCAGCGGACTCACGCTCGACGACGCCGCAGTCCTCGCCCGCGCGCTAGGTGAACGCGTCGGCCGCGAGCTCAACCTGCCCGTCTACCTCTACGAGCACGCCCAGCCGGTTCCGGCCCGACGCAACCTCGCCGACATCCGCGCCGGCGAGTACGAGGGTCTGGCGGCGAAGATCCTTCGCCCGGAATGGCGGCCCGACTTCGGCCCGGCCGCCTTCGACGCCCGGCGCGGAGCCACCGTCGTCGGCGCGCGCGATTTCCTCGCCGCGTACAACGTCAACCTCGAGACGCCCTCCCGCGACCTCGCGCATGAGATCGCGTGCGACGTGCGCACCTCGGGGCGGGTGATCCGCGACCCTGGCGGCGCGGAGCGGCGCGTCCCCGGCACGCTGCGCGCCACGAAGGCGATCGGCTGGTATATCCCCGAGTACGGCCGGGCTCAGGTCTCCATGAATCTCACTGCCCTCGCCGTCACACCGGTGCACACCGCGTTCGAGGCGGTGCGCCAAGCTGCGGCCAAGCGCGGGGTTCGCGTGACCGGGTCCGAGCTGATCGGCCTGCTGCCCCTGCGATCCCTGCTGGACGCGGGCCGGCATTTCGCGGAACCGGCTGAAGCCGGAGCCAGCGAGGATCGGTTGCTGGAAATCGCCGTGCGTGGACTCGGCCTGGACGAACTCGGGCCCTTCGATCCCAAGACGCGGGTCATTGAACACCTCCTGGGCGCGACCTGACGGCGGAGGTGAAAACACGGGTTGGCAAAGCGGCCGTGCCGCACACGGTACCGACATGCCCACCCGACCCCTTCTCACCCTCGCGGCTCTCTCCGTACTGCCCTCCTTGATCGCGCAGACTCCTCCACCCGCGGATCCGTACATCTGGCTCGAAGACGTAACGGCCGAGCGCTCGCTGACGTGGGCGCGCGACCGAAACACGGTCTCGCAACGGGAGCTGGAGGCTCAGGCCGACTTCAAGCCGATCCAAGACCGGCTTCTCGCGATCCTCGATTCGAAGGAGCGCATCCCGTACGTCTCGAAGCAGGGCGCGCACTATTACAACTTCTGGCGCGACGCGCGGAACCCACGGGGAGTCTGGCGTCGCACCACGCTGGAGGAGTACCGCAAACCGGAGCCGAAATGGGAAACGGTACTCGACCTCGACGCCCTCGCCGCCGCGGAAAAGGAGAACTGGGTCTGGAAGGGCGCCGACTGGCTGGAGCCGGACCGCGACCGCGTGCTCCTCAGTCTCTCGCGCGGCGGCGCCGACGCGACCGTCACCCGCGAATTTGACCCGGTCGCCAAGGCGTTCGTCGCCGGCGGCTTCACGCTTCCGGAAGCCAAGAGCGGAGTCTCCTGGCGCGACCGCAACACGTTGTACGTCGGCACCGACTTCGGCGCCGGCAGCCTCACCGACTCCGGCTACCCGCGCGTCGTGAAGGAATGGCGGCGCGGCACCCCGCTCGACTCCGCGAAGATCGTTTTCGAGGGCACGAAGACCGACGTAAGCGTCAGCGCCTACACCACCGTCGAGCCCGGCTTCCGCCGCGATTTCGCGCGGCGCGGGGTGACTTTCTTCACCGCTGAGCACTTCATTCGCGACGGCGATGGTTTCCGGAAACTGGACCTGCCAGCGGACGCCCGGATGGGCACGTGGCGCGAATACCTGCTGGTGACGCTCCGCGCCGACTGGAAGACGGCGGCTCGCACCTTTCCGGCCGGCGCGCTCCTCGCGCTACCCTGGGAAAGTTTTCACGCTGGCCAACGCGACTTCGCGATCCTCTTCGAGCCCGGCCCCCGGAAGTCTCTCGCCGGCTACAGCCGCACGCGGCGTCACCTCATCGTCAATGAGCTCGATAACGTGCGGAACCGCCTGTTCCTGCTCACGCCGGGAGCGACCGGTAAGTGGACCCGCGAGCCGCTCGCGGCGCCGGAGTTCGGCAGCGTCTCCGCCAGCGGGATCGACGATGAGACGGATGACTTCTGGCTGAACGTCGACGACTTCCTCACCCCGCCGAGCCTCTACCGCGGCACGGTGGGCCAACCCAAGCGCGAGCTCCTGAAGCAGCTACCGGGCTTCTTCGCCGCGGACGGTCACGAGGTCACCCAGCACGAGGCGGTGTCGAAGGACGGCACGCGCATCCCGTATTTCCAGGTCTCCCGCCGCGGGCTGAAACTCGACGGCAAGAACCCAACGCTCCTCTACGGCTACGGTGGCTTCCAGCTGTCTCAGACGCCCGGCTATCGAGCCGCGATGGGCGCAGCGTGGCTCGAGCGCGGTGGCGTCTACGTCCTCGCCAATATCCGCGGCGGTGGCGAATTCGGCCCCCAATGGCACCAGGCCGCTCTCAAGGCCAACCGCCAGCGTGCCTACGACGACTTCATCGCCGTCGGCGAGGATCTGGTCCGTCGCCAGGTGACCGCGCCGCGCCATCTGGGTATCCAAGGCGGCAGCAACGGCGGTCTGCTCGTCGGCGCGGTTTTAACCCAGCGTCCCGACCTCTTCAACGCGGTCGTCTGCCAGGTGCCGCTGCTCGACATGCGCCGCTATCATACCCTCCTCGCGGGCGCCTCGTGGATGGGCGAGTACGGCAACCCCGACGTGCCCGCGGAGTGGGACTACATTTCCCGCTACTCGCCCTACCAAAACGTGAAGCCCGGCGTGAAGTATCCCCGGGTGCTGTTCACCACCTCGACGCGCGACGACCGCGTGCACCCGGCCCACGCGCGCAAGATGGTCGCGCGGATGCTCGAGCAGGGGCACGACGTGCTCTACTATGAGAACATCGAGGGCGGCCACGGCGGCGCGGCCAACAACCGCCAATCGGCCTACATGAACGCCCTCGCCTACGCGTTCCTGCTGAAGCAACTCCGCTAAATCGCGGCGGGCTCCCTCGGATGGTCGGGGATTCCTTACGCCGGATTCCCCTCACTCCCTCTCACTTTCCCTTGTCCCTCCCAGCGCGACGTAGCCTTAACGATACGTCGCCTGGGGCGCAGTCGCGCGGGATTCAAAGCCCGAGGAAACGCCGCGCGTTCTCGGTTGAAACACGCGCCAGCTCCGCCGGCGAAACACCGAACAACCCCGCGGCGAACTCCGCTGTGTGCCGTACGAACGCGGGTTCGTTTGGCTTTCCGCGGTGCGGCATCGGCGTGAGGTACGGCGCGTCGGTCTCGAGCATGAACCGCGCAAGGCCCTGCGCAAGGGCCGCCGCCCGCACAGCCTCGGCTGTCTTGTAGGTGAGGATGCCGGTGAATGAGCCGACGCCACCGCGGCGATTCAAATCGCCGATCTCGGCCGCGCCTTCGGTGAAGCAGTGAAACACCACCCGGCGCCAGTCGACGCCGCTGGCGTCGATCATCGCGACACACTCCGCGAACGCCCCGCGCGAATGGACCACCACCGACGCGTCCAGACGCCGCGCGATCGCCAGCTGCGCCGCGAACGCGGCCTGCTGCCAGCCGAAGATGCGCGTGGCCTCTTCGGGCTCCTTCGGCAGATGGAACCGGTCCAGACCGCACTCGCCTAGCGCCACCGGCCGCGGTTCCAGCTTCCAGCGCGCCTCCATGCCCGCCAACGCCGCCTCCCAGGCGGAGTCGACCGAACACGGATGCAATCCGACGGTGTGTCGTACAAATCCGTCGGCTGCATGCTCCGCCGCCAGCCCGCGGTACAGCTCCCAATCATCCGGTCCCGTGCCGATGGTGACCATCGTCGCGACGCCCGCCTGCCGCGCGCGCTCCAGCACCGCCGGCAGGTCGCCCCGCCGCGCGAACGACTCGAGGTGGGTGTGCGTGTCGAAAAGCTCCATCGCGGGATCAGGCTCGCGCCGCCGGGACCACCGCGACGTTCAGACCTTCGCGCTGTTGTCGCACTTGAAGTGAACCTGCGAGCGACGCAGCCCAAGGGCCTTGAGCGCGGAGGTCTGCGCCGGATTGCGGCGCTCGATCAGGAAACGCTCGCGCTCCGCCTCCTCCTCGGCCGCCGCCAGCGCGGCCACACAGATCATGCCCACGGCATCGTCCGGCAGCCGGCGGGCGGGAAATCCCGCGTGCGTGGTGAGCCAGCGCAGCGAGGCCGCGAGACAGGAATCGGAAGGAGACGTACTCATCTGCCAGAGAATGCCGCCTCCCAGGCCCCGACGTCGAACCCTGTTAGCGCCACACCTTCGCCAAGCGCGAAGGGGCGTTTCACGAGGTTGCCGTTGCCAGCCAGGAGCGCCAATGCCGCGGACTCGGAGAGGCTGGGTAGTTTTTCTCCCAATCGCTGCTCCCGGTAATCGGCTCCGGAGGTGTTGAAGAGCCGGCGGATCTCGCCGTCGCGCGCCGCCAGCATGCGGCGCAATTCCGCCAACGACGGCGGAGTCTCGCGGATCGGACGCTCCTCGAATGGCACACCGCGCTCCCGCAGCAACTTCGTGGCGGCGCGGCAGGTGGAGCACTTGGCGTAGGTGTAGACGGTCAGCATGGCACGGTCACTTCACCCATGATTCGTGCTGGATCACAAACTGCCAGCGTCCGCGGTATTGACCGAGCTCGCCGAAGAAACGCAGCGGGGCGCCTTCGCGTAACTCGGACCGCAACCGGCCGCGCAGGGTCTCGTCGGGCACCCACACGTCAAAGGTCTCGCCGCGAAACTCCACGGCCAACCGTGAGCCTGCCGCCACGCGTCCGTCGACGCGCACCAGGCGTCCCTTGAACTCGTCCTGCTGCAGCCGCGTGTCCGCCGGCAATGTCTCCGGCCTCAACGCGCGGCCGACGAGATCCATTTTGGCGTAGTCCACCGTCTTTACGGCGTCACCCGTCACCCGGCCGTCGGAGGCGTTCTTCAGCGCGAGCCAACGATCGCGGCGACCGTCCGGAACAGTCTTGAACGAGGCGGCGACCGGAAAGTGATCCGAGAAACCGGCGCCGGCGGGTCCATCGAAGGTCCACCGTACGGGCAGTCCCTGCTCGTCGGCATTGAGGCCCGCGAACTTTCCCACGGTAAAGGAATTGTCGACGTACTGGACGCCTTGGTGGTCGTAGAGCCCGCGCGAGATGATGAGGTGCATCAGGGTACCCCACTCGCCGCGGTAAGTGTCGCTGCCACGCTGTTCCGCCGGGAGCTCGAACCATAGGTTGTAGAGCGGCCGCCCCGGCTGCCGCA
>Ga0255188_1000615_pt1 | contig 11567 bp, 2 predicted proteins | sample Miss_Cont_RepB_8_FD_188427 | JGI IMG/M metagenome (GOLD analysis project Ga0255188, IMG submission 188427) | Freshwater microbial communities from Mississippi River, Louisiana, United States - Miss_Cont_RepB_8h | ecosystem: Environmental > Aquatic > Freshwater > River | place: USA: Louisiana... | reverse complement strand
ACCAAGTCGAGGACGCTCTTGCGCTGGGCATCCCGTTTGGCGCGCTCCTGTGCTGAACCCGCACCAAAGAGTCGCTCGAACACCAGCTTCGGGTTCACTTCCTTCGGCAGGGGCTGCGTGGCCGAGCGCCAGGACATGGTGGAGGAATAAACGCAGGAGTAACCCGAGTCGCAGTTGCCAGCCATGGAACCCGCCTCGGTGCCGATCTCCAACGAACCCAGCCGGGTCTGGTCCGCGAGGCGCGAGGCCGCGACCTGATCAACCGACACCCCCGCCCGGATGTCCGTGCCGTCCGTCTTCCGAGGCTGGGCCCCAGTGAGGAAGGCAGCCAGTGCGCGGGCGTGGTCACCTCCGCCGTCACCATGCGCGCGGGCCTTGTCGGCGGTCAGTCCGGTAAGAATGGAGAAATCCTTACGATGCTCGGCCAGCGGTTGGAGAATGGCGGGCAGCTCGGCGGCCAATTCCCCCTCCGCCTGCGGGGTCCAATCCACCATGTTTTTGCCGTTGGGGACATAGAGGAGCGCCATCCGGTTCGGGGCCGCCTTGCTGGCCGGCGTATTCCCGGCGGCCCAACCGGTCATGGGCCCCATCGCCTCCAGCCAAGGCAGAGCCAACGTGGCTCCGAGTCCTTTGAGGGCGGTGCGGCGGGAGATGAAGGATGAATTCATGGCTGAGTAATCTTTGGGCCTTCGACGGCAGAGTGACAAAATCCTTCAACTGCAAACCTCTGTCGCCCAAGTTTCAGTCAGCCCTGCTGTGAGGTGGCTGGAAGTCGCGGCGGAAAAAATGCCGTCTTCCCTCTAAGCGCCGCGCGGCCTCACCGACAGGCAGAACATTTTGATGGTTAATCGCCACCAAATGCTGTTCAAATCCCCGCCGCTTCGTCCGCGAAAAGCCGGGCCGAACGGCATTCCTCTGATGCCCGGCTGTTTCGCGGCGTCCGAACTGCGAGTCGGTAATGATTGAGTTAGAAACGACGACCAAAACGGCCACTGGCACACTCCCTTGTCGGAGTCAGCCAGGCGCGTCTGCGAACGACCATTTCCCCGGAGTTGCGCAGGTGCTGGCCAGCTTGGGCGACGCGTCGTTCCGGCGGGACCACGGCTTACGTCACGCCTACGTGGCGGGGGCGATGGCCAATGGCATCGCATCGGTCGAACTGGTCGAGGCGATGGCGCGCGGCGGGATGCTCGGCTTCTTCGGCGCGGCGGGGCTGGGAAAGGACCGCGTGGAGGCGGCGCTGAACCGGCTTCAAACGGAAATCCCCGGGCTGCCCTTCGGCGTGAACCTCATCCACAGCCCGAATGAGCCGTCGCTCGAAGACGCGGTGGCGCGGATGTTCATCCAACGCGGGCTGCGGCTCATCGAGGCGTCGGCTTACCTGCGGCTCACGCTGCCGGTCGTGCGCTTCCGCGTCGCGGGCATTCATCGCGATGCAACTGGGCAAATCGTTACGCCCAACCGCATCATGGCGAAGGTCTCGCGGGTCGAGGTGGCGACGCAATTTTTCTCCCCGCCACCAGCGGAGATGCTGAACGAGCTAGTCCGCACCGGCGAACTCACCGCCGAGCAGGCCGCGCTCGCGGCGCAAATCCCCGTCGCGCAGGACGTGACGGCGGAGGCGGATTCTGCCGGGCACACGGACAATCGCCCGCTCGTCACGCTGCTGCCCACGCTGCTGGCGTTGCGCGACCGCTTGCAGGCGCAGTTCGGCTACGCGCAACCGCTCCGCGTCGGTGCGGCGGGCGGGCTGGCCACGCCGGCGGGACTCGCGGCGGCGTTCGCGATGGGCGCGGCTTACGTCGTCACCGGCTCGGTGAACCAGGCGTGCGTCGAGTCCGGCTCCTGCGACGCCGTGCGCAAAATGCTGGCGCAAGCCGAGCAGGCCGACACTGCGATGGCTCCCGCCGCCGACATGTTCGAGATGGGCGTTAAGCTTCAGGTCCTCAAGCGCGGCACGATGTTCCCGATGCGCGCCGCGAAGTTGTGGGAGCTTTTCCGCGCGTATCCGAGTCTCGACGCGATTCCCGACGCCGACCGCGCACAATTGGAGAAGCAGTTCTTCCGCGCCACGCTGGCCGAGACGTGGGCGAGCACGCGGGCCTTCTGGCTCACGCGCGACCCCGCGCAAGTCGAGCGCGCCGAGCGCGACGCGAAGCACAAGATGGCGCTCGTCTTCCGCAGCTACCTCGGCCTCAGCTCGCGCTGGGCAAACGCGGGCGAACCCTCGCGCGTGCTCGATTACCAAGTCTGGTGCGGCCCTGCGATGGGCGCGTTCAACGAGTGGACGCGCGGCACCTTCCTCGCCGCCCCGGAGAATCGCCGGGCCGAGACCGTTGCGCTGAACCTCCTCTACGGCGCGGCCAAGCACCTGCGCGCGGTCGCGCTGCGTGTGCAGGGAACGGCGCTGTCAGCGGAGGAAACGGCGTGCGTGCCCATCGAAGCGGAGCGACTCCATGAGTTGGTGAAAGCGGACTGAGATGAAGCTCCAAGCTCCAAGCCTTTGCGTCCGAGCGCGCCGCACCCCGTGCCGGCGACTTGCAGTCGCCGTCTGTGGGAAACACCAATTCGAGCGCGCGCTGACGAGCCCACCCGCAACACGGCGACTGCAAGTCGCCGGCACGAGCACGCGCAAACACTCCCCCATTCTCTTGCCTTCATTCTCCTGCCACCTCAACAGCCGTGAGGGTGGCAAGAGAATGAAGGCAGAAGAATCCTTCCCAGAGCTGCTGTGCGAGGGCCTCATCTCCCCACTGCTCCGCTCTCAGCCCGCCCGCCGCTCCGCCCCCTCTTTATTCGTGTCCATTCGTGTCCATTCGTGGTTTCCCCCCGCCTCGTGATGAGCCAGTCCACGCCCCTCGCCATTGTCGGTCTCAGCGCCATCTTCCCGCAGGCAGATGACCTGCGCGCTTACTGGCGCAACCTCAAGGCCGGCGCAGACGCCATTACGCCCATCCCCGCCTCGCACTGGCGCGGCGCGGACTTTTTCAACGCCGACCCGAAGGCGCCCGACATGACCTACGCGCAGCGCGGCGGGTTCATTTCGCCGGTGAATTTCAACCCGCTGGAGTTCGGCATCGCGCCCAAGGACATCGAGGCCACGGACACGACGCAATTGCTCGGCATGGTCGCGGCGAAACAGGCCCTCGCCGACGCGGGCTACGACAAGAAGGCCTTTGACCGCCAGCGCACCAGCGTGCTGCTCGGCGTCACCGGCGCGCTCGAACTCGTCATCCCGCTCGGCGCGCGGCTCGGTCATCCCATCTGGCGGCGCGCGCTTGCGGAAGCCGGCGTCGCGAACGATGTCGCCGAAGATGTCGTGCAGCGTATCGCCGACGGCTACGTGCCGTGGCAGGAAAATTCCTTCCCCGGCCTGCTCGGCAACGTCGCCGCTGGTCGCATCGCGAGCCGCCTCGACTTGGGCGGCACGAACTGCGTCGTGGACGCCGCGTGTGCGAGCAGCTTCGCGGCGTTGCACCTCGCCGCGCTGGAGTTGGAGGCGGGCCGCTCGGACATGGTCATCACCGGTGGCATCGACACCTTCAACGACATCTTCATGTTCATGTGCTTCAGCAAGACCCCGGCGCTCTCGCCGTCGGGGAATGCGCGGCCGTTCGACCGCGACGGCGATGGCACCATCCTCGGCGAAGGCATCGGCATGATTGTCCTGAAGCGCCTCGCCGACGCCGAGCGCGACGGCGACAATATTTACTGCGTCATCAAGGGCATCGGCTCCTCCAGCGACGGTCGCGGCGGCGCGATTTACGAACCGCGCTCCGAAGGCCAAGTCCAGGCGATGGAACGCGCCTACGCCGCCGCCGGCATCAGCCCCACCACCGTGGAACTCGTCGAGGCCCACGGCACCGGCACGAAGGTCGGCGACGCCACGGAGCTGCGTTCGCTCGCGAAGGTTTTCCGCGCCGCGCAACCCGACGGCACTTGGGCCGCGCTCGGTTCCGTGAAGTCGCAAATCGGCCACACGAAAGCCGCCGCCGGTGTCGCCGGTCTCATCAAGGCCGCGCTCGCGCTCGAACAAAAAGTTCTCCCGCCCACCATCAAGGTGAACCAGCCGCTCGACGAAGCCGCGCCCGGCACGTCGCCGTTTTACCTCAACACCACGAAGCGCCCGTGGCTCCCGCGCGCCGCGCACCCGCGTCGCGCCGGCGTGAGCGCGTTCGGCTTCGGCGGCACGAACTTCCACATCGCCCTCGAGGAACACGGCTCTGCCCGCCGCGCTGTGGATTGGACCGGCGACGTGGACATCCTCGCCTTCGCTGCCGACACGCTCGCCGACCTGCGCGCGCAGCTCGCCGCCTTGCCCGCCGAACTTCCGTGGCTTGACCTCCGCCGCCGCGCGCACGCGTCCCGCGCCGCCTTCCGCGCCGAAGCAAAGTTCCGCCTGCTGCTGCCGCTGGCGAAAGGGACTGAAAGCAATTTCGCCCTCGCCTCGCTCCGCGACGCGGCTCTCGCCATGCTCGACAAAGAGCCGACCAAGACCAGTTGGTCCCTCCCCAACGGCACCGCCTTCGGCTCCGGGCCCGCGCGCGGCCAGCTCGCCGTCCTCTTCCCCGGCCAAGGCTCGCAATACCCCGGGATGTTCCGCGACCTCGCCTGCCAGTTCCCCGAACTGCTCGACACCCTCGCCGAAGCCGACACCGCCTTCGCCCACGAGCAGCCCGCCGCCGCGCGCCTCAGCGACATCATCTACCCGCACCCCGCCTTCTCCGACGACGCCCGTCGCGCCCAAGAATCCGCGCTCAAGGCCACCGAAGTCGCCCAGCCCGCGCTCGGAGCCGTGAGCCTCGGCGCGCTGCGCGTGCTGCAAGGCTTCGGTGTCACGCCACAGCTCGCCGCCGGCCACAGCTACGGCGAACTCGTCGCGCTCCACGCCGCCGGCCGCCTCGATGCCGCCGGACTTCACAAGCTCTCCAACGTCCGCGGCCGCCTCATGGCCAGCCGTCCCGGCGCAGCCGACCGTGGTGCGATGCTCGCCGTCGTCGCGCCCGAGCAAACCGTCGCCGAACTCCTCCTCGCCGGCGGCCCCGACCTCGTCATCGCGAACCGCAACTCGCCGTCGCAGTTCGTCATCGCCGGCCCGAAGCCGCAGATTGACCGCGCCGCCGTCGAAGCCGAGAAGCGTTCCCTTCGCGCCCGCGTGCTGCCCGTCTCCGCCGCCTTCCACAGCCCGCTCGTCGCGGATGCCCGCGAGCCCTTTGCCGCCGCGCTCGCGGAGATTGTTTTCAGCGCCGCGCAAATTCCCGTCTTCTCGAACACGACCGCTGCGCCTTACCCGCCGGCCGCATCCGCCACGCGCGACTTGCTCGCGAGCCATCTCGCGAAGCCCGTGGACTTCATCGGCGAAATCCGCGCGTTGCACGCCGCCGGCGCGACCACCTTCCTCGAAGTCGGCCCTGGCCGCGTCCTCAGCGACCTCGCCGCCGCCATCCTCGCCGACACCGGCGCGGAGACCATCGCCCTCGACGCCTCGCGCGGCGCGCGCAACGGCACCCTCGACCTCGCCACCGCCCTCTGCCGCCTCGCCGCCCTCGGCCACACGGTGAATTTGGCGAAATGGGAAACCGCCCCGCCCGTCGCCCCCACCGGCAAACCCGCCTTCACCGTCCCGATTTCCGGCGCGAACGTCCGCACCACGAAGCCCGCCGCGCGCCCGCCCATCGTGAGCAAGCCCGCCGCCCGTGCCGGCGACTTGCAGTCGCCGCCCGCGTCCACTTTGAACACCCCGACCTCGTCCCCTGCTCGTGCCGGAGGTTTGCAACCGCCGTCCAACGTGTCCGCAGCTCCCGGCGGCGATTACAAATCGCCGGCACTTTCCCCCGACCTCGCCGCCGCCCTGCAAACCGCCCAGCAAGGCATGATGGCCCTGCAAAAACTCCAGGAGCAAACCGCCCAACTCCACGCGCATTTCCTCGCCGGCCAGGAAGCCGCGCGCCGCACGTTGGAAGGCCTCCTCGGCCAACGCCGCGAGTTGCTCGGCCTCGCGCCCGCTCCGGTGGAGCGCAGCTTTCCAAGCCGCAGCAACGCAGTCACGCCCGTCGCGCCACCGACTTTGACCGCCCCACCTTCGAAGCCTGCCGCTTCCGCCCCCGTCGCCGTCCCCACCGGGGGAGCTGGCCGGGGTGAGGTGGCACCTGCCACGAAGTCCGTTGCGCCCGCGAAACCCGCAACTACCTCCAGCCCGGTCGCCCCCGCCGTCCTCGCCGTCGTCTCCGAGAAAACCGGCTACCCTGTCGAAATGCTCACGCTCGACATGGGCTTGGACAGCGACCTCGGCATAGATTCCATCAAGCGCGTCGAAATCATGGCCGCCCTCCGCACGCGCCTGCCTGACGCGCCCGAGGTGAAGCCTGAGCACCTCGGCTCGCTCCAGACGCTTCAACAGGTCGTGGATTTTCTGAGTGTCGGCACTGCGGCAGCCGCTCCGGCGGCTTCACCGGGTGCTGCGTCCACGCAAGCTGCTCCGGCGTCCAGTCCGGTTGCCCCTGCCGTCCTCGCCGTCGTCTCCGAGAAAACCGGCTACCCTGTGGAAATGCTCACGCTCGACATGGGCCTCGACTCCGACCTCGGCATCGATTCCATCAAGCGCGTCGAAATCATGGCCGCGCTCCGCACGCGCCTGCCTGATGCCCCCGAAGTCAAACCCGAGCACCTCGGCTCGCTCCAAACGCTCCAGCAAGTCGTGGACTTCCTCTCCGCCGGAGCGCGCAGGCCCACAGCCGCAGCCGCGAACGAAGCCTTGCCGCAAACCACTTCACCCGGACTTGTGCGTCCTGGCTCCGAGGCCGTCGCCCCCGCTGTCCTGGCTGTTGTTGCTGAAAAGACCGGCTACCCGACGGAAATGCTGAACCTCGACATGGGGTTGGATAGCGACCTCGGCATCGACTCCATTAAGCGCGTCGAAATCATGGCCGCCCTTCGCACTCGCCTGCCCGACGCGCCCGAGGTGAAGCCCGAGCATCTTGGCTCGCTCCAAACCCTCAAGCAGGTGGTCGAGTTTTTGACGGCGGGGATTCGGGTGCCCGTTGCGGCTTCAGTTTCAAGCGGTGCGCCCGCAAATCAGATTGAAAGCAAGGGCATTGATTCGGCATCGGCCACGCGCGCGTTGCTCGCTGTTGTTGCGGAGAAAACCGGCTACCCGACCGAGATGCTGAATCTCGACATGGGCCTCGACTCCGACCTCGGCATCGACTCCATCAAGCGCGTGGAAATCATGGCTGCCCTCCGCAGCCACCTCCCCAACGCCCCCGAAATCAAACCCGAACACCTCGGCACGCTCCGCACCTTGCAGGAAGTCGTGAACTTCCTCACGGCTAGTGGGGCAGCCGTCCCGGCTGTCACCCGTCCTGCAACCGTCCCGGTTGCAGCCCCCAGTTCAACCGGGACGGTTGAACGACCCCAGGCCGGCGAGGACGCCCGCCCCACTTCCCTCTCCCGCCAAATCCTCCGCCCCACGCCGTTCCCGGCCGCCGACACCCGGCCCCACCTCACCCTCGCGCCCGGCTCGCTCGTCTGGCTCACCGACGACGCCACCAGCCTTGCCGTCGCGCTCGCGAAGAACCTGGAGCAACGCGGCCTCACCGTCCGGCGCGGCACGCCCACCGAACTGCTCGCCGACCGCAACGCCCCGCTCCCTGCCGCGCTTGTCTTGCTCTGGCCCGCCGCGCAAGGCAGCGACGCCTTCCTCAAATCCGCCTTCCGCCTCATCCAAGTCGCCGCCCCCGCGCTCCGCGCCGCCGGTCGCAGCGGAGCTAGCGCGCTCATTTCCCTCTCCCGCCTCGATGGTCTTTTCGGCCTCGGCGTGATGAACGCCACCGCCGACGTCGTCAGCGGTGGCCTAGCCGGCCTCGTGAAGACCGCACATCACGAGTGGCCCGAAGTTCATTGCAAGGCCCTCGACCTCGACCCCGGCGCGGCCAGCGGCACCGAACTCGCCAACCAAATCACCGAGGAAATCTTCCGCGCTGGCCCCATTGAAGTCGGCCTCTTTGGCGGCCAGCGTTACAGCCTCGAAATCGAGACTGCCCCCGCGCTCGACAACCCCGCGCCCGCCCTCCAGCGCGGCGACCTCGTCGTCGTCACCGGCGGCGCGCGCGGCGTCACGGCCACTTCCGTCCTCGAACTAGCCCGCCGCCACCAACCGCGCTTCCTCCTGCTTGGCCGTAGCACGCTCCCAGACGCCGAGCCTCACTGGCTCACCGGCCTCACCAGCGAAGCCGACATCAAGAAAGCCCTCCTCGCCCACGCCGACGGCGACCGCTCGCCGAAGCGCCTCGAAGCCAAGTTCCGCGAAGTCACCGCCCAGCGCGAAATCCGCGGCCACCTCGCCGAGATTCGCGCGACCGGCGCGCTCGCCCACTACGCCACGCTCGACGTTCGCGATGCCGCCGCCGTCGCCACCACGCTCGCCGAAGTCCGCGCCGCGCACGGCCCCATTCGCGGTCTCATTCACGGTGCCGGCGTGCTCGCCGACAAACTCATCGAGCAGAAGACCGAGGAGCAGTTCGACTTGGTTTACGGCACGAAAGTCCACGGCCTCAGAAACCTCCTCGCCGCCACGGCCAGCGACGACCTTCGCCTCATCGCGCTGTTCTCCAGCTACACCGGTCGCTTCGGTCGCACCGGCCAGGTGGACTACGCCGCCGCGAACGAAGTGTTGAACAAGATGGCCCAAGCGGAAGCCCGCCGTCGCCCGCAGTGCCGCGTCGTCGCCTTCAACTGGGGTCCGTGGAACGGCGGCATGGTCACCGAAGGCCTCCGCAAAATCTTCGAGCGCGAAGGCGTCGGCCTCATCGAACCCGAAGCCGGAGCCGACTTCTTCGTGCGCGATGTGTTGGCCCCAACCGGTGAAGCTGTCGAAGTCCTTGCGCTGGCCCAACCTGTGCAGGGTGGAACGGCCAACATGGCCGTTCTCGGCGGCAACTTGCCGCCGAGCTTCGGCACAGCCACCGCTCATACAAATCGGGGCGCACTAGGCGCAGTTCAAGCGGCGGGCGAGTCGCCCGCCGCAACGGGCCGGTGGCCCGTTCCACCCGGACAAGGAAGTTCAACTTCCACCTTCCATCCGGCCTTCGACCGCGATGTCTCCGTCCGCGCGCTTCCGTGCCTCGTCTCGCACGTCATGAACGGCCGCGCCGTCCTGCCCGCCGCGCTCATCATCGAGTGGCTCGCCCACGGCGCGATGCACGGCAACCCCGGCCTCGCCTTCCACGGCTTCAACCAGTTCAAGGTCCTCAAGGGCCTCGTCCTCGAAGGCGATTCCGCCGCGCAAGTCACCGTCTCCGCCGCCCTGCCGCAGTCGCGCGACGGCCTGCTCGCCGTGCCCTTGCAATTCACCAGCCGCGGCAGCAACGGCAAATCCACGCTCCACGCCACCGCCGAAATTCTCCTCGCCGACACGCTCCCCGCCGCGCCCAGCATTGCGCCGGCCGTGAAACGCAACGGCATTTTGTCCAAGTCCGTCTATGGCGACGGCCGCCTCTTCCACGGCCCCGACTTCCAGTGCATCGAAGCCCTCGAAGTCTGCAACCCCGCCAACGCCGCCGCGCTCGTGCGCTCCTCGCCCGCGCCAAAGACGATGATAGCCCAACCGCTGCGCCCCGCGTGGCTCGCCGACCCGCTCGCGCTCGACGCCGCGTTCCAGCTCATGATTTTGTGGAGCACCGCGCAACGCGCCGCCCCGTCGCTGCCGTGCGCGCTGCGGAGCTTCCGGCAGTTCGCCGCGTTCCCGAAGACCGGCGGCAGCCGCGTCGTCGCGAGCATCACCTCGGCGGAAACGCCCGTGGCCGTGGCCGACCTGCAATTCTTCGACCGCAACGGCGGCCTCGTCGCGCTCGGCGAAGGCTACGAGTTTGTCGTGGACGCCAACCTCCGCGAAGCTTTTCGCCAAAATCATCTGCCCGCGTGAAGTTCGGCGAACCCATCGCCATCGTCGGCCTGGGCGGCGTCTTTCCCGGCGCACGCACGCTTGATGAGTTCTGGCAAATCATCGCCACCGGGCGCGACACCAGCCGTCCCGCGCCCGCCGGCCGCTGGCGGCTCAGCTCCGCCGACATCCTCCACCCCACGCCTGGCACGCCCGACCGCGTTTACACCGACCGCGCCTGCTTCATCGAAGGCTTCTCGCTCGACCCCACCGGCCTCGCGATTGACCGCGACCTCCTCGCGCAACTCGACCCCGTCGTCCACCTCCTGCTCGCCGCCGGCCGCGCCGCCTTCTCCAGCGCGAAGACCGCTTCACTCGACCGCGCCCGCATCGGCGTCACCCTCGGCCACATCGCGTTGCCCACGGAAAGCTCCTCCAAGCTCTGCGAGGAAATCCTGACGCCACTGCTGGAGGAAAAACTCTTCGGCGTCCGGACTCTGCTGGGTGGAACAGGCGACCCGCCTGTTCCGTTCGGCGACTCGCCGAACGGAACCTCCGCGCGCGTCCCTGCATCCAACGCGCGTCCTTCTTCCACACACGCTGACATCCGTCCGGCCAGTGGCCGGACGGAACGGGCTGGTAGCCCGTTCCCCCCACTTAAAACCCACCCGCTCAACCGCTACGTCGCCGGCCTCCCCGCCGGTCTCCTCGCGCAAGCCCTCGGACTCGGCGGCGGCACGCGCACGCTCGATGCCGCGTGCGCCTCCTCCCTCTACGCCCTCAAGCTCGCTTGCGACGAACTCCACGCCGGCCGCGTTGACGCCATGCTCGCCGGCGGCGTCTCACGCCCCGATTCGCTCTACACGCAGATGGGTTTCGCCCAGCTCCGCGCGCTCGCGACCACCGGCCGTTGCACGCCGTTCGATGCCGCCGCCAGCGGCCTCATCGTCGGCGAAGGCGCGGGCGTTGTCGTCCTGAAACGCCTTTCCGATGCCCTCCGCGACGGCGACGAAATCCACGCCCTCATCCGCGGCATCGGCCTCAGCAACGACCTCGACGGCAACCTCCTTTCCCCCGCCAGCGAAGGCCAACTCCGCGCCCTCCGCCTCGCCTACGCCGCGGCGGGCTGGGAACCCGAGAGCGTCGAGTTCATCGAGTGCCACGCCACCGGCACGCCCGTCGGCGACGCCGTGGAATTTTCCAGTCTGAACCAGCTCTGGTCCGACCGCCCTTGGCAGCCCGGCCAATGCACGCTCGGCGCGGTGAAGGCCAACGTCGGCCACCTCCTCACCGGTGCCGGTGCGGCAGGCCTGCTCAAAGTCCTCCTCTCGCTCCGCCACAACACCCTCCCGCCCGTCGCCAACTTCCAGCGCGCCAGCGACAAAATCCCGCTCGCCCAAAGCCCCTTCCGCGCGCTTACGCAGAGCCAGCCGTGGGCGAAGCGTTCCGACGGCCGCCCCCGCCGCGCCGCCATCAACGGCTTCGGCTTCGGCGGCATCAACGCCCACGTGCTCATCGAGGAGTGGACCGGCCAAGCTAGTGGGGCAGCCGTCCCGGCTGCCTCCCGTCCTGCAACCGTCCCGGTTGCAGTCCCAGCTTCAACCGGGACGGTTGAAAGACTCAGGGCAGGCGGGGACGCCTGCCCCACTATCGCCATCGTCGGCCTCGCCACGCACATCGGCCCGTG
>Ga0255188_1000614_pt1 | contig 11588 bp, 10 predicted proteins | sample Miss_Cont_RepB_8_FD_188427 | JGI IMG/M metagenome (GOLD analysis project Ga0255188, IMG submission 188427) | Freshwater microbial communities from Mississippi River, Louisiana, United States - Miss_Cont_RepB_8h | ecosystem: Environmental > Aquatic > Freshwater > River | place: USA: Louisiana... | reverse complement strand
CGCCACCGTCCGTCCGCCGGCGATGTTGTCGGAGCGCACCGAACTGACGGCGCCGGCGCTGCCATGGGCCATGACGCGATTGAACAGCACGACCGGAATCGCCGCGTCGGCGCAGCGCTGTGCGATGGAAGAGGACAGCGTGGTGGCTGCCAGGATGATGCCGTCCACGTGGTACTGCAGGATTTCGTTGACGAGCTCGTCAGAGTTGGGGTTGTCCGAGAGAAACAGCAGCACATGGTGGCCGTCGGCCTGCAGGCGCTTGGACAGCCGCTCCAGCGCCACGGGGTGGAACAGATTGCCCAGGTAGGACAACACCAGCCCGATGATGCGGCTGCGCTTGGTGGTGAGGCTGCGGGCGTGCGCGTTGGGCCGATAACCCAGCTTGCGCGCCGCATCCATCACCTTTTCCCGCGTGGCAGGGGACACACTGGCCCCCGGCGTGAAGGTGCGGCTGACCGCCGACTGCGAGACATTGGCCAGCCGGGCCACATCGATGGAGGTGACGTTGCTTTTCATGCCCACCATCATGCTGCGGTCCAGCCCCCGTCGACCATCAAGGCACTGCCGGTGACCAGCGCCGCTGCCTCCGAGGCCAGGAACACCACTGCCCCCATCACGTCGCGCGGCGTGCCGATGCGCCCGAGGGCAATGCGGGACTTCACGAATTCAGCGAAGCCGGTGTCGCGCAGCATGGGCTCGGTCATGGCGGTGAGAATGAAGGTGGGGCACAGCGTATTGACGCGGATGCCGTGGGGGCCGAGTTCCCAAGCCAGGGCCTTGGTCATCCCCTCGACTGCGTGCTTGGTGCCGCAGTACACGGCCCGCTTGGGTCCGCCTACATGCCCCATCTGGGACGAGATGGTGATGATGGAGCCACCCCGCTGGTGGGCCATCATGTTGCGCGCGGCTTCCCGCGCCAGGAAATAGGCGGCCTTGACGTTCAGGTCCATCACCGCCTCCAGGTCCTCGTCCGTCGTTTCGGTCAGGGGCGCGGGGCGGTTGGTGCCGGCGCTGTTGACCAGGACGTCCAGTGCACCGATGTCGCGCAGGCTGCGGGTCACGGCCGCGCTGTCGGTCACGTCCAGCATCAAGGCCTGCGCGCGTCCGCCGTCAGCGACGATGGCCTGTGCGACTTCCTGCACTTGATCCGCCGACCGCGCGGCGACCACCACCTCGGCGCCCGCCTGCGCCAGGGCGTGGGCGCACGCGGCGCCAATGCCCCGCCCCGCGCCGGCCACCAGCGCCCGCCGGCCGTCCAATCGGAAGCTGGGCAGGACGAAGGACTCCACCGCCGACACGCCCGCCTACTCCGCCGCCACCGGCTGGTACCAGGCCACATCGCGGCGGCCGTAGCGGCGCACGCGGATGTTGGCCTGCTCGCCGTGGCCGGCGAAGTTCTCCATGTGGCACAGGCGCGAGCAATAGGCCCCGATTTCGGCGCTGGCCTCGTCGGTGAGGACGCGCTGGTAGGTGCAGGTCTTGAGGAACTTACCCACCCACAGGCCACCCGTGTAGCGGGCGTTGCGGTTGGTGGGCAGGGTGTGGTTGGTGCCGATGACCTTGTCGCCGAAGCTGACATTGGTGCGCGGGCCCAAGAAGAGGGCGCCGTAGTTGGTCATGCGGCGCAGGAACAGGTCCGGGTCGGTCGTCATCACCTGGACATGCTCGTAGGCCAGGTCGTCGGCCACGGCGATCATCTCGTCGAGGGTGTCGCAGACGATCACCTGGCCGTGCTCCTCCCATGCCTTGCGGGCGATGGCCGCGGTGGGCAGGATGCCCAACTGGCGATCGACTTCGGCCATGGTGTCGCGGGCCAGCTTTTCGCTGTTGGTCAGAAGAACGGCCGGAGAGGTGGGGCCGTGTTCGGCCTGGCCCAGCAGGTCGACCGCACACATCTCGCCGTCCACCGATTCATCGGCAATCACCAGCGTTTCGGTGGGCCCCGCGAACAGGTCGATGCCCACGCGGCCGTAGAGCTGCCGCTTGGCTTCGGCCACGAACATGTTGCCGGGGCCTACCAGCATATCCACCGGCTTGATGGAGCCGGTGCCGATGGCCATGGCGGCCACCGCCTGCACGCCGCCGAGCACCAGGATTTCATCGGCCCCGGCCATGTGCATGGCCGCCACGATGGCCGGATGCGGCTCGCCCTGGTAGGGGGGTGCGGTGGCGATCACGCGAGGCACGCCCGCCACCTTGGCGGTGAGCACGCTCATGTGGGCCGATGCGATCAGCGGGTACTTGCCACCGGGGATGTAGCAGCCCACGTTGTTGACCGGGATGTGCTTGTGACCCAGCACCACGCCGGGTCGGGTCTCGACTTCTACGTCCTGCATGCTCTGGCGCTGGATTTCGGCGAAGCGCCGGATCTGCGCCTGGGCGAAGCGGATGTCGTCGAGTTCCCGCGCTGACAGGCGCGACATGGCCTTCTGGATCTGATCTTGAGAAAGCAGGAACTCGCTCGGGTCCCACTGGTCGAACCGGCGGGAATACTCGCGCACGGCCTCGTCACCGCGCCTTTCGATGTCGGCCAGGATCTGCTCGACGGTGATTCGGACTTGATGGTCGGCCGCTGCCAGGGTCGCGGCGTCCTGCCCCTTCTTCAGATGACGGATCATGTTCGTTGATGCCTCATTTGGCCTAAGATTGCATACGCATGCAGTCTAGCAACCCCGTCCCCACTCAGCTCTGGTGAAAACACCAACCCCACGATGAACACCACCCTCCAACAAGCCAAATCCGTCGTCTGGCGGGCCGTGCGTGAACTCGAGGCATCCCCCTCGTTGGCCACCTGCCGGTCCCTGCTGAGCCCCGACTCGCAGTGGGTGGTGGCCCATCCGGTCAATGAACTGTTGGGACCGGACGCGGTGGCCGAACGCCTGCTGGCGCCGCTCCGCCGGGCCCTGCCGGATGCGGAGCGCCGGATCGATCTCTTCTTCGCCGGGTACTGGGATGGACGGATCGACGGCGGCGCCGGTACCTGGGTGACCTGCACGGGACACTACCTGGGGCGCTTTCGGGAACCGCTGTGGGGGATCGAGCCCACCGGTGAACCCGCCTGGCTGCGATTCGGGGAGTTCTATCGGGTAGAGGGCGAGCACATCGTCGAGGCCCGCATCCTGCTGGACCTGGTCGACCTCGCGCGGCAGGCGGGCCGGCGCATCCTGCCCCCCTCCTCCGGACTGGAACTGCTGGTGCCGGGTTCGCGCCATGCCTCGGGGATCCTTCTGGCGCCCCAGGACGCGGCCCGGGGTGAAGCCAGCCTGCGGTTGGTGGAGGACATGATCGGCGGCCTGGGACGGTACGACCAGAAGGATCTGCGCAGCATGGGCATGGGCCAGTACTGGCGAGACGACATGATGTGGTACGGCCCCTGCGGCATCGGCACCTCACGCGGCATCGAGGGCTTCCAGCGGCACCACCAGAAGCCCTTCCTCGTGGCCTTCCCCGACCGCAAGGGCGGCCACCACCGGGCCCGCTTCGGCGAGGGGGACTTTGTCGCGTCCACCGGTTGGCCCAGCGTGCGCGCGACCCATGCCGGCCCTTATCTGGGCACGCCGGCCAGCGACCGCGCGATCACCATGCGCGTGATGGACTGGTGGCGCCAGGAGGACGGCCTGCTGGCCGAGAACTGGGTGCTGATCGATCTTCCCCACCTGTTCCTGCAGATGGGGGTGGACCTGCTGGAACCCGACCGTCGGGTGGGTTGACGCACATGGCCGTATCCGTCTTCGACATCTTCAAGATCGGTATCGGACCGAGCAGCTCCCACACGGTGGGGCCGATGCGGGCTGCGCGCATGTTCGTGCACCGCCTGCAGGCCGAAGGTCTGATCGCCCGGGTGTCCCGGGTCCGCTGCGAGCTCTTCGGGTCCTTGGGCGCCACGGGCAAGGGTCATGGCTCGGACACGGCCGTGCTGCTGGGCCTGTGCGGCCATGACCCCGAAACCGTGGACGTCGACCAGGTGCCGGCGATGGTGCAGGCTGTGCGAGAGGCCGGCCGTATCCGCACCATTGACCATGGGCAGGTCCACGAGTGGGCCTTCCACGAGTCCAAGGACCTGGTCTTTCACCGCAGGGCCACCCTGCCCTTCCATGTCAACGGGATGTCGCTGACGGCCTGTGCGGATGATGGGAGCGAATTGACGACCCGCCGTTATTACTCGGTGGGAGGCGGCTTCGTGGTGAGCGAGGAACTGGCGGCCGATGGCAGCCGGCACGCGCAGATTGCACCCGACACGCAGCAGTTGGCCTTTCCCTTTCACAGCGCCGAGGAACTGCTGGCCCACACGCGCGCCCAGGGCTTGCCCATCTCGGCGCTGATGCGTCAAAACGAGCACCACTGGCGGGACGATGCGGCCATCGATGCGGGACTGGACCGCATCTGGACGACGATGGTGGCATGCGTGGAGCGCGGCTGCCGGACCGAGGGTGTGCTGCCCGGCGGTTTCAAAGTTCGCCGTCGGGCCGCCGCCTGGTACCGCGATCTGATGCGCAACTGGCCACCTGCACTCGACGACCCCCTGATCGTGATGGATTGGGTGAACCTCTACGCCTTGGCCGTCAACGAGGAGAACGCCGCGGGTGGGCGCGTGGTGACCGCCCCCACCAACGGCGCGGCCGGCATCATCCCCGCCGTCCTGCACTACTACGACCGCTTCATTCCCGGTGCGCACGACGAGGGCCGGCGCCGGTTCCTGCTGACCGCTGCGGCCATTGGCATCCTGTACAAGGAAAACGCAAGCATCAGTGGGGCCGAGGTGGGCTGCCAGGGCGAAGTGGGCGTGGCCTGCTCCATGGCCGCCGGCGCCCTGTGCGAGGTAATGGGCGGCACGCCCGCACAGGTGGAGAACGCTGCGGAGATCGGCATGGAGCATCACCTGGGCCTGACCTGCGACCCGGTGGGCGGGCTGGTGCAGATTCCCTGCATCGAACGCAACGCCATCGCCTCGGTGAAGGCCATCAACGCCGCGCGCATGGCGCTGCGCGGCGACGGCACGCACAAGGTCAGCCTCGACAAGGTGATCCGCACCATGCGGGAAACCGGTGCCGACATGAAAGCCCGCTACAAGGAAACCGCCCGGGGCGGCCTGGCCGTCAACGTCGTGGAGTGCTGATCACAGCTCGAAGCTCACGCCCTGGGCCAGCGGCAGCGTGCGGCCGCGGTTGATGGTGTTGGTCGCACGGCGCATGTACTGCCGCCACGCGTCCGAGCCAGACTCTCGCCCACCACCGGTGTCCTTGTCGCCGCCGAACGCGCCACCGATCTCCGCCCCCGAAGTGCCCAGGTTCACATTGGCGATGCCGCAGTCCGAACCCGACGCGCTCAGGAAGGTTTCCGCTTCGATGAGGTCGCGCGTGAAGATGGCCGACGACAGCCCTTGCGGTACGGCGTTGTTCAGCTCCAGCGCCTCATCGATGGTGCGCCACCGCATGACATACAGAATGGGCGCGAAGGTTTCTTCGCAGACGATGGCCGATTGACGCGGCATGGTCACGATCGCCGGGCGAACATACACGCCCCCCTGGGCCGGCCCGGGCAGGCTCAAACGCTCGCCACCGAACACCACCTCACCGCCCTCCCCTCGGGCCCGCTGCAAGGCCTGGTCCATCGCGGTGTACGCGGCCTCATCGATCAAGGGCCCCATCAGCACGCCGTTTTCGCGCGGGTCGCCGACACGCAGAGAAGCATAGGCCTTCAACAAGCGCTGAAGCAGGGCATCGTGTTGGGATTCATGCACCAACAGCCGCCGCGTGGTGGTGCAGCGCTGGCCGGCCGTGCCCACCGCGCCGAAGACGATGCCGCGCACGGCCAGGTCCAGGTCGGCCGTCTGGCCCACGACCACGGCGTTGTTGCCGCCCAACTCCAAAAGGCAGCGACCCAAGCGTTGCGCCACCACCTGCGCCACCGAGCGGCCCATGCGCGTGCTGCCGGTGGCCGAGATCAGGGCCACCCGGGGATCGGCTGCCAAGGCGGCGCCAAATTCCCCACCGCCCAGCAAGAGTTGGCACAGGTCCTGGGTCATGGGCGGCTCGCCCCTGACCGCAGGGTGGTCGGCATCAAACTCGGCGCAGCAACGCTCCCAAAGGCCCTGCACCGCCAAGGCGCACAAGGGCGCCTTCTCCGAGGGCTTCCACAACACCGGGTTTCCGCACACGAGTGCCAAGGCGGCATTCCAGGCCCACACCGCCACGGGAAAGTTGAAGGCCGTGATCACACCCACCGGCCCCAACGGATGCCACTGCTCCATCATGCGGTGGTCCGCACGCTCAGAGGCGATGGTCAGGCCGTGCAGCTGACGCGACAGGCCCACCGCAAAGTCGGCGATGTCGATCATCTCCTGCACCTCGCCCAAGCCTTCGCTGGTGATCTTGCCGACTTCCAGGCTCACGATGTGGCCGAGCTCAGCCTTGTGTCGGCGCAGCAGTTGGCCAAAACGCCGCACCAGTTCACCACGCTGTGGAGCGGGTACCTGGCGCCAGCGGCGGAAGGCGGCGCTGCTGCGCGACAGCTTCTCATCCAGCTGCGCAAGGGGCGTGGCGGCCACCCGGGCCATGGTGCACCCATCGATCGGGCTGCGGCTGATGAGCAGGCCCCCTTCCAGTTGCGCAGGGCAAAGGCCCAACTGGGGCCAGAAGTGGCGCAGTGCTTCGCTGGTGTTCATCGCTCGTTGACTCTTTCAAGACAGGCCCATCTTCAACTGATCGAGGATACAGGCCTCAGTTCCTCATAGGCATGCCCGAAGCGGTTGGCGAGGAACTCGCCCAGGCCCACCTGCTCCTGGCGGATGAACCCCCGATCCGGAAGCCGGCCTTCACGGAACAGGTCCAGCACCGCACACAGACCTGCGGCCGTGGTGATCTGGATGGCCGACAACGGCGTGGGCGCGTCACGGTCGGCGAAGATCTTGCGTGCGAACACCTTCTCCACGAACTGTCCACCGCTCAAACCGCTGACCGTGACGAACACCACCACCACGTCCTGCATCGTGGTGGGCAGTGCGCGCTTGAGGATGTTCTGGAGTGTCGGTGCATCGTGCTTGAGGCACAGGTCGTCCAGCAGCACCTTGATCAGGGCGCGGTGGCCAGGGTAGCGCACCGACTTGTAGTCCAGGTTGCGCGCGCGGCCGGCCAGGGTTTCGCACAGGGTGCCCAAGCCGCCGCTGGTGTTGAAGGCCTCGTACTCGGTGCCGTCCAGGCTGAAGTGCTCGAGCCCTTCCAGCGGCAACACCTCCAGGCGGTGTCCATCACGAATGGCCTCGCAGGGGTGGCAGTACTCGTTGATCAGCCCCTCCACGCTCCAGGTCAGGTTGTACTTCAGCGCATTGGTGGGGAAAGCCGGTAGCGCGCCCACACGCATCTTCAGGTCAAAGATCTCCTCGAAGCCACGCGCCAGGTCGTGGGCGACGATGCCCACGAAGCCCGGGGCCAAACCGCACTGGGGCATGAAGGCCGTGTCCGCACCCTCGGCCAGCTGGCGGATACGGCGCGTGGCGGCCACGTCTTCGGTCAAGTCGAAGTAGTGGCAGCCCACGGACCGGGCAGCTTCGGCCACCGCCGTGGCCCGGTCATAGGGCAGCGCATTGACCACCGTGTCGCAGTCCGACAGCAGGTCCTTCAGCGTGGGTGGCGCATCGTCGGGCATCAGCGCGGTCTCGAGCCCCAGCGCTGCCAGAGGCCGCAGCGCGGTGGCGCTGCGATCAGCCACCGTCACGGCGTAGTCGCCGGTGGTCGAGAGTTGCCGGGCGATGGTTTGTCCAATGTGGCCTGCGCCCAGGAGGGTGATCTTCATGTCGAGCTCCCAAGGGGTGTGAGGAAGGCACTTTAGGGGCGATGGCTGTCACAAGATAGCGTTGTTTCGTCGTTTAAACTCTTTTTATTGACGTTTCGTCACGTATAAGTGACATTTCGTTTGCAATCCATCCGTCCAGCAAATCCGCCCAGCACCATGGCTCCCCCCAAACGCAGAACCCGCCCCTTGGCGCCCGTGGCCTTGCATGGCCCGCGCGACGAGATCGACCGCGCCCTGTTGGGGCTGCTGCAAACCAACGCCCGCCAAAGCACGGCCGACCTGGCCAGGCAACTGGGCGTGGCGCGCACCACGGTGCTGGCCCGGCTGCACCGACTGGAACGCGACCGCGTGATCCTGGGCTACACGGTTCGGTTGGGTCAGGACGAACAGGATGCGGGTCTGCACGCCTTTGTGCACATCGCCGTGGAAGCGCGCAGCGGCCGCGGCATCGAGTCACGCCTGCAGCGCATGCCAGAGGTGCGACAGCTGTGCACCGTGAGCGGCGAGTTCGACTATGTGGCGCAATTGCATGCGCCTTCGGCCTTGACGCTCGATGGCCTGCTGGATGACATCGGCCGCTTGGACGGCGTCATCCGCACCCAGACCTCGGTGGTCTTGGCGCGGCGGATTGATCGGCTGGGCTGAGGGTCAGCCGATCGCCCGGCCGGAAAAGGGTTCACGGCCGATCACTCGTATCGTGCCAACCACTGCGTCAATCGGTTCAGAGATTCTTGTCGGGCCTGAGGATCCCCGCCCACGTGAACGCCTTGTCCACGGTTCACGCCATTGGGCACATCGCGGCGCAGCCGCACCGGGCCTTCACCATCGAAGCCGTGGTGCGCGCCCGGGTAGACCACGACTTCGATGCCGTGCGCGGGCACCGGGGTGCCGCCGCTTGTGGCCCGCTCGCTGCGGCCGGCGTTGCCGCGCTGGGCCCAGTTCACGCAGGTCTGGGCAGGCGTCCAGTCATCGGCCTGGCCCAGCTGAAGCAGCACCGGCACACCGGCAACCCCTCCGCCCTGCAGCGCCTCTGCGCATCCCGGGTAGTAGGCCACCGCGAACGCAGGAAGGGGCACGTCAGAGGGGCGACGTGACAGGCCCTCGGCCTCAATGGTTGCCAGGACGGTGGAGCCTCCATTGCTCCAACCCAGAAGACCCAGCCGCTTGGCGTCCACGCCCGGTTGTCGGGCCAACCAGCTCAGGCCGCCCCAGGCGTCCAGGCGCCGATGCACCTGGGTCACCTTGCGCGTACCCAATCGCTGGGTACAGAGCTCTCGCTCGCCCCGTGTGGTCAAAGAATCCAGCACGAGCACCGACCAGCCGCGGCGGTGCAGTTCCTCGGTGTAGCCCACCATCCGAGACCCCAGACGTCCCGAGGCGTCATAGGGTCCACTGCAGCCGTGCAGGAGCAGCATCGCCCCACGCCCCTGAGCCGGATAGGCCGATTCGCCGTTGGCCGTTGGGGCCGGGCTCCAGTGCCCGATCAGCATCACCGGATTTCCGGAGGCATCGCGGTCCAGGCTGGGCACCATCACGCGCTGGGTCTGCGCGTGCAGGTTCAGCGCGGCGCCCAACAAGACGGCCGCCAGAAAGCCCGGTGCCCAAGCTGTCCTGAGCGCCTTTGCCATGAGCCCTCTGCACCGCATACCGGTGTCCATACGACCGTCCTCCATCCGCTTAGAGCAGGCTGCCCACATTGAACAGCGTCATCACGCCCAGCACCGCGAAGATCAACGCCGCCACGCCGTGCACCAGCTTCATCGACACCTTCTTGGCGATGCGGTCCCCCAAGAGAACAGCCGGCACATTGGCCAGCATCATGCCCACCGTGGTGCCCAGCACCACCGCCACCACATCGGTGTAGCGCGCGGCCAAGGCCACGGTGGCGATCTGCGTCTTGTCGCCCATCTCGGCCAGAAAGAATGCGATGACCGTGGTGCCGAACACGCCGAAGCGCTGCCCTCCCGCAGCCGTTTCGTCGTCGATCTCATCAGGAACCAGCATCCAGCCTGCCATGGCCAGGAAAGACAGGCCAATCACCCAACGCAGCACATCAGGGCCCATCAACTGCGCAACCCATCCGCCCAATGCACCCGCTGCGGCGTGGTTGAGCACGGTGGCCACGAAGATACCCGCGATGATGGGCACGGGCTTTCGAAAAGCCGCCGCCAGCACGATGGCCAGCAACTGCGTCTTGTCGCCCATTTCGCCAAGCGCCACGACGCCGGTGGAGATGAAAAATGCTTCCAAGCGAAGGCAGTGTAGCAACCGCGATCGTGATCATCAGCGCATGCGCTGCACCGCCCAGGGAACCGTCACCGCTGCGTTGACTCAAGCCGAGCACGCCATCGGTGCCACAAGATGGCACGGCGTTCCGCTTTGGAACCCGAAGTGAACCTATCCATTCAATGGGAGCCCAACCATGAACGAACTTCGCCTGCTCGACCCTTTTATCCGCGATCCCTTTGACGACACCTTCCGCAGCCTGATGCGCCCATGGCGCGTCGGTGTGCTCGACGGTGCGCCGCGCATGCGCATCGATCTCTCTGAACAGGAAGACAGCTATCTGGTGAAGGCTGACATTCCCGGTGTGCGAAAGGAAGACATTGATGTGCGCATTGATGGCAACCAGGTCACCCTGAGTGCGCAAAGCAAATCCGAAAAGGAAGAGAGTGAGGACGGCCGCATGCTGTTCAAGGAGCGCCAGGAAGGCTATGCCAGCCGGTCCTTCACGCTGGACTGCACGGTGGATGAGGCGAAGTCGGACGCGCGCTATGAGGACGGCATCCTCACACTGAAGCTGCCCAAGAAGGCCGCCGGCAGCACCAAGCGACTGTCCATTCAATAGTCCTGTCAGTGACCCAAGCCCCTTGCGGGTGATCACATCACGGCGCAGCCCACAGCTTCTACACTCGTTGGTCGGTCGACTTCAAACGATCGATGGGTGGGGGATGCGCCATGACGCCTGAGGTCAAGGAATCGCCCCGATGGGCACGCCGTGATGTGATGCTCACGGGGCTGTTGAGCCTTTTCAGCACCGGTTGTGCAACCGGCGCCAGTGCGCCGCCGGGGCCGCAGGCACCGCCCATGAGCTTGCCCAGCAGCCCTCATCGGGGCGAGTCGGGGACCCTTCGCGAGCGGCTGCGCGGCACGCTGGTGGCGCGGCACCGGGTGGGCCCGTCCACTGAAGCCTTTGAGCTTGATCTGCGCACCGGCATCCGAACCCCACGCGCGGGCTCCCGCGGCTGGGCGGTCGCCACGTTCAGCGAACCCGATCAACAAGGTCGGGTCGTGTTCGGTTGGACCAGCGGCGGCGAAGAGCCCCGCCGGTCGGGATTCGATCTGCTGGAGCGATCGGGGCAGCGGCGGACGCTTTGGCGGACCGATCTCCCCGCGCATCTGGCCTTCGGGGGTGAGCTCGCGCTGTCCCCCAACGGCAGCGCGCTGGCCTTTCTCCGCAATCCGCAGGATCCGCAAGCCCAGAAGGGAACGCCCGCGGGATTTCGATTGTGGGTGCTTGCAACCGAGCCCGCTTCGTCCGCCAAAGCCCTGCTTGAGGACCAATTCGTACTGGGCGGCCTGGTGGACGCGTCGCTGAGTTGGCTCGGCGACAACCGCCACCTGGCCGCAGTGGTGCAGGGCCCGCGCGGGCGCGCTGCCGGCGCTCCGCAGCTCTCGCGCGAAGAGCCCGATGCACAGATCGTCGTTGTCAATGCGCAAAACGGCGAGGTGCGCGCCACTTTCCCAGGGCGTCAGGTGTGGGCCTCTTCCGATGGGGCCAGCCTGTTGATCAGGCA
>Ga0255188_1000604_pt1 | contig 11650 bp, 10 predicted proteins | sample Miss_Cont_RepB_8_FD_188427 | JGI IMG/M metagenome (GOLD analysis project Ga0255188, IMG submission 188427) | Freshwater microbial communities from Mississippi River, Louisiana, United States - Miss_Cont_RepB_8h | ecosystem: Environmental > Aquatic > Freshwater > River | place: USA: Louisiana... | reverse complement strand
CACAAGCCCCCGTCGGGAACGTTTCATCCCGATAGACCATGCCCCTGCCGGGCACACGAGCGCGGGTCTGCGACCCGCAGCAACGCCCCCAGCCCGCTGCCGTTCGAGCCGGCCAGCGCGGCGGAGGGGTCGGTCGTTACTGCGAGTCGCAGACCCGCGCTGCGCCCGGTGGCTTGCGACCGACTTGATTGCCCTTGACCGGTTGCGCGGGCAGGCGTGATCTGCGTCCTGTGTTCATTCAACCTAAAGGCCACAGTTGTGCCCACGAAACACACGAAAGACACGAAAGGAGAGGCCGTTGCGAGCGCGGGGGTCTTCACCGGGTGGGTGAACGAGTGGAATCGGCCAACGCCCGGTCATTTCGTGTGTTTGGTGTGTTTCGTGGGCTCCAACTGCTGAGTCTAAGTTCAACCAAACCCCGCTAGTTCAGCCATGAACTCACAACTGCTCCGCACTCTGCTCCCGACATTGCTGCTCGCCGTCACGACCGCCTTGGGGCAGGACAAACCCACCAGCCTCCTGCCGGCCTTCGGGAGCGAAGGCCGGGAATTCACCGTCAAGGCGCAGGGCGGCAAGGCCATCAAGGGCTGGCTGCCCACCGGCTGGGAGGACAATTCGAGCTGGGCCGACTTGGCCGCGACCTACACGAAACTGAAGGAAGGCCCGAAGGAAGGCGTGACCGCCGTGCGCATCGAGTTGAAAGACTTGGGCGACGGCCAGCTCCAGCTCACGAGCTTTTCCGGCAAGCGGGTGTTCAAGAAGGGCGTCAAACACGCGGTCGAAGGCTGGGTGCGCGGCAGCGGGGAATTCAAAGTCGGCGTGCGGCAACCGGGGGAACCGTATGAGTTTTACGTCGAGCACGAGCTGACCGCCGGCAAGGAGTGGAAGCCCTTTAAGTTCGAGTTCGCCCTGGATGCGGATCACGAGGGCCTCATCATGTTCGTCATGCCTGCCAAGGGGGCGGTGGACGTGGCGGGCGTCGTGGTGAAGGAATTGAAATGAGGCTGCGATGATTCATCCGTGCCCAGCCGCCTTCCTCCGCGTTGCGCGTTCTGCGTGGAATGCCCGCCCCGGCTGGCTGGTCCTGCTCACGGTAATCCTCGGCCACATCGCCTCTGCCCAGCCGGCGACCAATCGCCCGGCTCTCTTGGCCCGCTTCGCGGTCGAGCCGTTCATGCGTGTGACCAACGGTTTGACCGGAGCCGTCGAGCTGCAAGTCGCGGCCCGCAAGCTGGTGCCGACCAATGGAAACGGGCCGGTGATCTGGCTCACCGGTGCCTCCCACATCGGCGAGACGAATTACTACCAGCAGCTTCAACAGCATCTGGATGCGCAGAAGCTCGTGCTGTTCGAGGGCATTCACGCCGGCCGCAAGCCGAGCCCGGCCAACAACGCCGCGCCTGCCGAGGGCAAACCGCCGGCTGCGCAAGCTGCGGCGCAGGCCGGCGAGCGCACCTCGCTTCAGGCCGATCTGGCGAAGTCGTTGGGGCTGGTGTTCCAGTTGCAGGCGGTGGATTACACCCGCGCGCACTTCCGCAACAGCGATCTTTCGGTCCAGCAGTTGCGCGAACTGATGGACAAGGATGACGGCCCCGCCCCGCCGGAGAGCCCCAGGGAGAAGCGGAAGAACGAAGCGCTTGAAGGCTTGCTCAAGGCGATGGAGGGCAACTCCTTCTTGGGCACCCTGCTCAAGGCCGGTTTCAAACTGGTGGGCGACAACCCCAAACTCCAGGCGATGACGAAGCTCGCGCTCATCGAGGCGCTGGGCAACATCCGCGGCGACCTCTCCCGGATGCGTGCCCTGCCGGAGGACATGCAGCGGCTGCTGGAAGTGCTGATCCAGTCCCGCAACGACGAGGTGCTCAAGGACCTCCGCACCGAGCTGAAGCGTTCTGAGCCGGTGGCGAGCATCTCCATCTTCTACGGCGCGGGGCACATGGAGGACTTGGAGCGGCGCATCCGGCGCGAGTTCGGTTACCGCGCGGACAGCGACCTGTGGCTGCCGGCGTTCACGGTGGATTACGCCAAGGCCGGGCTGAACCTCATCGAGGCCACCCTGCTGCGCTCAATGGTGCAGAAGCAGATGCAGGAGCTGCTCCCGATGGAGCGGGAAGGACCGAAGGAGAAGTGAGGCGGCCACGGCCTGGCCCAGGCGAATAACCGCTGGCATTTGTCCGTGGTCCAAGCGCTGGAGCGAGCGACTTGCTGGCGAAGATCCACTCCAGAGATCCGGCCTGGGAAGCCGTGGTGCCGCCGATTGTCGCGCAAATGATCAAGAAGCGGCGTCACTTCAACTGCCCGGCCGCGGTGAAGCCGGACGCGCTCGTCAAGTCGGGCTGACGGGCGTCGGCGTCAGCGGCTGAAGAGTTCCCCAGCGCGAAAGCCCAGCCACACGGCCGCCAGACAGAGGGCCACGGAGAGCAGAATGTTCCACCCGGCCGCCGGCCAGTGACCGTCCCGCACGAGCTGGAGCGTTTGCAGGCTGAACGCCGAGAAGGTCGTGTAGCCGCCGCAGATGCCCGCCATCAGAAATGCGCGTCCGTGCTCACTGCCCCACCAACCCGTGGACGGCTGGGCGGCGGACGCGATGGCCCCAATCAGAAACGATCCTGTGACGTTCACGAGCAGCGTGCCGAACGGGAAGCCCTTGCCCGCCAGCCGCACCACCCATTCAGCCAAGCCGTAGCGGAGCATCCCGCCCAGCGCACTGCCGAGGCCAATCCACAGGTAGATTCGCATGACGGGAGGCTAGGAAGCCGGGCGGAGACTGTCAGCGGAAATACGCGAAACCGAACGCCAGTGCGAGTCCGACTGCCACCGCCCACCACAGCCAGCTCACGCCTTTCGCCTTCGCACGGCTGTTCTTCTGCTCACCGAACTCCTCCTTCACAAACTCATCGTAGTTGAATCCGTCGTCCGGGAGGCCCAATCGGTCTGCGGTGCGCTGCGAGTCCGCGTGGTCACTCCAACCGGTGCGCTCGTCCGCTCCGCAATTCGGACACGCCAGCGCGTTGCTGGGCACATCCGCGCCGCAGTTGGGACAGGTCTCCGGTGCCCTCATTTTCGCGCGGACAGGAACCACTCCACGAACTTCGGGATGCCCACGTCGATCTTCACCGTCGGATTGTAGCCCAGCTTCGCCCGCGCCTTAGAGATGTCCGCGTAGGTGATGGGCACGTCGCCGGGTTGGGCCGGCTGGCGGTCAATGTTCGCGGTCTTGGCGAGCGATTTCTCCAGCAGCGAGATTAAGTAGTCCAGCCGCACGGTCTGCGATTCGCCGAGGTTGAAGATGTCGAAGCCGAACTCCTGCCGCGTGCAGGCCAGGATGCCGTCCACCGTGTCGGTCACGTAGGTGTAATCGCGCGCGGTCGAGCCGTCGCCGAAGACTGGAATGGATTTCCCCGCGCTGATGAGCGAGGCGAATTTGTGGATCGCGAGGTCGGGCCGCTGGCGCGGGCCATAGACCGTGAAGAAGCGCAGCATCGCAATGTCCATCCCGTAAACGTGATGGTAAGTGTGGCCGAGTGCCTCGCACGCGAGCTTGCTCGCCGCATAGGGCGAGATGGCGCTGAAGATGGGGTCGGCCTCGCTGAAGGGCACCTTGGCATTCACGCCGTAAACCGAGGAGCTGCTGGCGATGGTGACTTTGCGGACCTTCCGCAGCCGCGCGGCTTCAAGCAGGTTCACCGTGCCTTCGACATTCACGCGCTGGTAAAGCGCCGGCTGCTGCAAGCTGGGCCGCACGCCCGCCCGCGCCGCGAGATGAATGACTTGGTCAAACTGCGCCGAGGCGAAGACCTCCTCGACCGCCGCCGCATCGGTCAAATCGCCATGCACAAACGTGAACGACAAGGCCAGCGCTTGCAGGCTCCGGATGTTCGCCTGTTTGAGCGCCGGCGCGTAAAAATCGTTCAGGTCGTCAAAGACCCAGACCGAATGGCCGTCGCGGAGCAGTCGTTCACAAACATGGGAACCGATGAAACCGGCACCGCCGGTGACGAGAATGTTCACAGGCGCGGAGAGTAATTACGGCCGGACAAAAAGTAATTAGTAATTCGTGCGAAGCTGCGGAAGCGCGCTGCTGCAGGCACGCGCATCAGTGCGCCACCAACGCCGCGATCACACCTTGGCGACAGTGGGTATCTCGAAGCCGGCGTGATTCGCATCTTTCAACAAGGCGTTGGCCTCCGCTTTGAGCTCGCCCGTGTGCTGCTCGGTCTTGGGGTCGAACGTCAGCCAGGGGCCGACAACATACTCGGCCCCGTCCTCCGGCACCCCCACGCCATCGCGCATGATGGCGTGCAGCTTCATGAAGTGCTCATGCGCGTCCGCGTTGTCGCCGAAGCGGCCGGCCTTGGCATTGAACGGAACCTTCTTCCCGAGCCGGTAGGAGTTGTTCATCAAGTGGCCCAGCACGCAGCCGTAATGCGCCTCGGAGGCGTTGCCGTTGGCCATTTCGGGTTTGCCGGCCCGGCAGGCGGCCACGAACGAGCCCCAGTTTCCACCGGGTGTGACTTTGCCACTCGGCACGGAAACCTTCTCCCCCTTCGCGCTGCCCTTGGGGTAGTAGAGGCCGCGCACAATCTTCCCGCCGTCCTCGAAGTAATACTCGTTCTCCACCTGGTTCTGGTAGCCCTTGTAGCTGACGTTCCGGACGTTGAAGAACACCTGCTGGCCGTTGGAATACTCGCCGATGGCAAACATCGTGTTGGGTGTTTCGCCCTGGTCCTGCCATTGGAAACGGCCGCCCAGCGCCATGACCCGCACCGGGTGCGTGAGGGCAGGATCCAGCGCCCACCGGGCCACGTCGAGCTGGTGCGTGCCCTGGTTGTTCAAGTCGCCGTTGCCCGTCGCCCAGAACCAGTGCCAGTTGTAATGCACGAGGTTGGCATGGAAGTCCGTAATCCGGGCTGGACCGCGCCAGAGGTTCCAGTCGAGCTGCTCCGGGGGCGCGGAGGCGGGCTTGCTGCCGATGCCGCTGCGGGGCTTGCAGCAGTAACCGTAGGAGACCTTGAGCTTGCCGAACTTGCCCGCCTGGATGGCGGCGTGCAGACCGGCGATTCCGCCATCGCTGCGCCGCTGCGTGCCGTGCTGGATCACGACGCCATATTTCTTTTGCGCCTCGACCACGATGCGGCCTTCCGCCACGTCATGGCTCATCGGTTTTTCCACATAGACATGCTTGCCGGCCTGCGCCGCCCAGATCGTCATCAGAGAATGCCAGTGGTTGGGGGTGGCGATGGAAATGGCGTCCAGCGTCGGGTCGGCCAGCGCCTTGCGCACGTCCGTGACGCCCTGGCAGGTGAACTTGCCGGCGGCGGCCGGATTCTTGCCGGCGGCTTTCTCGCGCTTTCCTTCTAGCGACTTCAGAGCGCGGTCCAAGACCCGTTGATCGGGGTCGATGAGGTAAGCGATCTCGACGTTCGGCTGGGACAACCAGCCGTCGATATGTGACTGGCCGCGCCCGTTGCAGCCAGCCACGGCGATGCGCAGCCGGTCATTGGCTCCGAGGATTCGGCCGGAGGCCCGGGTGCCGCTCAACATGGCGAAGGCACCGGCTCCCCAAGCAGTGCGTTGGAGGAAAGCGCGACGATCAAGTGGTTTGGCTGAGGAGGTGAGTTGATTCATGGAGAAGGGATTTTGAATGTGCCCTCCTCTGACTGCGCGGGCCGGTTTCTCCATCAAAGCGACTGGCACCGAAGCGAGCGAACCACACGGCACGCTGCGCGAACGCCAGGACTTGAAATCCTTGGCCGGCGACGCCAACTCGGACGGCAGTGGTCGCGCCGCCCCGGCCAAAAACCCCTTGCCAGCCCCCGCCTGCCCGCTAGTGTCCGCCCGCCCGAACGCCGCGTGTGCGGATGTTCATTGAGGCTGAGAAACGTCGGTCAAACAAGCAACCTAACCTTTAACCTCCGTTGCCCTGCAACGTCGGCCGTTAGGCAATGGAGCCTTCGCGCGGTCCGCCTTCGCGGAACCGCCAAGTCTCCCGCAGTCACCACACAAGAGCAGTATGTTAACCATGGAAGAAGCCATGCGGATGAGCGCCAAGCGCTTTGCCGCAGGCGAAATCGTCAAAGGCATCATCATCGAAGTCCGCAGCAAGGAAGTCCTTGTGGACATCGGCTACAAGTCCGAGGGCGTCGTCTCCCGCGGCGAGTTCATGGACCCCGAGGCCGTGAAAGTGGGCGACGAGATTGATGTGCTCATCGAGAAGCTCGAAGACAAGGAAGGCATGGTCATCCTGTCGCACGAGCAGGCCGAGTTCAAAAAGAACTGGGACCGCATCCGGACCATCTGCCAGGAGGGCGGCACCGTCTCCGGCAAGGTCAAGGCCATCGTCAAGGGCGGGCTCCTCGTCCACATCGGCGTCGAGGCGTTCCTGCCCGCGTCGCAAATCGACATCATCCCCCCCAAGAATCTCACCCCGTTCGTGGGCAACATTTTTGAGTTCAAGGTCGTGAAGATCAACGAGGACCGCCGCAACGTGGTCCTTTCCCGCCGCGAGCTGATCGAAGCCGAGCGCGCCGAGCGCCGCGGCAAGCTCCTCGCCGAGATGACCCCGGGCGACATCCGCAAGGGCACTGTCAAGAACCTCACCGACTTCGGCGCGTTCATCGACCTCAACGGGCTGGACGGCCTGCTGCACATCACCGACATGAGCTGGGGCCGCATCGCACACCCGAGCGAGATCCTCAAGGTCGGCCAGGAAATCGACGTGGTCGTGCTCGACGTGAACAAGGAGAAAGAACGCGTCAGCCTCGGCCTCAAGCAGAAGCTCGCCAATCCTTGGGAAGCCATCGAGAGCAAGTTCCCGGTCGGCACCAAGGTCAAGGGCAAGGTCGTCAACCTCGTCGCCTACGGCGCGTTCGTCGAACTCGAACCCGGCGTGGAAGGCCTCGTGCATGTCACCGAACTGTCCTGGACCAAGCGCATCGCGAAACCCTCGGACGTCCTCAAGGCCGGCCAGGAAGTCGAAGCCGTCGTGCTGGGCATCAACCGCGACGAGCAGAAGATCTCGCTCGGCATCCGCCAGCTCGAATCCAACCCGTGGGAGCAAGCCCAGGGCAAGTATCCTCCCGGCACCAAGATCAAGGGCAAGGTGCGCAACCTCACCAGCTATGGTGCCTTCGTCGAACTCGAAGAAGGCCTCGACGGCATGGTGCACGTGTCCGACATCTCGTGGACCCGCAAGATCAACCACCCTTCCGAAGTCTTCCAGAAGGGCGACGAGGTCGAGGCCGTGGTGCTGGAAATCGACAAGGTCAACCAGCGCATTTCGCTGGGCATGAAGCAGCTCGGCACCGATCCGTGGGCGGGCATCGACCAGTTCTACAAGGTCGGCGACCTCGTCACCGGCAAGGTCACCAAGCTCGCCAGCTTCGGCGCGTTCGTCGGTCTGGCGCACGACATCGACGGCCTGGTGCACATCAGCCAGATCAGCGAGGACCGCGTGGACAAGATCAAGAACGTGCTCACCGTCGGTCAGGATGTGACCGCGCGCGTGATCAAGATTGACCGCGCTGAGCGTCGCATCGGCCTGTCCGTCAAGGCGGCCAACTACAGCCCCGAGCAGCTCAAGGAAGAGCAGAAGATTCTGGACGCGCTCAAGCCCGGCGAGGATCTCGTCGCGCTCCAGCACGCGTTCGACGCTGCGGAAGGCGACCGCTAACCGCTGCCACCGCAAGACCGATTCACACCGGCCGGCCAGAAATGGCCGGCCGGTTTTTTTGCGGTGTAGCCTCACGGCAAGACAGGCAGTGGAGATAACGGCTGTAGTGTTGCTCCAGATGGACCTGCTCACAGATCCCTAAAGGAAGCAGAGGACGGGAAGTGGAGTTGGCCCGGTTTGATGGACCGCGACTGTGCCGTCCTCATCGCCCTGGGCATCACCCCCGAAGGCCAACGGGCCATCCTCGGCGTGAGTGTCGCCCTCAGTGAAGCCGAAGAGCATTGGCGGGCCTTCTTCCACAGCCTCCTTCCAACGCGGCCTGTGCGGGGCCACGTTCATCACCAGCGACGATCGCCGCGGCGCGCCAGCCCGTCTTTGGGGCCGTCCCCTGGCTACGCTGCCAGGTTCCACCTCCAGCAAAACACCCAGGCTTACGTCCCGCGCCTGGAGCAGCGCGCCGAAGTCGCCCGTGCCATCCGCGGCGTCTTCGATTACCCCAGTCGCCTCGCCGCCGAACAACGGCTCAAGGAGAGCATGGCCCACTACGCCAAAACCGCGCCCAAACTCGCGACCTGGATGGGGGAAAATCTGCCGCAAGGGTTCACCGTGTTCACGCTGCCCGCCGCCCACCGGAGGCTAAAGCACCAGCGTCACCGCTCCGTGCTGAGGCCGGATTCCCGAAGCTCTTGGGTGGGGGGAACACCCCATGGCAGCCGCCGGACGCTCCGGTTTAGTTTACCGCGCCATGACAGAAAACCAGACTTGCCCGCGAGCACACTGCTGGGAAACCAGGAACCCAGATTGAACTGCCATGAGCGCCGCCATGTTTGACCGGACAAGACCCTTCCTGCACGACGAGGCCCGGGCGGTGCGTGACGAGATATTCGGCCGGCGCGTCTTTGTGCGCGGGGTCGTCGAGGTGTCCAGCTACTGCCGCCAGAACTGCCACTACTGCGCGATGCGCCGCGACAACCGGCTGCTGGAGCGCTACCGCCTCGCCGCCAGCGAGCTGGCCGAACAGATCATCCATCATCGGCCGGCGACGATCACCGACATTGACATCCAGGCGGGTGAAGACCCCGTGGCCGTGCGCGAAGTGGTGCTGCCGCTCGTGCGCGCGCTGCGCCGCCACACCAATCTCGGCATCACGCTTTGTCTCGGGACATTGTCCCCGCAGGAGTATGACGAACTGCGCGAGGCGGGTGGTGACTACTACGTGATCAAAATCGAGACGGGGGACGCGGCGCATTACCAGGCCATCGAATCGCCGGGCACCCTGGCCAAGCGGATCGCGGCCATCCGCCATCTCGCCGCCACCGGCTGGAAAGTGTCGTCGGGCTTCATCGTGGGCCTCCCCGGACAGACGCCGACACAGGTGGGAGAGACTTTGGATCTGCTGGCGGAGCTGCCGCTGGCGGGATGCAGCGTCAGCCCCTTTGTGGCCGGTGGGCAGACACCGTTTGCCCAGGCACCCTGCGGCGACATTGATCTGACGCTTGATTGTGTCGCCCTGATGCGGTTGGGCTCGCCGCGCTGGATCATTCCCGCCGTCAGCGCCATGCGGACCGTGTCCACGGATGGCTACGTGGGTGCGTTCAACGCCGGCGCAAATCTCGCCACCATCAACCTCACGCCGCGCGCGGTGCGGGCGGACTACCCGATCTACAAGCGCGACCGCGTCATCATGGACGAGGAGCGTGTCCGGTCGGCCATCGCCGAGGCCGGCTGTGAACTCAGCCGCGTGGGCATCGCGGAACATTTAAGCAACACTTTGGCAACCGAACGCGTGTCGCGTTCCTCCGGGCCGGCTTCGCGTGCATTCGAGGCAGCCCGCACAGACACTTGTCCGTAATTGCCGAATCAGCCCTGCGGCCCCGTTTATTCGGGGCCACAGGGCCACCAAAACTGCGCGACGTTCTCTCCATGACTTGTCTCCGATTGGTCCTCCTTCGCGCACTGACCACGTTTGGTGTGGCGTTGGCGTTGTGCCTTTCGCCGCCCGCCCACGGGCAGGAGCCTGCCCCCAGCCTTGCGAAGCCGCTCGCAACGGAGACCGTGGTTCTCCCCAAATCCGTCCCTGATCCCTTCGAGCCGTTTAACCGCGCCATGTGGGCCTTCAACCAGAGCCTGATGACCAGCTTCATCAAGCCAACCAGCAGGGTTTACCGGTATGTGGTCCCGGACCAGGTGCGGACCGGCGTAGGCAATTTCGGCAAGAACCTCACTTATCCGGGACGGCTGATAAACAACCTGCTCCAGAAAAAATGGACCGGGGCACGCGATGAGTCCTACCGGTTCGTTTGCAATTCCACCGTCGGCGTCGCTGGCTTCTTCGCCGTGGCGGACCGCTGGGAGATCCCAAAATCGGAGGCGGACTTCGGCCAAACATTCGGCCAGTGGGGTTGGGAGCCAAACTGCTTCGTGATCCTGCCGCTGTTCGGCCCGAGCAATGACCGGGATGTGCTTGGCCTGGCGGCCGACACGGCCGCCAATCCGCTGCTCTACATCGCGCCGTATGAGCTTGAAGCCGGCAATCCGCTGACCTACCTCGGTCCCTACACGTATTTCTCCTACGCGGTCATGTATAACGGGCTGGCCGACACCGTGGACGAATACGTGCGCTTCAACCAGGCGGCCATGGACCCGTATGCCGAGATTCAATACGCGTGGACGTTCGCACGGGCGAACCGCGTGGCGGATTTTCAAGTAAAGGGAAAGCCGGACGAAGCTTCGTTGGAAACCCTTGAGTCCGTCTTCTTCACCTACCAAGACCCGGAATTTCCCAGCCGCAGCAAGACCCGGTCAGTGCTGATTCCGGCCACGGGGCGAGAGTTGAAGTTCACCTATTGGCTGCAACCGGGAAATGCGCCGGTGGTTTACATCGTGCCCGGTCTCGGTGCGCATCGACTGGCGCAGCCCTCCATGGCGCTGGCCGAACTGGTTTACAGAAACGGCTTCTCCGCCGTGTGCGTCAGCAGTGCGTTCAACGCCGAGTTCATGGAAAATGCCTCGACAGCGGCGATGCCGGCCTATCTGCCGGTGGACGGTCATGACGTGCATGTCGCGTTGACGGAAATGGACCGCCGGCTGCGTGCGTTGTATCCGGGCCGGATCGGCGACAAGGCGCTGCTGGGCTACTCCATGGGCGGACTTCACACCCTGTTCGTCGCCGCGACGGAGCCGACGAATCAGTCACCACTGATCAAATTCGACCGCTACGTTTCCCTTAACAATCCAGTCCGATTGCTCCACGGGGTCGCCCAGCTCGACGAATTTTACCAGGTGCCCCTGAGCTGGCCGGGCGCGGAGCGAACCACCAACCTCGAAAATACTTTCTTGAAAGTGGCCGCCCTGAGCAAGAGCACGCTCACGCCGCAAACCTCGCTGCCCTTCAATGCCATCGAATCCAAGTTTCTCATCGGGCTGACGTTTCGCCTCGTCCTGCGCGACATCATCTTCAGCAGCCAGCGCCGCAACAACCAGGGAGTCCTGCACCATCCGCTGTGGAACTGGCGGCGCGCCCCGGCATATCAGGAGATTCTTCAGTATTCCTACCGGGACTACTTCGAGAAATTCGCCGTCCCGTATTATCAGGCTCGTGGACTGGCCGCGCCGACGGCAGAAACGCTGAAGACTGGCGGCGACTTGCGGACATATGCGGCCGGCCTGCGCGCCAACCCCAACATCCGCGTCATCGTCAACCAGAACGATTTCCTCATGGCAGACACGGACCTCGACTGGCTCCGCGCCACGTTCACCCCGGAACAACTGACCGTCTTCCTGCAAGGCGGGCACTCGGGCAATCTGTCCAACCCGTCGGTGCAATCAACGATTCTGGAAGCGCTGGCGGGGTTGAAATCATCCCGGACCGAGCCTGACTGATACCATTTCCCATTAGGTTCCGGTAGAATGAGTCAAGCAGTAGCGTTTGCTTGATCGTGGAGCCAGTGGTGCACGAGCGACAAGGCCCGCGCCGGG
>Ga0255188_1000603_pt1 | contig 11653 bp, 9 predicted proteins | sample Miss_Cont_RepB_8_FD_188427 | JGI IMG/M metagenome (GOLD analysis project Ga0255188, IMG submission 188427) | Freshwater microbial communities from Mississippi River, Louisiana, United States - Miss_Cont_RepB_8h | ecosystem: Environmental > Aquatic > Freshwater > River | place: USA: Louisiana... | reverse complement strand
CGCAAACCCCAGCCTCTTGAGCTCGGTGAGTAAATATTGGCCCTGCTCGGCAAATCGCCTCCGATAGTCTTCCGCCACTGCAAGCGACTCCGGCTCAAACGCTGCCAACGCAGCCCGCTGGGCAAGTGAAGAGGCCGAGATATAAAGATTCTGTGATAGCCGCTCCACTGCGCCACTCATCTGCGGGGGCAGCACGAGCCAGCCTAAGCGCCAGCCGGTCATGGAGAAGGTCTTGGAGAAGCTATTCACAGAGATGATGTCCTCACCCAATGAGACCAATGATTTGGGGGCGCCCTCAAACACCACACGTTGATAGATTTCATCCACCACCAACACACCACCGAGCTGACGCACAGCCTGCGCGAGTGAAGCTGCCGACGCAGGACTTAACATCGTGCCAGTGGGGTTGGCAGGACTTGCCACCAGCAATGCCTTGGTTTTGGGTCCCCAGTGCCGCCTAACCTGATCTGCGGTCGGCTGAAACTCGGTCATCGCATCCACCGCAATGGTGCGTACCACACCGCCCATCGCGTTAACAAACTGTCGATTACAGGGGTAGCTGGGGTCGGGCATTAAGACCTCATCGCCCGGATTGAGAATCGCCGCCATTGTTAAGAGCAGGCCGCCCGAAGCGCCCGCAGTCACAGCAATTCGTTCAGGATCAATCGTAAGGCCATCACGCCGCGCATAATCTGCAGCAATCGCCTGCCGCAGTTCGGGCATGCCGAGTGCATGGGTGTAATGGATATCGCCTTTTGATAATGCCGCCTGGGCCGCACGAATCACGGGTGCGGGCGGCGGAAAATCCGGCTCACCCACTACCATGCTGACCGCTGGGCCCAATGAAGCGGCCCGCGCTGCCGCCCGGGCCAAGAGCTCCATCACATAAAAAGGCCGGGTCTGTTCAGCGCGAATTGAGAGCAAGGCATTTGATGTCATAGTCGCTATTGTCACAGGTTTATTGAGCCCACTTTGAAATCAAAAGAATTGAGACTGCCTGCCATCTACCTGGCCTCACAGAGTCCGCGCCGTCGGGATCTGCTGCGTTCGGTGGGCCTAGACCCAATCGTAATTGCTCCTGATTTTGGTGATGATCCCGAGCAACTGGAACGGGCCCAGCCCGGCGAGGCGCCGCTGATCTATGTGCAACGCGTCGCCCGTGCGAAGCTGGAACAGGCTCTTTTACGGCTGAGCCGTCTGAGCCCACGCCAGCGCCCCCAGCCAGAGGACTTGATCATTGCCGCCGACACCGTGGTGGCACTCGATGGTGAGAGTCTGGGTAAACCAGCAACCCCCAGCGCAGCAAGAAAAATGCTTGCCCGCCTCTCCGACAAAACCCATCAAGTGATTACGGCTGTCAGCATCAGCCGATTTGATGGCCGCAACGCGGGCGATGTAACCGTCAAATCCAAAGTCACCTTCGCACCGCTACCGTCCGCCTGGATTCGGGCCTATGTAGACTCCAAAGAACCGATGGATAAGGCAGGCGGCTATGGCATTCAAGGCGCTGCCGGAAGCCTTATCCCTAAAATCTCCGGAAGCTTCTCCGGGATCATGGGCCTGCCTTTACATGAGACACTGCTGATGATTCAGCGCCTAAGCCGCAAACACTAAGAACGAATTCGCGTTAGCCACACCACTGCTCCAAGGACCACGGCTGCACCGATCAACTGCGAGGGCTGCAGTCGCTCGCCAAGAAAAATAGCAGCGAGAGCAATAGTCACCACAGGCTCCAGCGTAGAGAGCGTCGAGGCATCTGCCGCACCAAGGATTCTCATGCCAATAAAAAATCCCACGATCGCAATGACTGTCGAAAAAACTGCAATCGCCGCAATCGATCGCCATCCGGCTGCCGACTGTGGAAACGCAGGTTCGCCAATCGCGACCATCACACCGAATACCGCTGCGGCAGACAGCATCACCACAGCAGCAGCGCCGAAGGCCTCTTCATTTTTTAAGATCCGGCTGCCCATCAATATATAAGCCGAATACAGCAGCGCGGCGATCACTCCAAAGGCAATGCCCACAGTAGACCCGCTCATGCCGCCCCATAGGGTCAGCGCTGTCCCTGCAAGCGCCAGGCAGACAGCAGTGAAACGTTTTACGCCCAGTGGCTCTCGGAATAATAAGGCGCCCAATACCGTGACCAAAAAAGGGTACAGATACAGAAGAAGTCCGACCAAGCCGGCAGACGCATACTGCAGGGCCTTAAAAAACGAGAATGACTGCAGCACATAAATCCCGCCGCCTATCAGTACCAGAGCCCCAATTGCAGAAGGCCGTGGCCAGGGCCGCCGGCCGACGACCATCAGCAAGGCCATCAGCAGCCCTGCGATTAAGAACCTTAAAAACAAAACTGCAGTGACATCTGCGCCATCGGAATAGGCCTGGCGCGCAAAAATCGGCAACGCACCGAACCCGATCGCGGAGCCAATAACCGCAGCAACTCCCCATGCCCTTCCCTGCACATGCACTCCCGGCTCCGCGCCTCAAAAAATCGAAGAGTCTATCCGCATTAAGTCCCGAGCGCAGTCCAAGCTCCGGTGAACGATTATGCCCGATGACCAAAATCGTCTTGTCCTATTGCACGAATAGAATTTTCCGACTATTTTTAGCGGCGTTGGGCTTTCAAAAGATGCAAAGGGGGGAAGCACAATCAACTGGCAGCCGTACTTGAAAGCGAGCTGGGAACTTGTCATGGAGTCCGAGGGCAAGAGTCAGGTCTTTCTTGACCAGGAACTCGAGGCCTACCTGGTTCACATGATGGCAAGAAACTTTCGCAAAACCCAATTTCCCCCCGATATCGTCTGCCTTGAGTTCTCCAGGGCCAAAACCAAAGATGACTACCGCGATATCGGTGACTGCTGCCTCTTCGTCGATGCCTGGGATGTGAAACGCGCACGACTGGTCGAACGCCAGTACTATGAAAAAATGGGCCAAATCGCCTATGCTCGGGCAGCCATTGCAACCCGACCCGCCGATGAGCTTTTTGATCGCATCGCCCGTCAGTTCGGCCTGCTGAGCCGCGTGCTGCGAGTGCTCAAACCAGGCGTGCCACACTACGCGCTTTAAACACGGCCTGCGGGCTGCGGGAGAAGCACTTATGAAATCCGAATCATTTGAGCGTGGACTCGCCACGCGCCGAGAAGTGCTCGGCAAGCAATACGTTGATGAATCTATTAGCAAAGCCGATGACTTTAATCTCCCCATGCAGGAGCTGGTCACCGAATACTGCTGGGATCGGGTCTGGAATCGGCCGGGCCTGGAGCGCAAGACTCGCAGCATGATTAATATTGCAATGCTGACCGCGTTAAACCGGCCCCACGAGCTGAAACTCCACATCAAGGGCGCGATCCGAAATGGTGTAAGCCGTGATGAGGTTCGAGAAATTCTGCTTCAAACCGCGATTTACTGCGGTGTGCCAGCCGCAATTGATAGCTTCAGAATTGCCCGGGAAGCGCTGGCCGAGTGATTCTGAATTTTCCTAGGCAGCAAACAGCCTGCGCAGCGATCGCGCTTGCGCTTGCGCTTCATCTCTCGATCGGCCAGGCTCAGGCAGATCGGCTGACACAGGATCGGCCCGAAGCAGGCCATGCCGGCACCGCAGCGAGCAGTGCGCCTTCGCCGCAGGTCTTTCGGCATCACATTGTTTCTGCTGCGAATCCTTACGCAAGCCAGGCTGGGCTTGAGGTTCTGCGAGCGGGTGGAAGTGCCGTTGATGCGGCCATCACGGTTCAGCTTGTACTCAATCTGGTTGAACCACAATCCAGCGGCATCGGTGGCGGCGCCCTGATGCTGCATTTTAATGGCCGCAGCCTACAGGCCTATGACGGCCGAGAGACCGCACCTCGGGCCGTAGATCAGAACTTATGGCTTCGTGATGGTAAACCGATTGCTTTTCAAGAGGCGGTCATCGGTGGCCGATCGGTGGGCACACCAGGGGTTTTGCGTCTTTTGGAACTCGCCCACCAGCAACACGGCAGGCTCACCTGGGCAAATCTTTTTGACCCCGCGATTCGTCTTGCCGAAAGTGGTTTTCGAATCAGCCCACGCCTACATAGCCTGCTTCAGCGGGATCCCAGGCTGCGTGAGGACCCACGGGCTCGCAAGCTCTTTTATTCCGAAGATGGCAATGCACTTCCAGTCGGTACATTACTGCGTAACCCTGATTTGGCCGCAACATATCGTGAGATCGCGCAACTCGGAGCCGGCGCGTTTTATCAAGGTGCAATCGCCAATCAGATCGTTGCTGCGGTTAGGCAGCATCCAACCGCTGCCGGCGCAATGGATCACGAAGACCTCCGCCGCTACCGGGCCGTGGAGCGCGAGGCCCTGTGTTTTTCTCTTGCGGCAGCCATCCGGCCGAAACACGGCGTCGAAATCTGTGGCTTTCCGCCTCCCAGTTCGGGCGCAATCACCATCGGCCAGATTCTGCAGATGGTCGCCTCACCCGCAATCCAACTGCCGGGCTTAAATACGCTTGATCGCGGGCCTTTATCAACACAGGCCCAATGGATGCATCTTTACATCGAGGCTGCCCGATTGGCGTTTGCCGATCGGGCGGTCTTTATCGCAGATCCGGATTTTGTTGCCGCTCCAGCAGGCAGCTGGAATCAGCTGCTCATACCGTCTTATGTTCAAGAGCGGGCTCGACTCATCGGGCCACGGCGCATGGACGCCGCCATGCCTGGCAATCCAGCACCTGCGAAGCGTTCGCAGGCCACCATGCCTGATCAGCCGGAGGCCGGCACAAGTCATATCGCAATTGCCGACCGTTTTGGAAATGTTGTGAGCATGACTACCACCATCGAGAGCGCCTTCGGCGCCCGGCTCATGGTGGGCCGCTCAGACGTGGGTGGATTTTTATTGAATAACCAGCTCACCGACTTTAGTTTTCAGCCGCAATCTGCCGAGGGGCTGCCGATTGCCAACCGAGTGGAGGCCAGCAAGCGGCCGCGGTCATCGATGAGCCCGACCATGATTTTTGAAAAAAATCCGGATGGCTCTCGAGGCCCACTGATCGCGGCGCTCGGCAGCCCAGGCGGTGCCTCGATACTGCATTACACCGCAAAAACTATTCTGGGCTTTACGCAATGGGGCCTTGATCTCCAGGCTGCCATTGATCTTCCGAACTTCTCAATCACCGGGCCACAGTCCCTGGTGCAGCTTGAATCGGGGCATCCGCAGGCCGAACGACTGGCAAACGAACTCAAAGCCTATGGCCAGTCATCGGAATTGGTTGAATTAACCAGCGGCCTTCAAGCTATCGCCCGACTCGCAGGCCAGTGGACCGGCGGCGCGGACCGGCGGCGAGAAGGCGTAAGCCTGGGGGATTGAGATGAAGCCTTACGCTGCCTATCCGGGGCTCATTCTCTTGGTGCCACCCATCATGTGGGCCTGTAACGCCATCCTGGGTCGGATTGCAGCCGACATGATTCCGCCAATGCTGTTTAATTTTATGCGCTGGCTTTTTGTGCTGGTATTTTTGCTGCCGCTGGCTTATTGGATCTTTCGGCCCGGAAGCGGCCTACTGACACACTGGCGCCGATACGCCGGGCTGGGATTTTTATCCGTCTTTGCCTATAACTCGCTTCAGTACCTGGCGCTTCATACATCGACTGCGATCAATGTCACGCTGATTGCGGCCAGTATGCCGATCTGGATGCTGCTTGTGGGTCGGCTTTTTTATCAGACGCGCATCACGGGTTTACATCTTTTAGGCGCGGCCTGCTCGCTTTTTGGTGTCGCGATTGTTTTATCCCAAGGCGATCTGGGTCGGCTTGCTAGCCTGCGGTTTTTGCCAGGCGATCTCTACATCGTGCTAGCTGCGATTGGATGGGCAATTTACAGCTGGCAGTTGAAGTTCACCGTGAAGCCCGAGCGGCTGCGGCGCGACTGGGCCGCGCTGCTCATGGCCCAAGTTGTCTATGGTCTGATTCCCTCGGGGCTATTTGCACTCGGGGAGCTAGGCCTCTCTGCACAGCGCATTCAATGGAGCCTGCCGCTTCTTGGAATTTTAATCTTTGTGGCCATTGGGCCAGCGATACTGGCGTACAAGACGTGGAGCGATGGTGTTCAGCGGGTTGGCCCAACACTCGCAGGATTTTTTGCAAATCTAACGCCTTTGATCACCGCCTTGCTCTCATCTTTGATTCTCGGTGAATATCCGAAGCTCTTTCACGCTGCCTCATTTATCTTTATCGTGCTTGGGATCTGGCTGAGCTCAAGAACGCCTCGCTAGTCACCCTAGGCGTGAGTCCCCTCGGGACTACACAGCCAATGTGGTAACACAGGCCTTGGCTGGCCTTAGGATGCGTCGGTGTTCAATCCGATTGCCTCCCATGCGAGCAGCACTTGCGATGCCTGCTGATCCATCATCTGGATCGCGGCTCGACTCGAAAGTACATGCTGGCATCGCCCGACTCACCGCGTCTATCTCGCCAACGTCAATCGGTCTGGCTTGGATGGACTGGGCCACCCAGCTTGCACTGAGTCCGGGTAAGCGGCTTGATTTGATGATTCTGGGGTGCAATCACTGGCTTTCACTGAACTGCTACTGCCAGTCGGTCGCCGTGGCTCCGTCGACGACCAATATCCAAGAGTGCATCATACCGCCGAGCTTTGATAAACGATTCAAGGCTGACGATTGGCACCGCTGGCCATTTAATATCCTTCATCAGGCGTTTTTGCTCTCCGACCAGTGGTGGCACGCTGCCACCACTGGTGTACGGGGGGTGTCCCGGCATCACGAGCATATCGTATCGTTTATCGCGCGGCAGTGGCTGGATATGCTCTCCCCCGGAAACTATGCGCTGACAAACCCCGTGGTCTTACGTCGGACCTCGGAGACCTGGGGAAGAAATCTGATCTTCGGCGCAATCAATCTGCTCGAAGACATCGAGCGGATCGCAACCAATAAGCCACCCGCTCACGCTAACCATTATCGGGTTGGCCTGAATTTAGCGAAAACACCCGGTAAGGTCATCTTGCGCAACCAGCTTGCCGAACTCATCCAGTATCAGCCGTCAACCCCAAAGGTAAAACCCGAGCCGATACTGATCATTCCCGCATGGATCATGAAGTACTACATCCTGGATCTGTCGCCGCATAACTCTTTAATCAAACATCTTGTGGATCAGGGCTACACCGTCTTCTGCCTGTCCTGGAAAAATCCTGGGCTGCCGGAGCGTGATCTTGAGCTGGATGATTATCTGCAGCTCGGAGTCTTCCAGGCTTTAGACGTGATTAATAAAATTCTGCCCAATCGAAAAATACATGCGACCGGATATTGCTTAGGCGGTACGCTGCTTGCGATTGCGGCCGCCGCTATGGCCCGCGAGCACGATGATCGGTTAAAAAGCATTACGCTTTTTACAACTCAAACCGATTTCCGGGAATCGGGTGAGCTTGCACTGTTTATCGACGAAAACGAGGTCAGCCTTTTAGAGGCCCAGATGGAGGAAACCGGATATCTCTCTGCCGGACAGATGGCGGGTGCCTTCCAAATGCTGCGCTCTAACGACCTGATGTGGTCTCGGGTAATTCATGAATATCTGATGGGCGAGCGGGCACCCGTGTCAGATCTCATGGCCTGGAACGCTGACACCACCCGTATGCCTGCCCGGATGCATGGCCGCTACCTACGCGAACTCTTTTTGAACAACGCGCTCAGCGAAGGCCGCTACCGAGTTCGCGGCGAGCCGATCACGCTTTTTAATATCCAGCTTCCGATCTTCTGTGTGGCTACCACTGCCGATCACGTTGCTCCATGGCGGTCAGTCTATAAGCTGCACTATCTGACTCCAGCCGAAATCACATTTATTCTTACTACTGGCGGCCACAACGCAGGCATCGTCAATTCTCCAGAGCGCACCGATCGTAGCTATCAGATGTTGTGCCGCCCAGCGGCGGGCCACTACATTGGCTATCAGCAGTGGCTTAAGCAGGCCCCTCAGCGCGCGGGGTCATGGTGGCCGGCTTGGGTTGACTGGCTAAGTCACCATTCCAGCGTGGCGATCCCCCCTCCTTCGCTCGGACCTCCCGGACAAGATTCGCACCAACTCGCGGATGCTCCCGGCGCCTATGTCTTCGAAAACTAGAAACCACCGATATGAATATCAATCAACAAACAGCGCTCACGCTTTCTAAATCTAATCTCAGTCTCCTGTTGACACTCTGCGAACTCGGCAGAACTCAATCTGCGCAAATGATCAATGAGCTGGAGATTCAACTAGAATCTTGCTACAAAGACTTCGAATCGACTAGCCAGGCGCTTCTGCAGGCCAACGATTGGGCGGCTGTTTCCTCAGCGCTCAGCAATATGCCCCTTCTGGTGATGCGACTTCAGCTGCATCAATTTCAGAAAATACTGGAATCCTCAATCGTCGCTCAGCTGCGCATCAGCGCAGTCTCCCGGGACGCGATGGCGAATTGGCAACGTGAGACAGCGCTCGCCTTACAGGAGAGCGCTGGCGCGATGCCCCTCAGCACTACTTTAAGGGGGTTTTTCGGCAAGGGGCCCGCCGATGCTGCAAACATCGGCTCCGGACCCAGGCCCTTGAGGCAACTTCTACATATACAGACCTAGCGGACCGCAAAACTCCCGGCCAGACGGGGGTGATGAAAAAACCAATGCTTGGCCATCTCCACGCTGAGTGCGTATAGCAGCGTTAGCCCAATAATCATGAGCGTGACCCATCCTGGCAGCGGCTCAAACTCAAACAGTCTCGCCAGCGGACTTACCGGCAGCCATAAAGCGATCACTGCAACGGCCACCGAGGCGAGAATCAAACCCGCAGAAGGCCTGCTCTTCCAGATCGCCGACCGAGAGCGAATTACAAAAAGTACCGCGAGCTCGGTCAGCAGTGACTCGATAAACCATGCTGTGCGGAAAACACCGGGTGCAAGCTCAATAACCCACAGCAGCAGGCCAAATAAAGCCAGGTCAAAGATCACGCTGATGAGTCCGAAAAATATCATCGCATTACGAATCATGGAGAGCTCAAAGCGATGCGGCGCCGAGGCCCATTCCGGGTCTACTGTATCTTTGGAAAGTGCGGCCGACGGAATATCGGATAAAAGGTTATTTAACAAAATCTGCGATGGCAGCAGCGGCAGAAACGGCAGCACCAGCGAGATAAATCCCATGCTCACCATATTGCCGAAATTCGCACTCGTCGTACTCAGAACATATTTCATGGTATTTGCAAACGTTCGGCGGCCCTCATCAATTCCGTTATAAATCAGCCGAAGTTCTTTTTTCATTAAGACGAAGTCCGCAGCCTCCCGGGCAACATCCACCGCGTTGTGCACCGATATCCCGACATCAGCCGTATGCAAAGCAAGTGCATCGTTGACACCATCACCCAGAAATCCGACCACAAGATCGCTGCGCTGCAGTGCCCTTACGATCCGCTCCTTCTGGCTGGGATCGACTTCTGCAAAAACTGATGTGGCTGCAGCCGCATGGGTCAGCGCCTGATCACTCATCGACATCAGCATGCTGCCGGTAATGACTGTATCGGTGTCAAGGCCAATCGCCTTTGCGGTCGCCTGGGCCGCCAGGCGATCATCGCCGGTGATCATCTTCAGCTGCACGCCACGCCGGGCTAAGGCGCCCACCATCTCAGCAGTATCTTGTTTGGGTGGGTCAACAAAGCACAGCAGCCCAACAAAGCACAGGTCCTGCTCATCCCTCATTGATAGCGGCCCCAAGGGCGTCAAAAGCGGGCGATAGGCCACCGCCAGGACCCGAACTCCCTTTTGTGCCCAGGCTTCATGTAGTTTATTTAGGGCAGCATGGTCCGCGGGCGTGAGGGTCCGCCCAGGTTGCCCAATGGCCGTACAACGCGCGAGCACCTGACCAAACGCGCCCTTGGTAATCAGAACGGGGCCTAAGGCGTCATCCGAGATGCTCACGGAGACGCATTTGCGGCTGTAATCAAACGGTATCCGCCAGTACGATTGATCCAGCGGCGGCAAGACACGAAGGGCTCCAGCCTTTCGCATAATCGCATCATCCATCGGATTTTTTGTGCCACCTTGCAAAGCGGCATTCAATGCCGATAGCCGTAAGACCTCTTCCGAAGGCTGGCCCTTCGAATCGAGGGCAAGATCCAAGACAACTTGTCCGGAGGTCAGGGTGCCGGTCTTATCGGTACACATGACTGACATGGCACCTAGACTCTCAATCGCATTAAGCTTTCGAACAATCACCCCCTGATCAGCAAGCCGATGGGCCCCTCGGGCTAACATCACGCTGATAATCGCAGGCAAAAGTTCCGGAGTAAGGCCAACCGCGAGTGCTAGGGCAAACATGAGGCCCTCAACTGCAGGGCGATCACGAATCACGTGAACCGCCAGCACTATCAGCGTTATCAACAGCATGGTCTGCATCAACAACCGACCAAATCCAGAGATGCCGCGCTCGAATTCGTTCGGGCCTGCCTGCTCAGCCAACTGCTCGACGATCCGACCAAATACTGTTTCCTGACCGGTACGTACTGCCAAGACCTGGGCCACTCCACTTTCGACACTAGACCCCATGAAGACCACATTGGAGCGCTGGCCCAAGGCCGCATCAGCGGAGAGACGGCCGGCGCGCTTTGTCACCGCAAAAGCCTCGCCAGTCAGTGCCGACTGATTGACGTAGAACTCTTGATCAGAGATCACCACACCATCTACAGGCACCCGGCTACCGGGTTCAAGCAACACTACATCGCCGGGCACCACCCTGTGGGCCGCGATCCGCCGTGATCGATCATCCCGCAGCACGATGGCCATGATCATGGCGCGCTTTGCCAGTCGCTCAAAAGCACGGCTTGCGATGAACTCTTGCGAAAATCCGAGCGAAGTGCTCATCAGCACAATACCCAAGACCACTATCGCCTCAACCCAGTCGGAGAGCAGCATTGAACACGCTGAAACAAAAAGCAGCACAACAACAAGCGGGTTTTTGAACTGCCGGCCAATCAGTAAAAGCCAATCATGCCGGCCTTGAAAAATCTCGGGTACCAGGGGCCCACTGGCCAATCGGCGTCGCGCCTCACGATCAGTCAGTCCCGTTGGCCCTGAACTTAACTCCCCAAATAAGGTCTGCAGCTCGAGAGCCCAGTAGGCCTCAATGCGATCCACGGCGAGACCTTCTGCCCTTTCATTCACGGCAAATTAGGCAGCAATCCGATTCGTTGCGATCGGCATAAAGCGTTGGTGACGTCGCCCATTTCACGGTGCAAAAACCCCTGAGGCACTAGAGCGCAGGACTCTGAGGCCCGCCGACAGCAGGCGGTCAAAGTCCGGCGGGGTAATTGCGGGTTCGGCCTGCCCCAATCGGATTGCACGCCGCGTGTGAACTAAACCGAGCTCTGCCACGATCTAATCGATCGGGTCTTAAAACCTAATCGAGGTACGCCCACATGATGTCGATACGTTTATTCTCGCTGGCTCTCTCGGCTGGACTCACTCTGATGACCGCTTCAGTCCAGGCCCAAGGCCAGAGCCGAATGATGGACCTTGGAAAACGCGAATTTGAAAAGAGCTGTGCCAGCTGCCACGGCATGGACGCCCGAGGCTCGGGTGTAGTCACTCCTTGGCTAAAGAAAAGTCCACCTGATCTCACCTTACTGTCAAAAAATAACGGTGGTATTTTCCCCGC
>Ga0255188_1000600_pt1 | contig 11696 bp, 10 predicted proteins | sample Miss_Cont_RepB_8_FD_188427 | JGI IMG/M metagenome (GOLD analysis project Ga0255188, IMG submission 188427) | Freshwater microbial communities from Mississippi River, Louisiana, United States - Miss_Cont_RepB_8h | ecosystem: Environmental > Aquatic > Freshwater > River | place: USA: Louisiana... | reverse complement strand
TCTTGGTAATTTCGCAATAAAAATTCAGCGCCAGGTGCGCGAGTTTTGTCGCACCGAAACAAAACTTGATGGTTTCGATTTACCCGACCCAATTGCAATGGCAGTCGCCCTTGATCCAACTATCGTCACTTCAGAAGTTAAAAAACATGTTCGAGTGAACCTTGGCTTTGGCGACACCCGTGGCCAAACAATTGTTGACCACCTTGACATCATCAACAATCGCAATAACTGTCGCGTCGTATTGCGCGTCAACCGCGAAAAGTTCATCACGATGCTACGAACAGCATTAGCAAATAATTAGCTAATCACCAATCGCGAGCCGCGCTCGCAAAACGGTAAAACTGTTTAGTTAGATGCTGGATTGACGTCGACAACCTTGCGGCCACGACGCTCGGCAAACTTAACGTTGCCGTTGACAAGCGCGAACAAAGTATCGTCACTGCCTTTGCCAACATTTTTGCCCGGGTGCACTTTTGTGCCACGCTGACGAATCAAAATTGTGCCGGCGTTGACCAATGTGCTATCAAACACTTTTACGCCGAGGCGCTGAGCATTTGAATCTCTGCCGTTTCTTGTAGAACCGCCACCTTTGGTTTTTGACATGAATCAGCCTTTCGCAATCGAAGTAATCTCAACGAGGCTATAGCGCTGGCGATGGCCGAATCGACGACGCTGGTTCGTGCGACGCTTGTACATGAAGCCATCGATTTTTTTGTCAGCGACTTCGCCTAAAACTTTGCCCTTGACCGAGGCTTTTGCGAGTTGATCAGGAGTCGCAAGTACGTTCTCGCCGTCGACGAGCATTACTGGGGTGAACGAGACCTCAGAGCCAGTTGCGACACCCAACAGTTCGACTTGAACTTGTTGACCCTTGGCAACCTTTTCTTGTTTTCCGCCAGAAGCAATAATTGCGTACATATTGAACTCAGATCCTATCTGTATGATTTGCCGAAAATTACCGAAAATTACCCAAAATCAGTCGAGCATCGAGTGATCGACCATGATTCCGCGACCCTCACAAGTTGGGCAAGTGTCGGCGAAATTCGTTAGCAAGCCTTCGCCAATTCGCTTTCTGGTCATCTCCACAAGACCCAACTCTGAAATCTCAAAAACCTGAGTGCGTGTCTTATCACGCGACAACGCATCTTTGAATCGCTCGAGCACCTTGCGACGGTTCTCGCGAATGTCCATGTCGATGAAGTCAATGACGATGATGCCGCCGATATCACGAAGGCGCAACTGACGCGCAATTTCATCTGCTGCCTCAAGGTTGTTGTTGTATACCGTTTCTTCGAGGTTCGTCTTGCCAATATTTTTGCCCGTATTCACGTCGATTACGGTCAAAGCTTCAGTGTGCTCAATTACGAGCGAACCTCCAGACGGCAACCAAACTTTAATGTCAAGCGCCTTGTGTATCTGCTCGTGCACATGCTGTTTTTCAAACAGCGAAAGCCCCTCACCCGAAGTGTCATGAAACTCAATGCGGTCTAAAAACTCGGGATTGAAGTCGCCAATGTATTGACTCACTTCTTCGAACAGTTCGCGATCATCAAGAATGATGCCCCGATAGTCACTGCTAAATTCTTCACGAATAACTCTCACTGCCAACGAAGGCTCGCGATACAACAAAGTAGGACCACTAGCTTTCTTGGACCGCTCTTTAATGTCTTCCCAAAGTTCGAGCAAACGCGACATGTCTGTTTGAAGTTCATGCTCGGTTGCGTTTTCGGCGGCAGTACGCACAATGACGCCGTGCTCTTCTGGCTTGACGCGATCAAGAATCGTACGCAATCGACGTCGCTCATCTTCTGGCAATCGCTTCGAGATGCCATAGGTACGCGAGTCAGGTATCAAAACTACAAAACGCCCCGGCAACGAAACTTCTTGCGTCAACCGACCACCCTTAGCACCAATTGGGTTTTTCGTGACCTGGCACAAAATCAACTGACGAGATTGCAAAACATGCTCGATACGTGGTTCAGGGCCTTGTTCAACGACATCTTCTTTATCGAATTGCACATCGCCACGATATAAAACGGCATTTTTCGGTGTGCCAATGTCGACGAATGCGGCCTCCATTCCTGGAAGCACGTTTTGCACTCGACCCAAATAAATATTGCCGTGAATTTGATCTGCATCGTCTGCCGGACGACTTACATAGTGCTCAATAAGACTTCGACCCTCAAGTATCGCCACTTGCGTAAAGTCTTTTCGAACTTGAACACACATCATGTAACGACCGAGTGGTCGACCATTGCGCTCTTTGCCTCGACGACGCTCAATCAGTTCGGCGTCAGTTTCAACAACCGCCGATCGAGATGAACGTGCTGAATCACGGTCGCCTGTGCGATCACTCCTACGCCGACGATTTTTACCACCTCGACGATTTCTACCACCGCGACCAGACTTCTCACCACGACTTGACTTTTCAGAACGCTTAGAGACTCCTCCACTTCGGTTTGTAGACGAATCAGTCGAATTTTCGCCGTCGCTCGGCGGCACCGATGCAACTATCGGCGCGGGGCGCGTGTCACCAATTTGGGGCTTTCGCACAAGCGCAGCATCGGCCGCTTGAGGCGAGACTAAACGACCTTCTCGTGGGTGTTCTGGCAACTCTGGGGAACTCATTAACTTATCCTTCTAAACCTTTAAAACGAACCGACAAACTCTGGTTCGTCAATCGCGGTTAAGCACTAACTCAGGAGACTGAGCGCACCGACTTCGCGAAAATCGAATGTGTGGAGCTTGCGCTCCGTGCCTTCAGGCTACCCCGTCAAGCGGCACTAACGACGGACACCCCTAACGGAGACGACGCATATAGATGCTCTGGGCCAACCCAATCATCAGCGCACTAGAGACCAGGTGCGAGCCGCCATACGAAATAAACGGCAAAGGCAGACCACTAACGGGTGTCAAACCAAGTGTCATACCAATGTTCTGAAAAATCTGAAACAAAAGCAAAGAGAACACACCAGCGATCAGAAGTTGATCAAATCGCGTGCGAGCCAATCTCGAGATGACCCAAAGTCGCCACAAAATTATTGCAAAGAGTGCCAAGACTACAAAACCGCCGATCATTCCGAATTGCTCACCGATTGCTGAGAATGGAAAATCAGAAAATTGAACAGGGATAAACGCGCCGTTCGTTAGAGGACCTTGCAAAAAGCCTTTACCGAAAAACCCTCCGCTCGAAACTGCTCGCTTAGCAAATCGCACCTGCAAAACGATTTGCTGTAAATCTTTTTCATTTGAATCTTGATTTAAAAATGCATCAATGCGACGCAATTGATAACGGTCAACGACACCAGCGACAGTCACAGCCGCAGCCGAGACAATTGTTAGACCTGTTATCATCGCAATGTACCTACGCTTTGCACCGGCCATTAGTAGAACACCAGCGACTCCAGCCACCAAGACTGTTGCCGAGCCCAGGTCTGGTTGTAGCAAAATTAAAAGAACTGGAAAGCCGAGAATAAACAGGGAAACCGAGAATTGGTGATAATCAATTTTGTCGTAGGCAGCATCGGCCGTATAGGCCGCAATCAAAATTAGTACGACAACTTTCATCAACTCGGCGGGCTGCACAGATATCGGCCCAAAGTCAAATGCCAGTCGTGCACCTCGTGTTACCGCGCCGTAAACCAAAACCAAAATTAGCAACAAACTTGATGCGATGTACCAAAAAACAGCGCGCTCTCGAATCCAGTCGTGACCAATTGCCATGATCACTGCTGTTGCAACTGCGGCAATAATCAAAAATGTAACTTGGCGCTGTACGTAAAAATACTGATCAAACCCTTGGTTGATCATGCGTTGACGTGTCGCAGAGTAGACAGTAAATGCACCAATCACGCTTTGCAACGACACGGCAACCAATAGCACAACGTCAACGTTGCGCCAGACCGACACAACGTCATAACTCGTGCCCATCCACTTGGGAAGAGAAATTTTTGGCAAGAAGCGCGACATTTTCGAAGTACTACTCTCGGGTATCCGAAGCGCCCCCGACAAGGCAGAGCGGGTTACGCAGCGAAGTTGGCGCAGCAACCTCAAAACTCGCTTTATCTAGTGGGTCTGCTGGCAAAACTTCGTCGTAGCGGTAATTACCCGCCAACGCAGTAAAGATGCACTTCACGACTGGCGCTGCAGCCTGAGAGCCGTATCCAGCTTTTTCGAGATAAGCGAAAACCGTGTAGGGCTGAGAGCTATCCAGACTAAATGCACCGAACGCCGAAGAGTCGTTCCAGGGCAAGTTGTCGAATCCTTGCGCCGTGCCTGTCTTACCTGCGATTGGCAACTTCTCATAGTCATATCCACGAAAAATATTTTCACCAGTTGCCTTGTGGTAGTAATCGAAGTTGACGCCCGGGCCGGTGATTACGCGTGCCATGCCCTTGACTATTGGCTCACGTGTCTCGGTGGGCATTGCAATACGTCGTGTCGGTTTAATTGAGACAAGGCGCTTAACAACTTCGGTTGTACCGAAATCCACAAAACCCGGACGCGAGTCAAGTGTGCCTGGAGCAAGCAACGCGACACCAACGCGAGGTTCATAAACTCGGCCGCCATTTGCGATTGTCGAATAAGCCTGAGCCATCTGTAATGGCGTGGCTGACAACAAACCTTGTCCAATTGAAAACAGAACTTGATCGCCAACGTAATATGCGCGTCCAGACTCTTGCGAGATTGCGCCAATATCGGCGAGTCGTTTCTTCAATTCTTTGCTCGGAATGGTGCCTGCATATTCGTATGGCAGGTCAATATTTGTCGGTGAGCCCAGACCAAAAGTTCTCACTTCGTTTTCAAGAACAGGTGCAAACCCACGTTCAGTTAAAATCTGTTCACCAATTTTGTAAAAAAAAGTGTCACTTGAAACCGCGAGAGCCGATTCGACATTAACTTCGCCATATCGACATGGTGCACCCGTCGCCCGACAGATTGAATTTCTGAAAACGCACTTAACACCCTGCTGACATCGATCGTCTGGGATGCTTTGTAATTTGTATGTGCCTCGATCATCGAACTCATATTTTGCACCACCTGGCAGTTGGCCAGTATTTAACGCGGCATATGCCACCAAAGGCTTAAACGACGAACCAACGTTATATCGACCCGAAATCGCACGATTAACCAGAATTGAAAGGTCGGGGTCATCAGTTTGTGGAAACAACTGTGAGAACTTGTCTTTTGGTAATCCGCCGCCGAACCAGCGCACATCAAATCGCGGATAACTTGCCATCGCCACAACGCGACCCGAGTTGTGATTCAACACAACCACCGAACCAGCTGGGGCTTTGTAATAGTTGATCTCTGGATACTGCGGGTCGAGCGTGCCATCAGGTAATCGCACTTGTCCGGCTTCAACGCGACGTCGCACGAGCAACTGCGTTTCAAGTGCCTGCTCTGCGAACTGCTGCACTTTCAGGTCAATCGATAACTGCAAATCATTGCCCGCGATCGGCTCAACTCGCTCGATCAAACGGAGCACGTTGCCAACCGCGTCGACTTCATAGCGTACGTACCCGGGTGTGCCACGCAAAGCAGTTTCGTAAGTCTCTTCTACTCCGTATTGGCCGACTCGTTCGTTCGGGTCATAGCCAATTGATTTGTAATATGCAAGATTTCCTTTCAAAATTGCTCCCAGATAACCAAGCACATGCCCGCTTAGTGCGCCGTAGGGATAGTTCCTGCGCCACTCTTCACGCACGAAGATGCCTGGATAGTCCTCCACGCGCTCCATCAAGAAAAGTGCAGTTTCTTCAGAAACATCTTCTCGTAACGGGATTGACTCAAATGGTCCATAGCGCTCATCTTGCATACGTACAAGCAATGTTTCAATCGGCACATTGAGTGGACCCGACAAGCGCTGCGCAAGTGCAAGTCTTTCGGCCGGTTTGCGCACAACATCGCGGTCAATTGTCACGACAAGTGTTCGCTTATTATCAGCCATCACACGACCTGCCGCATCAAAAATTCTGCCGCGCTCGGGCAAAAGTTTGATTGTTCGCGTGCGAACTTTGACAATCACTTCTTCGACGCTGCGTGACCCGACTGCCTGTAAAAACCACATTCGCGTCGAAAGCGCACCAAACAAAACAATTGCCACGACTCCGAGAGCGACCAATCGTTTCGGCGCACTCTCAGGCCTCTGCATTGACATCAAACTGACAACTTTCTTTCAGCCAATGTCCAACGACAAACAAGAATTGCGATCGGCGAGAGAGCCAGATTGCAAACTGCTACAACAAGCGCAACTTTGAAAATTCTCAACTGGAACCAGCCATCTAGGCCAACAACTGTTTGCGCAAGTGGATAATAAATTTCTCCAAGTAGCGAAACGACACCAACTGTTATTAGTCGCATCCACCAAGTTGGCTCACGGAAAAAATAGGTCAATAGTCCGGCAGTTGCCCCTGCAAGACCTAGTGCCAAAGATGTAAGTCCAACAGGCGTTGGCAATATGAAGTCATACATCAAGCCGGCAATCAAACCTGTGAGCGCACCGATGGTAGAGCCATTTATCGATCCCGAGACAACAACAAAAAGTAGAACTAACTGCGCGGCGACCCCGAACGGACGCATTTCGGCGAACAAAGTCGTCTGAAACGAAATAACTATTAAGAGCACGAGAACAAGTCGTGTCCATCGACTTGACATAATCGTCAAAAAACGGATCACGGTGTCACTTTTTCAGTGATCGGCTGATAAAGCAAGACTCGCAAAAACGAGAGATTCGTCAGGTCGGCAACTGGTTCGATTTCGAGCACTGGTCCGGCCGAGCCGAGTCGTTCAACAACGCGCGCTACAGTGCCAATCAAAATATCTGGTGGCGACAAACTTCGAGAACCACCGGCAGTAACAATTGGTACACCGACCTGAATATCACCGAATCGCACGGCATTGCTGATGAACCGCACGGTTGGCTGACGCGACGGCCCACGCCCCTCAATCACACCAGTCTCCCGAACTGCAAGGTCACTCGCAAGTGGCACAGTTATTGACGAAACGCCAGAAGGCGTGGCTGGAATTGTTGTAACTGACGGCGTAAATCCAGCGATAGTTGTTGTAGTTGTTGTTGTAGTCGTTGTTGATGCTTCGCTTTCAAGAGTTGCATCCGGCTCAACTGGCACAACTGGTGACGGCACGGCCGCGTTACTTTTCGCGATAGTGGTAGTGGTTGTCTGTCGCGGAGAGTTGACGACTTTGACTGAAAGTGCAAAATCTGGATCAGTGATCAACATCACGACTGAGCGATCGCCATAAATCTTGGTGATTTTTCCGATCAGGCCGGCTGCGTTAAGCACAGGCATTCCGACGCGAATGCCGCTCTCACTGCCCTGATTAATCTCGATGGTCTGCGAAAAATTCGTTGGTGAATCACCAATTACTTGCGCGGTAACTGCATTAATACCGGCAAGTGTTGGAAGACCATTTAGAGCTAAAAGTTCTTGGGCAAGTCGCACCGAAGCCGCTGCGGCGACTGTTGCCCCTTCTTGCTGGGCAACTTTTTCGCGGAGACGATCGTTTTCATCAAGCACATCGTTGTAGTCAAATATGCCATGCCAAGCATTGCTAATCGGCCTAGTGATAACACGAGTCGTGCTTTCAACCGGACGAAAAATCATACCGAAGATATTTCTCAAGCCAGAAACTGCTGAAGAATTTTGAAGATCAAGCGTGATCAAAATGATCGATGTAAGAACTAGCAAGATAATTGCTCGTCTTCGGGTTGATTGAGCTACTGCCACTTTTTAAAAAATCGTTTCTATGAAAATTCGCTTTGAATCGTTAATCCCTTAATCGCCTCAAGATTTTCGAGTGTCATGCCGGCGCCCAAAACAACAGCAAGCAATGGCTCGGGGGCGATAAATGCCTGTATTCCTGTTTCGTGCGTAATACGCTCGGCAAGACCAGCCAACAGTGCGCCACCGCCTGCCAAAACCAGACCATGGCTAATCACGTCAGCCGCAAGTTCGGGCGGTGTTCGCTCAAGAGTTCTCTTGATTGCATCGACAATCTTCATCACCGCGTCATCTAGGGCCTCGCGAACCTGCTGAGTTGTGATTTCTTGCGTGCGAGGCAAGCCCGTCTTTGTATCTCGCCCACCAACATCGCCAACAATTTCGTTTTGAAGTGGCCAAGCCGAGCCCAGTTGAATTTTTACTTCTTCTGCCGTGTTGACACCAACATCAAGGTCAAAATCACGCTTGAACATCGCAATAATCACCTCGTTTAACTCGTCCCCGCCGACACGCACAGAGTTCGCCGTAACGATTCCACCCAAAGAAATGACGGCAACTTCGGTTGTGCCACCACCAATGTCAACAATCAAGTTCGCACTTGGCTCGTGCACCGGCAAACCTGCGCCAATTGCAGCAGCCATCGCTTCTTCGATGATATAAACAGGCCGTCGCGCACCAGCAAACTCGGCAGCATCTTGAACTGCACGGCGTTCTACACCCGTCACTTCTGAAGGAACTGCGACAATAACTCTTGGCTTGCTCCAACGACTCGTTGAAACTCTCTGCAGAAATTGCTTCAACATTTGTTCGCACACGTCAAAGTCGGCGATGACACCATCTTTCAAGGGACGTACGAGGCGAATGTTTCTTGGTGCGCGCCCCCACATGCGTTTTGCTTCATGACCAACAGCCACAACTTGACCACTTCGCGTGTCGACGGCGACCATCGACGGCTCGTTTAATACCAGCCCTTGCCCTTTGACATAAACAAGAGTGTTCGCGGTACCGAGATCAACTGCGACATCGCGACCCATTGAGAGAGGATTACCTCCCGCCATTTTTACGACTTCTTCTTCGCGAGACCAGGAAAGAAAATATCAAGTTCGCGACTTGCTGATGCCGCAGAGTCACTGCCATGCACCAAGTTTTCAGTAAAAATAGTTCCGAGGTCACCGCGAATAGTGCCTGGTGCCGCCGAGCGAGGGTTAGTGGCCCCCATCATCGCGCGAACTATCTCCCAAGTGTCATCGGGGCCTTCTAATGCCAAGGCAACAACCGGGCCACGCGACATGAACGCAACGAGTTCGGCGTAAAAACCCTTGCCTTGGTGCTCTTCGTAGTGACGGCCAAGCGTTGTGGCGTCAAGATGGCGTAGCTCCATGGCGACAATTTTCAAGCCTTTCGACTCAAATCGACTGAGGATTTCACCGACCAAGTTTCGTTCGACGGCGTCTGGCTTCAATAATACGAGTGTGCGATTTGACATGCCTTCAGGCTAAAGGTTTATCGCCTGCCTCGCACGCAATTGGCTTTGCTTAACGCTTGGCTAGATGTGCTTGGCTAGATGTGCTTGGCTAGATGACTAAGTAGATAAGGGCGCGCGGCGCTGACTATATAAAGCGATCCGGTGACGAGTATCGCATCATCATCTTGCGCAAGATTGATTGCCGATTGACAAGCCTTCTCAACTGAATCAGTCACTCGCACATCACCACAACCGATGCTTTGTGCAACCTTTGCCATCTCTTCAGCTGGCAAACCTCGCGGCGTCGGCGGCATACATGTAATCACGACATCAAATTCGTTTGCCCGAAACGACAGCAACAAGTCTTCTGGGTTGCGACTGCGAAGCGCACCAGTCACAAGAATTTTGCGACCTTGCGTGTTGAAGTCTTCGAAGAATACTCTTGCGCAAACTTCTGCGCCTGCAGGGTTATGCGCTCCGTCGATTATTGCTAGCGGTCGGTGGCCGAGCACTTCAAAGCGCCCTGGCATCTTCACACTCGACATGCCCTCATCTAAAATTTCACGATTAATCGTGTCGCCAAAAAATTCTTCAACTGCGCAGATTGCGAGCGATGCGTTATCTCCCTGATGCTGACCATGCAGCGGCACGATTATGTCTTCATATTTTGTGCGCGGTGTTTTAACCGTGATCATTCGCCCGCCGATCGCCAAGAAATTATCTTCACAGGCGAAATCTTCGTCGCGAACTAAACGCGCTCGAGCGTCTTCTGCCAAAAATATTTCACGCAGCAATTCGTCTGTCTCGCCTAAAACAAGCGCACTCGAAGGCCGGATGATGCCTGCCTTCTCTCTTGCTATGTGGTCGACAGTCGGACCCGCGTATTCCATGTGATCAAGAGCAATGTTCGTGATCACTGCAACATCTGAGTTGATCACGTTTGTTGCATCCCATCGGCCGAGCATTCCGACTTCAACTACGGCAACATCAACAGCCGAATCGGCAAACCAACGAAACATCGCCGCAGTCATGATTTCAAAAAAACTTGGGCGAATGGCAAGCAAAATTTCGAGATCTGCTATCGCTCCAATCTGCAAACCGAATTCAACATCATCAATTGGCTCGCCGTTAATGCAAATTCGGTCATTTATGCGATTGATATGCGGACTCGAATAGGTGCCGACACGCAGGCCATGAGCCATCAACAACTTGGTTATTATCTGCGCAGTCGAACCTTTGCCGTTGGTGCCAGTGACATGAATGCTTCGATATGAATGCTGCGGATTGCCAATTGCATCAAGCAATTTTTCGATGTTTTCAGTCGATGGCGAATCAACTCGACCCGTGCGCTCGTAACTTGAGTGTTCGTCTAGATACTTCAAGGCGTCGGCGTATTGCACGACTATTAAATTCTTTTAAGAAGCAGCGCGACGCTGACGAGTGACGCGAGTGCTTCGATTAACCAAGGTTGGTGCTGAAACCTTATTTACTGCGTTTAGGTCGATAACAACTTTGGCAACATCTTTACGACCGGGAAGGTCATACATAGTCTCGAGAAGTACCTCTTCGAGAATCGCCCTCAAACCACGAGCACCAGTGCCGCGCACCAGGGCTTGGTCGGCAACCGCTTCAAGCGCTTCGGTCGTGAATTCAAGTTCAACATCTTCAAACTCAAAAAACTTTTGGTATTGCTTGAGTAACGCATTCTTTGGCTCAGTGAGAATTTTGATCAACGCCGAACGGTCAAGACTGTGCACTGCACCAATCATTGGCAAGCGACCAACGAACTCGGGGATCATTCCAAATTTCAGAAGATCTTCTGGCAATACCTGTGCGAAGAGCTCACCTGGGTCTTTTTCAGATTTCGACTTGACTTGAGCATGAAAGCCAACACCTTTTTGACCGATTCGTGAGGCAATGATTTGATCTAGTCCGGCAAATGCACCACCACAAATAAACAACACATTTGTGGTGTCGATTTGAATGAACTCTTGATGGGGGTGCTTACGGCCGCCCTGCGGCGGAACCGACGCAACCGTGCCTTCAAGAATCTTCAGCAATGCTTGCTGCACACCTTCGCCTGAAACATCGCGGGTTATCGATGGGTTTTCACTTTTGCGAGCGACCTTGTCGATCTCATCGATATAAACAATGCCCGACTCTGCTTTTTTAACGTCAAAGTCTGCAGCCTGCAACAGTTTGAGCAAAATATTTTCGACATCCTCACCTACATAACCTGCTTCAGTTAATGCAGTCGCGTCGGCGATTGCAAAAGGAACGTTGAGCAAACGTGCGAGTGTCTGCGCCATGTGGGTTTTGCCACAACCAGTTGGCCCCAGAAGCATGATGTTGCTCTTTGACAATTCAATATCGTCGCGTCTCGTTGATGCATTTTGCTTATATTCAATTCGTCGGTAATGGTTGAATACAGCAACTGACAAAACTTTCTTTGCCGTATCTTGGCCAACGACATAATCATCTAAGAATGC
>Ga0255188_1000598_pt1 | contig 11761 bp, 10 predicted proteins | sample Miss_Cont_RepB_8_FD_188427 | JGI IMG/M metagenome (GOLD analysis project Ga0255188, IMG submission 188427) | Freshwater microbial communities from Mississippi River, Louisiana, United States - Miss_Cont_RepB_8h | ecosystem: Environmental > Aquatic > Freshwater > River | place: USA: Louisiana... | reverse complement strand
CCGGGTCACCACCCAACCAGTTGGTCCAGCCCAGCGTGGAGTAAGCCGAGACGCCATACACATGGACTTCCCATCCCTGCTCGCGCAGGTGACGGGCCTCTTCCTGCGCACGGCGCTCCTCGAAATGGCCCTTGTATCCCACGCAGCCTGTCACGGGGTAGCACCAGGTCTTGAGTTCCAGGGACAGGACAGGAGCGGCCACCACGTTCCACAGCACCGCGGGACGGCCGAGATCTGCGTAGCGGCGGTAACTGGCGTTGTCGGGCAGGGCCAACTCACGCGTGGCGAACTCGCGCACCTGCTGGGCCAAATGCAGCCGCTCACCCAGTTCAGCCGGCGTGGCCGGGTCCGACAGCCAGTCCTCGATGGGGCGCGCGGCCTGCATCACCGACCAGTGGCCGGCCACCGCCCGACCCAGATGGCCCCAGTGACCCAGGTCCGCCGCGCAACCGGCCAAGAACAGGCCCGCCCCCATGAGCAGCGCGGCCCGCGCTGATCTAAGCCGCATCGTCCGCTTCCACCTCCACCAGGCAGTCGTAGAAGGTCGGGGCGCGGCCCAGGTCGGTGAGCCCTTGGTGGGTGACTTCGTTGACATTGGTGCCGCGCAAGCCCAGCTTGCGCCACCAGATGCCCAGCCCATTGACCACGCCAGGCCGCGCACGGGTGCTCACCCGCAGGCGGCAGTGATAACGCCCACGGTCATTGAAGACGCACACGATTTGTCCATCGGACAGGCGCCGCTGCTGGGCATCCTGTGGGTGCATCTCCAACAGCGGCTCACCCTCAATGTCCCGCAGGCTGCGCACATTCACGAAGGTCGAGTTGAGAAAATTCCGCGCCGGCGGAGAGATCATCGCCAAGGGGTAGCGCAGCGCCCGCTCGGGGCTCGTGCGCGGACTTTCGTGGTTCGGGATGTAGTCCGGCACACCGAACTCGGGACTGTCCACCCGGGCGCGGCCATTGGGGGTCGGAAAGCCCCCTTGTGCAAAGGGCGCATCGGGCACACCCAGGGATTGCCATCCCTGCTGCCGCAAGGCGCCAAAGTCGATCCCTTGGACAGCCCCTCGGGTCAAGGTCTCGTCGTCCTCCAGGAAACAAGGGTCGTCGTAGCCCATGTGGCGGGCCAGATCGCGGAAGATCTGGGCATTGCTGCGGGCCTGACCGCGAGGCTTGAGCGCAGGCTCATTGATCACCACGTCGGTGTGGCCGTAACTCGTGTGCACATCCCAATGCTCCAGCTGGGTGGTGGCGGGCAGGACATAGTCGGCGTGGTCGGCGGTGTCGGTCAGGAAGTGTTCCAAGACCACGGTGAAGAGGTCTTCACGCTGGAAGCCGCGCACGACCTTCGAGGATTCGGGCGCCACGGCCACCGGGTTGCTGTTGTAGACCACCACGGCCTGGATGCGGGGGCCGAATTCGGGGCTGGACTCGCGCAGCAGGTCATCACCGATGGTGCTCATGTTGATGGTGCGCACCGGCCGACCCGCCAGGAGATCAGGCCGCTGCAGCCATGCATCGCGCCGCGCGCGGGCGAACCAACCGCTGCTGGACAGCAACAGGCCACCACCCGGGTGGCGCCAGGCACCGATCAGACACGGCAGCAGGGCGGCCAGTCGCACCGCATTGCCGCCACCGTGGACCCGCTGCATGCCGTAGTTCAGGCGGATGGCCGCGGGGGCCAAGCCGGTGCCGTGACGCGCCGCGCCGTAGTCTCGTGCGAGTTCACGCAGGTCCTCCACTGCCACCTCGCACTCCTGCGCCGCCCGCTCAAGCGTCCAGGGCATGGCCTTTTCGCGGAGCACGGCAAAGCCATCGAGGTGGTCACGGATGTAGTCATGGTCGAGTTCATCGCGAACGATGAGCTCACGCGCCATCGCCAGTGCCAGGGCACCATCGGTCCCGGGCCGAATGGCCAGGTGGCGATGGCACTTGTCGGCCGTCTCGGTTCGGCGAGGATCGATGCACCACAGCTTGGCGCCCTCGCGCTTGGCCTGCTGCGCAAAGGTCCAGAAATGCAGATTGGAGCCGATGGAGTTGCTGCCCCAGATGATGATGAGCTTGCTCTGCGCGAAGTGCTCGGTGCGCATGCCCACCTTGCCGCCGTAGGTGGCCATGAGACCCGCCGCCCCGGCACTGGCGCAGATGGTTCGGTCCAGCAGGGACGCGCCCAGCCGATGGAAAAAGCGCGCGGCCATGCTCTCCCCCTGCACCAGGCCCATGGTGCCGGCATAGCTGTAGGGCATGATGGCCCGGGGGTCGCGCGCGGCGATGGCCTTCAGGCGGGTCGCAATGTCCGCCAAGGCCTCGTCCCAGCCCACGGCCTCGAAGCGGCCCGCGCCTTTGGGGCCTATGCGCCTGAGGGGGTGCAGCACGCGGTCGGGATGCTCCACCCGTTCCGCGTATCGGGACACCTTGGTGCACAGGGCACCATGCGTGGGCGGATGATCCGCATCACCTTGGATCTTCAAGACCCGGTCGCCCTGAACCGTGACCCGCATGGCGCAGGTGTCTGGGCAATCGTGGGGGCAGGCCGCGCGCACCACGCGCGCAGTCGGCGAATCCTGGGTGGGCAGCGCGGCGGTCGGGCTCATCTCTGAATGATGTCACAGCAGCGTCGCCACGGCCGGCTTACACTCGTTCGGCAGGAGATCCTCATGAAACTCATCGAGTCCATCCTGGCCGACGTCCCGGCCATCACCGCGATCCGTCGCGACATCCACGCCCACCCGGAATTGTGCTTCCAGGAAGTCCGCACCGCGGACATCGTGGCCCAAGCCCTGCAGTCCTGGGGTATCGAGGTGCACCGAGGCCTGGGCACCACCGGCGTGGTCGGCACCATCCGGCAGGGCAGCAGTCCTCGCAGCATCGGCTTGCGTGCCGATATGGATGCCCTGCCCATGACGGAACACAACCGTTTCCCGCATGCCAGTGTGCATGCCGGCAAGATGCACGCCTGCGGACATGATGGCCACACGGCCATGCTCCTGGCCGCAGCCAAACACCTCTCGCGCCACCGCAACTTTGACGGTACGGTGCACTTCGTTTTCCAACCCGCGGAGGAAGGCGGCGGCGGGGCGCGGGAGATGATCAAGGATGGCCTGTTTGAGAAGTTCCCCATGCAGGCCATGTTCGGCATGCACAACTGGCCCGGCATGAAGGCCGGACAGTTCGCGGTCTGCGACGGCCCGATGATGGCCTCAAGCAACGAATTCCACATCAAGATCATCGGCAAGGGTTCACACGCAGCCCTGCCCCACAACGGTATCGACCCGGTACCCGTGGCCTGTCAGATGGTGCAGGCCTTCCAGACCATCATCACGCGCAACAAGCGGCCCATCGATGCGGCGGTCATCTCCGTGACGATGATCCACGCCGGCGAGGCCACCAATGTCGTTCCCGACCACTGCGAGGTGCAGGGCACGGTGCGCACCTTCACCATCGAAATGCTCGACATGATCGAGCGCCGCATGAATGAGATCGCCCAGCACACGGCCGCAGCCTTTGGTGCCACCGTGGCGTTTGAATTCAAGCGCAACTACCCACCCACCATCAACCACAAGGCCGAAGTCGCCTTCCTGCGCGAGGTGATGAAGGACGTGGTGGGCGCCGAGAACACCCTGGTGTTCGAACCCACGATGGGCGCAGAAGACTTCAGCTACTTCCTGCAGAAGGTGCCGGGCGCCTACTTCGTCATCGGCAACGGCGATGGCGACCACCGCACCCCCGGCCACGGCATGGGGCCCTGCACCCTGCACAACCCCAACTACGACTTCAACGACGAGCTCATCGGCCCTGGCGGCACCTTGTGGGTTCGGCTGGTGGAGCGTTTCTTGGCGCCCCAGGGCTGAACCCACGGGGCCCGCCCCCGCGGGGGTGACCCGCTTTCTGAGAGCGCTGCATCAACGCAGACGCGTCAGCAGGCCGGCGGTTGATGCGTCCAAGCCGCTCACGTCACCGCTGTCCAGGCGCGGGAGCAGCTGGTTGCACAAGGCTTTGCCCAACTCGACCCCCCACTGGTCATAGGCATTGATGCCCCATACGGCGGCACTGGTGAACACCCGGTGCTCATAAAGCGCGATCAGGGCCCCGAGCGCAAAGGGGTCCAGTCGCTCCAGCAGGAGCGTGGTGCTGGGCCGGTTGCCCGCAAAGGTGCGATGGCGCGCCACCACATCAGCCGCCAAATCCGGTGAAGCAGTCGGCGGTCTTTCCAAGGCGGCTTCGGCTGTTGTCTTGCCCAGCATCAGCGCCTGGCTTTGCGCCAGGCAGTTGGCCAAGAGTTTGTGATGCAGGCCGGGAATCCCATGCGTGGGCTCCTTGACGGCGATGAATTCCACCGGGATCAGATCCGTCCCTTGGTGCAACATCTGGAAGTAGGCATGCTGCCCATTGGTACCGGGCTCGCCCCACACCACCGGGCTCGTCGCGAAGGGCAGCGCATGGCCCTCAAGATCCACCGACTTTCCGTTGGACTCCATCTCCAGTTGCTGCAGATAGGCCGGCAGCCGCCGAAGACCCTGGTGGTAAGGCGCCACGCTGCGGCTGCCAGCGCCGAGGAAGTTGCGGTACCAGACATCGAGCAGCCCCAATTGCATCGGCAGGTTCTGCTGCGGTGCCGCCTGCTGAAAATGCAGGTCCATCTGGTGGGCGCCGCTCAGGAAGGCTCGGAAGCCCGCATCACCCAGGGCAATCGCAATGGGCAAACCGATGGCACCCCACATCGAGTAACGGCCACCCACCCAGTCCCAAAAACCAAAGGTGGTGGTGATGCCGAATTCCGCGGCGGCCTTCAAGTTCGTGGTCACCCCCACGAAGTGCCGCGCCAGATCGGTGCCGCCCTGCGCAAGGAACCAGGCCCTGGCGGCCTGCGCATTGGCCAGGGTCTCTTGGGTGGTGAAGGTCTTGGAGGCCACGATGAACAGCGTCGTGGCCGGATCCAGGTGCCGCAGCACGGCGCCCAAATCATGCCCGTCGACATTGCTCACGAAGTGGAAGCGAAGGTCGGGGTGCACATGGGCATCCAGTGCGGCCACGGCCATCTGCGGACCCAAATCGCTGCCCCCAATCCCCATGTTCACCACATCGCGGATACCGCTGTGCCGCACATCACGGACTTGCTCGGCAAAGACCAGCATCCGGTCCAAGACCTCGTGCACCTCGGCCGAGTGCAGACCCCAGTCCCGCGGCGCGCGCAGCGCGGTGTGCAGCACCGCGCGGCCCTCGGTGGTGTTGACTGCTGCCCCGCCCATGAGCGCGTCGCGCCTGGCCTGGACGCCGCACTGCTGCGCCAAGTCGAGCAACAAGGCGCGTGTTCGGTCATCCCACAGGTTCTTGCTCAGATCAGCAAATACAGCCGGGGCCTGCAGGCTCAGGCGATCAAAGCGCGAGGGATCCTGCGCGAACGCCCGTCGCAGATCCAGGCTTCCAGAGACGGCCTGGGCCTGCGAGGTCAAGTCAGCCCAAGCGGCCGTGCGATCACCGCGGACCAGTGCGGGAACAGCGGGGATGGCGGATTCAGCAGACCTCATCGCCGGCACTCCTGTCAGGCCTTGTGTCCCTGGACCAGGGCATCGAGCTTGGCTGCGTCGGCGGCGAATGCCCGGATCCCCTCGGCCAGTTTCTCGGTGGCCATCGCATCCGCATTGAGGGCATAGCGAAAGGCCGCTTCATCGAAGTGCACCCGCGGCTGGTCCTGCGCACGCGCCTCTTCGGCCTTGAGATGAACCACCAGCGGATCACTCGAGGCCTGCAGTTGGGCCAGCAACTCAGGGCTGATGGTCAGCAGATCGCAGCCGGCCAGCGCCAGGATCTGCCCGACATTGCGGAAGCTCGCACCCATCACCTCGGTTCGGATACCGAAGCGCTTGTAGTAGCGGTAGATCTGCGCCACCGAACGCACGCCCGGGTCGTTCACGCCGGCCATGGCCGATTCGTCCCAGGCCGCACCGGCACTCTTCTTCGCCCAGTCGTAGATGCGTCCCACGAAGGGCGAAATCAGTCGCACGCCGGCGTCACCGCAGGCCACCGCCTGGCAGAAGGAAAAGAGCAAGGTGAGATTGCAATGGATGCCCTCTCGCTCCAGTTCCGCGGCTGCCTGGATGCCTTCCCAGGTGGCTGCGATCTTGATCAACACGCGGTCCCGCCCCACGCCGGCAGCTTCATACAGACGCATGATGGCGCGGGCCCGAGACACCGTGGCTGCACGATCGAAACTGAGCCGTGCGTCGACCTCGGTGCTCACCCGCCCGGGGACCACCTTGAGGATTTCAAGCCCAAAGCGCACCAGCACTCGATCGATGACCTCGTCCAAGGCCAGACCCGGGTGCGCGGCCACCACTTCGGCCAGCAACGGTGCGTATTCGGCTTGCTGGACCGCTTTCAGGATCAGGGACGGATTGGTGGTCGCATCGCGCGGTGCAAACTGCGCCAACTGCTTGAAGTTGCCCGTGTCCGCGACCACGGTGGTGTGTCGCTTGAGTTGGTCGAGTTGGTTCATGGTTGGCATTTGACCCCGCAATGAAACTCATGCATCATTTGGAGTGTAACTTTGTTACATCATCCGATGGTGGCTGCAGGCCATCGTCTGGCCATTCTTGACCGTTCACCATGTCCTTTGACCTGATCCTCTTCGGTGGCACCGGCGACCTCACCTGGCGCAAGCTGATGCCCGCCCTGTTCCAAGCCTGGCGGCACCACAAGTTGCCCGCCGGAGGGCGCATTCTCGCCGTGGCGCGCGACGAACGCAGCGACGAACAGTACCGCCACTTCATTCGCGAACGCTTCTTTGAAGTCGAGGCGGCCAAACAGCCCAAGCAGGAGGAGTTCGCACGGTTCTCGGAGTTGCTCCACTACCGGCGCATGGATCTTTCGAAGGCGAGCGACTACCAGGGCCTGAAGGATTGGGTCGATGCGCGAGGGGCCGATACGGTGGTGCTTTTCCTGGCCACGAGCCCGCACTTGTTCCCGCAGGTCTGTCAGCAACTGGGCCAAGTGGGTCTCAACAGCCCCGATGTGCGGGTCGTGCTGGAAAAGCCGCTGGGGCACGATCTGCAGAGTGCCCGGGAAATCAACCGTGCTGTGGCCAGCGCATTCACTGAACAGCAGGCGCTGCGGATCGACCACTATCTGGGCAAACCGGCCGTTCAAAACCTCTCTGCGCTGCGTTTCGGCAATGCCTTGTTCGAGCCTTTGTGGCGCCGCGAATCCATCTCCAACATCCAGATCACGTTGGCCGAAAGCATCGGGGTCGGCACACGAGGAGACTTCTACAACCGCACCGGCGCATTGCGCGACATGATCCAAAACCATGCGCTGCAACTCTTGACGATGATTGCGATGGAGCCCCCACCCTCCAACGACGCCGACGCCATCCGCGACGAAAAGCTCAAGGTGCTCAAGTCGCTCAAGCCTTTCAATGCCGAAACGGTGGTGCGCGATGTCGTGCGGGGTCAATACCGGGCCGGCATGGTCGACGGCGCCAAGGTGACAGGCTACCTGGAAGAAGAGAAGGTGCCGGCCGACAGCGACTGCGAGACCTTTGTCGCCCTGCGAACCGAGGTACAGAATTGGCGCTGGGCCGGCGTCCCCTTTTTCCTTCGTACCGGCAAACGACTGGCTGCCCGAGAAGCGCAGATCGTCGTGAACTTTCGGCCGGTTCCCCACGCCATCTTTCCGGGTGCTGTGCGCGCCAATAAGCTCGTCATCAAGCTGCAGCCTGAAGACGGACTGGAACTCCACCTGCTGGCGGCCAAGGGCGGCCTGGGTCCTGGCGGCAGCGGCACCGAACAGCTCTCACCGGTTTCGCTGGATCTGGACTTCGACAAGGCTTTTCCGACCGAACGGATCGGCGCCTATGAGCGGCTTCTGCTGGATGCCCTGGCCGGTCGATTGAACCTCTTCGTGCGCAGCGACGAACAGGAGCAAGCCTGGCGGTGGGTGGAACCCATCCTGGACCATTGGGCTCAGGAAACGGAAGGCCCGCGCCCTTATGCGGCTGGCAGTTGGGGCCCACCGGCAGCCAGTGCCTTGGTGGCACGCGAAGGTCATGCCTGGGCCGAAGAGCAATGAGGGAGCGCCGCCCACCATGAGCCTGCTCGACCGTATCCGTGCCTCGCTTCCAGCCCTGCCCCCGGCCGAACAGCGGGTGGCCAAACTGGTCTTGGCCGATCCCCGCAGCTTTGCCACCCTGCCGGTGGTCGAACTGGCCGAACGCTCCCATGTGAGCAAGCCCACCGTGGTTCGCTTCTGCCGCAGCGTGGGGTACGACGGCCTGGCCGACTTCAAGCTCAAGCTGGCTGGCACCGTCAACGAAGGTGTGCCCTTCATCCACCGCGCGGTCGATGAGGACGACAAACCACACGACATCGTGGTCAAGGTGATCGACAACGCCGTCAGCGCGCTGCTGCGCTATCGCAACGAGGCGGCCGATCACGCCTTTGAGACGGCGATGGAGGCCCTCACCGAAGCCTGCCGCCAAAAACGCCGCATCGATTTCTACGGTGTGGGCAATTCAGGCATCGTCGCGCAGGATGCGCAGCACAAATTCTTCCGGCTCGGCGTTGCGGCCACGGCCATCTGCGATGGGCATGTGCAGGTGATGAGCGCCACCATGCTGGGTCCGGGCGACTGTGCGGTGGTCATCTCCAACTCCGGCCGCAGTCGCGATCTGCTGGATGCCGAGGAAATCGCTCACCGCAAGGGAGCCACCACCCTCCTCATCACCGCCAGCGCTTCCCCACTGGCCCATGTGGCCAACGGCCACAGCCGGGTGCTGCTGGCGGCCGACCATCCGGAAGACCATGACCGATACAGCCCCATGGTGTCCCGGATCCTGCATCTGATGATCATCGACATCCTGACCACCGGCGTGGCCCTGCGCCTCGGGCCCGAACTGCGCGGGCCGCTTCAGGAAATCAAGCGCAATCTGCGGGCGCGGCGCTATCTGCCCTCGGGCCGTTGACCCCCAAGCGTTCGAACCCTCGCCGGAGCACCGGCCACTGCAAAGCCGGCACGCGCTGCGCGCTTTTGCTCAGGAACGACCGAAGAGCTCGGCGACGCCGTAGAGGGTCATGAGGGCGCCCAGCTGCGTGGGCACACCATCGACTACGAGGCGAAGCCCACGGGCCTGGACCTGTCGCTGACACTGCAAGAGGATCGCGATGCACGCGGTATCGAGCTCCCGCACGCTGGAGGCATCCAAGCGCACCAAGGGCCCGGGCGCATCGCGCAACAAGGGTTGCAAGGCATCCAGCACCGCGCTGGCCCGCTGCATCGTGACCGAGGACGGCAGGGCAATGCTCACGCCTTGGCCGCCGTCTTGTTGCGCTCGGCCAACTTGTTGATCAGGCCATCGATACCCGACGCCGTGATCTCTTGGTTGAAGCTGGAGCGGTACTGTTCCACCAGCCAAATGCCCAGCACATTGAAGTCGTAGACCTTCCAGGAGGGGCCTGAGCGCTCCAAGCGATAGTCAAGCTGGATCGGGTCGCCACGGCCCTTGATCTCGGTGCGAACCGTGACCTCGTTGTCAGCGGGGTTGGCGCGCAGCGGCTTGAGCGCGATGGTCTGATCCTTGACCTGGGCCAATGCGCCGGAATAGGTGCGCACCAAGAGCAGCTTGAATTCATCCTGCAAACGCTTCTGCTGTTCGGGTGTGGCCGTGCGCCAGTGGCGGCCGACGGCCGAAGCCGTCATGCGCTGGAAATTCACATGGGGCATGACCTTGCTGTCCACCAGCGCCATCACGCGCGAGAGGTCTCCGGCCTGAATGGCCTTGTCGGACTTCACCAGGTTGAGGACTTCGGTCGACAACTCTTGGATGAAGACATCGGGGGCCACGGGGGCCGAGGCCTGGGCCACCGCAGCGCCAGCGGGCAGCACAAGGGCCGTCATCGAAGCCGCCGCAAGGGTGAGCATGCGTCGACGATTGTGGGAATTCGGGGTCATGGAAGCGGTTTTCAGCAAGTGAGGTGCGGCGTCAAAGTTCCCCATCATCAGGGCGCTTCATGATCCTCAGGCTCCGCAGGGGGATTGCCATCGTAGACCAGGCTTCTTCGACGCGTGAGATAGGCGTCTCGCACAAAGGTGTATTTGTCCAGGGCGACGGTATCGAGCATGCGGGTGAAGGGCAGCGCGTCGGTCCGCGCATCGGTCAGCCGAACGCCCACCCAGATTGAACGCTGCGGATCCTTCTGGGTGTAGACGGCCGAGGTGTAGGCCTGGTCGAGTCCAAAACCGGCGGCATCCCGCAGGGTGGACGGGCCAAACAACGGCAGAACCAGATAGGGCCCCGCGGGAACCCCCCAGGTTGCCAGGGTCTGGCCGAAATCCTCGGTCTGGCGCTCCAGCCCCGCTTCGGCTGCGATGTCCAACACACCCCCCAGACCCATTACGGTGTTCAGGCCGACGCGCATCGTCATCTCGGCTGCACGCGCCCCCTTGCCCTGAAGGACCAGGTTCACAGCCGACCAGGCGTCACCCACATTGCCCAGCACATTGCCCACACCCGTGCGAACCAGCTTGGGCACGGCGGCCTCGTAGGCCTCGGCCATCGGCTTGATCAGAAAATGGTCGACCACACCATTGACCAGGAACACCCCTCGATTGAAGGGCTCCAGGGGGTCCTTGCTGCTCGCGGGCGGGGGTGCTGCCGCGCGGCGGGTCGCTTCGCCCGCGGCAGAGGCGGAGGCCGCAAGCGGCGACACCGCACAAGCGGTCAGGACCACCCAGCCGAGCGCAGCCCTCAAGTGCTTCCAGCGTCCCTGCGCTGTGGTTTGCATCGCTTTGACCGTCTTCACTTGGATGCCCCCGTCCCCTCGGCTGCCTTGTTGAAGAGGAACTGCCCGATGAGGTTCTCAAGGATCACCGCCGACTGGGTAGACGCGATCACATCACCGGCAGCCAGATTCTTTTCGTCCCCGCCCGCTTCGATGCCGATGAACTGATCACCCAGCAGGCCTGAGGTCAGTATCTTGGCTGAGGAATCTCGCGGGAACTTCACATCGTTGTCGAGTTCCATCGTCACCACACCTTGAAAGGTTTGGGGGTCCAAGGCAATCGACTTGACGCGCCCGACGGTGACGCCGGCACTGCGAACCGGCGCTCGGGGCTTCAAGCCGCCGATGTTGTCGAAGCGCGCCGACACCATATACCCGTTGCGCTCTCCAAAGCTGGCCAGATTGGCCGCCTTGAGCGAGAGAAACAACAGGCCCGCGAGGCCCAGCAACACGAAGCAGCCGACCAGTACCTCGATGCCCTTCTTGTTCATGGTTCTTTCCTCCTGCAACCCCAGCCGCTGGCTCAGGGCGTCGAAAACATCAAGGCGGTGAGCACGAAGTCCATGCCCAGCACCGAAAGCGACGAGATCACCACCGTGCGCGTCGTGGCATAGGCCACGCCCTCGGGAGTGGCCTGCGTCTCATGCCCTTGATACAGCGCCACGGCGGTGCAGATCACGCCAAACACAAAACTCTTGACGATACCGTTGCCCACATCGCGCCAGACATCGACGCGAGACTGCATCAAGGACCAGAAATTGCCGGCATCCAGCCCAATGAGGCCCACCGCCACGGCCCAAGCGCCCAGGATGCCAATGGCCGAAAACAGAGCCGCCAACAGGGGCATGGAAATGACGCCCGCGATAAAACGAGGCGCCAACACGCGGCTGCGCGGGTCCACGGCCATCATCTCCATGGCCGAAAGTTGCTCGCCCGCCTTCATCAGGCCGATCTCGGCTGTCAGCGATGTTCCCGCGCGACCGGCGAAC
>Ga0255188_1000596_pt1 | contig 11767 bp, 10 predicted proteins | sample Miss_Cont_RepB_8_FD_188427 | JGI IMG/M metagenome (GOLD analysis project Ga0255188, IMG submission 188427) | Freshwater microbial communities from Mississippi River, Louisiana, United States - Miss_Cont_RepB_8h | ecosystem: Environmental > Aquatic > Freshwater > River | place: USA: Louisiana... | reverse complement strand
GGCCACAATTGCAAAACTGGCAGTGCCAAAAAAATCTTGAGTCACGGATCGCCACAGATCCCAGATCGGTTTGATGGTGGTGTGTTTCTGCTGGGCAATGAACGGTTCGGGATCCAAGCCAAGCAGCTCGCCGAGTGTTCTTAAAAATTTAGTCGTGCTGTGAAGGCCGATGGGCGCCTGCAGATAAGGCCGGTCCAGATCCTCGCACAGCAGCCGGCCGAATTCACGATACATGCAGATGTTGACATCGGCTTCGACCAGCCGGGAGACATCCGCAAGATGGCTGCCCAACGGAAACACCAGATTCACTTCAGCCCCAATGCCCTGGACCAGGCGACGAATCTCTGCCAAATCGCTGGGCATGTTGAATGTGCCGTAGGCGGGACCAATGATATTGACGCGGGGCTTTTCCCCCTCTTTGCGCGGGCGACGGGCGGGCACTTTGCGCATGCCATACTCAGTCCACAGCCAACGCATTGCGCGATCGGCACACTGCCATTGATCCTCATCAATGGTCCGCGGCAGAAAACGCTTAATGTTGGTGCCTTCAGGGGTCACGCCACCGCCGATCATTTCAGCAATTGATCCGGTCACCACCACTGCTGGCAGATCAGGATCCAACGTTGCATGGGCCCGCTTCATCGCGCCCTCGGTGCCTTCGCGGCCGAGCTGCTCCTCCGCAAGCCCCGTGACCACAATGGGAAGCTCATGTGGCGGCAGTGCATCCGTGTAGTGCAGTACCGAGGTCACCGGCAGGTTTTCGCAGCCCACCGGACCATCAATCACAACCTGCAGGCCTTTGACAGCAGTAAAGACATAGACCGCGCCCCAATAGCCGCCAGCACGATCGTGGTCAATGACATACATCAGCCCATCTCCTCGGATTTGCGTGCCTTTTGCAGCTTGGCCAGCTGACGGCGTGTCAGCTCGCGAAACTCGGGATGGGCCTTGGGGACCTCCTCCCAGACACCCGCGTTATCTCCATCGCCCACCGACTCAAAAAATTCGTGCATCTGATCAAAACGAGATTTGTTACCAATGGCTGCATTGATGACCTGGGCCAATGAGCCCGCACCCGCAGGGCCCATCAGCGGCCGGGCCGAAATCAAATTGGTGAAATACAAGGCGGGAATGCTGGCCTGCTTTGCGGCTTGAACCACCGGCGTGGTACCGATTGCGAGATCGGGATTGAACTCATGCAGTGCCTCCAGGTCCTGCTCGAGTGATGCGCGGTACTGGACCCGCACACCTTTGGATTCCAGCCATTGCCGATCGGCATCGCTCCAGATGGTACGTGGACAGGCCGTGCCGACATAGCGAACATCGGCACCCGATTCAATCAGCAGGCGTGCGACCAAAAGCTCGGAGCCTTCATAGCCGCTTAATGTGATGCGGCCTTTCACCGGTGAAGCGGATAAGGCCTGTTGAATCGCGGGTAGCACTGCATTTTTTGCGGCATCAATCGCCGACTGCGCAACATTCGTGGCGCGGCCAATCGACTGCAGCCAGGCCTCGGTGCCGTGAACACCCACGGGTGCTGAGCCCACAATCGGTCGGCCAGCGGCCTCAAATTCACGAATGCTTGCCGTGTAAAACGGATGAATGGCAGCCACGGCGGCACCATCGAGTGCGGTGTAAAGCTCTCGCCACTCGCGGGTCGGCACCACGGGGCCAGCAGCCAGGCCCATGGGGGCCAGCATCATGCCAATACCAACTGGATCGGCGGGGAACATCTCACCAAGCAAGGTGATGGTGGGCCGATCCGCAACACGGGTCTTCGGTGCGGGCACAGGGCCTGCCATCACCTCCTCGCGGGCAAATCGAAGCATGGCACCGGCCAGCACATCTTTTGCTTCGGCATGGGTTGGCACACCGAATCCTGGAACATCTATGCCAATGACCCGCACACCGTTAATTTCTTTGGGCAGCAGCTGAAGTGGCACGCCGCTGGCCGTGGGAACGCAGAGGTTAATGATGACGATCGCATCAAATTTTTCTGGATTGGCCTGGGCATGGACCGCATCCCGAATATCTTCAAAAAGTTTTCCAGTAACAAGGGTCTCAGAATTAAAGGGCACATAGCCCACGCTTCGGCGTGCGCCATAAAAGTGCGATGTGAACGTCAGGCCGTAGACACAGCAGGCTGAGCCCGAGAGAATGGTGGCGGTGCGACGCATGCGCAGTCCGACACGTAACGAGCCGAATGCGGGGCACATGCTCTGGGGCTGATCATGCGGGCCCTTCGGATAATCGGTGGCATAACGATCCAGCGTCTCGCTTTTTCCAGCCTGCCGAGCTGCGACAGCCATCTCCTGAGGAGCGCCACAGCCGCCAACCGCAGCCGATGCAGTGGACTGCGATGACACCACCTTGATGGGAATATCGATCGGCTTATTCATGATCGGCTCAGACGGTCTCGTAGACGACTTCAAGACTCTGACGAACCGGCACATCAGCGCCCATCATGTCCGCCAGGCTGGCAGGCTGCAGCACGACATTGCGGCCAACCGTGTCCGATGCAAAAAGCCCGAGGAGTTCATCCTGACTCAGCGGCGCCGGCCGTACGGGCGGAGCCTCGGCAACGTTGTTGCCGAGTGTTTCGAATAAGGGGCCCCACGTGCCGCCCGGTTTACCCACAATTTCATAGCTGGCACTTTTGCGCCGAATGTCTTCATGGGCGGGGATCGCGGCCAAAACCGGAATGCCCACCTTCTGCGCAAATGCGGCCGCCTCGCCCGTGCCGTCATCTTTATTGATGACCATGCCGGCAACGCCGACATTGCCGCCAAGCTTTCGAAAATACTCGACTGCAGAGCAGACATTATTCGCAACGTAGAGCGACTGAAGATCGTTGCTGCCTACCACAATGACCTTCTGGCACATATCGCGGGCAATCGGCAGTCCAAATCCACCGCAGACCACATCGCCCAAGAAATCCAGCAGCACGTAGTCAAAGCCCCAGTCATGAAAACCAAGTTTTTCAAGAGTCTCGAAGCCGTGAATGATTCCCCTTCCGCCGCAGCCTCGGCCAACTTCCGGGCCGCCGAGCTCCATAGCGAATACACCATCACGCTTAAAGCAGACATCGCCAATGGCAACTTCCTCGCCAGCGAGTTTCTTTTTCGAGGATGTCTCAATGATGGTCGGCGTGGCCTTGCCACCAAATAGCAGGGACGTGGTATCGCTTTTGGGATCACAGCCAATCAGCAGCACCTTCTTGCCCTGCTGGGCCATCATGTAAGACAGGTTAGCAAGCGTGAAACTCTTGCCGATGCCTCCCTTGCCATAGATCGCGATGATCTGAGTTTCTTTTGTTGTGCTCATGTAAGCGCGCTCCAGTCGAGAACCATCTTGAGACAATCGGGATCGGTAAAGGCGGTGCGATAGGCTGCTTCCGCATCCGGGGGAGGTCGGCGGTGTGTAATCAATCCGGCAAGCGATAAAGCTCCGGATTGCGCAAGCGATCTCACCGCATCAAGATCTTGCGGCTGCCACTGAGCAGCAATACGAATGCGCGCCTCACGCATGAAGGCGGGTGGAAAGGTAAACGAGAGTGCATCCTCGTAGAAGCCAGCAAGGGCGATCTCACCGCCTGCTGCCAGACGTGACACCAAGGCATCTAAAATCTTCGGGTCGCCACTGACATCGCAAATGCGTGCGTAGTTGCGGCGATCATCCTCCGCCGGATCAATCACGGTATAGCCCCGGGCGCCTGTGCGTCGTGCGGCATTGGTCTCCCAAACCACTGGCCTTCGGCCCGCTGCCACCGCCAGACGCGCGATGAGTCGGCCCAACACACCGTGGCCCACGATGAGATCGGGCTGCCGTTCGGGCTCTCCCTGATAGACGTGATAGGCCGTCGCCGCCAAAGCCAGCAACACGCCGCGCTCGCCTAAGGATTCATCGATGGATAACGCACGATCCGAGGCGACGATCACGCGCGAGGCAGCGCCACCAAAAAGGCCCCGAATATCACCAAAGCATTTCGCACCTGGAACGAAAACAAAATCACCCTCGTGATGCTTGGCCTTCGGCATTGCATGCACCACTCTTCCGACGGACTCATATCCCGGTATCAAGGGGTAGCCCATTCCTGGAAACATCGGCATGCGGCCTGACCACAATAGTTTTTCAGTGCCAGTACTGATGCCACTGAATAGGATATCCACGACAACGTCACCCTCGGCAGGCGGGGAGAGCGCAACCGGACTGAGTGCCAAGTCCATTGGCTGTCGAAGCACGATCGCCTGTGACTGCTTGGCGAAATCGGGGCGGACCATTGTCAAATTTTCCTTACGTTTTAGTGTGTCAATTTTAATTGACAACCTGATCGTATGCTTCCTGCCGTCAAAGTCAATACCCCGTCCCTAGCGCCGCTTGCCGGCAGGTCTGCGAAGCTGCAAGGCCTATACCCCGGATCCGTTTTGATTCGTCCCTTATTTTTTCGCCACAATTAGGCCGACCTGGAGCGGCAATCGGGTGGCCCGAAGCCGTGGATCACGAAATCCAGCCTCAGAGATGAGCTGCATCAGCCGCTGGGCGCTTCTGGATTTGCCTTTACCCATCGCCAATAGGTAGAAACCGAAGTAAGCACTTCCCATAGATTCTGCTCCGGGGGTCTCTGACATAGGCTCGGCCACCAGCAGCGTGCCCCCGGGGGCCAAGGCCCGATAGGCCGCCTGGAGGATCGCCAGGGCCCGATGGTCATCGTGGTCGTAGAGGACCCGAAGAACGGTAATGAGATCCGCCCCGCTGGGCAGCGGACTCTCAAAAAAACTTCCGCCATGGGCCTGGGCCCGCTCAGCAAGTCCGGCTGCCCTGAAATTTTTATCGGCAAGGCCCGCGACTGCCGGCAGATCGAACAGCATCAGCCGGAGGTGAGGGAATGCGCGTGCTGCCGCCAATAAAAAAGTGCCTTGGCCACCGCCCACATCCAGCAAATATCGATGGTTACGAAATGCATAAGCACTCAGCACTTCTTGCGCAATCAGGGGCTGTGATGCGCTCATCAACTCCGAATACTCTTTCACGCGCGCCTCTGGCAACAGCGTTGGTGAGGCAGCCCGTTCGTCGGCGTATGGCCAGTACCGCGCAAGATGCGGATCCGTCTCTCCTCTGAGCAAGGCAACAGGATCCCGCAGGTCCGCATACAGAGTCGCATGGTGCTCAATTAATGCAGTCACTGCGGTGTTGCCCGCCAAGACTGCGCCCTGCATGCCCAGGCCCCAACGTTGACCAGAACGCGACTCGACAAGCTGAAGTGAGGCGGCTGCACGCATCAGCCGATCTGTGGCATCTGTGCTTAAGCGAAGCCGGCTTGCAAGATCTTCGAGGCCCAAAGGGCCCTTCGCCAGCAATGCAAATAAATCGAGCCGGACGCACGCAAACAATACCTGGGAATAAACAAATCCCGCGACCAGATCAAAAAGCGACTTCGCCTGCCGGCGCGCAATCCATCGGGTGAGTGGGAAGCGAATCGCGAAACCGTGAAAAGCCTCGCTGGCGAGGAGTCGATCTCGCAGGCCCTGCCACGCTCGAATCAACTAGACCCGCTCCAGAATCTCTCGCGGCACTAAACGCTCGGACTCGGCCAGCACCAAGGCCCGCAGGCTGGGTGCGCCGGGACAGGAGGGAATCGCGCGAATGGCTTTTCCCACCAACAAATCAAAATTCTGAATGGCGCCCATCAGGCCCAGCTCTCGCGCAGCACTCTGCCGATCATGCGCAACATCCTGGCCAGTGGGTTTGCCCATGGACTGAGGATCACCAATCACATCACGAATATCGTCTGCAACTTGATAGGCCTCACCGAGCCACTCGCCCAGCGGCCGCCAGGATTCGGCATGCCCGCCTGCAGTCATCGCGCCACACGCAGTGGCAGCGGCGAATAAGGCGCCAGTCTTGGCACGCTGATAGTCGCGCAGGTTCGCTTTCGGCTCACACTCCCAGGCCTGGCCTGCAACGATGCCCTCTGGTGCGCCAGTGGCCTGCGCAATTAATCCAATCGTTGCCGCGATGCGCTGTGGATGATGGGCTTTGACGCTGGCCAACACTTGAAATGCCAGCACGATTAATCCGTCTCCGGTAAGCACGGCGAGCCGCTCACCAAAAGCTTTATGCACCGAAGGCTGGCCGCGACGTGTCGCGGCATCATCAAAACAAGGCAGATCATCATGGACCAGTGATGCGCAATGCAAAAGCTCGAGCGCGACCGCTGCCGCCATCGAAAGTTCAGGGTCATCATGGCCGCATGCCGATGCGACCGCCAAAACCAGATGCGGTCGAATCCTCGCCCCGCCGGGAAAGACCGCATGATGGGTCGCCTTGGCCAGAAGCGCGGGCCCATGCGGCGATTCGGAGAGCGCGACCGCAGAGATCAGGGCCTGCTCAAGTGCCTGCTTGACGGAGTGGGCCGATGCCATGGAATCTCCCTAGACTGGTTAGGTGGAGCCCTTCAGGCAAGAACCGGCCTGAACATCCACATGTTGTCTAGGTATATTGTCATTTATGACTGTCAACTGCAATAGACACCTAGCCGGCGATGCTGAGGCCGCCCAGCGGCTGCTGCCCGCTGACTGGCCGCACCGCAAGGCAAGCCGGCTGGTGGTCCTGGACGGCCTGAGCTGGCACCTGCAGTTTCACCCCGCCAAGAAAACCGGGGGTCCGCTGCTGTTGCTGCTCCACGGGACCGGCTCATCGGCCCATTCCTGGTCTGAGTTAATCGACCCACTGACTGAGTTTGCCGACGTGCTTGCCGTTGATCTGCCCGGCCACGGCTTTACCCGCGGCGCCCAGGCCCGCATGATGCGCCTGCCGGCGATGGCCGAGGTGCTGCAGCAGCTGCTGATCCACCTGCAGTGCACCGGCCGACTTGTCATCGTGGGCCATTCGGCAGGTGCGCCGCTTGCCATCGAGTGGGCGCTCCGGTTTGCAAAACAGACACCTGCGCTTACGCCCATTCGAATTGTTGGGCTAAACCCATCACTGGTGCCTCCGCCGCTGCTCTACACCACCATGCTCGGGCCCGTGGTCGCCCCAATTGCGACGTCGTCACCAATGACCGGAATGCTTGCGTTTCTTGCGGCCAATACCGGTATGGTGGATCAGCTGCTGGATTCGACGGGATCCAAGATTCCCGAATCCCATCGGCGGCTTTACCGATATCTTTTTACGCAGCCCAATCATGTTCAAGGCGCGATGGAATTTATGGCGGGCGCCGATCTGCCTGGCCTGTTAACGAGATCACATGCACTACCCCTGCCCACCAGTTTTCTTCTTGGCGCACAAGACGCTTGGGTAAAAGAACTGCCGCTAAAAAACGTGATTCGATCATCGTTTCCCACCGCTGACGTCACCACGTGGACGGGCGGCCATCTCTTACACGAAGAGCGGCCTGCCGAAGTCGCTCGGTTTATTCAGACAATTGTCTTAACGGCCTGAGACACCGCTGCCGCTCCAGCATGCGGCAGCGGAAGATAACGGGCCCGTATCTGCTCAGATAATTCCTGGGCAGCCGCTGATGGCTGTGGCGAAGTATCAATCACCATCGCGGAAACGCCTGCAACCAAAAACTGCTGCGCGGCAAGTGCAACATCCTGGCGGGCCTGCTCGCGGCCCGGCTGACCATCCAGACTGATATTGGCCTTGCCATCGGTCAGCATCACCACCACAGGCGTTCCGCCTCGGCGCTTCACACTCTCGGCAAGCAGCTGGCTGATCTGTAAGGCTTTTGCAAGCGGCGTGCCCCCTCCACCCGGCAGTCCTGAAAGGCTGCGCTTGGCCCGCACCAGCGAGCGTGTCGGTGGCAGAATGATTTCGGCTTGCTGATGTCGAAAAGCAATTACCGCAACCTGATCACGGCGGACATAACAATCCGCCAGCAATAACTCGACAGCGCCCTTAGCCTCGGCAAGCCGATGCAACGCAGAAGAGCCGGACGCATCCACTACAAAAATTGTGGTCGTCTCGGAGCGTTCTTTGAATCGCTTGATACGAAAATCCTCTGCACGAATCTGAAGCACAGACGGTCCAGCCGTTCGGCCCAATGGTCTCGCCGGCATCTGGCCACGGCGGCGCAGCCGTTGCCAAGGGGCAGCCGCACGCAGCGTGTCAATCAGACTGAGCCGCGCACCCGAGCGCGGCAGGCCGGGCTGAGATCCGATGGGGCGGCCGCGCAGCCCACTTTTTTTCAGGGCACCCGATTTTCCCGAACCGCCTCGGCCCGGACGATTCGGATCCAGTAAGAGTTGCGCCAAAAGGCCAGCAGGAATCGCGGCCTTGGCCGCCTGCAGCACCACTTCATCTAAGGCCTGCAGCTGCTGCGGGTCTTCTGGAGCCTGCCCCGACTCCGAATCCGACTGCGGGGGCTCAGCCGGCGGAGACTCTTGTGCAGACGCTGACTCCTCCGGGGCTGGGAGCATGGTTGCGCGCGGTGCGAGCACCAGCCGTGCCGCGAAGGCCGCATCTTCTTGGCTCATCTGACTGGCCGAACGCCAGCTGCACGCGAGGGCTGCAACACGATACGCAAACATCACTGCGCGAAGCGAATCAATGCCGAGTGTGAGCGCAGTCGTGCAGAAAGCGGCGGCCAGCGAATCGTTTAACTCGGGCAGCGCAGGCCGATCACACGCTGCATTCGGCGGGCTCGTATCGCCACCCTGCGACTCTTGAAAAAAATGAATGGCTTCCTCTAACTCAGATAGCGGCACTGCACGCAGATCAATATGAAAGGCGAGGCGATCCAATAGCGATGCGGGTGCGGACTCATCCTCTTCAACCTGTTCATCAAGGAGCACAAGTCCAAAGGCGGTGGGCGTTGTTGCCGCCAGCCCCTCGCGCGCCACCGTGATCTCACCACGATCCATCGCAAGCGCGATGCGTGCGGCAAGCGCAGGACCCATGCGCTCTGCCATGGCCACCCATAAAACACCGCCATTGACCTCGGCGAGCAAGCCCCGCGAAAGCACCGGGCGGCCCGACTGCAAGGTCGACACCAGATCGAGCCCGCCGAGCAGCCGCTCGTCTTGAATCGACAATGGCAGCTTGCGAGAAGGCTGATCCGCCCGCAGGCGCGATTGAATAAATTCAATAAAGCGCGTACGAACCGAGCCCGCGTGGGCCTGCACACAAATGCCGCCCAGCCCGATAGGGTCCTGCGCAAAACAAGCCGCAGCCAGTACCGCGTCGTCGGCGGCGTTAGGCGTTAAAGAGTTCATCAACGGCCCGCTGTACTCTCACACCGGATGCCGTGTCATCGAGAGGATTTCGGCGCAGCCGATGACGCAGTGCCATTGGCGCGACCCGAAGCAGATGGCCTGACGCGACCGTCTTGGCGGATTCCAATGCTGCCAGGGCCCGCGCGGCGCGCATCAGCGTGAGCTCCCCGCGCAGACCATCCGTGCCCAGCTTCATGCACAGTGAAGATGCTTGCCGCAGAATCTCATCGGCGACTTTTACCGATGCGAGCTGTTCACGACCATGGCTGATCTTGCGGCGAATTTTGCTGTCTTCTTTTTTCCAGAGCTCTGTAAAGGCCTGCGGATCTCGCTCAAAGGCATCACGACGTTTAACAACCTCAATACGATCGGCGAGATCATCGGGCGTTCGGACATCCACCGAGAGTCCAAACCGATCCAACAGCTGGGGACGAAGCTCGCCCTCTTCAGGGTTACCGCTGCCGACCAGCACAAAACGTGCAGGATGCTGAACACTCAAGCCCTCGCGTTCGACCACGTTCTCGCCGCTGGCGGCGACATCAATCAGCAGATCGACGATGTGATCTTCCAGCAGATTCACTTCGTCGATGTAGAGAAAGCCACGATTGGCGCGCGCCAGAAGTCCGGGCTCAAATACCTTCACCCCATCGGCAAGCGCACGCTCGAGATTGAGCGCACCCACCACACGGTCTTCGGTAACACCGAGCGGCAGATCGACCACTGGCACCGACAACTGATGGACTTTCATGCGTGCTGTGCCGGCCTTTCGTTCGGCGCAAAACTCGCAAAGGGCCTGACGAGACTCGGGGTCGCAGGCATACGGACAGCCCACGATCGCCTTCATTTTCGGAAGAATCGCGGCCAAGGCCCGCACTGCAGTGGACTTTCCTGTGCCCCGGTCACCAAAGACCAACACACCGCCAATCGTCGGATCAATGGTGGTCACCAACATCGCCAGCTTCATTTCTTCCTGGCCAACGATTGCGGAAAATGGAAATGCTACTGCCATGGCGGCTAGTTTACCGCCGCCATCGACTTCGAATGTCTAGGGCATGAAAAAATCCGGCCACCAAGAGCAGCAGCATGATCAGCAGACTGCTGGCTCCCGAAAGTGCTGCGCGCAGCGCTGCCATGAGCGCCAGGCCAGAGCAGAGATTGAGCCGAATCTCTTGCGGCGGGACCCCCTGGCCAAAACGGCGATACCACCAGGCCAGGCCCAAGAGTTCAAGCGCGGTCAGCAGCATGACGGCGTCGACCAAGAGCACCAGGCCGCCCATCAGCGCAATGCCCCACGCGCAAGAATCGGCCAAATGGCCTCGACGCGGCCCTCGTGCACCACGATCAGCTCATCGTACAAATTCACGGTGGGATCGCAATGGCCAGGGATCAAACGAATCTTCTGGCCCAGCCACATTTTTTCGGCTTTTGGTCCGCGCTGTAAAACGCCATGCTCATCCGAGGCTTTATGAAAGCGCACATCAGCGAGATCCGCAATCAGTGGCAAGCCAGAATCCACGCTGGAGGCTTTCAGGCCCGCATCCACTACCGCGTGATCAGGATCCCGCAGGCTCATGACCGAAGTCAGGATAAATAAACTCTGCTCAAAGATTGGCATGCCGCTGTCGTGCCAATCATTACGGCTGTAATCCGCATCCATAAAAATATAAGAACCGGGTTGGATCTCGGTGTAGACCGTGCTGCACGCCTCGAGCATGAAGCTGCCAGTGCCTGCGCCCGTAATGTGGCTGCAGACGATGCCACGCCTGGCCAACAAATCGCGTGTGTCGCGGGTCAGCGAGATGGCCTGATCAATGGCGCGACGCCGCTCTGAAAGTGTGCGCAGATGCTGGGCCGGACCGTGATACGACTGAAGGCCCAAAAATCTCAAGCCCGGCATCTGGCCGATCGCTTGTGCAAGCGCCAGGGCGGGCCCACCTGGCGCGATGCCGCAGCGCTGGGCGCCCACCTCCAGTTCGATCAACACCCCCAGCCGAATGCCGGCAGCAATCGCTGCTGCATTCAGCGCCTGGGCATTCTCAATGTGATCCACACAGACCGCGAGATCTGCACGCTGGGCCATCGCCATTACGCGGGCGATTTTCTTTTCGCCAACAACCTCATTGGAAATCAAGATGTTGTGAATGCCGGCCTCGACAAAGGCCTGTGCCTCAGAGGCCTTCTGACAGCAGATGCCCACAGCGCCTGCCGCGATCTGGCGCCGGGCAACCTCTGGGCACTTGTGGCTTTTGGCATGCGGACGGACCACAATCGGCAGGCCGTTGACCGACGCCATGAGGGCGGCACTATTTCGCTCAAACGCAGACCGATCCAGGATCAGGGCCGGGGTATCGATGTTGGCGAGCGCATCGCCGATCTGGGCTGCACTATGCATCGATGGCGGCCTAAGGCGCCTTCCGGCGCGCAGCAGCGAGCACCTCTTGCACATGACCCGGCACTTTTACATTGCGCCAGACTCGGCGCACGGCGCCCTTGGCATCGATCAGAAAAGTGGAGCGTTCGATGCCGATAAATTTTCTGCCATAAAGATTTTT
>Ga0255188_1000593_pt1 | contig 11785 bp, 3 predicted proteins | sample Miss_Cont_RepB_8_FD_188427 | JGI IMG/M metagenome (GOLD analysis project Ga0255188, IMG submission 188427) | Freshwater microbial communities from Mississippi River, Louisiana, United States - Miss_Cont_RepB_8h | ecosystem: Environmental > Aquatic > Freshwater > River | place: USA: Louisiana... | reverse complement strand
AGCCGGGTGCTAATGAGATTCTCGCGGTCCGCTCAAAACCTGGTTTGTGCCCGTCCATGGCGCAGACGCACAGCAGGGCTTTGGCTGACAAACCCGCAACGCGGCGACTTGCAGTCGCCGTCCGTGGGCCGCAGCAGCTCGAACCCGCGCCGAGCAATCCACCCGCAACGCGGCGACTGCAAGTCGCCGGCACGGGGTCAACGCCTGAAATCGCAGTGGTTGATGGGCCGTTGGTTCTATCTCCGATCAGCCGGCCGGCGCAGACCTTTGGCACGGGGGACAAGAGTGTCCCCGTTACGACTGCTCCGCAGGACGCCAAAGCGGCGTGGCGCTTCGCTTCCCGCCGCAGTCCAAGACGGCACGGGTTTCCGCAGCGTCTTGGACTGCGGTGGCAGAGCGCAGCGGCGACATCGCTTTGGCTTCCCGCGGAGCGGCCTTTGCGCGCAGTGAAGGGGACACTCCTGTCCCCGATCAGCCGGCCGGCGCAGACCTTTGGCACGGGGGGACAAGAGTGTCCCCGTTACGCCAACTCCTTTTCGTTCAGCAATCCACCGTATTGTTCATCGTTCGTTCAGTGCACTAGAGTGAGTCCACCGTGGCGGAAACGCGTATGAAAAACCGAAACTGGTTCCTGGTCGGCCTGCTGCTGCTCGGCACAGCCGCGCTGGTGCTGCGCCAGGGGGAGCAGCGCCGGTTGCGCGAGTTGACCGCGCCCGCCGGGGAGCGCGAGGCCGCCCGCACCCGCTTGTGGGACCGGCTCACCAACAAGCAGCCGGTCCTGCCCGCCTCCCAGCCCGCCGCTTCGGCCTTCGCTTCCGCCGCCAGCCCCAAGGCGAGCGCGTTGGGCGAGGATCCGAAGTTTCCCTTTCGCCTCCGCAACACCAGCAAGCCGGACGCGGAACTGTTCCGCAGCGAGACTGCGGTCCTGCTGCGCAATGCCTTGGTGGAGACGCTGGAGCCGTTGCGGCTGAACATTCCGGAACATCTCCGCGCCAAGGCCGACCCGGGCAGTTATGTGGTGCAGGCCCGGGGGGCGGTGGATGATCGCTTCCGCGCCGTCCTGCGCGGGGCCGGGGCGGAGTTCGTCAGCTACGTGCCCAACAACGCCTACCTCGTGCGGGCGAGCGCGGCGGTGGCGGAGCAGCTTAAGCGCGCGCCGCATGTGCAAAGCGTGCTGCCCTTCGAGCCCTTCTACAAACTGGACATGCAGTTGCTGCCCTTCGCGGTCCGGCAGGAGCCCCTCCCCGTCGGCCGTTGGTTGAATCTCGTCGTCTTTGCCGGGACACAGGAGAAGGCGCTGTCCGACCTCCGCGCGATGGGCGCGGTGGTGAAGGGGCAGCAGCGGTTCCCGTTCGGCCACGTCGTCACCATCGCGCCGCCGGCGGACAGCCTGGTGGCACTGGCGCAGATGACGGCGGTGCAGAACATCGAGGCCTATCAAAAGCCGGTGCTGCTGAATGACCTGTCCCGCGTGCGGCTCGGGGTCTCCTCGGACACGACCACCCTCGCTCCGGTGGGCAACTGGCTCAACCTGACGGGGCTGGGAGCCACGGTGGGCATCGTCGGCTCCGGGCTCGAAACCACCCATCCCTTGCTCTCCGGCCGGACTTATTTGGATGGCAACAGTCCGGCTTCGGACCTGAACGGCCATGAAACCTTCATGGGGGCCGTCATCGCGGGGATTGACGGCCCCGCTCCGACCGCAACGAACGGCTCGATCTCCGGGGCCAGCTACCGGGGCATGGCTCCCGGAGCGAAGCTGTATCCGATGTCCCTGTTCGAGGGCGGGTTCACCAACTTTGCCCACGAGTTCCTCATCACCAACTCGTCCATGGCTTCGAACATCTACATCGTGAACAACAGTTGGGGCTATCCCATCCCGGCCTACGACATCTACTCGGCGATTTATGATGAGGCGGTGCGCGACTCCAATCCCGCGCGCACGAATGACCAGCCGATGACCCATGTCTTCGCAGCCGGCAACCTCGGCGGCGGTAACAGCGGTGGTCTGGGCGGCGCGCCGGATTCCATCCTCTCCCCGGCCACGGCCAAGAACGTCATTACCGTCGGGGCTCTGGAGCAGTTCCGGTTGATCGTCGCCACGAACGACCCGCTCTCAGTCGCCCACACGGACAGCGATGATCAAGTGCTGGACACCTCCAGCCGGGGCAACGTGGGCGTGGGCCTGGAAGGTCCCTCGGGCCGGTTGAAGCCGGACCTCGTCGCACCGGGCGCTTATGTGGTGTCGGCGCGGGCGGGCACGTTCACCAACGTGACGGATGCGGACAACCAGCTGGGGTCGTCCCAGTTCCGCTACGAGTCCGGCTCCAGCGTGGCGGCTGCCAAGATCTCCGGCCTGCTGGCCTTGATGCAGCAGTATTTTGGCGCGAACTACACCCGCACAAACAAGCCGGCGCTCAACAAGGCATTGCTCATCAACCGCGCCCGGACCGCCGGCCCGGCGTATGACGTGGCGCCCAACAACCTCGTCTCCCATCAGGGCTGGGGCCTGCCGTCCCTGAGCAACACGCTGCCGACGGCGGCGGCCTATGGTTTTCCCACCAACACGGCACCGAATGCCACCGCCCGCATCGTGGCCATCGAGGAAAGTTGCTACATCACCAACCGCCTGGCCTCCGGGCAGTATCACGCATTCAACGTCACGGTGCAGGGCAGCGCCACTTCGACGACGAACACTCTCCGCATCACGCTGGCCTGGACGGATCCGCCGGGCAACCCGGTGGCCTCCACCAAGCTGGTCAACGATCTGGATCTCTACGTGACGAACACAGTGGCCAATGGCCGGGAGTTTGAGGGCAACAACATCGCCCCTGGAACCACCATCTCCCAGCCCACTCCTCAGGGCAGCCAGAGCGTGCGTGACTCCGTCAACAACGTGGAGAATGCCTTCATCACGCTGACCAACACGGTCGCCACCACGTTCCGGGTGTTCGTGATAGGCCGGAAGGTCAACGTGAACGCCGTCACCGCCGAGACCAACAACGTGGTGCAGGACTACGCGCTCGTCATCGGCACGGATGATACCCGGACCGTCCAGGTGGCCCCGGCGGCTCCCTTCTTCACCTACACGAACCGCCCGGTGCAGTTCGTCACCAATGGCCTGCCCTACTTGAACGAGCGGGTGGGCTCCAGCTCCCCGCTGCTCCGTTACAACCCCGCCAACTCGGTCAACACCAATGGCGTGACCAACCAGTGGAATTTCTACGTCTTCACGAACCAGAACCTGCCCTCCACGCTGACCAACTTCGTCACCAACATCGTCGCGGGCGTCACCAACGTGAGCACGAACGTCGTGCGTCCCGGCCTCACCAACGGCGGCCCCTACGTGTCCTTCGCCACCTTCCTGCCGCCGAACCTGGCCCGGGCGCGCAACCAGGAGGCGGACATTGACCTCTACATGACCCGCAGCAGCGCGGCCTACGGTCCGGTCACCTACACGGATCTGACCAATCTGGACCAACGCATCACGAGCCATGCGAACACGATGAAGTCCACCAACCGGGGCGGCTTTGAGCTGATCAGCTTGAGCAACTCGTTCATCGGCGAGGTGTTCGTGGTCGGCATCAAGGCGGAGGATCAGCAGGGCGGGTCGTATGGCTTCTTTGCGGCGGCGTCGCAAACACCGTTCACCAACGGTGGCACCAATGGCGGATTCAGCATTCAATTTCTCCCGGTGCCGATCGACATCCCGGATGGCACACCCGAGGAGCCCCGCGGCGTCATGCTGTTCGGCATCGCAACCACCAACATGCTCATTCGGACGCTGGCCATGTCCAACGTGATCACCCACGAGAACCTCGGCGATTTGGTGGGGGTGCTGACCCACAACGGCAGGTCCATCACGCTCAACAACCACACCATCTCGCCAGCCGCCGCTCCCGTCGGCGGCGGACCGGTCACGCATAACCTGCTATACGACGACTTCCGCAACCCGCCGGATGGCCCGGGGGACATGGTTGATTTCCTGGGCGAGGACGCGGTTGGCTTGTGGATACTTGAGATTTACGACAACGCGCCCTTCCAGACGGGCACAGTCGATTACGCCCAGCTCTACGTCACGCCATACACGAACGCGGTGAGCACGAACACGAATGTGTTCTTTATCCAGGTCACGCTTCAGGCCGGCCAGTCGTTCGTGGACCTCTTCAATGTGCCGACTGCGGCCACCAATCTGGATGTGGATGTCGTGGGTGGCCTCCCGCCCGGTCCGGTGGCACCGGGGCAGGGGGTGGAGCTGTATGCCTCAAGCGGAGGAGTGCCGACGGGACCGGGACCGGGCGTGGCCAGCGCGGTGGATCTGGACTCGCTGGATCTCTCGCCGCATGTGCGCATCAACCCGACCACCACGCCACCGTTGACGGCAGGCCCGTGGAGCATCCGCATCGTCAACAACACCTCTGGCCAGCTCCTCCTCACCGTGCGTTACACCCTGGGCATGGATTTCTCGGTCAGCACGGCGAACTTCTACCGGACCAACGCCCTCGTGCCGTTGCTCGACAACTACACCACCAATGTGTTCATGAGCATCCCGGACAACCGGATCATCGCCGGGGTGGATGTGGGCATGAGCATCCTCCATCCCCGGATCGCGGACCTGCGCGTCCACCTCGTCGCGCCCAGCGGCACGAAGGCGCTGCTGCTGGAGAATCGGGGGGGGACCAACGGCATCCTGACCTCCAACTTCTTCGGCCACTTCACAGAGAACACCGCCTTCACCACCTCGGTGGACACCAACGGCACCACGCCCTTTGGCTTTTTCCATTACGACTACCTCATGCCGGTGAAGTTCGTTCCGGCCCCGTATTCGGCGGTGATTTCGCCGCCTCGGCTAGTCACCAACCTCTTTACCAACTTTCTTGCGGGGACGGCGACGCCCATTAGCACCAACACGAATTGGTTTGCCCGGTTCGGCTATGGCTCGGCCTCTGGCTCGTCGCACGAGTCTCCCGGCGGCATTGCGATTCTTGGCCAGCAGTTGGTCATGGGCGGGGCGGTGAACCGCAACGGCACCAACGACGCCTTCTTCGCCGCCTACCGGATTCCATTTACCAACAACTACAGTGAGACCAACTGGGCGGTGTCCAACTTCTGGACCGGTCCCTTCAGCGGCTACCGGGGGGCCAATAAGGCGCTCCCAGCCCCCAGTCAGATTCCGGAGCAGACGCGCTTCAACAGTGTGGCGATCAGCGAAGTGGGCGTGGTGGCGGCAGTGGGCCAGACGCGCAACTGGTTCCCGCCGGTGGTGAACACCTGGAGCGGCTCGAACACCACGCTGGTCAACGACATTGACCTGGGCTGCACCTCGGGCCGCTTCACCTACACCTTTGCTTCGGATGCCATCGCCGACCGGATTGTGATCCAATACGAGGGCCTGACCTTGATGGATCAGACCTCGGCGACCGGCTACACGACGAACTTCGCGTTCAGCGGCGGTTCGCGGTTCCTGCGGATTGTGGCCAACCCGACACCGGCGGCGGGCGGCACTTGGACCAGCACGTTGACAGTGCTGCGCAGCAACGGGGTCAGCTACGCGGTGGGCGACTTCCTGTCAGGCACCATTCGCCCCGGCACGAACCCGCCGGTGGCGCCCAACACCTTGAGTGCGCCGCGCGGCGTCGCCCTCGACAGCACCGGCAATGTGTATGTGGCGGACTCGGGCAATGGTCGCATCCTGCGTTTCGGACAGGCCTTGAGCATTCCCTTTGGCGGATCTTTTGATTCGGCGAACGGAACATACTCCCCGATCAGCACGGGCACGCCGGTGATCACCGGCCTCAGCAGCCCGGGTGGGGTGGCGGTGAGTCCGACCAATGGCGACATCTACGTGGCGGACACGGGGAACCACCAGATCAAACGCTACAGCAGCAATGGGACGCTGCTCGCCACCTGGGGGGTTGCGGGCTCTCCGGGCAGTGCGAACAGTGGGGCCCCAGGCTTTCCGGACGGCCAATTGAACCAGCCCCAAGGCTTGGTGGTGCATACCAACGGCGTGGTTTACGTGGCGGATACCGGCAACTCTCTCATCCGCCAGATCAGCGGCACGATCCTGACCACCCTCGGCACACCGGCGGCGATTGCCCCGCTGAACCGGCCTCGCGGAGTGACGACGATCGGTGGCACGAACCTTGTGGTGGCGGACACCGACAATCACCGGCTCGTGGTCATGTCGGGTGCCTTTGGTGCTGTGCTCGCCGGGACCGGTGTCGCGGGCTCGGCGGATGGCATCGGCGTGCTGGCCAGCTTCAATGAACCTTCCGGCATCACTCAGGACGGCTACGGCAACCTGTATGTCTCGGACGCCGGCAGCCATCTCATCCGGCGCGTGACTCCGTTTGGTGAGGTGCAAACCATTGCGGGCAGCGTGGCTGGCAATGTGAACAATGACATTGGCACCAGCGCCCGGCTGGACACGCCGCGTGCGCTGGCTGCGGATGCGTATGGAGCGGTCTTCTTCGCTGAGGGCTCGGCCAACAACTCCGTGCGGCTCGTCGCGCCGTATCAAACCAGCACGCCCACCAACTCCTTCGTGGTCATCGCGCCGTTCACCGGACCGGCCACGAACACCCAACCGGTGGGCGGTTCGTCGTTGATCGTGGCGCGGGGCATCACCAACTCGGTCTTCGGCCTGGAACTCAGCGGTGGCTCGCTCACGGCCAGCCGCGAAACCTTCAAGGGAGTGGCTGCGAGCGTGGAGAATGGGACCAACTTCTTCTACGCCGTCGGCGGGGCGCAGTTCAGCACCAACGCCGCCGGTGGTTTGTCGGATCTCAACCGCATCTTTGCCACCAAGTTTGACACCAACGGCCGGGCCATCTGGACACGCGGCTACAAAGCCACGGCGGTGGCCCACGCGGTTACGAACGGTCTGGGTGCCATCACCAGCCTGGTGCTGGACTTCGGCGGTGAGGGCTACACGGGCACTCCGGTGGCCTGCCTCCATGACCCACTCAACGTGAACCCGGCCAAACGGAACATCCCCATCACCCTCCCAGCCCCGGTGGGCGGGGTGATTCCGTCTGTTCCGGCCTTCAGTGATGCCGGCCCGTTTGTTTCCCCGCGCGTTTACATCGAGGCTCCCATCACGCCGGACATGCCCGGCAATGCCATTGCCGTGGCGTATGGGACCAATGTGATTGTGGCGGGCTACACGAACACCATCACGGGCATGTTCACGAACAACTCCCCGTTCCTGATGTCGTTGAACCCGGTTGACGGCTCCATCAACTGGGTGCGCAAGTCGCCCAGCGACGGCCACTACAACGGCGTCGCCATCAGCGGTTCCAACATCATCGCCGTCGGGGCCACCTACATTGCCGGCTCCGTGGGCAACAGCAACTGCCTCATTGAGAGCTGGAGGCTGGACGGAACCTTCGTGACGAACGTGACTCACACGTTCACGCCCGCCACCCGCCCGAGCGCCCTGAGCGGGGTCGTTGTGGTGGATGCGCTGGATCGCGCCTATGCCGTGGGGACGGTCAGCAACAACGTGGCGAGCTCGGATGCTGTGATGCTGGAACTCGACTTGGTGAACCTCACGGTGCTTTCTGCGGTCACCAACAACCTGAACGCTGGTTTCAACTACGGGCGCGGCATCGCCTCGGACGGCACGGAAATCTACGTCGCCATGGACGGTCCGTCCGATGTCCTCGCCAGCGACCGGCAGGCTGGTTTGTTCCGCTATCGCGCCAAGAACTTCTATCTGGCCGAGGAGTCGCTCAATGTCTTCATCGGTGAGTCCACCTGGGGCACTGGCCCGCTCTCCAATCAGTGGCGGCTGCAAATCACCGACACCCGGGTGGGCGGCACCAACGGCCCGGCGCAGGTGGTCTCGTGGAACCTGAACTTCTCCTACGCCCCCAGCAACGCGGTGGCGATCCCCTTGGCGGCCAGCCTGAACAACACCTTCGTGCTGCTGGCCCAGCCGAACTACTTCAACGTCAGCGTCCCGGGCGCGGCCACGAGCGTCACCAACTACATCAACGCCACCGCCCCGGTGCAGGTCACGTTCAACGCCTTGGGTGCTCCGTTGCCCGGAGCCGTGGGCAACCAGGTGCTCTTCAGCGGCACCAGCGGCTCCTTCGTCATCTCCACGAACACTCTCGCGGGGGCGACGCTGGTGCCCGGCCGGAAGTATTATCTCTCCGTGGAACCTTTGGGGGCCGCGACCAACGTGAGCGTGGACATCCGTGTGGACTTCGACCGGACAGTGGCGGAGCCGGTGGTGACTGCGCTGGCCAACGCGACGCCGCTGGACAGCTTCATCCCGCGCACCAAGGCCTTGAGCCATTATCGCTTCGAGGTTCCGGCGGACGCCTCGGGCGCGTTGTTCGAGCTGCTCAACCTCACGGGCAACGCACAGCTCTACGTCCGGCGTTCCAACGGCGTTGATTCCCTGCCTACCACCACGACTTACGACTACCGCAGCGCGAATCTGGGCACGTTGTCCGAGCAGATCTTCCTGGTCACCAACTCGGCTTCCGCGGCCGCGCTTGCGCCGGGAACGTGGTTTGTGTCCGTGGAAAATGCGGACAACGGACCGGTCAGCTTCACCATCCGCGCGACGACCACCACGGGAGCGCCGTATCAATTCGTGACCGTCGCTGATGGACAGGTCAGTTCAGCCATGACCAGCCCGGGCAATGCGCCCAACACCTTGTTCCATCTCCCGGTGTCCGTCGCGCACAAGGGGCTGCTCTTTGAACTGAACGGCCTGACCGGGCCCGGCGATTTGATTGTGCGCCGCTCCGTCGCTCCGCTGGCCACATCCTACGATGCCGGCGGCTTCCGGGTCGGCCGCCGGAGCGAGGTCGTGGCGGTGCGCACCAACGCCGGGCTGCCGAGCGTGGTGGGCGACTGGTATTTCGGCGTGTTGAACCCGGGCAATACGCACATCAGCTACACCGTGATTGCGCGTCAGCCCAGCAACGGCGTGTTGCTGGGCTCCAGCCCCATCCAGATTGTGCGGCCTCCGGCCGGCTTGCTGCCGGGCGGGCAGGGCTTCGGCTTCGACCTCGAAGTGGTGCCGGGGGAGAAGTATCAGGTGCAGTATTCCACCAACTTGGGCTCGGCCAACTGGCTCGTGCTGACCAATCTGGTCGCCTCGCCGGAGGGCGTTGTGAACTTCCTGCACTCCGGAGCGCTCTCGAACCGGAACCTCTACTATCGCATCCAAGTGGTGCCGTGAGCCGCGGCCTTCCGCAGGGCTTGGCCGGCTGCCGCCAGCGGGTTTCTCTCCGCCCCTTCGCAATCACATGCAAACGCTGGTCATTGGACTGAATCCCGCCGTGGACGTGGAGTGGCGCGTGAACGCCATCCACTGGGACGAGAAGAACGTGGTGCAGGGCGAACGCCGCTGGGCGGGCGGCAAATCCGTGAACGTGGCGCGCTGGCTGCGGCATTTGGGCGGCCCGGTGCGGCTGCTGGTGCCCTTGGGCGGAACCACTGGCGCGGAGTTGAAACGCCAGTTGCGCGGGGAACGGGTGCCGCTCTGCGCGCTGCCGGTGGCGGAGCCAACCCGGGCGAACGTGATGGTGACTCAGGAGGCCGGTCCCCAACTGCGGTTCAATCCGAAGGGGCCGAAATTGTCCGGCGAGGAGTGGCGGAGGTTCTTCACGCAGGCGGAGGCGGAGATGCAGCGCAGCGCCTTGGTGATTTTGTCGGGTGCATTGTGCCGGGACGCGCGGGCCACGATCTATCGCGACCTGATTCGACTGGCCCGCCGGCTCAAGGTGCCATGTGTGCTGGATTGCGATGGCCCTGCGTTCGCCGCCGGGGCCGATGCCGGCCCCATGTTGGTGAAGCCAAATGAGTTTGAACTGGCGCAATGGGCCGGGCGCAAACTGGGTTCATTCCCCGCCGTGGTGCAGGCAGCCGAGGATTTGTCCCGTGCCACCGGCGGCTGGGTGCTGGTCTCCCGCGATGCGCAGGGCGGGCTGCTTCTGCATGCGGAATCGGGTGTGGGCTGGCAGGCCGTTGTGCCGAAGGTGCGCGCCTGCAACACCGTCGGGGCAGGGGATGCGCTGCTCGCCGCCGTGGCGCAACAGATCCGGCAGGGCACGCCGCCGATTGAATGGCTGCGGCAAGGCCTGGCCACGGCCACGGCCTTCGTGCAGTTCCCTGCGGGTGAACTGGCTCCGGCAAAGGCGGTCGAGACCATGCTGAAGCAGATTCAGCCCAAGCCGCTGTAGCGGCTGGCCCGCTGCTCACAGGTGCCGCCACAATGGGGGGACCGGCCTAAACCAGCTTCGTCAGGCTGACGCCCAGCTTCAGCAGTTTCTGCGCGTCGGCATCCGACTGCGCCTCGGCGTAGATGCGGAGGATGGGTTCCGTGCCGGAGCCGCGCAGCATGAGCCACGAGCCGTCCTCCGCGCAGAACTTCACCCCGTCGTAGCTCTTCACGTCCTTGAGCGGGGACTTGAGCAGCTTCGCGGGCGGGTTGGTTTTGCAGAACTCCATCAGCGCGGCGCGCTTCTCCAGCGGGAAGTGCGTGTCAATGCGGCCGTAGCGATGCGGGCCGAACTCTTTCTCCAAACCGGCCAGCAGCTTGGTCAACGGCTTGCGCTCCGTGGCCAGCATTTCCAGGAGCATCAAGCCGGCCAGAATGCCATCACGCTCCGGCACGTGGCCGGGGAAGCCGATGCCGCCGCTCTCCTCGAAGCCGAGCATCACGCCGCCCTTGATCATCTCGGCGGCAATGTATTTGAAGCCCACGCCGGTCTCGACTAGCTCCAGACCGCGCGCGGCGCAGAACTTGTCCACCATCGAGGTGGTCGTGAGGGCTTTCACAACGCGGCCCCGCTGGCGTTTGTTGTCGGCGTAGTGATGCAACAGCAGGCAGATGAGCTGGTGGGTGGACAGCGGATTGCCGCGTCCGTCCATCCCGCCCACGCGGTCGGCATCGCCGTCCGTGACCAGGCAGAGATCGTGCGGGTGCTTGGCGAGATACGCCATGCTGCGGCCGTAGTTCTTCGCGATCGGCTCCGGATTGATGCCGCCGAAGAACGGATCGTGCGCAGCGTTGAGCGTCGTCACCTTGCACGTCGTGCCGGCCAGCAAACGGTCGAAGCAGCCGGCTCCGACGCCAAAGAGCGCTTCGTGGGCGAACTTCAGCTTCGACTGAGCGATGAGCTTGAAGTCCACGAGCTTCTTGAGCGCGGCGTAATAGGGCGGGCAGATGTCCTTCACCACCACCTGCCCGGCCTTCAATGCGTCGGCGAATGGCATGGACTTGACCGGCTCCCGGTCGAGTTGCGCCTCGACGGCGGAGCAGACCTCGGGCGGTGCGGAACCGCCGAAATACGCCTTGAGCTTGAAGCCGTTGAAGATGGGCGGATTGTGGCTCGCGGTGAGCATGACGCCGCCGATGCCGCGTTGCTTTTTGACCGCCCAGGACACGGCGGGCGTGGGCGTGGGCCGGTCGGTCAGCGTGACGGTGAAGCCGTTGCCGGCGAGGATTTCCGCCGTGCGCTGGGCGAACTCGTTGGAGAGGAACCGCCGGTCATAGCCGACAACCGCCTGCTGGTTGGTGCCGGCCACGGGATTGGCCTTCCAATAAGTCGCCGTGGCCTGGGCCACGCGGCTGACGTTCTCGAAGGTGAAATCCTCCGCGATGACGGCCCGCCAGCCGTCGGTTCCGAATTTGATTTTTGCCATAGTTAGGTCGCGGGAGTGAACCACGAATGGACACGGATGGACACGAAGAAATCCCGTTGACGGAGGCGGCGACGGTAAGGGGCGGGCGCGGCTGGGTTGCAATTCCACTCCG
>Ga0255188_1000590_pt1 | contig 11814 bp, 15 predicted proteins | sample Miss_Cont_RepB_8_FD_188427 | JGI IMG/M metagenome (GOLD analysis project Ga0255188, IMG submission 188427) | Freshwater microbial communities from Mississippi River, Louisiana, United States - Miss_Cont_RepB_8h | ecosystem: Environmental > Aquatic > Freshwater > River | place: USA: Louisiana... | reverse complement strand
AGGAACAGTTCGGCCTGACCTACATCTTCATTGCGCACGACCTGTCGGTGGTGGAGCATGCCAGCGACGAAGTGGCGGTGATGTACCTGGGGCGCATCGTGGAGCGCGCCCCGGCAGCCGACCTGTACCGAAACCCCCGCCACCCTTACACGCAGGCCTTGCTCTCAGCGGTGCCGGTGCCAGACCCGACGGTGCGCAAGCAGCGCATCGTGTTGCAGGGCGACGTACCCAGCCCGATTCACCCGCCATCGGGTTGCCACTTCCACACACGCTGTCCGAAGGCGCAGAAGGGTTTGTGCGACGTGCAGCGGCCCGAGTCGCGCGAGGCGGGCGCGGGACATCATGTGTCGTGCCACCTCGCAGAGTGAGGTAGGGGTCTTTGGGGGAAGGGTTTGGCGCGGCTGGCGGGGATCGAACCCACGACCCTTGGCTTCGGAGGCCAATACTCTATCCACTGAGCTACAGCCGCTTTCAAGGACCGAACGATTCTACCGCGGGCGTTCCTGCAGACACCCCATGCACCAGCCGCAAGGCCGACGCAAGGTGCGCGGCTTCTATAATCAAAGGCTTTGCATGACCGGCCTTGGGGCTCTTACCCCAGCCCCTCTGCCCGCATCACCCCCAAAGTTCCACCGAAGTTGAGGACCGCGATGAGCCACCACGACCACCACGATCACGCTGCCGACGGCCACGACATGCCGCACGAAGGCCCGATCAAGACGCCCAAGCAGCTGATGGCTGCGGTGGTGGCTTCCTTTGTCGTTCCCATCATCGCCATCATCCTCCTGGTGAACTATGTGGCCACTCAGCCCAAGGATGGCGCCGGCACCGCGGTGTTGGATGCGCAGGCGGTGGCCGCGCGCATCGCACCAGTGGGCAAGGTTGAAGTGCGCGATGCCAGCAACCCGGCCACGCTGAAGACGGGTGAGCAGGTGTACGCTGCGCAGTGCGCGGCTTGTCACACTTCGGGCGCGGCGGGCGCGCCCAAGTTGGGTGATGCCGCTGCTTGGAGCAAGCGCATCAAGGAAGGGTACGAATACCTGTGGGAGTCGGCCCTCAAGGGCAAGGGTGCGATGGGCGCGCAGGGCGGCGGTGACTACAGCGACTTCGAAATCGGTCGGGCGGTGGTCTACATGGCCAACCAGTCCGGCGCCAAGTTTGCAGAACCCAAGGCACCGGAGGCGGCTGCCAAGTAAGCGCTCGGCACACCCGCCTCGATGCCGATCGAGCGCCCCGGTGGGCGCTGATCGTCCCCACCAACGGCCGCTCTCGCGGCCGTTTCAGTTGCGGCCCGGCCGCAAGACGAACCCCCACCGGCGCGGCAGGTCCGCCGCTTGGACGGACACCGGTTCGCCCACGCTTCTGCCGGGGCTCAGTACCCAATCCCCGGCCTCCAGCGCCTGCGCTGCAGCCGCCACATCCAGGCTGTGCACCAGGCCGGGGCCGATGTCGGTGGTGAGGAACAGCCGCCCCTGCTCATCCAGCCAGGCGCCCTGCACCAGCGCGGGATGGCCCGTGTGGCTGTACACCGGGTGGCCTGGGGTGTCCATCACGCGCCATACCCAGGGGGTGACCTCCAGGGTGACATACACGCGCTGAGGCCCGTTCTGAAAGAACCACGCCCCTTGCGCATCGCACTCATAGTTGCGGTGGATGAAGTCGCGCAACTTCTCGTGCTCGATTCGGCTGCCCTTGACCAGCGGAAACGGCCCCGCCGCCTGGGTGCGCTCGTCACGCATCCACCACTGCCCGCGCGCATCCAGGCCCAGCCAGTCGTAGCAGGCCGGCACATTGGGCCACTTTCTGAGCGCAGCTTTGACGAGGTCGTCCATGGGCACGAAATAGTTAAACGACGGCTCAATGATTCAAGGGCTGAGCCAATCCGCCACCGCCTGTGGCATGGCCAGCACATGGCCTGGCGGGCCGCCGCTCGGGAAACCCACATGCCCGCCGTGCGCAGGTTGCCACAGTTCCACGAAAGGGCCGACCTCGCCCGGCCGCGGAAGTGAGCAGGCCGGGATGAAGGGATCGTTCAAGGCATTGAGTGCCAGTGCAGGAATGCGGATGCGGTGCAGATCCGGCTGGGCCGAGGCACGGGTCCAGTAGTCGTCGGTATCCTTGAAGCCGTGCAGAGGTCCGGTGAACACGTCGTCGAATTCCCGCAGATTGCGAGCAGCCATGAGGCGGTCACGATCGAACAGACCGGGGTGCTGGGCCCACTTGGCCAGTGCGCGCGGCTTCATGGTGCGCAGAAACATGCGCGTGTAGACCTGACGGTTCAAGCCCCGCCCAATCGCCTCTCCCGAGGCCATGAGGTCCAGTGGGGAGCACACACAGGACACGGCCGATGCCACCGACGCGGCGGTTTCGCCCGCTTCCTCGGCCCAACGCATCAGGGCATTGCCCCCTAGGGAAATGCCCACCGCCCTCAAGGGCGCTGCGGCGCGCGCACGCATGCGCGCCAGGATCCATCCGATCTCTTCGAAATCGCCCGAGTGGTAGGCCCGTGGCGCGAGGTTTATTTCGCCTGAACACCCACGAAAGTGCGGCACCGCGTAATTCCAGCCGCGTTGACGGGCCACGTCGGCAAAGGCCAGTGCATAGGCGCTGCCGGAACTGCCTTCCAGACCGTGGAACAGAACAAGCCATGGCGCCTGCGTGGCCTCCATCCCATCGGCCCCAGCCCCTTGGATATCGACGTCGATGAAGTCCCCGTCGGGCGTGGTCCAGCGCTCGCGGCGGTACAGGGCCGCGCGACCGCGATGACTCAAGAGCGCGGACCAGATGGTTTGGGCGTGGCCACCAGGCAGCCACACGGGTGCGCGGTAATGTCTCAATGCAGAACCGAAGGCGCTTCCGTCACTTCCTGCAATTCCCGGGGAGAGCCCGGGCTGGCGTGATGGGCGACGAGACGCCATCCGTGGTCGGTCTTGATGTAGACATTGGTGGCGATCACCCAGGCCGTCTGCGGGCCCTCGTCGGTGCTGATGTCCACACGCTCCAGCACGTTGTGCACCGCACAGTGCCCGGTATTGACCGCCCGGATCTTTTCGGGATGCACGGTGATGGGGCCGTTGGCGAAGATGGAATCGAACGTGGCCCGAATGGCCGCAGCCCCCACGATGCGCGGCCCACCGGGGTGGACGCAAACGATGTCCTCATCGTCGCCCCAGACGGCCATCAGGGCTTCGATGTCCCCGCGCTGAAGGGCCTCGTAGAACTGCGCCTCGATGTCCTGGGGCGTGGACATCAGCGAAGCGGTGCGGGGCTTGTTGGGCGTCATGGCGTCAACGGAAGACCACGGTCTTGTGGCCATTCACCAGCACGCGGTGCTCCACATGCCAACGCACGGCACGGGCCAGGACCACGCACTCCACATCTCGCCCCACCGCCGTCAGATCTTCGGCTGAAAGCGAATGGTCCACGCGTTCTACATCCTGCTCGATGATGGGGCCCTCATCGAGGTCGGCTGTCACATAGTGGGCGGTGGCTCCAATGAGCTTCACCCCGCGGGCGTGCGCCTGGTAATAGGGCTTGGCGCCCTTGAAGCTCGGCAGGAAACTGTGGTGGATGTTGATGGCACGCCCCTTGAGGGCTAGGCAGAACTCGGGCGACAGGATCTGCATGTAACGCGCGAGCACGACGAGATCGATGCGCTCGCGCTCGATGAGCGCTTCGATGTGCCGCTCCTGTTCACGCTTGGCCGCGGCACTGCTGCCCGCAGCCAGTGGCAGGTGGTGGAAGGCAATGCCGTAGCTGGCGGCCAGGTCGGCGAAGTCGGGGTGATTGGACACGATGGCCGGAATGTCGACGGCCAACTGACCGCTTTTCCAGCGAAACAGCAAGTCGTTGAGACAGTGACCATGCTTGCTGACGAGCAAAAGCAAGCGTGAGCGCTCACCAACCGGGTGGAAGGCGGCCTCCATCTGAAACCGATCGCGCACGGGGCGGAACCGCTGTTTGAGCGTCTCCACCTGGGCCCAATCGGCCGGCGCTTCGAAGTGCACCCGCATGAAGAACAGGCCGGTGGCGTCCTCGCCGTGGACATCACCGAACTGTTGGGAATGGAGGATGTTGCAGCCAGCTTGGGTCAGCACGCCCGAGACCCCGTGCACGATGCCCTGGGTGTCCCGGCATGACAGGGTGAGGACGAATTCCCGGGGGCGAAGGGCCACGGATGCGGACATCAAAGAATTGTAGAGACGCTCCGCGGATGCACTTCAGTGCCCGTGCGCGACGCGCTCGCCTGCCTTGAGCCGGTATTCCGTGCCGCAATACGGGCACTTGCCCTGACCTTCATGGCTGAGGTCGATGAACACCTTGGGGTGGTTGCTCCACAGGGGCATGCGAGGGTTGGGACAGAACACGACGCCGGGCCCTTGGAGTTCGGCGGCCGTGACCTCCACCACAGACTTCGATTCGCGGGACATGCTCACACCTGGGTCAGCCAGTGGGCGTACTGCTCATTGCGCCCGTTGACGATGTCGAAAAAGGCACTCTGAATTTTCTCGGTGATGGGGCCGCGGCTTCCGATGCCGATCTCGATGCGGTCGAGTTCACGGATCGGCGTGACTTCAGCGGCCGTGCCGGTGAAGAAGGCTTCGTCCGCGATGTACACCTCGTCGCGGGTGATGCGCTTTTGCACGATGTCCAGGCCCAGGTCCTTGGCAATGTGAAACACGGTGTTGCGGGTGATGCCATTGAGTGCACCGGCCGACAGGTCCGGCGTGTAGATCACGCCCCCCTTGATGACGAAGAGGTTTTCACCCGCGCCCTCGCTGACGAAGCCGGCGGAATCGAGCAGCAGGGCTTCGTCGTAGCCTTCATCCGTGGCTTCCATATTGGCCAGGATGGAGTTGGTGTAGTTGCTCACCGCCTTGGCCTGCGTCATGGTGATGTTCACATGGTGCCGGGTGTAGCTGCTGGTCTTGACGCGGATGCCGCGCTTGAGTCCCTCTTCGCCAAGGTAGGCCCCCCAGGCCCAAGCGGCCACCATCAGGTGGATCTTGTTGCCCTTGGGGGACACCCCCAGCTTTTCGCTGCCGATCCAGGTCAGCGGGCGCAGGTAGCAACTCTCGAGCTTGTTTTCACGCACCACCTGCTTCTGGGCTTCCTCCACTTGCTCAATGGTGAAGGGGATCTTCATGCGCAGGATCTTGGCGCTGTTGAACAGGCGCTCGGTGTGTTCGCGCAGACGGAAGATGGCCGTGCCCTTGACGGTGTTGTAGGCGCGAACGCCCTCGAAGGCCCCGCAGCCGTAGTGCAGGGTGTGGGTGAGGACGTGGATCTTGGCGTCGCGCCAATCGACCAACTGGCCGTCCATCCAGATCTTGCCGTCGCGGTCGTCCATGCCCATGGTCTGTCCCTCAATTCGGTATCAAACCTTCCATTTTAGGGGCAGGGTCGCTGGGGCCTTCAGCGGGCGCACGCACCAGGGCCGCCCCGACGCAGCGCCCGCGTACGAAGTCAACGACCAGGCCATCCCCGCCGCTATCCCGCCACTCCCAACTTTCCTGCGCGCCCGGGCTGGGGTGGGGCAGTCGCTTGCCCAGACTCCGGGTTTCGCGCAGCACCTGCAGCATCTTCATGCCCTGATGGATTCGCGTGTGTGCCATGAAGGCACTGTCCACCAGGCCGGCGGGGCGTGTGGCGGCGGCCCGCATCACCCGCAGGGCTCGGCTGAACTGCAGGAGCAGCCAGAAGACGATGATGGTGAAGGCCAGGAACACGCCGGGCCAGCCGTATTGCGTGTAGCCCACGGCGATGGCGGCCACGGCCAAACCCCAGCTCACCAGGGAGGAGGCGCGGTGCAAGAACGAATGGGTCATGGGGCAGATGTTAGCGAGGGGGGCGGCACAATGCGCGGCGTGAAGCGTTTGCACACCTGGGTCATCAACCTCGACCGCGCGCCGCAGCGTCTGGCGCGCATTGGGCCGCGGCTCGATCAACTGGGGCTGGCCTGGACGCGATTCTCGGCGGTGGAGGGGCGGCTGTTGTCCGAGGCCGAGCAGGCAGCAACCCTGGACCAGCCGTCATTCGAGCAGCTGCACGGGATGACGCCCTCCCTGGGCGAGTTGGGCTGCTACCTGTCGCATGTGGGCCTGATGCAGGTCTTTTTGCAGACGCCGCATGAGTTTGCGTTGATCCTGGAAGACGATGTCTGGCCCACGGCAGCCCTGCCCGAGGTGCTGGAGCACTTGATGGCTGCGGCGCCTCGCTGGGACATGGTCAAGCTTTCGGCCATCCACAGCGGAACGCCGGTGGCGGTTCTGCCTGTCGGCCACGGGCATCAACTGGGCGTGATGTTCAGCCGCTGCACGGGTTCATCGGCGTATGTGGTGAATCGGGCAGCCGCCCAACGCTATGTGCAGCAGTTGTTGCCGATGCAACTGCCCTACGACCACGCCTATGACCGCGGTTGGGTGTATGGGCTGAAGGTGCGCCGCGTGTTCCCCGAGGTGTGTGCGCATGACGATCAGGTGGAGTCGACGATCGGCAACCCGGGCCCCTCGAGGAAGTTCCACTGGAGCCGGCGCTGGACCACGTATGGCCATCGGCTGAAGACCGAGCTCGCCCGCTTGGGTTACGGCGTGGTTCAGCTGCTCGTGCACCGCTGAACCCGCGCCCCGCGGGGGCCTTACAGCCCTCGGACCAGGCCCATGGCCTCCTCGATGCGGTCGACCCCGTGCACCGTGAGGCCCTCGATGGGCTTCTTGGGCAGATTGGCCCTGGGCACGATGGCCGTGGCAAAGCCCAGCTTGGCGGCCTCCTTCAGGCGCTCCTGGCCGCGCGGCGCGGGGCGCACTTCACCGGCGAGCCCCACTTCGCCGAAGGCAATGAAGCCTCGCGGCAAGGCCCGCGCACGCAGGCTGCTCTGGATGGCCAGCAACACGGAGAGATCAGCGGCCGGTTCGCTGATGCGCACGCCGCCCACGGCATTGACGAACACATCCTGGTCCATGCAGGCCACGCCCGCGTGACGGTGAAGCACCGCCAACAGCATGGCCAAACGGTCGCGCTCCAGGCCCACGGACAGTCGCCGGGGTGACGGCCCTCCGCTGTCCACCAAGGCCTGGATTTCGACCAGCATCGGGCGCGTGCCTTCCAGCGTCACCAGCACGCAGGAGCCGGGCACCGGGGCTTCGTGCGTGGACAGGAAGATGGCACTGGGGTTGGTCACACCTTTGAGGCCCTTTTCCGTCATGGCAAACACACCGATCTCGTTGACCGCACCGAAGCGGTTCTTGATGGCGCGAACCAGACGAAAACTGGAGTGCGTGTCACCCTCGAAATACAGCACGGTGTCGACGATGTGTTCCAGCACGCGGGGGCCGGCCAGGGCGCCTTCTTTGGTGACATGGCCCACCAATACGAGCGCACAACCGCTGGCTTTGGCCGTCCGCGTCAGGTGGGCGGCGCACTCCCGCACCTGCGCCACCGAGCCCGGTGCGCTGCTGAGTTGCTCCGAGTACACGGTCTGGATGGAATCGATGATCACGAAAGCGGGCTGGTGCTCGGCGATCGTGGCCAGGATGCGCTCGAGCTGGATCTCGGCAAGCACCTGCACATTGGCCCCCGAAAGACCCAGGCGCTGTGCACGCAGGGCGACCTGGGCGCCAGATTCTTCACCGGTGACGTACAGCACCTTCATGCGGCCACTGAGCGATTCGGCGGCCTGCAACAGCAGCGTGGACTTGCCGATACCGGGGTCTCCGCCGATCAGCGCCACACCCCCGGGCACGATGCCGCCGCCCAGCACCCGGTCAAGTTCCTCCTGCCCGGTCGGGGTGCGCCGCACATCCTGCGCCTCGATATCCGCCAGGCGCGTCACGGGGGCGCTGCGCGCCAACGCTTCGAAGCGGTTCTTGCCGGTGCCGCCGCCGGCGGCAAGCGTTTCGCTCAGGGTGTTCCAGGCCTGGCAATGCGGGCATTGGCCCAGCCACTTGGGCGTGGTGCCCCCGCAGTCGCTGCAGGTGTAGAGGGTCTTGTCCTTGGCCATGGCGGCATGATGGCACGGGGGTGGCTCAAGGGGTGAGCCGGGGACATCACCCGTTGAGTTGATCTGCGCTCAGCCCCATCGCCCGGGCGGCGCGCACCAGCGTCTGCTGTCGGGGCTTTCGGCTTCGTTCCATCTCACTCAACGCCCGAACGCCGCAGCGCCTTGACCCGTGCGTCTCGCGCCTTGGATTGCAGACGACGCTCCACGCTGGCGCGGGTGGGCCGCGTGGCGCGTCGCGTGGCAGGGATGTGGGCCGCTTGATCCAGAAGCTCCAGCAGGCGGCGCAGGGCGGCCTCACGGTTCATCGGGAGGCTGCGGTGTTCTTGGGCCTTGATGATGACCACACCTTCGCGGGTGATGCGTTGATCGCCCAGGGCCAACACGCGGGCCTTGAGGATGTCGGGCAGGGAGGAGGCGAGGACATCGAAGCGCAACTGGCTCGCATTGCTCACCTTGTTGATGTTTTGCCCGCCGGCGCCTTGCGCGCGGATGGCGCTGAACTCGAGCTCCGCGGGGTTCAGGCGGTAGGTGATGCGGGGCATGGTGCGGTGGACACCGGCACGCGCGTTGCCAAGGCGCACATCAATTCGTAGCCAATGGTGCCGGCGGCCTGCGCGACATCGTCGATCGACAGGACTTCGCCCTGTGGCCCATAGCCCCACAACGTGACGTCGCTGCCCCATCCGGCTGTGGGTGCGGGCGTCAAGTCGACGGTGATCAGGTCCATGCTCACGCGGCCGACCAGCTCGCACCGCACGCCATCGACCAACACCGGGGTGCCGGTGGGGGCGTGGCGGGGATAGCCGTCTGCATAGCCGCAGGCCACGATGCCGATGCGCGTCGCGCGCGTGGCGGTGTAGGTGCTGCCGTAGCCCACCGTGTCTCCGGGCTGAAGATGCTGCAGGCCGATGAGCCGGCTGCGCAGGGTCATGGTGGGCTTGAGGTTCCAGGATGCAAGGGACCCGAGCGGGGCATCCGGGGCGCTGCCATAGAGCATGATGCCCGCGCGGACCCAATCGGCACTGGCGCCCGCCTGCTGCCCATACCGCAGAACGGCGGCGCTGTTGGATAGGCTGCGTTCTCCCGGCAGGTCCGCGGTGGCCTGCGAGAAGGCCTGCACCTGATGGGCGATGCCGCGTGGGCCATCGGCGTCGGAGAAGTGCGTCATCAGGGAGATTTCATCCACCTGTGGCAGCGCATTGAGCCGCGCCCAGGCGCCGCGCAAGGCGGCTTCGGTGAAACCCAGTCGGTTCATGCCGCTGTTCATTTTCAGGAACACGCGGTGCGGCACCTGGGTCTTGTGCGCGGCCAACCAGTCGATTTGCTCGGTCGTGTGGACCACATGCCACAAACCCAGTCGCGAGCACCATTCCAGATCACGCGGCTCGAAACAACCTTCGAGCAGCAGGATCGGCCCACGCCAGTCCAAGTCGCGCAGCCGGCGGGCCTCGTCGAAGTCCAGCAGCGCAAATCCGTCCGCGCGGCGCAGGCCCTCGAGTGCGCGCTCCAGGCCGTGTCCATAGGCATTGGCCTTGACCACCGCCCATGTGCGTGCGTCCGGTGCATGGGCCTGCGCCTGGGCCAGGTTGTGCGCCAGCGCGTCGGGGTGGATGAGGGCCTGGATGGGGCGGGGCATGGGGACATGATCCTACAGACTGTCGGGGTATGCGGCGGCATCGCACAAGGCGTCGGTGCTATAACCTGGGAGATGGAAGTCTTCAATTTCCTGATGCCCATCTTCACCGAGTACGGCTACATCGCCGTCTTCGTGATGCTGCTCATCTGCGGATTCGGGGTGCCGGTGCCGGAGGACGTGACCCTGGTGACCGGTGGCGTGATTGCCGGCCTGGGCTATGCCGATCCCCATGTCATGTTCGCGGTGGGCATGGCCGGTGTGCTCGTCGGCGACGGCCTCATCTTCACCCTGGGCCGCGTGTACGGTCAGCGCCTTCAAACGCTGCCGGGTTTTCGGAAAGTGCTCACGCCCGAGCGTTTCGAAAAGGCCGCCCAGCTGTTTCAAAAGTACGGCAAGTGGGTGATGTTCGTGGCGCGATTTCTGCCAGGCCTGCGCACACCGGTGTTCTTCAGCGCGGGCATGTCGCGCCGGGTCTCCTTCGGGACATGGTTCGTCATGGACGGTTTTGCAGCCCTGATCAGCGTGCCGATCTGGGTGTACCTGGGTTATTTCGGCGCACTGAACCGGGATTGGATGTTCAGTGTCCTGCGCCAGTTCCAGGTGGGCATCTTCATCCTGTTGGGCATCGGCGCGGTGGTGCTGGGGGTCATCTGGTGGCGCCGCCGCAAGGCCTCGCAGCTGCAGCCCTAGTCGTCAACGCGCTGGTGTGGGGTTTGTCGTGGTGGCCGTTTCGCCACCTCGATGAACGCGGCCTGCACCCGCTGTGGGCGACCACCCTGGTTTACGCGGCCATTTCCATCCTGCTCCTGGCGGTGCGCCCGCGAAGCGTCCTGGAACTGCTGCGTCCCAGCGCCCTGTGGGTGCTGATTGCCGCGGCCGGCACCACCAACGCGGCCTTCAATTGGGCGGTGAGCATCGGTGACGTGGTGCGCGTGGTGTTGCTCTTCTACCTGATGCCCTTGTGGGCGGTGCTCCTCGCGCGTGTGCTGCTCCAGGAGGCGATCACGCCGCGAGCCCTGCTGCGGGTGGCCCTGGGGCTGCTGGGTGCGTTGATCGTGCTGTGGCCACCGGAAGGGGCGACGGCGCTGGGTGCGGCTTTCAGTCTTGCCGATGCATTGGCCCTGATCGGCGGGTTTTCCTTCGCGCTGAACAACATCATGGTGCGGCGCGAGCAGGACCGCAGCGAAGCTGCGCGGGCAGCGGCCATGTTCATCGGCGGTGCCCTGGTGGCCGGTATGGTGGGCGTGGCGCTTCAGGCCGCGGGATCCATTCCTGCACCGCTGTGGAGGGACGCATCACAGTGGTGGCCTTGGGCCGCGGGTCTGAGTGCGGCCTTTCTGGCGGCCAACCTCTGCCTGCAGTTCGGTGCTTCGCGGCTACCGGCACATCGCACGGCCGTCATCATGCTCACCGAGGTGCTCTTCGCCTCCGCATCGGCCGTCGCACTGGGCGCCGGCACCCTGGGGCCGGCACTGCTCTTGGGCGGCGCCTGCATTCTGGCCTCGGCCTGGCTGGCGGCCTGGGACTGAGCACGCGCAGCCCCCTTGAGGCCCGCGGGCCACCTGTCGCAACCCCGCACCGGCGCCCGAGGCCGGCCCTGCATTACGATCCATCCATGGACAAGACCCTGAGCGATTTCGAGGCCACCGATATCACGGGGCGCAGCGTGCCCCTGGCCGAATTCAAGGGCCGCGTGGTTCTGGTGGTCAACACGGCCAGCGCCTGTGGATTCACCCCGCAGTTCGCCGGGCTGGAGGCGCTGTGGCAGCAATTTGGGGCCCGGGGTTTGAGCGTGATCGGCTTTCCCTGCAACCAATTCGGTGGACAAGATCCCAAGGACAACGCCGAGATTGCCGCCTTCTGCCAGCGCCATTACGGCGTCTCCTTTCCGATGATGGCCAAGATCCAGGTCAACGGGCCGGAGGCGCACCCCCTGTTCCAATGGCTCAAGCAACAGGCCCCAGGGTTGCTGGGTTCTCAGGGCATCAAGTGGAACTTCACCAAGTTCCTGGTCGGTCGCGATGGCCGGGTCATCCGCCGGTACGCGCCGCAGGATGCGCCGTCCAAGTTGGCAGCGGACATTGAAGCGGCTTTGGGTTGAGTCATGTTTGAGCACATCACACCCTATGCGGGCGACCCCATCTTCGCCCTGGTGGACGCTTTCAACCGCGATGAGCGC